>JACDJC010000092.1_pt1 | contig 116525 bp, 61 predicted proteins | sample 7454191 | NCBI WGS metagenome assembly JACDJC01 (sample SAMN14253291, study PRJNA609438) | sludge metagenome | isolation source: sludge after 25d culture with pyrite and EDTA | collected 2018-12-20 | reverse complement strand
TCATAACTCATTTCTCATAACGCTCTTAAATTCTAACTTGCTACTTCTTTGTCTGAACTCTGACCTGCCCGCCTATGGCGGGTTCGCCTGATTAAATGATTACTCTGATATCCAATTTCTTAATCATGCACATCATTTAATCATTTTAATCCGAGTTCAGACCATCTTTTTTCTTTTATCTTTTATCTTTTTTCTTCAACTTCCTACTTCCTACTTCTTCCTTCCTACTTCCAAAAAATCGGATGGCGGGAATTTTAAAACGTATGTTTTGTTTTAATAAGACATCTACAGAAGGGTTTCCATAATCCAAAATATTGCGGGCTAAAAGCACGGTATCGAATTTTAATACACTATTCAGGGGGATCCAGATATTTCTTCGAATTTTCCACACAATTTAATGTATCGTAATTATTCCAAAATAACGATCCTGTTATTTATATGCTTGTCAGTGTCTTTTGGCCGGAGTGAGAATCACAATAAATACTCCGAGACCGGCCGGATTTTCATGAATTATTTCAGTCCAAAAATTTATGATGCTTTGCCTGAAAACTGGAAAATTGTCCAGGATAAACGCGGTATAATGTATTTTGGTAATGAATCGGGTATTTTAGAATACGATGGAAATGTCTGGCGTAAAATTCAGGTACCAAATTCCACTAATGTCCGGTCGATGACCGTTGCGGATGACGGAACCATTTATGTGTGCGCGGCAGGTGACTTCGGGTATCTACAGCCGGATTCAATAGGACAGTTAAAGTATCAATCGCTAAAACCCTTTCTCGATAAAAAGTTCCACCGTTCCGGGGAGATGTGGGATGTCGCCGCCGTTTCCGGCGATGTGTTTTTTAAGACAAAAGATAAAATCTTTAAATGGGACGGGCATCAAATTACAGTTATGGACTCGGTATTTGCCTTTCGATTGTACAAAATTGATGATAAAATTTATTCAAGAAACCAGGATGTCGGCTTAATGGTGATTGACGGTGATTCATTAAAGGTCATGCCCGATGGTGGTTTCTTTGCGGATACCGGTGTATATAATATGCTTCCCTTCCGTCCAAAGACCTTAAATCAAAAGGATAAAATACTTGTTACTACCAATTATAGCGGACTCTTTCTAAATGACGGCGTAAAATTTTCTCCCTTTAAAACCGAGGTGGATTCATTTCTCATGAAAAACCAGGTTTATAATGCCTGCATATTAGCTGACGGGAATTTCGCGCTCGCCACACAGCGGGGTGGCGTGGTTGTTATAGATCCTGAAGGGCGGCTCGTTCGGTTTATTAACGAGGATTCAGGATTACCTACCAATGTGATTTATGATATTTACGCGGATCAGCAGGGCGGGCTTTGGCTGGCGACAAACAACGGAATAATTTATTGTGAGACACCTTCACCGTTCTCCATATTTAAGGATAGTGGGGCGTTGAAGAATATGTCCAATTCGGTACTCCGTTTTGAGGACACTGTATACTTGACAAATGATTTGGGAGTGCTGTACCTGTCGGAAAGCCAGTCTACCATAAAATTAGTTGAGGGTAGTAATAAACCGGCTTACGAATTATTTGATACGGGAAGCGCGCTTTTAGCCGGAACAAATTGGGGCTTGGTTGTCGTAGTAAACAAGAAATTTCATGAATTCCTTTTTGAATCTCATACGGTTAAATTAATAGCTTCAAAAATTTTTCCCGGCAGGATATACGCGGGGACCGGCGACGGATTAACAGTAATTCAACAGCATAAAAATAATCGGTTCAGTGTCGTTTACACCTATGACACTGAGGATGAGGTCTATTCAATCGTTGAAGAAGAAGACGGCGGACTGTGGCTCGGAGGATATTTTCTCGGTATTTATCATGTCACGGGAAATATGAAAGAACTCTCTCTTGGGATTGATAAAAATGTGAATTACAAATTTTATGGCAGGCAGAACGGTTTGCCGGGAAATGAGTGGAATATTTTTGAGATTCAAAATAAAATGCTGCTTGCCACCGATATTGGCATCTTTAAGTTTGATGAAGAAATACAAAGTTTTATACCTGATTCAACTTTAGGCAGTAATATCTCCGGGCCGCAAAATACTATTTATTTGGTTGAAAAAAGTACAAATAATGATTTATGGATAGTAACTCAACAAAAAGGGACAAATGAGCTTGGAAAAGCTTTTCTTCAAAAAGACGGCAGATATAAATGGAGTCCAATGCCTGAATTTAGAAGACTGGAGTTGCGAAATTCTACGGCTCTTTATTCCGATTTTGACGCAAATACAAAAAATGAAATTTTATGGATAAGTACCAAAGAAGCTTTGGTCCGCTATAATCCCGGTATCGAAAAAAACATCCGGAAAAATTACCCAACACTGATTAGAAAGGTAAGTGTTGACGATGATTCACTAATTTATGGGGGAACACCAATAACAGGGAAAAGTTTAGGTGATAAAACTCTTCCTTTTTCCAAAAATAATATAAACTTTGAATTTTCAGCTGTAAGTTTTGATAAGCCCGAAGCGGTTCGCTATCAGTATTTTCTTGAAGGAAACGACGAAGAATGGTCAAAATGGACCGGTGAATCTAAAAAAAATTATACAAACCTATCAGGAGGAACATATACATTTCGGGTTCGGTCAAAGAATGTGTATGGAGCAAGCGGAACCGAAGACATCTTTCATTTTACAGTCCTTCCCCCATGGTATTTTACCTGGTGGGCTTATGCTCTGTACGGCTTTTTGATTTTAGTCGGGATATTTATCGCCGATCGAATTGGACGTGGCATTGTGATCAGTAAGGAGCGCGACAGGGCAAAGCTGCGTGAAGCCGAACTGGTTAAAAAGCAGGCGGAGGAACTCGAGACTGTAGATAGGTTAGTGCGCGTGATTAATGAAGCGGATGATCTTGAAACTTTGTTTAAATCACTTCTGGAAAAAACGATCAGTTTTATTCCTCAGGCCGAAAAAGCCGCTTTGTTCCTGCGCGACCATGATGAGAATATATTTAGAGTCGCTTACACCTCAGGCTATCAAATTGATGACCTCAATAAAATTTCATTTTTACCGGAAGAATTAAAAAACAGATATACCGTGAAGTCTGAAGAAATTGAAGCCGGAATATATATCATCAGTAAAACAAAAAAATTGGCCGGTGATGAAAAGTTTACATCGTTTAAGAAAGCGAATTCCATGTTAGTAATGGCGGTAGAATGGGAAAATGAATTGGAGGCTTATGTAGTATTTGACAGTTTTGCCGAAAATAACGCGTTTGATTCATCCGCGGCAAGAATTTTAAACAGGTTCCGTGTCCATGCCGTTTCAGCAATTTCAAAAGCGCGGTCACTGGAAAGGCTACAGGAACAAAACGAAAAAATAATAAAAACGCAGGAACAGCTTGTAACCCAGGAAAAGCTTGCCTCTCTCGGGCAGCTTACGGCGGGCATCGCGCACGAAATAAAGAATCCATTGAACTTTGTTATAAATTTTGCCGGAATTTCTACGGACCTTTTGCAGGAACTTCGGGATGAACTGGAAAATCAGAAGGATAAAATTACCTCCACAGGCTGGAATGATATAGAGGATGTCCTAAAGACTCTGGAAGAGAACAGCTCTAAAATAAATGAGCATGGCAAGCGCGCAGACAATATTGTGCGCAGCATGCTGCAGCATTCCAGGGGTAAATCGGGTGAACGCCGGCCAACGGATATCAACGCCATGCTGGAAGAAAACATTAATCTGGCATATCACGGATTTAGGGCACAGGATATCTTATTCAACATCACTATTGAGAAAAACTATGACAGCTCTGTCGGAAAACCCGATGTAGTGCCGCAGGATTTAAGCAGGGTATTTTTAAATATAATTCAAAATGCCTTTTATGCGGCCACCTCATTAAGGTCTGAAGGGAATAATGCGGTTTCATCTGATGAGCATGGTCAGTCGGATAAAATAAAAACCGAACATTCCGATCATGATTCGGAACCGACATTATGCGTACAGACTAAAAACCTGGGTAATAAGGTTGAGATCCGTATCCGTGATAACGGCCCGGGGATCCCGAAAGAGATTCAAGATAAAATTTTCAATCCATTTTTCAGTACTAAATCAGCCGGAGAGGGTACCGGTTTAGGATTATCCATCGCGTATGATATCATAGTAAAGGAACATGGAGGGGAAATAACATTTGAATCCACTGCAGGTGAGTTTACGGAATTCATTATAAGGTTACCAAATCCAAACGGCAACATAACGTAAAAAGGAAAGATGATGGCACATCGTATTTTAATTGTTGATGACGAGCCGGATTTAGAACATTTAATTCGTCAGAAATTCCGCAAAGAAATTCGTCAGAATGAATTCGAGTTTTGCTCTGCATTCAACGGATTGCAGGCTCTTGAAATGCTGGAGAAAGATAACTCAATTGATTTAGTCTTAACAGATATTAATATGCCGCAAATGGGTGGTCTTGCACTATTGAAAAAGATTTGTGAAATGCGAAATTCCATTCTGAAGGCAGTGGTCATTTCAGCCTATGGTGATATGGAAAATATTCGAACCGCCATGAATCGGGGCGCCTTCGATTTTGTCACCAAGCCCATAAATCTTGAAGACCTGGAAATCACCATTCGGAAGGGCCTTCAGGAAATAGCCAATCTTAAAAACGCGCTCGAAGACCGCAACAGCTTTGTAGCGGTGCAACAGGAACTGGATATTGCCCGTAGCATCCAATTGTCGATTTTACCACAGGCAGATAATCCTTTTCCGGATAAAAAAGAGTTTGATATCTCGGCACGCATTATCCCGGCCAAGGAGGTTGGCGGTGATTTTTACGACTTTTTTATGATCGACCGGCACCATTTAGGCTTTTGTATCGGCGATGTCTCCGGAAAGGGAATTCCGGCGGCTATCCTTATGGCGGTTTGTAAAACGGCTCTTAAATCGATTGCTGTAAACGGACTTCCTGTTAATGAATGTTTCCATGGCGTAAATAATACCCTGGTGCAGGAAAGTCCTCTTAATATATTTGTAACCGCGTTTTACGGAGTTCTCAATATTCAAACCGGTGAACTGGAATATTGCAATGCCGGCCATAATCCAACCTATCATGTCGATGCATCCGGAGAAGTTAAACCGCTGCCCAGCGCAGACGGGATTCCATTAGGATTTAAAAAGGATTTTCAATATGGAATGCAAACCATATCTCTGCAAAAAGGGGATACACTCTTTCTTCACACTGACGGTGTAGATGAAGCTATGGACAAAGATGAGAATGAGTTTTCGGAAGATCGGATAAAAGCTACTTTAAAAAGCTATGCCGGCGTTGACTTGTCCGAACTGAACCAATCTGTTCTTGGAAAGGTGCAGGAGTTTACCGGCGGTATTCCACAATCTGACGACATCACGGTACTGGCGCTCCGCTATTTACCCTGAGATTGGAGGGGGCCTGTTCCATCAGGGGGACAGAACAGGGGAAAATCTGTTCTGTCCTAGAAATGCAGACGCATAACCTGTCTTACTTTTTTTTCTTTTTTCTTTTATCTTTTTTCTTCAGTCTTCTCTCTACTTTTTGAATGGCCAAAAAGTAGCAAAAAGCACTGGCGAATTTAAACTCGTGTATCATTTATCTATTTTCCAAATTATTTCACTCGGACAGAAAATTCGCCCCGAAGAATACTTACGATCAATTTAGGATCAATTGCATCATATCCCAAGCAAGCAGAAGATCCCTCTTCTTAAAACCCGCCTCTGGCGGGCAGGGATGCCCCAACGCTTAACTCTTAACTCTTTTCTCTTAACGCTCTTAAATTCTAACTTCCTACTTCCCACTTCCTACTTATTTTCCCACCCGGAATATAATTTAATGATTGATCTGTTAAATAGGAAAAACGTATATTGACCCAGCTATCGTTTTGTATTGATCTGATCTTATTCTGAAAGGAATCCGGATGTCGGTTAAACGCGGTACTTTGATTTTTCTCACCTTTTTTTTATTTGTTTTTTGTTCCGGTCAGGGCGATGGAAATAAGCCTTCTGATGATGAATTATATTTTAATATCGACAAAAACCTGCTCGGGGAAGCTGAACAACTCGATGAATATCGTTTCAGTCTGAATCCGCCCAAAAACTGGCTTTCGGTCAATGAAGAACTGTTCGCCGCTTTAGTCAAAGAGACAGCTAATTCGGCTGATAATGAGTTGAATATCGAATACAAACCGTTAAAGATGTTTTTTGATGAGAATTTCGGAAGCCTTCTTTCGGTAATTCATGTGAAAGCCGGGAATGATACCTTGTCCGGAAAAGCGTTTGAGCAAGCGTATATTGCCATGCTGGATCAGAACTTTCCATCAGGAAATCCGCAGAAAGGCAGTTTTACAAAAAATAACAAACGTTTTACACAATATCTGATTCAGGATGATAAACGAGTGGCATTTAAACTCATTTTTCTCGATCAGTCCGGTCAGGTAATTCAGTTGGATTATAATGTTGACGCGAATCGATATATTCATGAATTAAAGGCCATTGAGTCTTCCATAGGCTCTGTTTCATTGTATTAATTCTATTCTGAGGGGAGGAATTATGTATCGCAAAATCACTTCTGTTTTACTAGTGTTTGCGTTTGTTCTCATCGCCGGATGCGCCGCCCATACTCATAAGGTCGGGCAGGGCGGTTTGACAGGCGATGTTGTTGACGGCCGGCAGTGGTATATTCTCTTTGGGCTGGTCCCACTGAATACGGTGGACACAAGACAAATGGTGGGAGATGAGACCAATTATACCATCAGAACGGAGTCGTCCGCGCTGGATGTGATCATGAATATTTTCACCGGCTATATCACTGTCACGTCAAGGACCGTGACCGTTACAAAATAGTGTAATGAGCAATATCCGGTAACTGGAGACCAATGGCCCTTTTTATATCCACTAACCGGATAGTTTTCATTTTTCAGCCCTCCTTTGGCGGCTTTAGCGCTTCATAATCAAAGCCGCCGTTTGTCCAAAATTGATTAAAATAGTTCAATCGGATCCGCTTTTAATTTAATTTTATAACAATGTGCCTTAAATTAATGGAATAGAACAGCATTAGACGTTGTCTAATTAAAAAACACAAGGAATATTCCTGATTGAATGACGCTGAATTGCTTATTGAAGCTAAAAACGGTAACCCCAATGCCTGCAGGGATCTTGTCAGGCGATTTGAATCGAGGGTTGCGGCGACGGTTATTGGTATGCTGGGCAACACTCCCGAGGCGGATGATGTGGGACAGGAAACCTTTATCCGGTTTTTCAATTCATTGCACTCATTCCGCGGGGATGCTGAAATCAGCACATATCTGACACGTATTGCCATAAATTTATCTTTAAATGAAATAAAACGCCGAAAACGGAAGTCGTTTCTGGAATTCAGGGACCTCAATGAAAGCGATCTCAGTGATGAGGATAATCAGTCTGTCGCGCATCAGAGTGAAGACAACGAGCTGATATACGGAGCCATTCAGAACTTAAAACCCGATTTCCGGGCGGTTGTGGTTTTGCGTTTAATTGATGGTTATAGCACATCGGAGACGGCTGAAATATTGAAGATTCCCGTCGGGACGGTTTTGTCCCGGCTTGCCAGGGCACAAGAGAAACTAAAACAAATATTATCACCATATTTTGAGGTGGGGGATGAATAAGAAAAAAATTTTAAAACTGTTGTACCGTTCATTTGATGAACAACTTTCTTCTAAAGATGAAAAAATTCTTACGAATTATCTGAAAGATTCGGAATGGCTTCGTTCCGAACACAAACGTACAGAGAGAATTCGTCAGAAAGTCATTTCCGCGGGCAGCCGCAATTTTAAACCGTTTTTCGCGGAAAGGGTGCTGCGCAGGCTGGATGAAGTCTCGGAGAAAGACCGGGCCTTTGATATATTGGGAAATGAATTGTCTCTGGTTTTTAAACGTGTCACTTTCGCGGCGGCCCTGCTTATTGTTGGCTTAATTTCATGGAACATCACAAAAAGCGACCATCTTTCATTGCGGAATGCCTTTTCGGTTCCGGAGATTACCATCGAGAAAGTTTTTGAGCCCTTTAACCAGCTAGGAACGGAGTAGAGCTATGACAGTCAAAACAAAATCAACGGTCATCATACTTTCTACTCTGATCATCGGAATGCTTCTCGGAGCATTAATATTTGGTGTAATCGTCCGGAATCAGATCGCGGAAATAAACGGATTGAGAACATCGGATGGGTTCATCTCATTTTTTGATGATATCATTGAACCTGAGGCTGAACAGAAAGCCGGGATTGACAGTGTTTTAGCCAAACACGCGAAGGTGTTTTACACGACCAGCACCGGATGTCTTGGGAAAGTGCTGGCGATAGTAAATACGATGGAGAGTGATTTAAACTCTGAATTGACTCCCGCTCAAATGATACGGCTCAAAAACAGACTGGATACCGTCAGATCGAGGGTCACGGTGAAAATCGAGACTCAGGCGGAGGAAGAGAAGTAAGAATCAAGAAGGTTAAGAGTTAAGAGTGTAAGAGTTAAGAGTAGGGTGGGCAAAGAAAAATTGATTCCCCAATCCCGAAGGGATGAAATTTTTATAGAAAAACAGAACCAACAACATCCCCCGGCCCCGTAGGGGTCGAACAAGTACAGCGGGAATCCCTGTTCTGCCGGTCAGGATAATTTGGTTTTTAATCCCAAATCAAACGTTTGCGATTCTTCGGGGCGAATTTTCTGTCCGAATGAAATAATTTGGAAAACAGATAAATGATACACGAGTTTAAATTCGCCAGGGCTTTTTGCTACTTTTTGGCCATTCAAAAAGTAGAGAGAAGACTGAAGAAAAAAGATAAAAGATAAAAGAAAAAAGAGTAAGAACAGGCTGTTTCCCCTTTTGAAAGGGGGACTAAAGGGGTTATTCCCCATTTCTGAGCCGCTTGCCCGGGCAGGCTAGGCGGACAAGCCAGAAGATTCCTACGGAATGACATATTGAGGATGGTTGCCGTGACTTTTTGGCCATTCAAAAAGTAGGTAGAGAAGAAAAGTAAGAAGTAGGAAGTAAGAAAAAAGATAAAAGATAAAAGATAAAAGAAAAAAGATTTGAGAGATCCTCGTGGATGCACAGCATGCTGTGTCTTAAGTAGGAAGTAAGAGCGTTAGGAGTTAAGAGGGGCATGGGGTGCCATTCGATCTTGAAAGAATAAAAAAATAATTTTTTTTTTAAAATAATGGAATAAGATGTGTTTTTCGGTTGTCTAACGTGCAAACACAGAACAGATTAGACTCACTATTGTGAAATTTGTTACTGAACACTGAAATTATGAGGAGTTCCATATGTTTACCAAATCGATTTCCGCGTTTATTACGATAATTCTGTTATCTGCCACTGTTTTATTCGCGCAGGATGCCGATAAGCATATCGACGCCAGGGTAGGAGCAATGAAACAGAAACTTAATCTGACCGAAGATCAGGCTGTTCAGGTAAAGGATATTATTATTGAGATTCATGAGCTGACCGACAAGGATCGCGCTCAGTATAAAGGCGACAAAGAGGCGCTGCTTAAAGCCGCGAATGAAAGAAACGAACTTAAACTTACCAAAATAAACGCCGTACTCAATGAAGACCAGAAAGCAATCTATGCCGAAATGAATGCCGGTAAAAAGATGGAAGAAAAAATTATTTATATGAGTGAGCGCCTGAATTTAAATTGTGATCAACAGGATAAAATAGCGGTTATTCTTAAAGAAGCGCCATCAGATGAAGAAGCGCTTGAAACCCGCAAATCAAATAATCCGTTCAAAATGCTTGGATTAAAAAGCAGAACAGGGAAAATTCATGGTGAAATTGAATCTCTGCTAAACGATGAGCAAAAATCGGAATTCAAAAAGATGCAGGAAGAGAAAAAAGCAAGAATGGATAAAATACTGGAAGAGAATTAACAACAGCATAATTTTTAGATAAAACAAACTTACACACTCCGAAAGAGGGAAGGTCCAAATCGTCAGGCCGTCCCTTTTTTGGGTTTTAGGGTAGCGTCTCCATATTTTTTCACAAAACACAGATTGATTAATGCATTTGATTCCCCATCATCTCAACCACGGAATGCTCATTTTGCAGAGCCTTCATCCGCCGGTAAATACTGTTTTGTTTAAATAACTCACTATGTGGGCCGCGTTCGGCGATCCTACCGGATTTTAATACGATGATCTCATTCACCTTTTCCAGGCCGTTCAGGTTGTGTGTAATAAGCAGGGTCGTTTTGTCGCGGCTTAATTCACGGAAGGACTCAAGAACCTTCTGCTCCGTAAACACATCGAGATTTGCGGTTGGTTCATCCAAAATCAAAACCGGCGCGTTTTTCAGATAGGCGCGGGCAATCGCTATTCTCTGACGCTCACCTCCGCTTAAGCGGTGGCCCTGTTCGCCTGTATAGGTATTGTATCCATCCGGCAGCCGCGTGATAAAATCATGTATCTGAGCCGATTTTGCGGCCCGGATGATCTCGGTATCGGATGCGTCCGGTTTGGCGAGTGCGATGTTCTGTTTTATGGTTTCATTAAATAGATACGTGTTTTGCGAGATCACGCTGAAAAATTTTCTAAGCTCCTCCTGATTAAACTGTCTGATTTCCTTTCCTCCAAGGCGGATATTTCCTTCTGTGTAGTCCCAAAATCGTAATATCAAATTAATCAACGTTGATTTTCCGGCTCCGCTTGGTCCTACAATTGCCAGAGTCCCGCCTTCAGGAATATTAAATGAAATGTCCGTCAGCGCGGGTTCATCGTTTGTGTCATACCTGAAAGAAAGATTTTTTACTGCTAGATCAAAAGCGGAAGTGGTGATTTCTCCCATCGGAGGATCGGCAATTTCAGCGCGCGTCCCGGTCATTTCAAAAACCCGGCCGGATGCTTCCAGGCTGTTTGAAAGATACTGCAGGGATTCAGGCAACGGCGTGACGGCTTCGAACGCGGCCATAACCCCCAAAATGAGAACAGATAGATAGACGCCGTCAAGCAGTGATAAATCAACCATCGGAATGGCAATATACATCATCAGGATGACTGAAAAATTCATTAAAAGCGCTGTTAATGATTCATGAAGCGCATTGATACGCGCCATTTTTCGCTGCAGCCGGAGATAATCTTTGTTTAGTTCGTTGAATTCTTCAAAATGATTATTCGCCTGTCCAAAGGAGAGTAACTCCGTGATTCCCTGCACACCGTCAATGATGTTTTCATTCAGAGTGGATCTGACCGAAATAAGCTGTCTTCCGTGCCTGCGGCTCAGGAAATGAGTTAACAGCGGTATTCCAACACCTGCCAGAATCATGCACAAGGTAAATGCCAGGGAAAAGATCAGATCGAACATGCCGAACAAAATCCACATGAGCAGAGTGATCAAAAAAGCGACCACCGGGGGGGTGATGACACGGACATAAATATGTTCAAGACTCTCAATATCCGATACGATACGATTTAACAAATCTCCGCTTTTGTACCGCATAAGACTTGCCGGGGCGAGCGGCTCGATGGATTTATAAAACCACACCCTGAATTTAGCCAGCAGTCTGAATGTGATGTCATGGGAAACCAGGCGTTCGAGATACCGGAATACCCCGCGGGAAATCCCGAAAAATCTCACACCGACGATTCCCACCTGCAGATAAGCGATGGAAGGGTGCAGAGCGGCCTTTGCGATGATATAAGCGGATGTCATCATCAGTCCTATTCCGGATCCGACCGTTAGAAATCCGAGCAGGACAGACAATAAAAACAACCGTTTGAATGAGAGCGCGAAGCGGATCAGTTTTATAAAATTTTTCATACCGCAGCTCCATCAAAGGTCCGGATCATCCTGCTATAAACGCCGTTCTGACTCATTAATTCATCGTGTGAACCGAATTCATGGATTTCCCCGTTCGTCATGACAAATATTTGATCAGCCTGCCTGACAGTCGTCAGTCTGTGGGCGATATAAAGAGTTGTTTTGTTCAAGGTTAATTCTCTGATAGATTCCTGAATTTGATTCTCCAGTTCCGGATCGAGATTGGATGTCGGTTCATCAAGGATCAATATTGGAGCGTCTTTTAAGAAGGCCCTGGCAAGAGCGATTCTTTGGGCTTGTCCACCGCTGAGTCGCGCCCCTTTTTCACCGATCACCGTATTATAACCCATTGGAAGTGATTGCGCGAATTCGTGAAGCAGGGAGTGTTCGGCCGCTTCCATGATCTCTGCATGGGTGGCGCCGGGTCTGGCGAGCGCGATATTTTCGGCGATAGTTTTGTGGAAAAGATAGGGAGACTGAGGAACGTAGGCGATCAGCTCCCGCCATTTTTCAATATTAAAGTTATGAATATCTTGTCCGCCATACCGAACAGATCCCTGAGCAGGGGAGAGAAACCTGAGGAGCAGATTGGCGATGGTGGTTTTTCCTGACCCGCTCGGCCCAACAATGGCCGCTCTTTCTCCGGGTCTGATATCAAACGAAATGTTTTTGAGAATAGAGCGCTGACCATTTTCGTAGGCGAAGGAAATGTTGTTGAATGAAATGGTCTGAATCATTCCCATGGGTGTGGGCGTTTCATTTGATATCACTGATAGCGGTTTTTGGGTGTCCGTATCCAGAATTTCAAAAATCCGTCCGGCCGCGGTAACACCCTCCATTCCAGCGTGAAAACGGGCGCCAAGTTGACGAAGCGGCTGGTAGAATTCGGGGGCGAGTATCAGAATAAACAGGGCATCCCGGAAAGCCATTTTTGCATAGAGCAGACGCAGTCCAACCTCAACGGCAATGATCGCGGTGCTGAGTGTGGCTGCCATTTCGAGTACGAGCGCGGAGAGAAAAGCGATTTTTAATACGCTCATCGTTGTAAGACGGAATTCTTTGCTGATCCGGGCGATGGTATCACTCTGATCTTTGCTGCGTCCGAACAGTTTTAAGGTGGTTAATCCCTGAAGAACATCAAGAAAATGAGCGCTCATTCGGCTTAGCGATTTCCATTGCCTTTTTGTTTTCGATTCTGCCATCTGACCGATGAGAATCATAAATACGGGAATAATAGGCGCCGTGATCAGCAAAACCACGCCCGATAACAGGTCGGCGGGAAAAACAAAGAATAAAACAGCGACAGGTATCAGAACGGATAAAAATAATTGTGGGATATACTTGCTAAAATAGGCGTCAAGAGCATCGACTCCGTTCAAAATTGTGTTGCTCAATTCGCCGCTGCGCTCGCCAATTACATAGGATGGACCGGCATTTATGATTTTTTCGCCAAGCTTTTTTCGCAGTTTGGTTTTTATAAATAAGGCAATACGATTAGCTTCGCTCTGGCTGAACCAGACAAAGAAGGCGCGCAGAATACTTATCGCGGCAAAGATGAAAAGCAGACCGGTGACACCGGAAAGGCTTATGCTTTTCAGAAATACGTCATCGATGATCATGCTGATGTACTTTGCCTGACCGATGGTCAGTATTCCCGCTGATAAACCGAAAAAAATCGTTAGAAACAGCGGAAGACGCGCTTCGGATAAAAATTTTAGTAATCGTTTGTCAAATTTCATGAATTCTAATTGTTATAAAAGGTTTTAGATAAAAATTTGCGGTATGAAAAAAACATACCGCAAATTTCAAAGAATCCCAATCCGTATGAACGGGGCTTCGTTTTTCAATATTAATGCCATGCATTGGTTGTCATTCAGAAATTGAATTTATACCATGATCAATATTCAAGATCCGACTGATGGCTGATTCTTTTTCTGAACACCCAATATGTCCATCCCTGATATAACAGAACCACGGGAACAAAAAACAGCGCGATGATACTCATAATTTTCAGGGTGTATGGCGTCGATGACGCGTTGTATATGGTTAATGAAAAGGTGTCGCTTATGCTCGAAACCATCACTCTGGGGAAAAGTCCCATAAAAATTGTCACGGTTGAAAACACAATGGTCATTCCCGTCATGACAAAGGCCCATCCGCCACTATTGTTTTTCAGAAACCAGTAACTGAATAAAAGCGCGGAGCCGGCGATGACGGGGCTGACACCGGGATTGATTCCCAGCCTGGTAAACATGTCTGTTTCGAAATAACCCAGGATCACAAAAACCAAAAGAATGATTACGGCCGGCATCCAGAGTCTCATGGCGAATTTTCGCGCGCGTTCACGCAGATCATCCGCCGTTTTCAGATTCAGGTAAATTGCTCCGTGAAGAGTAAAAAGTGAGAGAGAAGCGAGTCCGCCCACAAGCGCATAGGGATTAAGCAGATCCAGGAAACCGCCAACATAATTTTTTGTGGCGTCAATCGGAGTTCCCCGTAACAGATTTGCCATGGCAACTCCCCATAACAGTGCCGGTACAAAGCTGCCGGTAAATAACATCCAGTCCCAGGTCGCGCGCCAGGTGGGATTTTTATCTTTGCTGCGGAATTCAAAAGCAACACCGCGGACAATCAGGGCGACGAGCATGAGAACAAGCGCAAGATAAAATCCGCTGAACATGGTGGCGTACCAGTGCGGAAAAGCGGCAAACATCGCTCCGCCCGCGGTAACCAGCCAGACTTCATTACCGTCCCAGAAGGGACCGATTGTGTTGATTACTACCCGGCGTGTACGATCGTCTTTCGCGATAAACGGGAGAAGAATACCGACGCCGTAATCAAATCCTTCGAGAAAAAAGAAGCCGGTAAAAAGGACGGCTATCAATAAAAACCAGATTATATTCAGATCCATGAATTTTCCTCCCTATTCGTGATGGTTTAATTGTTTTGTGCCGGTCAGAGCGAATTTTTTAAGCAAATAAATATCTACGGCCATTAGTGCTCCATATAGCAAGGTAAAAACAATCAGGGAGAATAAAACTTCACCCGCAGTAACCATCGGTGAAACCGCATCAGTAGTTTTCATTAATCCAAACACTACCCATGGCTGACGTCCGACTTCGGTCAGTATCCAGCCCGCTGAATTCGCGATATAGGGCAGGAAAAGCGACAGTATAAAAATCTTGAGATAAAGCGGCTTGAAATCAAACCGTTTGTTAAGAACATAATAAAGAGCATAGAGTATGATCAAAATCATAAGGGTACCGGCTCCGACCATAATCCGGAATGTCCAGTAGGTAATGATCACAGGAGGAACATAATCTCCCGGCCCGTATTTTTGTTCATATTCCGCCTGCAGATTTTTAATCCCTTTTACTTCACCGTCAAAGCTGTTATAGGCGAGAATGGAAAGCAAATTCGGAACATGTATGGCGAAGATATCTTTCTTTTCTTGTTCATCACCGACGGTGAATAGAGAAAGGGCGGCGGGATTTGCGGTCTCCCATAAAGCTTCGGCTGCCGCGACTTTCATCGGCTGTTCAACCACCATGTGCTGCATCTGAGTATGACCTAACAGGGCAACCATGACGGAGCCAATTAATCCGTAAACAACACTCATATTAAAAGATTTCTTAAATACTTCGATATCGTCGCTCTTTTTAAGCAGATGGTAGGCGCTTATGCCAAGAACAAAAAACGCGGCGGTGGAGATTCCGGCAAAAAACACATGCGGAAACTGAACCCAGACATGAGGATTGACGATGAGCGCGAAAAAATCAACCATCTCGGCCCGGCCGTTCCTGATAACATAACCGACCGGCTCCTGCATAAAAGAATTGGCGATCAATATCCATAAAGCGGAGAGATTTGATCCGATGGCAACAATCCACATGATCGCGGCATGCAGTTTTTTAGAAAGTTTATCCCACCCGAAAATCCAGACACCAAGAAAAGTGGATTCCAGAAAGAATGCCAGCAGCGCCTCGATGGCCAGGGGCGCGCCGAAAATATCCCCGACAAATCTGGAGTATTCGGACCAGTTCATGCCGAACTGAAATTCCTGTACAAGTCCCGTAACAACTCCCATGACGAAATTGATCAGGAATAATTTACCCCAGAATTTTGTCATTCGCAGGTAAACTTCATTTCCGGTCCGGACATACATGGTTTCCATAATGGCGACCATTATAGACAGACCAAGCGTTAAAGGCACAAAGAAAAAATGATAAACAGTGGTGACCGCAAACTGCCAGCGGGACAGCATGAGAACATCCATTTTGCCTCCTTTCAGTGTTTAATAGGAAGTAGGTTTTTTAACGGCATACGGATTTTTCAGTTGATAAATCTTTATTTGAAAATGCCAGTTCATTCAATTTTTTATTTTTAAAATTATTAAGCAGCATGGCTTCCTGATGAACAAAAAAATTATGAATCTTGCAATTATTGCTGAGAGGACATGCTGTCATGTCTTCGACACATTCATTGATATGATGATCAAATCCCATAGAGATAAGTATATCAAATACGGATAAATTATGCGAATCGCGGGCCAGATAGATTCCGCCATATTTTCCCTGAACCGATGCCAGCACCTGCTTTTTTATGAGCTGGTGAACGATTTTGCTGGCGAATGGCCGGGAAATAAAGAGTCTTCTTGAAATTTGAGATAGCGGCACAATCGTCTCAGGCGCCTGGCCGGCAAGGTAAGCGCAAATCCGAATGGCGTAATCATATTCCTTTTTAATGAATGATGTCATATATAATACCTGATTGGTACAGTATTACTAATATAATAATATATTACCGGAACGGTTTAATATAAAAACAATAATGTTTGTGAAACAAGTATTTTTTTATTTTTTTTACAAAAGTGAAAATGGGATAGTTATATCACAATCCGGCCGTTGTTTATTGTATATTGAGATTTTCAGGGGTTGATCAATTGAGTAAATAAAATCTGCCCCATGATTCGAACAATCAGGGGCAGACATTGATCCGTAATTAAGAATATATCTTCAATAATTCTAAAGTTGAATCCGGTCAGGATATTTTTTTAATCTTAAATGTATTGATAAACTTTTCAAAAGTCGGGCGCCAGTAATCAACGGTTTCCTGAGGACCGGTAACCTTAAAAAACCAGGGGCCGTTTGCGGTTTCAACAATCGCCGCAAGCATCGCGTAACCGGGAAGTTCGTCAACCGGTCCGCCCATCATCATTCCGGAACTGGATTTCATATAGGTTCCTGTCACATAGACCGTAGTTACCTGTAAATTTCCCACCGTAGATTTTTTTATTTCTGCCTTTGCGGATGTTGATGATCCGTCCGGCTGTATTATCTGCCCATACCAGCGGTTTAAATTATCCTGTACCGAGCCTCCGGTACCGGGGAAGAAGAACACTCCCAGATCTGCATCTTCCTTGCCGTCCATACCGGGAAGCGAGTATTCCGCTTTTCTGAAAGAACTGCTCGGAGTTTGCGCTACCCAGCCACCAGGGGCGGTGTAAATGATTTCACCATCGGGCGCCGATGTCATTGGCGCGGCGGATTCGGTTTTTTCTTTCTTACCGCATGACATTAAAACCAGTAAGCTTAGCAGCGTTAAAGTCGATAGCCTTAATAATTGCATGAATTTGATCTCCGGTTAATAATTATGTTTACATTTATTTAGTTTTAGTAACCAATTTAGAGAAATGAACCTTACTTGCAAGTGAATTTATTCCGGCCATTTTCATTAATATACTAAAGATGATTTAAATAGTAAAATTCTTATTTAGTTGCAATATTTTATATTTTTATTAAATTGGAGCTCTTAAAATTTTACCAGGTTGTCTGCATTATTCAAAATAATCTTATGGAGAAGCATGAAAAAGCTGTATTTATTTTTTATTTCAATTTTAATATTAACCGGATCCCCTATAAACTCTTACACGCAAGCAAGTTATGTGACATCCATTCATCCGTTTGCCGAAATTATCCGTGAGATTTCGGGTGAGAGAGAAGCGGTTACCGCCTTGTTGCCCGCAGGAGCATCGCCTCACACGTTTGAGCTGCGTCCGTCGCATTTGAGGCAGATTGAAAAGGCAACGGCGCTCATTTACGGTTCACCCGAACTGGACGGCTGGGTTTCAAAGGTTCCGTCAGAAAACAAGATTCAATTACTGGATTTTTTACCCGAATCTTATCGCCTCAGAATGATTATGCGGGACCATGATCACGATCATGGTCATTCAGGGGACATTGATCCTCATTTCTGGCTCGATCCACTGGCCGTGAAGGCATTGCTTCCGCCACTGACGGCAAAACTTTCGGAGCTTGATCCTCAGGGAAAAGAGAAATACAGGGCTAACGCGGAACGATTTGCAGCTGAACTCGATTCCCTGAATTCGGAAATCACGGTTATGCTTAAACCGGTCAAAGGAGAAAACATTCTTATTGCTCATCCTTTTATGCAGTATTTCTGCAACCGGTATCAAATTGTTATCGCCGGAGCCATAGAAACCATTCCGGGGAAAGAACCGACGCCAAAAACGCTGAAGGGCGTGATTTCACTAATGCAAAAGGAACACATCCGCTTAATTCTGACGCAAAAACAGCTTCCAAACCGGGCCGCTGAGGTAGTGGCGGAATCTACCGGTGGAAAAATAGTATATCTTGATCCACTGGGCGGTGTTGAAGGCCGTGTCCGTTATTCAGATTTAATCCGGTATAACGCGAAGGTGCTATTGGAGGCTTTAAGTGAATAAACCGGTGCTGGAAATTAATGATTTATCCGTAAGAATGAGCAATTTGGCCATACTTGAAGAAATCAATCTGACCGTGCGAACGGATGAATTTATTGCCATCATCGGTCCGAACGGCGCGGGGAAATCCACTTTTCTAAAAGTTTTACTCGGCATCATTCCTGTAACGTCAGGCAGTGTCAGACTATTTGGAAATTCTGTTCAGGATATTTCTCCGGAATGGATCGGTTATGTACCGCAAATCAAAACCATGGACAGAAACTTCCCCGCCATGTCCATTGAGCTGGTGATGACGGGATTGAATCAGCGCTGGCCATGGAGATATAAATCGAAAAAATCCGCTTTGGCCATCGACGCGCTTGAACGGGTCGGAGCATCGCATCTGGCTTACCGTCCGTTAAATAAGCTTTCAGGAGGAGAACTCCAGCGGGTATTTCTGGCGAGAAGTCTTGCCCGTGAGCCAAAACTTATCATGCTTGATGAACCGGCGACCGGAATCGATGTAACGGGAGAAGCAGATTTATACCGTGTCCTGGATAATTATCAGAAGGAAACCAAATGCACCATTTTGATGATCACTCATGACTGGGAAGCTGTTCAGCATCATGTGAGTCATGTGATGATTCTGAACAGAAAATTAGTGGGATACGGTCCGCCGGAAAAAGCGCTGACAGATGAATGCCTGAGACGGGCTTTCGGTCATATTGGCCATGAACACGCTTTTAACCAGAGGTTTAAAGATAATGTTTGAATTCCTGAGTATGCCGTTTATGCAGCGCGCTCTGATTGCCGGGGCCCTGGTTGGTGTGATGGCAAGTTATTACGGAGTATTTGTTGTTCAAAGGGGCCTGAGTTTTCTCGGGAGCGGGCTGGCGCACGCCGCCTTTGGAGGGGTCGCGCTGGGTTTACTGCTCGGAACGGAACCGTTATGGATAGCTGCTCCGTTTACTGTTTTTGTGGCCATAGCAATCGTATGGGTCCGGGAACAGACCGCATTGGGGAATGATACCTCCGTGGGGATATTTTTTGCGGTTTCTGTCGCGCTGGGTGTTGTCTTTCTTTCATTAAAGCAGGAATATACGGTCGATGCATACGCGTATTTATTCGGCTCCATTTTATCCGTTAAAAAGGTAGATTTGTGGGTTACCTTTGGCGCATTCGGTATCTCTCTGTTTACTCTGCCCTTATGGAGAAGGTGGGCATACGCGACTTTTGACCGTGAACTCGCGATCGCCGACAGGCTTCCGGTGCAGCGGGATGACTATTTTTTATCAATACTGATCGCCATTACCGTTGTTGTTGCCGTTAAAGTAGTCGGGATTATACTTATCGCCGCGTTTCTGGTAATACCGGCGGCAACGGCAAGACTTATAGCTCCGAGTTTCAGACGAATGACATGGGTATCGATGAGTATCGGTCTTTTAAGCGCTGTCACGGGACTTTTTACTTCATACTGGCTTGATCTTCCGAGCGGAGCCACAATCATCCTGATTCAGGCGGTGATATTTTTCCTGACAATGATTTTCGCCAGAAACTGAGATTTCTGACCTGCTGAAAAAATTAAATCTGTAGATAAATAATTAACGGTACAAATATGGATGTAAACTACGCGGGCGCGGAGTTAAAAAAAATTGGCCAAAAGTTGACACCTCAGCGATTGGCCATATTAAAATTATTAATGGGATCCGACAAGCCTTTAACCGCCAAAGAAATTTATGGGCAGGTCAGGGCAGATCATCCAAATATAAGCCTGGATACGGTTTACCGGAATCTGAGTATGCTTTCGGTATCCGGTGTGGCGGGACAGGTCAACCTGCAAAATAAAGAAGCGGCACAATTCAAATACTTCGGAAAACTTCATCATCATCACGCCATCTGTCTTTCATGCGGGAAGATCATCTGTCTCTCTGAATGCGACATAAAAAGAGAGATGCCGCTTGTAGGGGATGACCTGAATTTCAAAGTGATTAGTCACGCGTTTGAGATATATGGTTATTGCTCTAAATGCCAGAAACAGATATAAAAAAAATCCCCGGCTGTAAACCGGGGATTTTCCGCTTTTCGAGTTATTATTTCAGCATCATCATCGATCTTGTCTGAACCAGATTGTCCGATTTGAACTGATAGAAATATAATCCTGAAGAAACCAATTTCGCGTTTTCATCTCTGCCGTCCCATACAAAATTACGGGTACCGTTTTCCAATACGCCGTTATAGAGTACACGAACTTTCTGACCAAGGATATTATAAACGGTCAGTGAAACCCGTTCGGTCTTAACCATATCAATACGAATGGTGGTTGATGGATTGAATGGATTCGGATAGGCATTATGAAGCATGTTTGTCTTTATCACTCCGGTAAGCGGATTATCTCCCACAGATGTTACCTGAAGGTTGAAATCAACTTTGACAGCATTACCGGTCTGCTCATTGATTTCAATATTGTTCTTGGTTACATCCTGATAATTCTGAGATGTCAGTTTCATGTCATATATGCCGTATGATTCAACCGGCAGGGTAAACGAGCCGTCAGCTTTCACATAGGCCGCGTTTGTCCATTCATTCGTGCCGCTTTTCTTCAGATAGATGGTTGCCCCCTCAATGGAAGAAGCCGTTGTCTTGTTCGTTGAATACACGGACACTATACCTGTAATCTGACCGAAAGGAATCCGGAGTTTTGCTTTTTTCAGGGTGAAATCTGCAACTTTATCTTCTGTCATCCGCAGGGTATCCGCATCTTCCCAGCTGGTTTTGCCGTCATAAATCACCGGAACATAACCATAGCCTGCCCATGCCTGAAGAACTACATAGCTGCCTTCGACAAAAATACTGCCGAAATCATAATTGCCCATGGAATCCGCGTGTGTATAAACTACCCCCGCGCTGGGAGCCGTGCTGTACGCGGTGACCTGCGCGCGATAGACTGGATTACCTTCATCATCAATAACTTTTCCGGAAATCTTATATCCGATGTCCGTATCAATTGAATCAAGCGCGAAATCGATTCCAGATACGGTGTAGCTCTCGCTTCCGTCCGGCTCGATGATGATTGGATCTGCTGTGTGATAGGTGGGCTGATCATCATAGAATTTCGCAAAGAACCCGTCTTTATATGAGAATGCAATTAAAGAGTCCCTGTTCATAAATGTGTGAGCCGAGATCGAATAATTTCCATCGGCATCGGTTTTTGCTTCGTATGTATTAAACACATAATTCAGGAAGTTGGCCGTAAAGAAATCGACAGTCGCGTCCATAAGAGGTTTGCCGCTGGTCGCGCTGGAGACATTACCGGTAATGGTCACCGGTTTCAGGTCAGCTGAAGTCGGCAGAACAAAATCGATTCCGGAGACATCATCAAATACATCGATCTGCGCGGCTTCTTTGGTCGTGAACACACCGTCATAAAATACGGTATAGACATGATTCAATTCCTGCATGAAGCCTTCGGCTCTGAAAATGTAAGTATCCGGAGCGACCTTCAGTTCATAGGAACCGTCCTCGTTTGTGGGGAAAATATTGGCCATAAACGGTTTTCCTGAGTTGACCGAATAAGCCCAGATTACCACAAAATCGAATTCACTAAAATTCGTAACCATACCGGTCACGCGTTTGAATTCCTGTAATTTGATTTCACCAAGATCCAGGGTCTTATCTTTCCCGACGGATACATCAATGTTCCAATAGGGTAGATAACCTTCATCGTCATCGCCGGGGATATGCATAAAGTACGTCCCCGAAAGCACCGGCTGTTCAAATTTTCCTTCGGAGTCGGTGACCGCCTGATATGGAACAAGCATCAAATCCTGCATTTTAAAATTTCCTGTCTCCAGGTCTTCAATATCTGTGTTCTCCGGTCCAAGTTTTAGAAAATAAACCGTCACGCCGGCCATCGGAGTTCCCTTAAACGTAACAAGACCGGAAATTTTCGCGTCCTGCGGCCGGTGTGTCAAACTGAAATCCAGAATTGTAGGCTGAAATGATTTAATAATCTGCACTTCTTCCGATGTAAAATGCCAGTAGTTCATCGTGTCGATATTACTCACCGTATAAGTGCCCGGAGGCGCGATAAAGGCATAATTACCATCCCCGCCGCTTATGGAGACAAAAGAAGTGTCCTGATTTGAGAGACGAAGAGGCGTCATTTCTATCCCTACTCCGTCGGCGCTAACGGTCCCTGTTAAATATCCGAGATTTGGAAATTGCGAAAATCCCGGCATAGCCAACGCGAAAATAATTAATAAAACCGGTATAAGATGGAACCGTCTAAAATGAATCATAAATACCCCCCAAGGTTTGTTATGTTGATGGTTAACATTCTTAGATAACGCAATTAATGTGCCGTTAAATGTCAGCCAGAAAGAAAATGAATATCTGTTTTTTAAGTTATTGTTAATTATAATGTTAGCTTGTAAGAAAATTTAGCTTGCGGCAAATGCCGGATTGATTTTTTAACGTTGAGTATGAATATTTTGCGTAACTATGAAAAATATTCATAGTTCACCAGCGTTTTTGTATCTGAAATACGATTGATTTGTTGGATTTTGTTTTCACATCCAATGAAAAGGTAAGATCATTGCCGTGAGTGTAGAAATCATAAAACGAATATAAATTGAGTAATAAATATGACCATAAAAATGTATTTCTCGTCTTATAGCTATCATTATATCGATTGTAAAGATAATCAAAATCATTGTTGCCGCGCGCGTTTATGTAATCATCATGGTATCCGGATGCCTGTATGGAGTAATAGGTGATGCCGCCAATGATCATAGTTGAAATACCTGAATAGATATATCCCTTTGTCTTATTTGGTGTGAAAAAGTAACCTGAGCCCGGAATGATGATATTCGCGAGCATGGCTTTAAATGCAGGCCTGCCGCTGTACGAGATGGTTTTCGCGGGCTCTTCAATCTTAACGTTAACGGTTTCCTTTCTGATCTCTTCAAAAAAATTGATTATTTTGGGTGAAATGATTTTCGGATTTAGTTTAAAACCGGGTGAACATTCTAATATTTGTTTTGAAATTTCCCTTGCCTGTGTTGTATCGTTTAATGATGATGCGGCCTGAAGCATATATTGGAATATGGTCAGGCTGTCCTCTTTGCTGATGAACGAATCAAAAAGCAGATAATTTCCTTTCTCAAGCACGCGTTCATACCGGAACTGCCGAAGATCCTCTTCGAGCGTACCGATTTCGACGCTCAGATTCTGTGAATATATCGGGATCGCTATAAAAATAAGAATGAAAATAAATTTAATTTTCATCATCATTACCTTTTCTAATTAGGCGGTGGTATTTCCCGGAGCATAATATTTTTGACTATTTTTTGCTCGCCGTTCCAGATCACTGAGTCCCTGTGTGTTATATAGTATTTATTTTTAACAGTAACGGAATGATTCGCCCGGGTTAGATAGATCGGATCGGTCAGCGGACTGGTTCCGCGGTATTGCCCGTCGATATAAACTTCTCCCCAAGGATTAATCTGCAAATCCAGCTGGAAGAAAAGAGAATCAAGATTAAATATAAATAAATTGTTTATTCCTGTTTTAACGGTAATACTGTCTGACCATGAAGGGTAAAGCGGATGCTGTAATGAGATCAGATATTTACCGGGATTAAAATCAATCGGTTCTGACATGGGCGTGATATCGATTTCACGGTAATCAATGTAAACTTTTGCCCAGGGCCATGTGTTAATCAGCAGAGTGGTCGGTTTTATAATTTTTTTTGATTGATCCGGCAGATTTTCGGTTTTGGAAGGCACCTTTTTTTCATTGGAAACGGACATCACTTTTTCCGGGGAAATAATTTCATCGGGCTTAAGTTCAATCGCGTTCAGGTCAGGATCTGAATTTTTGGCAAATATGACACTGTCGGCGGAGGGGGATTGTGAAACGTCCGGTTTTCCCGCCGGAAAATATATTGATCTTAAATAAATAAGAATCATTATTCCTATGAGGACGGCGGGCACGACGATAAAGAGTTTCATGGACCGGATTTTTTCCGGTTTTGCGTCATTCGTAATCCTTAAAGGTATTATGTCCGGATTCATTTTTTCCAAAAATAATGCATACCGGTGCGCGTCGGGCAGCCTTTTGTCCGGATCCTTACTCATCAGCAACCCGATGGATTCGCTAAACCATCCGGGAAGGGAAGGGCAGAGTGTGTTTACGGGAGGCGGGTCATAACTTAATATTTTTGAAAATATTTCGCCGTATCGCGGTGCTTCAAAAGGATGAACACCTGTGGACAGCTGATACAATATTGTACCGAGCGCGAACATATCCGCGCTGAAAGAAACAGGCAGATTGTTTATTTGTTCAGGGGAAAGATACAACGGTGTGCCGATAAGCGATCCTTCCTCTGTAATCCGGTTTGCGGATTCATGAATACTGATACCGAAATCGGTTAATTTGATATTCAACTTCTTATCAATCAGTATGTTTTCGGGTTTCAGGTCACGGTGAATGTACCCTTTGCTGTGAATTACGGCGAGTCCCCGGGTTATTTTTGAAGCGATACCGATAATATTCTCAGTATCAGGTATCCCGTTTGCCATATATTCAGCCAACGAACATCCTTCGACATATTCCATCGATATATAAAACTGTCCGTCGACCTTTCCGAAATCATATACGGATACAATCGATTCATCATTCAGGTCCGCGACGATCCGCGCCTCCCGCTCAAATCGCTGTATCAGCAGATCATCTCCGCCGAGATAGACTTTTAGTAAAGTTTTCCGGTCAAGCACCGTATGACGTGCTTCATATACGCGGTTCGGACCTTTTTCTGAGATCGTCCTGAGAATTTCATAGTTACCGATTGAATTCATGACTCATTACCGGTTAGTTCTTTGAATTTTAATTGAAGATACCGCAAAGATATGCCGAGGCTTTTTGCGGCCCGGGTTTTATTGCCTTTAAATTGGCGAAGTCTTTCAATGATCAGTTTATTTTTATATTCATCGAGAGTGCCCATAAAAGGTTCTGATTCAACACAATTAAACTCAAAATCATCGGGTCCAATGGAATCATTCTGGATCAGTACAATCGCCCTTTTAACCGCGTTTTCCAGTTGCCGTACGTTTCCGGGCCACTGGTAGTCCATCAGTTTCTGTATTGCGGTTTTGCTGATTTTAATTTGATTACCGGGCCCGTGCTTCTCCAAAAAATGTTTTACAAGAAGGGGAATATCATCAATCCTTTCTCTCAGGACCGGGACATTGATGTTTATGACACTCAAACGGTAGTACAAATCTTCCCTGAATTTTCCCTGGCGCACCATGAGTGATAGATCCTGATGAGTTGCCGCGATGATCCGAACATCAACTTTCCTCACTACATTTTCGCCCAACCGTTTAATCTCATTATTCTGAAGAACACGTAAGAGCTTTGTCTGAAGCTCCATGCTGAGATCGCCAATCTCATCCAAAAAAAGGGTGCCTCCGCTAACCGCCTCGAACAAACCGGGTTTATCCTGATCCGCTCCGGTAAATGCGCCCTTCTTGTAGCCAAATAGCTCACTCTCAAGGATACCGGCCGGAATATTGCCAACGTATTGGGCAAGATAGGGTTTATCCTTCCGGCTGCTAAGATCATGGATGGCAAGGGCGACAAGCTCCTTTCCGGTTCCGTTTTCACCGGTGATGACGACGGAAACATCGGATGGAGCCACCTTTCTGATCAGTTTGCACATTTGCTCCATCACAGCAGTTTCACCGATCATCGAAGGAATTCCGGCCTCCTGATCCAGACGTGATTTTAATATGATGTTTTCATTCCGCACATCCCGACGGCTTAGAACCTGTTCCAGTGTTAAGGATGCGATCGGGGCAAAAAAGGAGAGCAGCTGCCTTGAAGTTTCATTAAAATGCTGCCTGTTTTTCCTGCTGTCGAAATACATGACGCCGTAAACCTGATTCATAATCATCAGCGGAAACGCGAGGATGGCATGAATATCATTTATGATGATGCTGTCCCGACTTTTAATGCTGTCATCGTTGTTTGTATCAAAAAGCAAAAGCGCTTCCTTGGAATCAAGTACTTTTCTGAATACGGTTTGCGAAAAACTTATTTTCCCTGAATTTTTTGGATCACCGGATACCACATTTCTTGTTTCAAACTTATCTTCGGCCCGGTTGTAATAAACAAACGCGCCGACTTCCGCTCCGGTCTGGCCCATTAATTCAGATAATATCATGTTAAGGATATCGGTTTCATCATCCATGCTGGCCATGGATTTGGTCATTTTAAAGATAGCCTGTAAATGATCATTCCTGATTTTGCTGTACGAAAGATTCAAGAGCGCGCCCCTATTTAAAATATTGAAAACTCACTGCCTGAGACTGGCAGATATTGCCGATCTGATCTTCAACCTCCAGTGTCCAGAGATACCATCCGTTTGTGATACCGGCCAGAACAACGGGATCATCTAAAACATATTGGTCATTATCGGATGGGATATTGTCAAAAGCGCCAATTTTTACGACCGGATTCTGCAGTCTGAAAAGAATAATTCTGTAATGATGCGGATACGGCAAATCAAGTTTTGTCCAGGTAAATCGAATATCACCTGATTCAGGTCGGTCCACGCTTGGCAATTTCAATGTCAGAGCTCTATTGATTACTCTTCGTATATTATAGCCACCGGACTGCAGGCTGTCTCCGTTAAGATTTCTGGCTGTCAGACCGAAATTTATTTCCGGTATCGTTTCCGGTATCAACTCTGATGAAATATCATCCGATTTGACTTTAACAGAGTACATATCGTCGGAATCTGTAACATGAGGGAGAGAAATTTTAAAGTTTTTTTCAGATACTTCAATATAAATATCGTCAATATCCGTCAACCCGTCAGGATCCGTTATCTGAGCGTTCGTAACAATATATGTTTTACTGTCGGTGTTGTTGTACACCGAATAAAGTGAGACGTTCGCGATGACCGGCATGGCGTTCAAATATATATTGATGAGCGTATGATCATCCGATCCGGGATATGAGCCGTTTTGCGTAAAATAACCGTCTCTGAATGTCACGAGATGAATAGAGTCAGAAGGCGGATGGTACCATTGTATGATCCCTTCGGAACCTGTTTTGCCGTAAAAACCGAGTTTATCCTCCGTTACAATCACATCTTTTAAAACCGTATTCGGTGGATAAAGTCTCTGTACTTTGATCTCTGTCAGCGATTGCCGCAAATAATTATCCGCGTTTGGATCAAAGGGATTCTGCCTTGGAGCGTCACAGGCAACAATGGCTAATGCCAAAACCAGAAATATTTTATTCATATTTCTCATAGCCAAATGGCCCCACTAATGAATGTATAGTTAAACGATCAATCATTGTAATTGATCAGTAAATTTCCAATTTATACCGGAATCCAGTTCCGGATTATGATCCCGATAAACGGAATTCATACGATCTCGCGTTTACCGCCAGCGCCGCGATATAACCGTGAGGCACCGTGAGTGAATCTAACTGCCAATCGCAGACAGAAGATGGATCATGCCTGCATTCAATGATTTTGGCGGGTTCTCCGGGTTTTAGTGTGACATCAAATTCGTTTAGTGGTATAGAAAGTCCCTTACCGCATGCCTTTATATATGCTTCCTTTCTGGTCCAGCAATTATAGAAAGCTTCTTTGTGCAAATTCTGCGGTAAATTGATGAGTTGTCTGTATTCATGCTCAGAGAAAAAATTTCTGGCAATCTGAAGCTGATCGTTACTTAATTTCATAAATTCAATATCAATGCCGAGTTGAAAATCATTGGAAATTGCTACCAGGGCGAGATTATTGGAATGTGATACGTTAAAGTAAGGGCCGGATACAGGGGAAACCAGATAGGGCTTACCATACAGATTATATCCAAAGTGCAATTTGCCCGGACTCATCCCCGTAGATTGAGCGAGCAATATTCTCAGCTGACCGCGGCAGGCGATATAGTGAATACGGTCTTTCTCGAACATAAAACGGTTTGCGCGATCGAGTTCATCCGGAGAGAGCAGGTTTTCCAACATCTCGATCACTTTATCCTGGATATTCAATTTTATGCGCCAGACCTGAACATCACCATCAACGATTAAAGTCTGCTCACAATAATTTTTCCATGTTGTAAAATTCATAAGATACGCCTTTGAAATACATTTAAGTCAAAATGAGCATTTATATCCCTGGTGATTGTCCTGAGCAGAATCTGTTGGTGATCATTTAGATAAAAATGATCACCCGGGAACATTCGTAGAAAGAATGGACCGTTTGTCTGCGCGTTCCAGGACTCAAGCGTTTCTTTGGCAATATGCGGGTCCTGTAATCCGCCCAAAACCGATATCGGGCAATCAAGCGGAGTTCTTGCTTCATAAGTGTATGTTTCACACAGTTTAAAATCGGCGCGCAGAATGGGAATCATCAGCTTGAGCAGGTCCTGATGTTCAAATACCTCATCCGGAGTTCCGTTAAGTTTTTTTATCTCTGCCAGAAATTCAGTATCGGGAAGATTATAAATCAGTTTTTTATCGGATTCTATTTGAGGAGCCTTTGTTCCGGAAAGGAACAGATGCACCGGCTTGAGACCGAAATTGTTTTTGAGATGATGGGCTATTTCAAATCCAAGAATAGCGCCCAGGCTATGTCCAAATAGGGCGAATGGCCGGTCAATGCTGTTTTTTATTTCCAGTGATAATTCGGCGACAAGCGTTTCTATTCTCTCGCTTAGCGGTTCGTTGATGCGCTGCCCTCTGCCCGGTATCTCCACCGCGCAAACTTCCACGGTTTCGGGCATATGTTTTGGCCAGGACCGGAAAATGGCGCTGCTGCCTCCCGCAAATGGCAGGCAAAACAACTTGATTTTAGCATGCTGAACCGGTTTTGGAATGTGGATGCCCGATTTTGGCCGGCTCAGTAAAGTCGTTTTCATTTTATCCATAGTTTACCTGATAATTTGTTTTACATAAATGAACTTATGTTGCTGATCAAAATTATTCATGACTGCTTCCTTGTTTTCTCTATTTCTTCCATTTTTTTTCTCAGACTCAGCGGCCGCATATCTGTCCATACCTCATTGATATAAGACAGGCATTCTTCTTTTGTACCGTTTTTCCCGGCGTCGCGCCAGCCAAGCGGATTTTCGCGGTCTGCCGGCCAAATTGAATATTGTTCTTCATGATTTAAAACAACTTTATAAATTGTTTTATCCTCGCGTTCTTCAGCACTCATCTTTACCTCCTAAGTTATTTGTTAATATCAATATATGTTGCTTCGTCGTGACCCCAGATTTTAATTTTGTAAGTGAATCCTTCAGGATCGAGTTTAGTTTTCGGCTCAAAAGCAAGAAATTTTCGGTAATGCCCGCTAAAGGATATCAAAATGGATAATACGGTCATGATCACACCGCATATCATGTAGATTAACGGGATATTCTGACCGGTCAGATCCCCGGCCACCCCTCCGATGAGCATGCCGAGAGGCGCGATACTGCCTGAAATCGTAGTGAGCACTCCGAATACTCTGCCCCTGATCGTGCTTGGCGTGGATAATTGCAAAATAGTAATAATGGTAACCATTATGAATCCGTTAAACATTCCACCGATAAAAGCAAGAAACACTGCCAGCGGGGCAGAGGTAACCAATCCCAAAATTCCATATCCCCCGGATTCAATAATAGTGAAGATGATGAACATCTTTGAACGCAGTTTGCCATGGAGATTGAAAATACCAACAGATATATATCCGAATAAAATTCCTATCCCATGGGATGCGAGGAAGAAACTATACCAGTCAACCGAAACTTTTAAGAAATTATCCACATAAAAGGGGAGAAGGACAATCACCGGCATCGTAAAGAAATTGATAAAGATTGAAACAAAGAGGAGCATTTTTAATCCGGTATTCTCTTTAATGTATACAATCCCTTCCCACAAATCATTTTTAAACGATTGGTACTGTCCTTTTAAATCTTTTTCTTTTTCAGGGAAAACCTGCGGAATCTTTATAAATAATTCACTGATTGCCGAGAACAAATAACTGATCCCGTCGATCAAAACCACGAGAGGGGCGCCGAGAATTTTAAACAATGTACTTCCGATTCCCTGGCCGAGGAAAAGAGATACCTGTTCCGCGAATTGTGACATGGAGTTGGCGGCTGATAGTTTTTCTTCTGGAACGAGATCAGGAATTGAGGCGGAAATGGCCGGGCCGAAAAATGAATTTACCGTTGAAGCTAATATGGTAATACTGAATAACCAGACGGCTATTAATATGGTAGCCTCAGGCGCGGTGAACATAACGGCGGCCAGGCTGAGGGTCGCCAATCCATTGATCAGGTCACTGAAAATGATGATATTGCGCCTCGAGTAACGGTCTGCAAACACGCCCCCGATGGCGCTGAAAAGAACCACCGGTACAGCGGCGGATGTCCAGAGCAACCCGATCAGCGTTGCGGATTCAAAGGCATTTTTCATCCACCATACCATGGCAATCAGATAAATATGTGTTCCCAGTTTGCTTACAAACTGGCCCTGCCAGAGCAGCATGAAGTTTTTGTTTGTCAGTTTTACAGGCTTTTCCAATTTTCCGCCTTATTCTTTTTTATCCATATCCAGGTTATCCAGAAGCGAACCGATCTTTTCCGCGAGTATTTTTACATTTGGTTTGGTCATCATTGTAATATGGTCGCCGGGTACATTGATAATATCAACGCCTTTACCGGCATATTTTTTCCAACCCAAATCATCGGGGAGATTATCGTAGTCCCGGTTTTCATCCGCCCTGAAAAGGGTGATTTTCCCGTTAAAATTGAGTGGTTTGTATTTTCTCCAGGCGCCGGTCTGAATTTTATTGATATGCACATAAAGTTTGAACTGATTTTGTCTGATAAACCTTGGAAGCACTTTTTCCTTTTTAGCGATTTTGAGTACAAATTTCAACTGCTCATCATACTCCATTTCACGAAGCATATCCGCGTCGATTTCAAAATGAGCCGAGAACATTTTTTGTAATAGTTCGCTGTCATCTTTTGGTTCTTCCTGGTGGGGGATATACGGACCGGAATCGAGAATACCCAGAAATCCCACTTCCTGATTCATTTCAGAGAACTGCCTGCCCATCTCAAAAGCCACGATCACACCAAAGGACCATCCGGCAAGAAAATACGGTCCTTCCGGTTGTTGCCGGCGTACCGCGTCCACATAGTAGGATGCCATGGATTCAATAGTAGTATGAAGATCCAGTTTACCATCAAATCCCCGCGCCTGAATCCCGTAAACCGGCCTGCGCGTATGAAGCAATTCAGCAAGCTGAATATACCAGTGAGCGCTTCCGCCTGTGGGATGAATAAAATATACCGGTTTAGATGCTGTTCCGTTTTTTAATTCCACAAGCGGATTAAAATTATCTGACTTCACTTCCTGAGTGAGCAGTTTTGCCAGATTCTCAATGGTCGGATCGGAGAAAAGGCTCACCAAAGGAATCTCTCTGTCAAATTCCTGCTGAATTTTGTCAATAACCCTGATTGCCAGAAGAGAATGCCCGCCCAGATCAAAGAAATTATCCGTGATGCCAACAACCGGGATATTTAGAATTTCCCGCCAAATCCGAACCAGTTTTAGTTCAATACTGCCGCGGGGCGCGATATAGTCTTCATCAATCCTTATTTCGTCCAGCTCCGGCGAAGGTAATGCTTTTCTGTTAACTTTACCGTTTGGCAGCAGCGGAAATTTTTCCAGGCGGATCAACGCTCCTGGAATCATGAATTCGGGCAGATCATTTTTGAGCGTATTTCTTATCTGCTGCGTCGAAATTTCGGGATTATCTTTTGTAATTATGTATGCTGTCAGACGTTTATCACCGGGGGAATCTTCCCGTACAATCACCGCAGAATCGGTCACACCCGGAATTTTTCTAAGTAAAGTCTCAATTTCGCCAAGCTCAATGCGGAAACCACGGATTTTTATCTGATTGTCAATTCGATCCAGATATTCAATATCTCCGCTATCCAGGTAGCGTACCAGGTCACCCGTGCGGTATAACCGGCTGCCGGGGATTCGATCGAATGGATTTGGCACAAATTTCTCCGCGGTAAGATGCGGCTTGTCCAGGTAACCGCGCGCAAGCCCGGGCCCGCCGATATAGAGTTCTCCCGGTATGCCTACCGGAAGCGGGTTCATGAACGGATCAAGAACATAAAGACGGATATTGTCAATGGGCCTGCCAATGGGAATCGCATCGCTATCAGGTAATTCACTGACCCGGTGATAGGCGGCAACAATCGTTGATTCCGTGGGGCCGTACCCGTTGATAAATATTCTGTTTTTATACCAGCGGTTCGCAATTTCGCGGGTACACGCTTCGCCGCCGGATACAATTGTTCTGAGTGACGGCATTGGATCTTCAGGTAAAATACTAAGCAGAGAAGGCGGAAGCAGCACTTTTGATATTTTTTCGGAGTTTATCAAGTTGATAAATTCCGCCGGCGCGAGCAGCGACTCTCTGTTGACGATAATCAGGCATCCTCCCGAACAGATAGTGGCGAAGACTTCCTCAACCGAGGCGTCAAAACTGAATGACGCGAACTGAAGCACCCGGCTTTTGTGGGTATAAGAAAATTTATCGATCAGAGAGTGAATAGTGTTGCAAAGTCCGCCGTGGTGCAGCATAGTGCCCTTGGGTTTACCTGTGGATCCGGATGTGTAAATCACATAGGCCATGTTTTCAGGCATAATGGGGAGATTTATATTTTCGCTGCATTCGTCTCCGATGATTTTCCAAATTTCATCCATGTAGATGCGATGACCAAGTTTCTTGGGTAAACCTGCGGTCAAAGATCGTTCCGTCAATAAAATATTGGCTTTTGCATCTTCCAGCATATAGGAAATTCGTTCTTTAGGGTACGCGGGATCGATCGGTACATAGGCGGCGCCCGCTTTCAGAATCGCAAGAGCGGCGATCACCATTTCAACGGAACGGTTGAGACATATTCCGACTAATTCTTCTCTTTTTACGGATTGATTCAACAGATAACGTCCAAGCTGGTTAGCTTTTGTATTAAGCTCAGCGTAGGTAATTTCTTTATCGCCAAATTTTACCGCAATGGCCTCGGGGCTTTTTTCAACCTGAGCTTCGAACCAGAGATGAATTGAAACCATATCAGGAAAAAATTTCTCTGTTTGATTCCATTCAGAAACCATTGTTTGGGTTTCCGATGGTGTCAAAATCGGTATTTCAGATAATTTCAGGCTTGGATTGGAAACCATGGAGCTGAAAATAGTTTCCAGATGACCGAGCATGCGTTTTATGACCGTTTTACTAAACAAATGGCTTTGATATGCCGCTTCAACGGCTAAATGATCTCCGGGAGAGGCGACGATGGTAAGCGGATAATTTGTTCTTTCAAATGATTCGATCTCACTTATCTCAAGCGCGCTTTGATGCTGGTTCATTGATGTATTCACGGGAAAATTTTCAAAAACAACAATACTTTCAAACAACGGCAGTCCCCGCGGCACTTCGGTCCAGCCCTGAATATCTACCAGAGGGGTAAATTCATACTGTCTCATTTCAGCCTGCTGAGACTGGATTTTCCGCAGCCATTCAGCCAGAGTATCTGATTGGTTTAAGAAAATTCTGACGGGGAGGGTGTTGATAAACAAGCCAACCATTGATTCCACCCCGGGTATAACAGCCGGCCGTCCGGAAACGGTAGCTCCGAATACGACGTCATCCTCACTACTGTACCTGTTCAGCAGTAATGACCACGCGCCCTGAATCAGGGTAAACATGGTCAACTGATTTTCTCTCGCCAATTTCCCTAATGATTCAGAAAGTTGGGAAGAGAGTAATATGCGTTCCTTTGAATAACCATAGGGTGAATCAGACTTATGCATCTTAACCGGTAAAGGCGTGGGGGAAGTGAATCCAGCCAGTTGTGTTTGCCAGAAAGTTTTTGCCTGTTCCATATCCCTTTTCTGTAGCCATGAAATGTATTCACTATAAGGAGTTGAAAGTTCCTGAGTGACAGGCTCTTTCTTTGATAAAGATTCGTAGAGCTCAAATATCTCTTTTAGTATGATTTGTGTGCCCCAGCCGTCAAATAGAAGATGATGATGACTCCATACAAAATAGTGCGTATTCTTGTCCAGTTTTATCAGGCCGATTCGCATCAGAGGCGCATTTGCCATAGAAGTGATTTCTTTTAATTCACTGCTCAAAAATTCCTGGATCATTGATTTCTGTTCACCAACGGAAGATTTGCTCCAGTCAAAAGTTGTGAACGGAATATCGATTATTTTATATACAATCTGAAGCGGGCGATCGAGTCCTTTCCATATATAAGCGCTTCTCAGAACTTCATGTCTTTCGGATACCTTCTGCCAGGCAAGTTTAAACATCTCCGTATCCAGTTCTCCGGTGAATTTGCAGCTAAGCTGTTCGCTGTAAACTTCTGTTTCCGGGGACATTAAGGAATGAAAAAGCATGCCCTGCTGCATAGGTGAAAGGGGATAGATGTCTTCAATCAGAGGATTCGCTTTATAAATTCGGTCCAGATAAGACTGATCGATCGAGGCAAGCGGGAAATCAGATGGGGATACTCCGCCGGCTGCCGATGACAGGCAGTGAGAAATTATATCTTTAAGCGTTGTCAGATATCGGTTTGCCACATCTTCAATAGTTGATTTTTTATGGAAATTCCTGCTGTAACTCCATTCTAGCTGAAGCCTGCCTCCCGCGATAGTCGCGGTGATATCTATAAGATGGGAGCGCGTGTTCGACGGGCTTCTTTCGGCTCCGCGGTTTTCCCCGGCCATTAAAAACATATTGTTTTCAGATGATCCGGAATGCTGGTCAAATTGTCCGAGATAATTAAAACTGATTTTTGGCGATTGATTCCGGTCGTTCCGGATTCCATTGTCCTGCTTTAGATATCGCAGAACTCCATAATTCATAGATCTTGAACGAAGTTCATTAAGCTGTTCTTTGATGGATTTTATCAATCGGCCTTTATCCGCCGTATCGGGAGGGCAAGAGATATATACGGGATAAATATTGGTAAACCATCCAACCGTGCGGGATAAATCAACATCATCAAAGAGAGATTCCCTTCCGTGACTCTCCAGATCGACCGATACGGTAGCTTCACCCATCCATTCAGACAGCACAACGGCAAGGGAAGTCAGCAGAATATCATCAATCCCGGTCCGGTAAACAGACGGTACCTTTTTGAGCAATGATTCCGTATCATTCTCCGGTAGTGATACGCTTACCGTTTGAACGGATTTCTCATCATTTGCGCCGTTTGAAAAATCAATTACAGGTTCACCTACTTTTTTGGCGCGCTGTTCTAACCAGAATTCGGAATCCTTAACAGCCAGATCTGAAGACGCGTAACTGTTCACTTTCTCTGCCCAGGACTTAAATGATGTCGTCTTCCGCGGCAAGTTAAACGGCCTGTTTTGAAGATGCTGAGTGTAAACCGACTGAAAATCCTCCATCAGTATTCGCCACGAAACACCGTCAACCGCCAGGTGATGGATAACCATTAACAATCGGTCATTGCTGTCTGCAGCTCCTGAAAAATAAACGGCTTTCAACACAGGACCGGTAGATATCGCAAGTGACGCTTGAATTTTTTCGCATAAATGATGAAGTTCAGCTTTAAATTGTTTTTTGTCGAGAGTTGATAAATCTATGTATTCAAACGGAATATTTTCATCAGGCGTCGCAATTGAGCCCTTCCAGTCCGTTTCTCCGTTCATAAATCGTAATCGCAGGGCATCATGCTGATGTGTCAGGGTATCAATCGTCTTTGATAAAATATCGGGGTTAAGCTTTTCACTGACTTCCAGCAGCAGCGACTGATTGTAATGATTCGGATGACTCAAATTTTGTTCAAAAAACCAATGGAGTATCGGAGTTAAGGGCACCTGACCGGTGACCAGTCCCTGCTCAGCGTCAATTTTAACGCCGCTGTCGGCTACTGACGCGAGTTTTTCGATTGTCGGATACTGGAAAAATTGTCGCGGAGAAAGCCGGATTCCCGCCTGATTAGCTCTCGCGATAACCTGAATGCTAATGATCGAATCCCCGCCGAGTTCAAAGAAATTATCCCGGGTACCCACTTCATTTATGCCTAAAACATCTTTCCATATTTCAGCGAGAATTACTTCTTTTTCACTCACGGGCCGGATAAACTCATGCTCAACCATTTTACGATCAATTTCAGGAATAGGCAGGGCTTTTCTGTCCACTTTCCCGTTGAGAGTCAGCGGGATTTCAGATACAGAAACGAAATACGAAGGGATCATATATTCCGGCAGTGAACCGGCAAGAAATTCTCTTAATTCAGCGATTGACGGCGGATTTGAGTTTTTACAGGTGAAATAGGCTACAAGTCTTTTTTTGCCGGGCTCATCTTCACGGGCAATGACTGTTGTCTCATCAATGGATTCATGCTGAGTCAGGACAGCTTCAATTTCTCCCGGTTCGATTCTGTATCCCCTTAATTTAACCTGGTCGTCCAGCCGGCCGATAAATTCAATGTTGCCATTCCGTAGATATCTGACCCGGTCACCGGTTTTATACAATCTTTCCCCCGACTTACCCGAATATGCATCGGGCACGAAACGCGCCGCCGTCAGATTTGGCTTGTTGAGATAGCCTCTGGCCACTCCTTCACCACCGATATAGAGTTCACCTGATATTCCCACCGGTACGGGATTCAGAAACTCATCCAGGACATATACCCGCGCGTTGCTGATCGCTTGCCCGATGGGAACTGATCCGGTACCGCGCCATTTTTGAGCCTCAAAAACCACGCAGCCGACAACTGTTTCCGTAGGACCATACTCATTCAGGAGCAAAGTATCCGGCGCGTTTTTCTGCCAGAACGCGATTTGACCCGCGGTTAAATTTTCCCCGCCAATCACAAAGGCCCGGGTTAATCCTTCCGCCTGTATCGGATCAATCTGATGACTCAACAGATCCAGATGGGCGGGAGTGATTTTAATGACACTAAAGTCTTTATACGCGATCAGCGCCTTTGACAGGTCTTCAAGATCCGTGTCATCAGGCAGAAGCGTTATTGTTTTTCCTGTTAACAACGGTGTGAAAACCGCCGTTACCGTCGCGTCGAAAGCAAGGGTGGAGTGAACCAGTGATCCCCGCCCATCGGTCAGCGGATAGGTTTCAATACACCAGTTTAGATAATTGGTCAAACCACGGTGGGTTATTAACGCGCCCTTGGGTTTGCCTGTTGAACCGGAGGTATAGATCAAATAAGCCAGATGATCAGCATCTACCTTTATGTCCGGTTCAGAAAGATCCTGAGACGTAATCAGCTCCTTTTCAGAATCAAGACAAACGAGTTTTAATTTATGTTTTGATAGCCGGGGCAGCAGCGCGCTGTGAGTCAGTAGAATAGGCACACCGGAGTCTTCAATTATAAATGCCAGACGGTCTTCAGGATAAGACGGATCTATGGGAACATAAGCGCCGCCCGCTTTAAGCACACCAAGAACAGAAACGATCAGATCTGTCGAACGCTTCATGCACAAACCAACCGGAACATCGGGGCCGACCCCGAGGGATATCAGGTAATTCGCGAGACGGTTACTCGTCTCATGAAGCTGCCGGTAAGTAAACGTCTCCAGTTCTCCGAGTTCAAGGGCAATCTGATCAGGCGTGCTCATGACCTGACCGGAAAAAATTTGATGAACCGGTAAATCTATCTTAAGCGGTGTTTCCTTGCCATTCCATTCGAAGAGTAGCTGATGATGTTCGTGTTCCGATATCATGTTGATCCGGCCAACCTGTTCGTCCGGATTGGATACCAATCCGTTTAGCAAATTTTGAAAATGATCCAGCATAACCGAAATCGTCGATTCGTCAAATAAATCGGTGTTATATTCCAGGGCGCCACTGAAACGATCTTTTTCTTCGGTGATAAACATTGTGATGTCAAACTTTGATGTGCCGCTGTGCGCCTCGATCGGACTGATGATAAGATCAGATGACTCATTTTCCGATTTCTCGGGCAGATTAAGAATGACAAACATTACCTGGAAAAGAGGGGAATGGCTCGTATTACGCTCGGGCTGCACTGCATCGACGATCTTTTCGAACGGTACATCCTGATGAGCATAGGCGCCCAGGGCCGTTTCCCTGACGTTTTGAATCAGCTGCCGGTAAGAAATCTCACCGGACAGATTCGTACTCATCACAAGCGTATTGACAAAAAAGCCGACTATTCCTTCAATTTCAGGACGATTCCGGTTAGCGATGGGGGTTCCGACACAAATATTTTTCTCATTGGTATAGCGGTACAGGAGAGTCTGAAAAGCCGCGAGTAATACCATAAATAAAGTAGCGTTTTCATCATGGGAAAGTTTTTTAACACGGTCCGCGATCTGTTTTTCAATGCTAAACGGCAGATATGCCCCCTTAAATGTCGGCATTGCGGATCTCGGCCGGTCTGTCGGCAGCTCAAGAACAGGAGGAATGCCGGTAAGCTGCTTTTCCCAGTATTTCAATTGCTCATCAAGTATATCTCCTTTAAGCCAGCCGCGCTGCCAGTAAGCAAAATCGGCATACTGAAGCTTTACTTCCGCAAGAGGCGATGGCCTTTTATTTAAGAAGGCATCATATATAACGGATAATTCACGCATCATTAACTGCGATGACCAGTTGTCTGATATGATATGATGAATCACCAGGATCACGGCGAAATCCTTATTGGCAATCTTTAATAATTCAATATGAAACAGGGGCAGTTTATCAATTGAAATAGGCTCTAAAGATTTTTCCCGCGCGATTCGTAGTATTTCTGTCTCTTTCCCGGCGGATTTCATATGTTTTAAATCCGTAACCCGCATGGATATCCGGTATTCATCGAAAATTTTTTGTGTCGGTGAGCCGTTCTCAGTCATAAATACCGTTCTCAGCGATTCATGCCGGCGGATAATTTCATTAAAACTTGCTTCGAAGACCTTGATATTCAGATCGCCTTTTATCCGGTAGGTTTCCGGGATATTGTAAAAGGGGCTGTCGGGTTCGAGCTGATCCAGAAACCAAAGACGCTGCTGGGCAAATGAGAGCGGAAGTTCCCGGTCTCTCGACACGGGAAGGATGGGAGGGGCGATGATCTGCTCACCTGCCAACCGCGCCTCATCGACACAAAGGGCAAGACCCGAGACAGCAGGAAATTCAAAAACTTTCCTCAGGGGAAATTCTATGTCGAATGTCTTTTTAATCCTGGAGACGAGCTGTGTCGCAAGTAGGGAATGTCCTCCCAGATCAAAGAAATTATGCTGAGAGCCTACCTCGTCAATATTCAGGAGATCTCCGACGATCCCGGCAATCTTTTTCTCTGTGTCAGTTTTCGGTTCTACATATTCCGTTGCAAGCTGTTCAAGAATCTGATTCTGATCGGGATTTGGCAAGGCGCGCCGATCGATTTTTCCGTTTGGTGTAAGCGGCAGCTTCTCGAGGGAAATATAGGCGGCCGGAATCATGTAATCGGGAAGCCGGTTGGCGAGAAACTCTTTTAACACCGTTGCTGAGACAGTGGCATCAGAGTCGGTCACATAGTAGGCAATCAATCGTTTGTCGCCATTGGAGTCCTCCCGCAGGTTCACCGCCGCGGTCTTAATCCGGTCATAATCCTGCAGAGCGGTTTCAATTTCGCCTAATTCCACCCGGAATCCGCGGATTTTGACCTGACTATCGCTCCGGCCAAGAAATTCTATGTTGCCGTCCGGCAGATAACGTCCTACATCACCGGTGCGATAAAATCGTTCACCCGGCATGCCGTAAGGATACGGTATAAAACGATCCGCTGTTAGATCCGGCCGGTTAAGATAGCCCCTGACAACACCTGATCCTCCCACGAATATTTCACCCCTAACTCCCACCGGAACCGGTTCAAAATGGTTGTCAAGAATGTAGAGCGTCATATTGGCAAAAGGACGTCCGATGGGCACCAGTCGGTCACCGGGAAGGTCCAGCTCTTTTGTTTCGAAGTATGAGCTGTCGATGGTCGCCTCGGTCAGTCCGAAAGAATTTATCAACCGGGTTTCGGTTCCCGCGATGCGGTTAAATCTCCTGTATTCTTCCACATACCAGATATCCGATCCTGCGATCAGATTTCTTAAAAAATTCAGATTTTTATCATTTTCTTCGAGAAAATCAGCCAGATTTCTCAATACGGCCGGGACGAATTCCGCGGTGTCGATATTTTCTTTTATCATTAAATCATATAGCTGCGCCGCTTCCAGCAATAATTCACGGGGCGCCAGCACCAATTTACCCCCTGAACACAAAGCGCGTGTCCAGTCGCCGGCAAACACATCAAATGAAAAACTGGCCATCTGCAGATGATTCCGGGCGCGGCTTTTGAGTTCATACGCGTCTTCCCAGGCAAGATAGGCGTTTATCAGATTCGCGTGTGAAACCATGACACCTTTTGATTTTCCGGTAGATCCGGAGGTGTAAATAAGATAGACCAAATTTTCCGGTCCGGCAGTATTCTCCGGATTGCCGGCCGGTTCATCCGCTAAAATATTTTCAGCCGTGTTCAGTACAAAAATTTCTCCCGGGTAATCATTAATAATATTTTTAAGATGATCATCACAAATCAGCATGGGTGCATTCGCGTCCTCAAGCATATATCTTAGGCGATCGCCGGGGTAGGACGGGTCAAGAGGCAGATAGGCGGCTCCGGACTTCAGAACACCGAGCACGGCGATCATCAGTTCACACGACCGTTCCATAAGTATAGCAACCGGCGTGTCGGGGCTAATCCGCTTTTTTTTCAAATAATGAGCAAGCCGGTTTGCCTTTTTGTTCAATTCCTCATAGCTGATCGATTTTTCCCGGAACACCACAGCTGTAGATGCCGGGGATTCGTTGACGCGTCTTTCAAATATTTGGTGAATCCCATTGAATTCTTCGTGTTCCGCTGAAGTCGCGTTCCATTCCCGCAATATTCTGTTTCTTTCTTCACTTTCCAATATGGGTATATTCGCTATGGATATATCCGGGTTGGTTGAAACAGAAATTAATAAATTCCTGAAATGAGACAGCAGGCGTTCAATAGTCGATTTATCAAATATATCGGTATTAAATTCCGCCGCCACGTTCAGACCGGCTTCACTCTCCGCGATACTGAAAGTCAGATCAAAGGTAGATGTACCCATATCGACGCTGAGCATTTCAAGTGTGAGTTCACCCGCGGGCTGCAAAGAAACGGGTGTGTTTTGCAAAATAAACATCACCTGAAAAAGCGGTGATATCCGCATATCTCGTTCCGGTTGAAGCGCGTCAACAAGGTACTCAAAAGGCAGGTCTTGATTTTCATAGGCGTCAAGAGTGCTTGCTTTGGTCCTGCCAACAAATTCCCGGAAAGTCGGCAGGTCGTCAAAATTTGTTCTTAAAACAAGGGTATTTATGAACAATCCGATCACGCCTTCGACTTCACCGCGCGTACGGTTGGCGATCGGGGTGCCGACACAAATATCGGTTTGCCCTGAATATCGGTATAAAAGGGCATTGAATGCGGATAGGAGCGTCATAAACATCGTCACACCTTCCCGCCGGTTAAGACGATGCAACTTTTCTAAAGTATTACTTGAGATTGAAATTGATGCTGATGATCCCTCATTGGTTATCACAGGAGGTCTCGAACGGTCAGTCGGCAGTTCAAGCACCGGCGGATTGCTTCCCAGATGATTTTTCCAGTAATCCAGCTGTTTTTGAAGCAAATCGCCGCGCATGTATTCCTTTTGCCAGCTTGCATAATCAGCGTATTGAATGGGCAGTTCCGGTAAGGGTGAAGGTCTGTTTTTCGAGAAGGCTTCATACAGGGTGGTGATTTCACTGACCAGAATACCCATTGACCATCCGTCTGAAATTATATGGTGAAGGGTTAATAGGGCAATGATTTCCAGATCGGATTTTTTTAGCACGGTAATCCTGATAAGCGGTCCCTCTTCGAGCTTAAAAGGGCGTCTCGCTTCTTCTGTGGCGAGTCTTAATATCTGTTCTTCATGTCCACCGGAAACTGTCTTATCCAGAGAAATAACGGGCATGGGAATTTTCATTTGTTTTGAAATAACCTGCATTGGCTGTCCGTCAACAGCCGTAAAAGTCGTTCGAAGGGATTCGTGACGTAATACGATCACATCGATGACTTTTTTAAGGATTTTAAGATCGACGCTTCCTTTAAGCCGGAAAGCCATCGGTATATTGTAATAAGGACTTCCGGGTTCGAACTGATCCAGAAACCAGAGCCGCTGCTGTCCGAAAGAAGCGGGGAATACATATACTTCATCACCGTTCATCTCAGGCTGACCGGCGTTTAATACCTCAGGTTTTTGAAGTATTGTTTCATCCATACAGGAAATCCTTTTTTTATTTAAAACTCACCATACACGCGAAAAATATCTAACTCGCACGCTAGGCAAGATCCGATTTTTTCATTGTAACCGCTGTTCTTGAAACACGTTTAATGACAGGAGTATCGCTTTCCTGTTCACCCTGTGTTTCCAGGGCCTTAATTATGGCTTCCGCGATACCCGCGGAAGTCGGTTGCTCAAACAGTACCCTCAGCGGTAATTCCACTTTAAAACGCTCTCTTAAACGCGAAAGGAACTGTGTCGCGAGCAGCGAATGACCGCCAAGATCAAAAAAGTTGTCATTAATGCCCACTTTTTCTCTGTTTAAGAGTTGACCGACAATCTCCACTACTGTTGATTCGGTTTCGTTACGCGGAGCCGCGTATTCGCTTTCGAGATGATCACTAATGCCAGCCGGGGCCGGGAGCGCTTTGCGGTCAATTTTACTGTTTGGTGTGAGCGGCAGCCGGTCCAATTTGAGTATTGCGGGAGGAATCATGTAATCAGGCAGCCGTTCGCGTAAATAGGTCAAAATTTCCGGTATTTCCAAATTCTTATCTTCTTTGACCACGAAATACGCGGCCAGCGTTTTACTTCCGGGCAGATCATCTCTGGCAATGACAACCACATCGCTTATGTCTTCGTGTAGTTTCAGGACAGATTCTATTTCGCCCAATTCAATCCGGAATCCGCGTATTTTGACCTGCTGATCCATCCTTCCCATAAACCCGATATTACCGTCCGGGAGATATCGCGCGAGATCACCGCTGCAGTACAACCGGTCACCGGGTTCTTCGGAGAATGGATTTGGGATAAATTTTTCGGCGGTCTGTCCCGGGCGGTTCAAATAACCCCTGGCAAGGCCTACGCCCGCGATACAAAGCTCACCGGGGACACCCATCGGGACCGGCTGTTTATATTCATCCAGAATAAAGATTTTGAAATTGGATATAGGCATACCGATAGGTGGCCCCGAAGGATATTTACCTGAACAAAGATGCATGGAGGCGCACACCGTGGTCTCAGTCGGCCCGTAAGCGTTAAAAAATTTCCGTCCTTTCCTCCACCGTTCAACCAGCTCACCGGAAACGGCTTCACCGGCTGTGATGATCACACGAAGATCGGGCAGTGGAGTTTCAGGCAGCACCGCCAGAACGGACGGTGGCAGTGTAATTGTTGTGATTTGCTCGTCGCGCAGCAGTTTCACTAATGCGTTACCGTCGACTATCGTCTCACGGGAAGTAAGACAGATGGCGGCGCCGCTGAGTAATGCCATGGTAAATTCCCAAACCGACGCGTCGAAGCTGAGAGATGAAAACTGCATGATTTTGCTGTCTTTACCGACATCGAATTCTTTTATTTGAGTACTGGCAAGATTACATAAGCCACGGTGTCTGAGCATGGTGCCCTTCGGTCTCCCCGTTGATCCCGATGTGTAGATGATATAGGCAAGATTGTCCGGGTCGATGGTGACAGTAAGATTTTCATCATTTTCAGTATTTATTTCTGACAATTCCCGGTCAATAATGATGGATTTGGTTCCAGCGGGAAGCATGCCTCGTGTCCTTTCCTGGGCGATAACCACCGGGAGTCCTGAATCTTCAACCATGTACGCGATTCGATCTGCGGGATAGGCCGGATCGATCGGCAGAAACGCGTTTCCTGATTTTAAAACGGCAAGAATGGCTACAATCATATCAATAGACCGGTCCATACAGATTCCAACCGGTTTTTCCGCACTGATGTCATGCTTTAGAAGATAGCGCGCGAGCCGGTTAGACCTTGAATTTAATTCGGAGTATGTTAATTGTTCTGAACCGGAGTCGCTGTTAGCCCTGAAGATGACCGCGGGAGCATCCGGTTGCTTTTTGGCATTTAATTCAAACCACTCATGGACGCAAATCTCCGCCGGAAATTCAGATTTTGTCTGATTCCATTGGTTAGTGATTTGTTGAGTGTCCTTTGTGGTTAAAAGCGGGAGTGATCCTACCGGATAAGATGGATCCAATGCGACGCTTGTTAATAAAGTTTTAAAATGATCCAGCATATTTTTAACGGTTTCCGAATTGAATAAATCTGTATTATACTCCATAATGCCCAGCAGACCGGCCTCTCCTTCAATCATGGTCAGGGTCATGTCGTATTTTGATGTAATGGTTTCGGTTTCATAAGGAGTGATAAGCAGATCAGATAGTGCAATGGAAGAAACAGGTAAATTTTGCAGAACAAACGCGACCTGAAACAGGGGAGAATGACTCATATCCCTGGAAGGGTGAAGCTCTTCAACCAGTTTTTCAAAGGGCAGATCCTGATATGAATAGGCTTTCAGCGCCGTCTCGCGAATCTGTCTCATTAATTCGATAAAATCCGGATCATCGTCATCGTCAAAATCGGCTCTGAAGACAAGCGTGTTGACAAAAAAGCCGATTAAACGTTCAATTTCGGGGTGTGTGCGATTAGCGATCGGAGAGCCCACAAGTATGGTTTTCTGGCGGCTGTAACGGTGTAACAGCGTTTGAAACGCGGCCAGAAGTGTCATAAACAGAGTACAATTTTCCCGCCGGCTAAGCTTGATAAGTTTACCGGTCAAGTCTTCCGATATTTCAATTGTTTCCGTGGCACCGTTAAATGTCTGGACAGCGGGTCTTGGTCTGTCCGTTGGCAACTCCAATAATGGGGGGCTTCCGCCTAATTTCTCTTTCCAGTAGGCGATCTGTTGTTCAAGAACATCATCTTTGAGCCAGCCCTGCTGCCATTGGGCAAAGTCGGCATATTGAACCGGTAAATCTGAAAGCAATGGTTCATGGCCTGAGGTGTAAGCATCATAGCAGACGGCGATTTCATCAATAAGCAGTTTCACTGACCAGCCATCGGCAATAATGTGATGAAGTGTGAAGACAGACAGATGACTTTGTTCCGAAAGTTTTATTATAAGTACTCTGAAGAGCGGTCCGCTTGTTAAATCGAATGATTTTTTTGCCTCCTTTGTGGCAAGATCTTTTGCTTGTTGCGATTTTGCGGGTTCATCGATTGACGACAGATCGACCGTTTTCAGTCTGAATTTTGATTCCTGGAGAATAATCTGCTCAGGTTTGCCGTCAATTGTTTTAAAGACGGTCCGCAATGATTCATGCCGCGAGATAATGTTCTGAACGCTTTTTTCAAGCGCGTTCAAATCCAGTCTTCCTTTTAGCACAAGCGCCGAAGGAATGTTGTAGAATATATTTCCGGGCTCGAGCTGGTCTAAAAACCACAAACGCTGTTGCGCGAAAGAAAGGGGAATCCCCGCGGTTCGTTTACCAGGCACCAGCGGTGGGGCAGCTGAAGAATCGTTTTTTGAGCTTGTCTCTGACAATGCCACCGCTAAATCAGAGATGACAGGATGCTCAAACAGGATTCGCAAAGGGATATCTGTCTTGAAGGCGTCCCGGATGCGCGATACCGCCTGAGTGGCCATCAGAGAATGACCGCCAAGTTCAAAAAAACTGTTTGTTCTGCCGACTTTTTCAAGTCCAAGAATATCGGCAAAGATTCCCGCCAGAATTTCTTCATTTTGATTTGCCGGAGCGACGAATGATCCGGATTCAATAAAATCGGATTTTTCAGGGGCGGGCAATGCATTTCTATCGATTTTTCCGCTGGAATTAAGCGGAAATTTGTCCAATTGAACAAACACAGACGGAATCATAAACTCAGCCAGCCAGTTTTTCAATTTCTCTCTGATCTCTGATACTGAAAATTCAGTCGGTTCCTCAGGTATGATATAGGCGGTGATCCGCTTATCACCTTCAATGTCATCTCTGATGATCACCGTAGCGTCATTAACCGATTCTATTTTTCTTAACGCGGATTCAATTTCTTCCAGTTCAACTCTAAAGCCGCGCAGCTTAACCTGAAAATCCACCCGCCCCATAAACTCGATATTGCCGTCGGACAGGAATCTTCCAAGATCACCGGTGCGGTATAGTCTGCCTCCGTGATTTCCATCAAAAGGATCGGGCAAAAATTTTTCCGCGGTCAGGTCCGCTCGATTGTGATATCCCCGGGCGATTCCCGGTCCGCCAAGAAAGATTTCACCTGTACAGCCGATCGGGACCGGATTCATGTTTTTATCAAGGAGATAGAGAAGGGTGTTATCCAATGGTTTTCCAATCGGAACGGTTTGGCTGTCCGCATTGAGATCATCCACATTATAAAGGACGCTTCCGATGGTCACTTCGGTGGGACCATATCCATTTATAAATTCATGATCGGTGTGCCATCGTTTTGCGAGATCCCATGAACAACTGTCACCGACTGAAACCAATGTCCGAAGCGTTTTTAGCTTATCAGGCGGGACTGCTGATAACAAAGAAGGGGGCAGTGTCGCGAACGTGATTTTGTGCTTCTCTGCAAATCCATCAAGAGATTCAGGCGATAAAAATACTTCTTTTCTCGCAAGAAAAAGAGTGGCTCCGGAGAGTAACGCGATAAAAATTTCGGCAACTGACGCGTCAAAGCTCAGCGATGAGAATTGCAGAATATTGGAATTTTTGTCAATAGATAATTTGGTTACCATCGCCTGAACGAAATTGCACAATCCCTGATGCTGCAGCAGGACGCCTTTTGGCTGACCTGTAGAACCGGATGTATAAATGATGTAGGCCAAATGATGCGGTAATAAAATCGGCTCCGGATTTTCCGCAGGCATATCATCGATTTCCTCATCGATGTCAATGATAGTTAAACGATTAATATCCGTTTCGGGAGGGGGAGTTTGATCGGTAATCAAAATCCTCAATCCGGAATCTTTTATCATAAAGTTAATTCGCTCCGCAGGATAATCGGGATCGATTGGCACATAGGCCCCGCCTGCTTTAAGTATCCCCAGAATCGCGATGATCATTTGGGTTGATTTATTCATGCAGATTCCGACAAGCGTCTCCGGGCTGACGCCTTTTTTTATTAAGAAGCGCGCCACTTGATTGGCTTTCCGGTTTAATTCATCATAGGTAAGATTTTCATTTTCAAAAAGGATTGCCTGCTTATCCGGTGTGTTTTTTACCTGTTCTTCAAACCATTTAGGTATAGTCCGGGTATCCGGGTAGGGTTTTTTGCTCTGATTCCAGGCCTGAAGAAGCAGAGAACGTTCTTTTTTGGAAAGAATATTCAAATCACCGATCTTTAGTTCTGGATTTTCACAGATGATTTCAAGTACAATAACAAGATGTTCAAACATCCTGTCGATGATGTTTTCATCAAAGAATTTTTCCTCATAGGCCAGATCGATTCCGATCAGTTTGCCGGGGGAGATGACCAGAGTGATTGGATAATTGGTGCGCTCAAATGATTGAACCGATTCAATCCGGATGGAACTTTCCTGATTAATCAGAGAATCGTCTATCGGGTAATTCTCAAATACCATAATAGATTCAAATAATTGGGAGCCGCGCGGTATTTCGCTGACGGACTGAATTTCCACAAGGGGCGTGAAATCATACTGCAACAGCTCTGAATGGGTAAACTGCACATTTTCCAGTAGTTTTAGAAGTTTTTCATCATCTTTTAGCTGAATTCGTATGGGAACGGTATTGATAAATAATCCGACCATTGATTCAACGCCTGTCAGGTCAGCGGGGCGGCCGGACACCGTAATGCCGAAAACAACGTCATCATTATTGCTGTAACGGCTTAACAAGATGGTCCACGCGCCCTGGAAAAGCGTGTTGAGAGTAAATTTGTTGGCTTTTGAGAAGGCGGACAATGATTCCGACAATTTTTCGGATAAAGTCAGAGATTTTTTAGCGTATCCGGTCTCAGCCGATTGCTTTCGTTTGCTAATGCCCAATAGAGCGGTATTTGTAAATCCGTTGAGCAGTTTCTTCCAGAATTGTTTTGCTTCTTCAATATCACGGGCTTTTAGCCAGGCGATATAATCGCTATATGGATAAACCGGTCCAAGAGTTACTTTCCTGTTTTTGCTGAGCGCCTCATACAGAGTGAAAACTTCCTTCAGTATGATTCCCAATCCCCAGCCGTCAAATAAAAGGTGGTGATAGTTCCATATAAAACAGGACCTATCTGTTGACAGTCGAATCAGGGTGATGTTCATTAATGGCGCCAGGGACAAATCTATCCTGTTTTTCCGGTCATCCGCCATAACATCGCGGATCATTTTGTCAGTATTTTTTGTATCGTGCTCTGTCCAGTCCAAAACACGGAAATTCAATGACACATTTTTATGGACAACCTGTAAAGGTTCATCCAGATCTTCCCAGATAAAGGAGCTTCGAAGAATATCCTGTCTTTCAATAACTTTTTCCCATGCCTGCCTGAAAGCTTCAAGAAGTAATTCTCCGGATATAATGCAGGAGAGTTGTTCGCTGTAAACCTCGGTTTCGGGTGACAGCAATGTATGGAACAACATACCCTGCTGCATGGGGGATAATGGATAAATGTTCTGAATATTCTTCATCGGTTTCCTTTTGTATGATTAAGCCTGTCAAGGACTTTGTTTAATTTCTCATCGGATAATCCGGCGAGTTTAAAATCCGACGCCGTGTAATCACCGGCATCGGGTGACTGACAGTGGGTGATTAACTTCCTTAATTCATTAATAAAATCTGCGGCGAACTGCCGGATTGTTTTCTCCCGGTGCAGGTTGATGCTGTAATTAAATAAGAATTTTAGAGTGTTCCCGCTGATAGTCCCGATGATGTCAATCATTGTGGCTCTTGAGTTGTTTGGTCCGCGCTCGGATCCGCTTTGTTCATCTGCCGGCATAAATGGAGTGTCTTTTGAAAAATTTTGATCGAATTGTCCCAGATAATTGAATGACATCGGGCAATTTTCGATGGCTTTCAATTGTTGCTTCACGGAATCAGTATCATCTAAATATCTTAATAAACCATAACTCAATCCTGCTCGTGGTATTTTTCTGAGCTGCTCCTTGACCGATTTGATACAATCACCGGGTGTGACTGCTTTACCAAGTTCAAGATGAACGGGAAAGAGACTCGTAAACCAACCGAGAGTTCTTGAAATGTCGATGTCTTCAAACAATGATTCCCGTCCGTGTCCTTCCATGGTGACCCAAACGGATCTTTTACCTGTCCAGGCGGTGGAGGACACAACCAGCGCGGTTAGAAGGATATCGTTGATCTGTGTATTATAGACAGCAGGCACAACCTGAAGAAGCGCGCGCGTTTCCTCCTGATTTAATGAAACCTGAACACCGGAAACGGTACTTTCGGTATTGACGCTCCCGGGAAAATCAACAGGAATTGTATTCAACGGTACTTTAGATAAGTTCAACCAGTACCTTAGATCGCTTTCAGATACTTTGTCCGATGTAAAAGAGTGTAATCGTTCCGACCATTCCCTGAACGATGTGGTTTTTGCCGGCAGTTGTATTTCCCCGCCGTTGATGATTTGCCCATAGGCGGTTTGCAGGTCATCCAGAAATATCCGCCATGAGATACCGTCAATGATCAGATGGTGTACGATCAGCAATAGTTTTCCGGTGGTTTCGCCTGTTTCAAACCAACCGAACCGGAAAACCGGACCGGTTTCTATATTCAGCGATGCTTGTAACAAAGCTGATTTGGATTCAATAAAGTTCTTTTGTTCCTTAACAGACAGATTTGAAATCTCGAAAAATGAAAATGGTATTTCGGAGCAGGGATCGTCAAATCTTGCTTCCCGGCGATTATCGTTTTTATAAAATTTAAGCCTTAGAACATCATGATGGTTGACGAGATTGGTTAACGCTTTTTTTAACGACACAATCTCAACTTTTTGGGAAGAGCTTAATAATACCGACTGATTCCAGTGATTAAATTCGGGAAAATTCTGTTCAAAAAACCACTTTTGCACGGGAGTCAAATCAAGTGTGCCGGTCACCGGGCCTTGTTCCGCCTGCGTAAATGCCGTAGCTGAGGCCACATTGGCCAGTTGAGCTATTGTCTGATACCGGAAAAACTGCACGGGTGTTATATTCAATCCTTTTTGCTTTGCTTTTGCCGCGATTTGGATGATGATTATGGAATCCCCGCCAAGCTCAAAAAAGTTATCATGTATGCCTATCTTTTTTAATCCAAGTAGTTCCTGCCAGATCTCCGCGAGTATAAGCTGATTGTCGTTTTCAGGAGCCGCGTATTTCTTTCCGGTGTGTAACTGCTGATCATCAGGCTTTGGCAAAGCTTTCCGGTCAATTTTTCCGTTTGCGGTGAGGGGAATACGGTCAACATGAATAAAATGGGCCGGAATCATATATTCAGGCAGTTTATCTCCAAGAAAACTTCTCAGATCACTTATTGACGGAGGCTGGTGCTCACCGCATACCAAATAAGCCGCAAGCTGTTTTTTACCCGGTTTGTCTTCCCGTGAGATTACCACACACTCAACAATCGATGGGTGCCGGTTTACACACGCTTCTATCTCAGCCGGCTCAATCCGATATCCTCTGATCTTTATCTGGTCATCAGTTCGACCCAGAAATTCCATTAATCCGTTTTTTAGATATCTTACCTGATCACCCGTTTTATAAAGACGTTCACCGGATTTTCCTGAGATCGAATCGGGAATAAATCTTTCGGCTGTCAAGTCAGGTCGGTTCAGGTAGCCCCTGGCCACACCGGCCCCGCCGATGTACAGTTCGCCACGCGCTCCGGTAGGGACGGCGTTGTAATACCGGTCAAGCGCGTACATTCTTGTGTTGAGAATGGCTCGTCCGATAGGCACTGATCCTGAACCGTTCCACTCACGGGCTTCATAAACCACGCATCCGACCACGGTTTCGGTCGGGCCGTATTCATTAAACAGCAGAGTCTCAGGAGCGTTTTTTTGCCAGAACGCGATTTGATCCGTTGTGAGATTTTCGCCGCCGATCACAAACGCTTTGGTGATGCCGGCCGCTTCCGCCGGAGCGATTTGATGCTTAAGAAGATCCAGATGGGCCGGAGTGATTTTAATGACATTAAAATTTTTATACTCTGTCAGCGCTTTGGATAATGATTCCAGGTCTGAATTGTCAGGGAGAAGCGTAACGGTACTACCTGTTAAAAGAGGTGTGAACACGGCCGTAACCGTCGCGTCAAACGCGATAGTGGAATGTACCAAAGAACCGCGTCCCTTGTTGAGCGGATATGCTTCCATACACCAGTTAAGATAATTTGTCAGACCACGATGAGTGATCATTGTTCCTTTAGGATTTCCGGTCGAACCCGATGTATATATCATGTAAGCGAGATGATCCGGTTCGACAGAAACGGATGGATTCGAAGTAGGATTCGATTGAATCACGGTTTTATTACTATCGAGAGCAATGATTTTTCCCTGGAAATCGGGAAGCTCCCGCAAAAATCCGGATTTGGTGAGCAGAACCGGAACATTGGAATCATCCAGGATATAGGCAAGACGCTCTTTTGGATAAGATGGATCTATAGGCACATACGCGCCGCCCGATTTTAATATACCGAGGATACTGATGATCATTTCCGCCGAGCGTTCCATGCATATTCCCACAAGCCGGTCCGGACCGATTCCAAGATCTTTCAGATAAAAAGCAAGTTGATTGGATTTTTCATTTAGCTGTTTGTATGATAGACGTTTTACGCCGATTTCCAGTGCGATTTGATCAGGTGTCTGTCGCGCCTGCTCTTCAAAGACGCGGTGAGCCGGCAGATCGAGTGTAAGGCGCTTGTCAATGCCGTTCCAACCGGTCAGCAGATTGTGTTTTTCTTTTTCCGGGATCATGTTGAGCCGGCTGATTTTTTCAGCAGGATTCCGGGCGATACTTTCCAGTAAATTCTGAAAGTGGATCAGGATCAAATCGATGGTCGATTCATCGAATAAATCGGTATTAAATTCCATCGCTCCGCTTATACAATCATCATCTTCAAGCATAAAAAGCGTGAGATCGAATTTTGCGGTACCCGAGTGTGAAACGATGGGGGTGAGTTCTAAATCAATATCCATCTTCTCCGGTTTCGGAGTATTCTGGAGAGCGAACATCACTTGAAAGAGCGGCGTATGATTGGTATTACGCTCAGGATGCAGAGCATCGACTATTTTTTCAAAGGGTATTTCCTGATGACTAAAGGCATTTAATGCTGTTTCGCGGACCTGTCTGAGCATGTCAGCGAATGCCGGATTATTTATGAGATTAATTCTCAGAACGATCGTGTTTACGAAGAATCCGATTAAATGCTCAGTCTCTGTTCTGTCTCGATTCGCAACCGGACTTCCGATGGAAATATCTTCCTGACCGGAATAACGGTTAAGAAGCACGGAAAACGCGCTCAACAAGATCATGAACATGGTAGAATTTTCATTTTCTGATATTTGCTTTAACTTCCGGGAAATCGATTCCGATAACTCAAATTTTTTGAAAGATCCCTTTCCGCTGGGAACGGCAGGTCTTTGACGATCCACCGGAAGATTGATAACCGGTTCGCTTCCGGAAAGGTTAGAAATCCAATAATCCAGTCCTTTCTTGAAATATTCTTCAGTCAATTGATGCTGCTGCCAATGGGCGTAGTCCGCGTATTGTATCGGAAGATCAGGCAAATCCAGATTTAAATTTAAAAGTCCGGCCCGGTAGATTCTGGTTAATTCAGTGATAAAAATGGACATGGACCATCCATCTGATATGATATGATGAAAGGTCAAAATGACGCGGTGAATGTTCTTCTCAAGACGGATCAGCATTGTTCGGAACAGAGGGGCAGTAGCGAGATCAAATGGCGTGGAAGCCTCATGCAAGGTCAGTTGATCTGCCTCCGCGGCCTTCCCGGCTGAATCGGATGACATCAAATCGATAAATTGAATATCCGGCTTTATATTTTCATAGATCCGCAGAGAGGCTTTCCCATCCAAATTTACTATGCATGTCCGGAGTGTTTCATGTCTTTGCATGATCTCTTTCAGGGAAGCCTCAAATAAATCTTTCCGGAAATCCCCCTTAATTTCGTAAACGGATTGAAGATTATATGAAGGATTATCGGGCATTAATTGATCGATAAACCACAATCGCGTTTGGGAAAATGAGAGCGGCAGGTTTTCGGTCCTGGAAACCCTGTTGATTGAAAGATGATGCCCGGATGATCCATCCATATCAAGTGATTTCGCCAGATTTCGGATATCCGGGTTTTCAAAAATAGTCCTGAGCGGTATCTCAATGCCAAATTCATCCCGGATTCGGGAAATAAGTCGCGTGGCAAGAAGTGAATGCCCGCCCAGATCAAAGAAATCATCATTCGCGCCCGCTTTCTCCACTCCTAAAATTTCTGAGTATATTTCCGCCAGCTTCTGCTCAGATCCGCTTCCTGGAGGAATATATTCAGCTCCGGAACCTTTAACGGATTCATCCGGTTCGGGCAGCGCGAAGCGGTCAATTTTACCGTTTGGCGTCCTGGGAAACTCATCCAGCCAGACAAAAAGGTTTGGCAGCATATAATCCGGCAACTTTCGTTTTAGAAAATCTCTAAGATCCGGTACCGTTGGTTTGCTGACATTTTTCGGGATCAGATACGCGGTAATTTGTTTGTCGCCGGTGACACTTTCCCTGACCACAACGACAGCGTCCTTCACCGCGGCATGGGCAGCGATATTATTTTCAATCTCACCAAGTTCTATCCTGAAGCCTCGTACTTTTACCTGATGATCAATCCTACCGAGAAAATCAATGCTTCCGTCACTTCTGTAACGCGCCAGATCGCCCGTTTTGTACATGCGGGATCCGGGCTCAACCGAAAACGGGTCCGGCACAAATTTTTCACCGGTTAACGATGGTCTCGCGAGATATCCTCTTGCCAGACCTTCACCCCCGATATACAATTCTCCGGCGGCACCGATCGGGACAGGCTGATCGTTCGCGTCAAGTATGTAGAATCTGGCATTCGCGATAGGTTTACCGATTGTAGACTGTGATTTGAATAACCTGACGGGACAAATGGTTGAATCGACCGTACATTCGGTCGGGCCATACATATTAAATGTTTCCGTGACAGGTAATCCCGCCAGCATTTTCCATGTCGCCTCATCGATAGCTTCCCCACCCGGAAGAAGAGCGGATGGTTTCCATTCCGGATCATTGAGGAGCCCGGCGGAGATTAATAATTTAAGTTGCGATGGAACGCAGTCAAGAAGGTCAACCCGCTCTTTTTTCATATAAGACACCATTAATCTGCCATCACCACGTACTTCTTCGGGTATGATGACAAGGCTATGTCCGCTGAACATCATGACCAGTTGCTGAACAGAAGCGTCAAAGGAGATTGGCGCGTTTAGGCTTATATTCATCCGGTTTTTGCCAAAAGACTCGTAAATTGATTTGTCAAGGTTCTTCATTAGATTTATAGCTGAACGGTGCTGAATCATGACGCCTTTTGGTTGTCCCGTTGTTCCTGAGGTATATATGATGTAAGCGAGATTCGCCGGATCCGTTTTAATTACGGGATTTAGGCTCTCTCCGAGCTGATCCTCTTCAGGAATCTCATCGATATTGACAGACAGGATTTTTTCATCCTTAAACTTTTCCGCAAAATGTTCATTTGTGATTAAAATATTCGCGCCCGAATCATCGAGCATAAAAGCAATACGTTCATCCGGATACGAAGGATCGAGTGGTAAATAGGCGCCGCCGGATTTAAGGATTCCCAGAATGCTGATGATCATTTCCGGTGAACGCCGCATACAGAAGGCAATAATACTCTCGGGGCCTGCTCCCAGTTTTTTCAGATGACGCGCCAGCCGGTTAGCCTTCGAGTTTAATTCATCAAAAGTTATCTTATCGTCACCGGAAATGACCGCGTGGTGATCAGGATTCGCCTCAGCGGATGTCTCAAAAATCTGGTGCAGACATAGATTTCTCGGAAACTCTACGGTATGACCATTCCAATCATGTGTAAGGGTTTTAATTTCAGATTCTGAAAGAATGGGTAGTTTAGAAATATTCTGATCTGGATTTTGGAGAAATTCCACCAGTAATACCTGATAATGGCTAAGCATTCGTTTGATGGTATCCGGCAGAAAAAGATCCGTATCAAATTCGAACGATACGGATAGATATCCGTTAGATTCCGCGGCTGTGAACGACAGATCAAACTTGGCGTTGTCACTGTCAATCGTGATGGACTTCATGCTCAATCCGGGAAGCTCCATACTGACCGAAGTTTCATTCTGGTATGTGAACATCACCTGAAAAAGTGGTGTATGATTCATGCTTCTTTCGGGATGAAGTTCTTCAACGAGCATCTCAAAAGGCAGATCCTGATGATTAAAAGCTCCCATGACCGCGCTTTTAACTTTTTGCAACAGATCTCTGCCGGTGTCCGAATTTGACAGGGATGCGCGGATGACCAGAGTATTGACAAAAAATCCTATTAAATTTTCTGTTTCAGCCCTGTTGCGATTCGCTATTGGCGTACCGACTGTGATATCCGCCTGATTTGTGTATCGGTGCATAAGCAGATAAAATACAGTCAGCAGTGATATGTAAGGAGTTATACTGTTTTCTGATGAGAATTTTTTTACCTTGTTTAATATCTCCCGATTTAGCATGATTTCCTGGCGGGATCCGTTATAGCTCTTTACGGCCGGTCGCGCAAAATCTGTTGGAAACTGTAACACCGGGACATGATTTCCCAGGACGGATTTCCAGTAATGAAGTAGCTTCTCCCGATCCTTTCCATCAAGGCGATCGCGCTGCCACTTGGCAAAATCAACATATTGAATGTTTAGTTCCGGAAGATGGCAGGGACTTTCTTCGACGAAATATTTATAACATGCTGAGAATTCTTTTAAAAATATTCCGATGGACCAGCCGTCAGCTATGATGTGATGCATCACGAAAAACAGGGCATAATCGGTATCAGAAAGCCGGAAAAGGGATATTCTCCGGAGAGGTCCTTTGTTTAAATCAAAAGGGATTCTGCTTTCGTTGGTAATTTTTTCCATCAGTATAGATTCTTTTTCGTCCTCCGGATATTGGCTAAGATCTACAATTACTAAATTCTTACCCGAGCCGTCTGATACGACCTGCATCGGAGTGCCGTTAACAGTAGTGAAAGTGGTGCGTAATATTTCATGTCTGCCAATAATGGAATCGATGCTTTTTTCAAGCGCTTTGAATTCCGGTTTGCCCTTTAATCTCAACGCGGCGGGAATATTATAAGCGCTGCTCCCGGGCTCGAACTGATAAAGAAACCAGAGACGCTGCTGTGAGTAGGAAAGGGGAAAAGCATTTGAAAGGGCGGACTTTTCCTTTAATTTTAACTCCAGAAGTTTTCGTTTTTCAGGCGAAAGAGATTCAATCAATTTAGAAAGGTCAGCCATTATTTGTCATATCCCGTTTTTTGGATTTCAACTTTTGATTTAACATTGATTTTGTCTCATCTTCTGACAATTTATCGATGCTTAATAGCAAGGCTTCCAAATCTTCGCCATCCCGGTCAATCCGTTCTATCTTAACCGGTGCACCGTTCTCTTCTGACGAGGATATTTTGATGATTTCCCTTGATAGCGCCGCCACGGTGGGTTTCTCGAATAAGAGACTCAATGGCAGGTCAATCGCGAATTGCTCCCGGATTTGCGACATGAACTGAGTGGCGAGCAGAGAATGACCGCCAAGTTCGAAAAAATTATCATGAATACCGGTTTTGTCTAAATTCAGGAGTTCTGTGACTATTCCCGATAGTTTTTCTTCGGTTTCGTTTGTCGGCGCGGCGTATTCAGAACGCAGGCTCTCACGTGAAAATTCCGGTTCGGGCAATGCTTTCCTGTCAATTTTTCCGTTGGGAGTGAGCGGCATCGCGTTGAGCATCACAAAAGAGGACGGAATCATATAGCCCGGCAAGCGTTCACTCAATTGTGATTTTAATACAGATAAATCGGGTTCATGGCTGTTCTCAGTCACAATGTATGCCACCAGTCTTTTATCACCGGGTGAATCTTCCCGTACCATGACAAATGTTTCCTTTACCTCGTTAAATTCATCAATGATAGTTTCAATTTCTCCAGGTTCGATACGGAATCCCCTTATCTTCACCTGCTGATCGATACGGCCGAGAAATTCTATATTTCCGTCCGGCAAATATCTGACAAGATCACCGCTTTTATAGAGTCTGCCTCCCAATGTTTCGCTAAAAGGATCCGGAATAAATTTTTCAGCGGTTAGTCCGGGGCGGTTCAGATAACCTCTCGCCAGACCGACTCCGCCGATATGCAATTCACCAGCCGCGCCTGTAGGTAATGGCTGTAATGACTTGTCCAGTATGTAAAGACGGAAATTGTCTATGGGCTTTCCTATCGGTGGCGCAATGCTTACATCATGCGTAACCGCGTACATTGATGCGCAAACAGTGGTCTCTGTGGGACCATAGGCGTTAAAAAACGATCTTCCTTCCGACCAGCGCCGCGCCAGATCGATGGTGCATTTTTCTCCGGCGGTTATAATGGTCCGAAGATCCGGAAGAGGCCCATCCGGCATTACTGCCAATACGGAAGGCGGCAGGGTTACGGTGGTGATTTTTTCATTTTTGAGGATGTCATATAGATTTTGACCGGTAAGCAGCTCCTCCTCACCGGCGAGACAGAGTGTGCCCCCGTTCAGCAGCGCCATGACCATCTCCCAGACCGACGCGTCAAAGCTGAGTGACGCGAACTGAAGTATTCTGGCGCCCCGGCGGATTCCAAACGCTTTTTTTTGCGCGTTTGCAAGATTTAGTAGTCCCCTGTGATGCAATAAGGTTCCTTTCGGTCTGCCCGTGGAACCAGATGTGTAAATGACATAGGCCAGATTGTCCGCATTCAGATCACTGTCATGATTTTCTTTTAAAGCCGCCGACAATAGTTCATCTTCTTTATCAAGAAGAATCGTATGTATATTTATATCAGGCAGATTAACCAGGATCGATTCATGGGTTATTAGCGCTGAAATACCCGAGTCTTTAATCATATATTCAATCCGGTCTTTTGGATATATTGGGTCAATTGGAAGAAAGGCGCCACCCGTCTTTAATATTGCCAGAACCGATACAGGGATATTCATTGTGCGGGGCAGACAAATTCCGATAATTTTATCCGCGCCAATTCCATGATTTTTGAGCCGGCATGCCAGTTGATAGGCTTTCTCATTTAATTCTTTATAAGTCAGCGATTGTTTTTCCTGAATAACCGCGATGGTATCCGGAAACTCATTTGCTTTTTGTTCAAACCATTGCGGGACAGTCGCGGCGTCGGGATAGGCAGTTTTAGTATCATTCCATTCGGAAAGCATCAACTTGAGTTCATCTTTTCCGGAGATGCTTATTTCAGAAACACGTTTATCGGGATTGTCAATAATTTCAGTTAAAATATTCTCAAAATGAGTCTGCATTCTCAAAATGGTTGCAGATTCAAAAAGATCGGTGTTAAATTCAAAATAGCAATCCATCCCCTCCGTGGTTTTGGCAATTGTCAAAGTGAGATCGTATTTTGCCGTCAGGTTTTCTGTCTCGATCGGGATGATATTAAATTCAGGCAGATCAGCCATTTCAAACGGGGTGTTCTGTAAAACAAAAGCAACCTGAAACAGGGGAGAATGACTCATGTCGCGTTCAGGCTGGAGCGCTTCGACCAGATATTCGAATGGTAAATCCTGATGCATAAACGCGTTTAATGTCGTTTCGCGGACCTGTCTCAAAAGCTGTTTGAAGGTGGGCGTATCCCCAAATTCCGCTTTCAGAACCAATGTATTTACAAAAAAACCGATAAGATTTTCCAGTTCGGATCGTGTACGGCCGGCAATGGGTGATCCCACTAAAATTTCTTCCTGTCCTGTGTAGCGGTGCAGAAGCGTCTGAAAAGCCGCGAGAAGTGTCATGAAAAGTGTGGTTCCTTCTTTTCGGCTGAGCTGTATCAGATTCCCGGCAAGATTGTCCGAAAGATGCTGTTTTATCGTCTGACCGTTAAAAGACTGTGTCGCGGGACGCGGATGATCGGCAGGAAGCTCGAGAACAGGAGGATTGATCCCGATCGTATTTTTCCAGTATTCAAGCTCTTCCTTAAGTTTTTCACCCTGCAGCCGTTGTCGCTGCCATATAGAAAAATCTGCATACTGGATCGGTAAGCCGGCAAGCTGTGATGTTTTCCTGGTTGAAAAATCCTGATACAGGGTAGCGAACTCATTCAGAAGTACCCCAATTGACCAGCCGTCAGCGATAATATGATGGATGGTTATCAGGAGAATATGATCGTCTGGTTTTAATATTATTACTTTTACTCTTAATAACGGCCCCGATTCAAGATTGAATGGTTGACGAGCTTCATCAGCTGCAATTTTTTTAGTTTCCAGACGCTGTTCTTCTTCAGAACTTCCGCTTAGGTCCAAAGACGCAATCCTTATCTTCAGTTCGGGTAAAACAACCTGATGCGGTTGCCCTTTTTCGCTTTTAAAAACGGTTCGAAGGATCTCGTGTCTGAGAATAATTTGATTCAGACTGCGTTCGATAATCCCGATATCGATATGTCCATGCAGACGAAGCGCGGATGGGATATTATAATATGCATTTCCGGGCGCCAACTGATCCAGAAACCATAATCTTTGTTGTGAAAAAGAAAGCGGTATTTCAGAATTCCTTTTTTCAGGCGCAAGGGCAGAGATATCCTGATTCTTCCGCTCATCGCCGGTTGTTCCGATCAGTTTTGCAAGGGCAGCGATTGTTGGATTTGAGAAAAAATCGGGCAGTGAGATTTCAACCGCGAATATATCTCTGATTCTCGATGCAAGCCTGGTGGCGGTTAATGAATGTCCGCCCAGATCAAAAAAATTATCATGAATACCTATTTTCTCGATACCTAAAATTTTGCTCCAGACACCGGTTAACAGTTCGTCGATCTGATTTCCGGGCGCGGTATATTCCTCATCACGACTCAAATCAGCCCCTTCGGGTAATGGCAGGGCTGATCTGTCAATTTTTCCACTTGAAGAAACCGGAAACTGATCCATGAGGACATAATAGACAGGTATCATATATTCCGGAAGATGTTTCTTCAGAAACATTTTTAATGATTCGGTATCAGGATTTTTATCGGGCTCAGGCATGTAATAGGCGATCAGTACTTTTTCACCGGGAGCCATTTCACGGGCCGTAACAATAACTTTTTTGAGATCGTTATGGTTTGAGAGTACCGATTCGATCTCACCCGGTTCGACACGGAATCCGCGGATTTTAACCTGATCGTCAATCCTGCCGACGAATGTCAGATTCCCGTCCCCGATGGATCGGGCAATATCACCGCTCCTGTAAAGTCTCGCGCCGGGTTGATCCGAAAACGGATCAGGTATAAATTTTTCAGCGGTTAGCCCGGGATTATTTAAATACCCCCGGGCAATTCCCGGACTGCTTAAGCATAACTCACCCGGTACTCCCCGCGGCTGAGGGTGAAACTGTTCGTCAAGGACGTATGCCCGGACATTATCTATTGGTTTTCCTATGGGAATATTGTCGGTTAACGGTAAATCCTCATGGATGGGATTAACCGTAGCGCAAACCGTCACTTCGGTAGGTCCGTATCCATTGATAAAATGCCGTCCGATTCTCCAGCGGGACGCGGTATCCCTGGTGCACGGCTCACCGACTGAGCCAACCACATCGAGATCCGGTAAATCTTTTTCTGACAGAATCGCGAGTAAAGAGGGCGGGGCAACAAATGTATTTACTTTTTGATCTCTTAATAATCCGGTTAGCTTATCTTCGGAAAGCAGGGTATCCCGGTCGGACATGATGAGACATCCACCCGATAAAAGGGTGCTGAATATTTCCACTACGGACGCGTCGAACGAAAGTGAAGCGAGCTGAAAGAATCGTTTGCCGGCTGAAATATGAAAAACCTTCGCGAGAGCCAGGGCGGTATTCACCGCTCCGAGATGCTGCAACCATGTGCCTTTCGGACGCCCGGTAGAACCGGATGTATATATGATATAGGCAAGATGTTCAGAAGACACGACGCCTTCCGGATCTTCACCGGACTCTTTGGAGATAAGATCATAAGAATTTTGAATGTTTATTACCCGCAAATCGCCGGTCGGCAGATTTTGTATCAGGCTGTTTTCAGAAATAATAAGACTGACACCGGAATCTTTCATGATATATTTCAAACGTTCATCCGGAGTGGATGGATCTATGGGCAGATACGCGCCCCCTGCCTTCAAAATTGCCAGAACAGTGATAATCATCTCCGGGGAGCGATTGAGATAGACCGCCACAAGAAATTCGGGGATCACACCATCTCTTTTTAGTATCGCGGCCAGCTGATTTGATCGTTTATTTAAATCCGAGTAGGTTAAGATTGTATCTCCGAAACGCACAGCGTGAAAATCAGGATGCTCCTTTGCCTGTTTTTGGAATATTTCATGCAGGCATCTGTTTTTGGGGAATTCAGTTTGTGTTTTATTCCATACCGTGATGATTGAATCAAGTTCAGGGTTTGTCAGCAGCTTTATCTCCGAGACGGTTTTATCCGATCTGATTAGCATTGAAGTCATTATCACTTCAAGATGTCCCAGCATCCGGCTTATTGTGTCGGCATCGAATCGATCTGTCTGATAGGCGATTTCCAGAACGATATCTTCATGCGCTGATCCCACAACTGTAAGGGGATAGTTGGTCTGCTCTATGGCGTTGATGTCAAATATGCTGATGCTGTTGTTCAGCTCCTTGATGGAAGAGCTGACCGGATAGTTTTCGAATACCACGATGCTCTCAAAGAGCGGTAAATTACCCCGGATTCCACTCTGTTTTTGAACTTCCGCCAGCGAACTGAACTCAAACTGACGCATTCCGGCAGACTGCTGATGAATCTCTTTCAAAAAGGTCATAATCTTTTGTCCGGGCGATACCCTGATTCTCATGGGTAGCGTATTTATGAACAGTCCGATCATGGATTCGACCCCGTCCAGTTCAGGCGGGCGCCCCGAGACAGTGACGCCAAAAACAACATCCTTCTCGCTGCTGTATCTGCACAGAAGGACAGACCAGGCGGCCTGGATCATTGTACTGATCGTAAGGTGATTGCTCCTCGTAAAGCGGGTGATGTTCTCGGACAACGACGCGGATAATCGTCTCATGGATTTCGCGTAGCCGCCGGATTTCCCGGATCCGCTGACAGGAAAATCGACCGTTAATGGAGTCGGTGCCGTGACGTCACTTAACTTATCCCGCCAATATTCTTCCGCGGCTTGCGTATCCTGCTGATTGAGCCAGTTAATATAATCCCGGTATGGCCTGGTTCTTTCGAGCCGGACAGCCTTGTTAGAGGCGATGGAATCATACAGGGAAAATATTTCTTTAAACAGCAAAGGAAGCGACCAGCCGTCGATCAGGCTATGATGGTTACTCCACACCATCTGCCAGACTTGCTTCTTAACCCTGATGACCGTCAAACGCAGCAAAGGAGCTTTTGACAGGTTGAATCCTTTCGCCCGGTCATTTTTTAGAAATTCCGTGAATTTTACGTCAATCTGATCTTCTGAAAATTCTATCCAATCAAGCTCTTCGATCGGAACTTCAACCGATTTATGTACAACCTGAAGCATTTTTTCAATCTTTTTGAACACAAAGGATGTTCTCAGTACCGGATTTCTCTTTACTGCTTCTTCAACCGACTCTTTGAACGCCGCGATATTAAATTCACCGGATATCTTAAATGTTGTTTGTTCAAAATATACACTGCTTTCAGACGAATATATGCTGTGAAAAATCATTCCCTGCTGCATGGGGGAAAGTGTGTATACGGACTCTATATTTTTATCCATTTATTCATCCCGGTTATCATTTAATTCTGACAACATATTATCAAGCTCCTCCTGATCTAAATTGACGTCAAGAAAGTCGGATGGCGTGTAATCACCGGAAGCGGTTTTCTCACAATGGTCAATTAAGTGTTGAATTTCATCCATGATATTTGTTAAGAACCGTCTGACCGTCTCTTCATTGATTAAATTACTGCTGTAATCAATGGAGAGATTAAGACTGTCGTTCACAATCGTACCGCTGATATCCAGAAGGTGTGTTCTTTTAGCGTTTAGAGCGCGTTCGGCGCCGGTATTGGGATCAATTTCATTGAAAATGTTACCGGAATCCCGCAAACCGAATTGTCCGAGATAATTGAATGAAATATCCGGAACAGGGGCCGCTTTGAACTGTTTTCTGATGGTCATGTCATCGCGTAAATAACGGAGCAATCCGAATCCTATACCGTGATTAGGAATCATTCTCATCTGTTCTTTTACTGTTTTGAGCGTATCCTGAATTTGAATCGTTCCATTCATGTACAGCGACACCGGATACGCCGCCGTAAACCAACCAACTGTCCGTGAGAGATCAACATCATCAAAAAGATCTTCCCGGCCGTGACCTTCAAGCTGAATATACATCTGATGTTTTCCGGTCCATTTAGCGTAGGCCCGGAATATGGCCGTGAGCAGATTTTCCTGTATTTGTGTATTGTATAAAGACGGTACGGATTTTAAGAGTTTTTGTGTTTGTCGCGCTTCCAATATGGAACTTAACCTCAGGGTGGACGATTCACTATTCCTGCCGTCCGGAAAATCAACGGGCAAAAATTGTTTTTCGACCGGGAATTGATTCTGCCAGAAAGGTACCTCCTGCGAATTTATTTTATCACTCGCGAATTTCTTTAGCTTTTCTGTCCATGTTTTGAATGAAGTTGTTTTTGGAGGAAGTGCCATTGTAAGACCTGATTGACTCAGATGATACGCGGAAACGAGATCTTCCAGCAGAATTCTCCAGGAAATTCCGTCCATCGCCAGGTGATGAATTGCGATGAATAATCTGTCGGATAGTGTTGGATCCATCATAAAATAGGCCGCGTTTATGAGAGTCCCGGAGGAAAGATTAATACCGGCCTGCAGCTTATTGCACTCATCTGTTATTCGTTTTGTTTGATGCTCAGCGGAAATATCTGTTAAATCAACGACTGAAAATGGGATATCCTTCGGATTATCAGAAAATGATTGGAGAATCGTTTTGTTCTCTAAGACAATTTTTAATCTTAGAGCGTCATGATGGCTGATAAGCTCCCGGAATACATTCTCCAGAGATCCGGTATCCAGCCTGTTAGTTGTCTTAAGGAGTACGGATTGATTCCAATGATGCTTTTCGGTAAAATCCTGCTCAAAGAACCACTTCTGAATCGGGGATAATTCTGCCGTACCGGTGACGATTCCCTGATCAGTGATTATTTCCATTTTTATTACTGCTGCGGATGCCAGAAATTCGATGGTCGGGTTTTCAAAAAGCTGCCGGGGTGAAAGGATCAGACCGGCATTTTTTGCCCTGGCGATCGCCTGAATACTGAGAATTGAATCACCACCAAGTTCGAAAAAGTTGTCTTTTATGCCTATTTTATCAATACCCAATAATTCCTGCCAGATATTTACAAGGATTTCTTCGCGCTCACTACCGGGGGCGATGTAACCTGTTTTTAAATCAGACCGGCTGATTTCGGGTTCAGGCAGGGATTTTCGGTCCACCTTACCTGTCGCGGCTACCGGCATCTTATCCAGAAACATAAACATGGCCGGAATCATGTAGTCAGGCAGTGTAGATTTTAGATGTGTTTTTAGTTGTTCGGTGGATACCTTATCCCGCTTGGCCGGAACGATATATGCAATCAACTGCCTGTTTCCCGCCACTTCTTTACTCATGACGATGGCTTCTTCAACTTCATCATGAAGCAGCAGGGATGACTCTATTTCGCCAAGTTCAATCCTGAATCCGCGGATTTTGACCTGATTGTCGATTCGCCCAAGAAATTCGATATTTCCATCGGGAAGAAATCTTGTCAGATCACCGCTTTTATACATGCGGCTTCCTCCATCCGGGTTGAAAGGATCGGGTATGAATTTTCCCGCTGTCAAATCGGGTCTGTACAAATACCCTCTGGCCAGTCCTTCGCCTCCTATATGCATTTCTCCGGGAATCCCTTCCGGCACCGGTTGCAGCTCTTTGTCCAGAATATAAATTCTGTAATTCGGGAGAGGACGCCCGATGGGAATATTATTTCTCTCCGCGGATAATTTTTCTGTCAGATACCAGGAAGCGGCAACGGTTGTTTCGGTAGGGCCGTAGGCATTGTAAAATTTGCGTCCGTGTGACCATCGGTCCACAATTTCTCTGGTGCATACATCTCCGCCTGAGGCCAGGGTATCAAGATCGGGAAATTGGTCGCTATCGACCACAGACAGCACGGATGGCGGAAGGACGGCATTGGTTATTCGCCCCTGTTTCATCAGTTTTACAAATCCTTCTCCCGGCAGCATTGAGTCCTGACTGGTAAGATAAAGAGTCGCGCCCGATGTTAACGCCGTAAATATATCGGCGACTGATCCGTCAAAGCTGTAGGAAAAGAACTGAATAACGCGTCGATTTTTATGGATATTAAATTTTTTCTGATAAGCCAGAGCCAGATTCAGAACACTGCGGTGCTGGATGGTAACACCTTTTGGACGGCCGGTTGAACCTGAAGTGAATATTACATATGCCAGATTAAGTTCACAGACATCCGTTTTTGGATTTTTAGTACTTTCGGCAGCAAAATAATCAGAATCACTGTCAAAACTGATTAATTCTGTATTTGTACCGGGAAAACCGTCTAAAAAACGATCCTGTGTCAGTATATATTTTATACCACAGTCCTGAATGGCAAATGCCAGTCTTTCGCGTGGATAATATGGATCAAGAGGTACATAAGCAGCACCTGATTTAAGTATTCCCAGGATTCCTGCTATCATTTCAAGCGAACGCTCTACCGAAAGACCAATAAATTGTTCGGGGCCCGCGCCTTTTTTGATCAGATAATTTGCGATCTGATTGGCGCGATTATTCAATTCCCGGTATGTGATGCGCGTGTCTTCAAATACAAGGGCGATTGTATCAGGTGTTTTTTCTGCCTGCTGCTCAAAATATTGATGAATTGTTACGTCACGCGGATAATCGCCTGAAATGTTGTTCCAGCTATGTATAATTTTCTTAAAATCAGTCGAGGAGAGCAGGGGATAGGTCGAAATCCTGCTTTCAGGCCGATCAATGACAGCGGTCAGTACATTTACAAAATGAGTATGCATCCTCATGATCGTGGCTTCATTAAATAAATCGGCGCAATATTCCCAGCTGCAGTCGTAATGCTCTTTATTGTCCGTTATGTTCAGGGTAAGATCGAATTTTGATGTTCGCGTATTGATCTCAACCGATTCGATATTAAGACCCTCCAGATTCAGCGACTGAATTGATTGTTGCTGATAGGCGAACATGACTTGAAAAATCGGTGAATGACTCAGTCTTCGCTCGATTTCCAGACCGTCCACAATCTTCTCGAACGGAATATCCTGATGGGCAAGCACATTTAATGTGGTTTGTTTTATCCGGTCCAGGTATTCACCGAAAGTGGGATTATCATCAAAATCTCCCCGAAGAATGAGGGTATTGACAAAGAAACCGATTAAATTTTCGATTTCCCTATGATTCCTGTTAGCGACCGGAGTCCCTACCAGAACAGTATTTTGGCCCGAATACCGATGTAATATCACCTGAAAGACCGAGAGAAGAACCATGAAAGGCGTGGTTTCCGTTTTCTTGCTGAACAATCGGATTTTATCAGTCAGTCCCACGGGTAAGCTGAAATGAATCACATTCCCGTTGAAAGACTGCGCAGCTTTTCTCGGCTTGTCCGTTGGCAGTTCCAGAATTGTGGAAGCGCCGAGAAGCTGTTCTTTCCAAAAATTGATTTCCCTTTGGATACGATCCTTTGACATCCATTCTTTTTGCCATACCGCGAAATCAGAATATTGAGCATCAAGTTCAGGCAGTTCGGGTGTTTCATCCTTAAGATAAGCGTTATATAACACATTTATTTCTTTCATAAGCACCTCCATCGACCATCCGTCAGAAATGATATGATGCATATTCCAGAAAAATATGTGCTGATCTTCCGTCAGCTTAATAAGTTTTGTTGTAAACAGCGGTACGGCGGACAAATCGAACGAATATTGTGCTTCCTTTTCAAGGATATCAAAAAGAATTTTTTCTTTTTCCGGGTTGTCGGAGAGATCGATTTCCGGCAGATCGATATTTAGCCGGTCATATACCTGGAGACGCGCGATACCGTCGGTCGTTTGAAACGCGGATCTGAGAATATTATGCCGGTTCACGGTAAACCGGATGCTCTTTAGTAGTGCCTCTTTATCTAATTTTCCCGTAAGCCTGATTGCGGCGGCGATGTTATAGTTATGATTACCCGGTTCAAACTGATCAATAAACCAGAGTCTCTCCTGCGCGAAAGAAAGTATTGGCGTGACCTTTTTAGGCGCGGGCCGGATGACTGAATATTTTTCTGTTTGTTCAACAGGCCTACCAGTCTCCGCGTTAATTGTATAGGTTGAAATTATCTCTTTGCCAAATAATCGTCCCGTAGTTTCTTCAAAATGACGACTTAAATACGCGGCATATTGACCAATGGTGGGATAGATGAACGCCGTCCGGACCGATAAGAGCTCATCAAGTTTTTCCTGAATCCTGTTTATTAAAACTGCGGCCTGAAGTGAATTACCGCCGGATTCAAAAAAGTTTTCATGAATACCGCCAGGGGTCCGTTCCAGTACATTTTCCCAGACTGAAAAAAGGAATTGTTCAAGGGAGTTCCGGGGCGGAACGTTTTCGGCTGATTCTGTGGAAGATTGATAGGGATCCGGAAGGGAATTCCGGTCAATTTTTCCGTTTGGCGTCAAGGGAAATTTTTCCAGCTTTCTCAGAACGGATGGTACCATATATTCGGGAAGACTTTGCAATAAAAAGTCCCTCAGAGTCTCCGGAGCCGGATTTTTATCCGTTTTGGGGATATAATAACCAATCAGATTACCTGCGGTTGAACTGACTACCACCGCCTCGCCGATATCCGGATGAATTCTCAAATTATATTCAATCTCTCCAAGTTCTATCCTAAAGCCCCTAACCTTTACCTGGTGATCCAGCCGTCCAAGAAAATCAACCGTTCCTTCGCTCATGAGACGTACACGGTCACCGGTACGGTACATTCTGGACCCGGCTTTGTCGGAAAAAGGATCAGGAATAAATTTTTCCGCCGTGAGCGCTGCTTTTTTATAATATCCGCGTCCGACACCTTCACCCCCAATGAATAATTCACCCGGGATACCCGCGGGCAGCGGATTCATCCATGAATCGAGAATATAAAATTTCCCGTTGGCAACCGGTCTTCCGATTGTTGGCTTTTCAGATGTAGGGACGACAGGAAACATGGTGGAATCAACAGTGCATTCAGTAGGACCGTACATATTATAAAATTGTGTATCACGGAACTGATGAAGTTTTTGCCAGGTGTCTTCATCGAGCGCTTCGCCTCCCGGTAAAACCGCGAGCGGTTTCCATCCCCGGCCATCGAATAGCCCTGAAAGAATAAGCAGTTTTAGCTGTGACGGCACACAATCCAGAACATCCAGTCTGTTTTTTCTTATAAATGAAACCAGTCTGCCGCCATCGGCCCGGATGTCCTGTGGGATGATAAAGATGGAATGTCCGAAGATCAGTGTCAGGATTTGTTGAATAGAAGCGTCAAAGGCGATCGGGGCGTTCAAACTTACCCTCAGGCTTTCTCCATCATATCTTGCATAGACAGATTCATAAAGGTTCGCGGCGAGATTCAGGGCAGACCGGTGCTGTATCATGGCGCCTTTTGGCCTGCCGGTGGAACCTGAGGTATAGATGAGATAGGCCAGGTTAGATGAATCGATATTTGATACCGGATTGGAATCATTTTCCCCTGTGATGATACCCCATTTTTCATCGAGGGATAAAACTGGAAGACTTTCCGGTAAAAGATTTCTGTCAATGGATCCCCGGGTGATCAGAAGTGAGACATTGGCGTCATTCAGGATATAAGAGATCCGGTCAGTGGGATATGAAGCGTCTAAAGGCAGATAAGCGCCTCCTGCTTTCCAGATGGCCAGTATACTGACAATCATGTCAATAGAACGGTCCATAAGGATGCCAACGATGGATTCTGCCACAATTCCGCTGTTTATCAGATAATGGGCAAGTTGATTCGCCTTGCTGTTTAATTCCAGATAGGATATTTTTTCATTTTTAAAACTAATGGCGATAGAACCGGGAGAACGCTGAACCTGTTCTTCAAATTTTTTCGGAATATTGCTTTCTGAAGAAAATTCAAGTGTTCCACTGTTACAACTCAAAATTAATTCTTGTTTTTCTGTCTTTGGAATCATATTCAGTCTGCTGACAGGCGAATGCGGGGTTTTGACGATATTTTGGAGCAATTCGATAAAATGGCTAACCATTCTTTCTATGGTCCCGGCTTTAAAAAGATCGCGGTTAAATTCCAGATTTCCCCGCAGATAATCGTCTTTTTCCTCAAGCATCATCAATAGATCAAACTTAGCCGCCCCGGTTTCGAAATCAATTCTGCTCAGTTTCAGGTTCCCAATCCGTATTTCAGCAAGGGGATCTCCATCAAGCTGAAACATCACCTGAAAAAGCGGATTATAGCTGAGATCTCTTTCGGGAAGCATGGTTTCAACCAGTTTCTCAAAGGGTAGATCCTGATTATCGTAGGCATCGATAGCCCGTGATTTAACACGGTTGATTAAATCACTAAAAGATGGATTATCATTGAAATCAGCGCGCAATATCAGGGTGTTTACAAAAAATCCGATTAGATTTTCGGTTTCTTTGCGGTTTCTGTTGGCGATCGGAATTCCAACGCCAAAGTCCAGTTGTCCCGAATAACGATAGAGCAGGGCTTGGAAAGCGGTCATCATTGTAATAAAGAGAGTTGTTGATTCAGCGCGGCTTAAAACTTTAAGTTTATTTGTCAGATCAACCGGAATATTGAAATGATAGTGGAGCCCGTTAAATGATTGAATCGTTGTCCGTTGATAATCGGCAGGCATTTCAAGAAAATGGGGCATCCCTGAAAGCTGATCTTTCCAGAACTCAAGTTGTCTCTTTATTTTATCTGAATTCAGACCGGATTCCTGCCAGGCGGCGTAGTCGGCATAATTGACAGTCAAATCTGGCAGCTTTGCTTCAAGGCCGGAGATTTCAGAATCATAAAATGCGGAAATTTCATTCAGGAAGATGCCGAGAGACCACCCGTCGGCAATAATATGATGAAGTGTAATCAGCAAAATATGATTTTCCGGGTTGAGCCGTATTAATCTGATTCTTAATAACGGAGGGTCGGAAAGGGAGAAGGCCTTCCGCGCTTCTGATTTCGCGAGCTCAAGGACGGTTTTATCCTGATCCTTCGCGGACATTTTGCTCAGGTCCGTAATGTCCGGATTAATTGAAATAGATGTTTCAATTTTTTGGACGGGATTGCCGTTTTCAGTGGTATAATATGACCTGAGTATATCATGCCGCTCAATGATCCGGTTAACGGCTGATACCAGGGCTCTGATATTTAATGGCCCTTCCAGCCGGAGGGCTGCGGGAATATTATAAAACGGATTTAAAGGAGATAATTGATCCAGAAACCAGAGCCGCTTTTGCGCAAACGAGATCGGATATACGGAACTATTGTTTCTTTTTGGTATGGAATCCCGTTGATGACCAGGCTTATCTCCGCTCTGAAGCTTTCTCCTGAGTATTTCTAATTTTTCAGGAGAAAGATCCGCGAGACGTTTGGATATATTAGACACGATCTATTCCTTCAGTATAAAAAATCGATTGATTTATTCTCCGGTATTGATAATTTTCTGAACTTCTTCCTCAGATAAACTTTCCAATTCGGCCAGCATATTGTCCAGTTCTTTCTGATCTTCACCCATCGATTGCGATTCTGTAATAACCCGCATCATGCCATCGACTGTAGGATTTTCAAATACAGACCGTAAAGGAATATCCACATTAAAGGATTCACGCAACCGCGAAATAAACTGCGTCGCGAGCATGGAATGTCCTCCCAGCTCGAAAAAATTGTCATAAACCCCTATTTTATCAATTTTTAACAGTTGACCGGCAATTCCCGCTATCTTTTTCTCGGTCGGTGTCCGTGGTGTTACAAACGCGGATTCAAGTTCTGGACGCAGATTGTCAGGGACGGGCAACGCGCGGCGGTCAATCTTCCCGGCCGGTGACAATGGAAACTGATCCATCCTTATGAATGCTGACGGGATCATATAATCCGGCAATCGCTTTTGGATGGAGCCGCGAAGTTCCGAGACCGGCAGATCCTGATTTTTTCCGTTGATATAATAAGCGATCAGCCTTTTTACTCCCGGCGAATCTTCAATCGCTGTTACAACGCTCCGTGATATGCCACTGCATTGATTCAGAGCGGCTTCAATTTCGCCGAGTTCAATACGAAACGCTCTTATTTTGACCTGATTATCCGCGCGGCCTAAAAATTCGATATTCCCGTCCGGAAGATATCGCGCAAGGTCTCCTGTTTTATAGAGCAGAATTCCGTTCTCTTTGCCGAAAGGATTATTTATAAATTTTTCAGTCGTCAGTTCCGGCTGATTCAGATAGCCAATGGCCAGAGTGTTGCCTCCGATATGCAGTTCTCCGGGAATACCTACCGGGAGCGGACGAAGCTGATTGTCCAGGATGTAAAATTCCCTGTTTGCCCTGGGCCGTCCGATGGGAATATTTGTACCCTTGAAAGTCTGCGGAATATCATAGGCCGATGCGGTGATTGTGGTTTCCGTTGGCCCGTATGCATTGAGAAGGCGTACTCCGCTTAGATGAGTTTTTTGCCATAATTCTAAAGTATCACTTGACATGCGGTCACCGCCGATGATCGCAAGTCGTAAGCGGTTTTTGGAAAGCCATTCCGGATGGGATGCCCAGTCAAGGGCAAGCTGCTGCCAGTACGCGGTCGGCAGATTGATCACACTTAGGTCAAATTGTTTGATCTTATTATGAAACTCAATAGTCGGCCAGATCTCGTCGTCTCTCAGAACAAGCCTTGCTCCGCCGATTAAAGTGGGTAGAATCTGTTCAACCGACGCGTCAAAATTAAATGACGCAAACTGAAGTATGTGATCATCCGGGGTGATTTCATAATAATCTTTCATATCACAGCAATGATTCGCTATAGCCTGATGAGATATGAGAACGCCTTTTGGAGTTCCGGTTGATCCAGATGTATAAATAATATATGCCGGCAGGTCCTTTGTAATATTAACTTCAGGATTCCGGTTTTTTTCTTTGCTTATATCGGGCCAGCGGCTATCGAGACAAATCAGCTCGCATTGGGATGAAGGGAATGTTTTAGCGATTCGCTCCTGAGTCAGTACAAATTTCGCGGATGAATCTTCAAGCATAAAACGGATTCTCTCCTTTGGATAACCCGGATCGAGAGGAAGATATGTGCCGCCTGCTTTTAAAATTCCCAATATTCCAATGATCAGGTCGGGAGTACGGTTGACTGATACGCCCACAAATGTACCCGGTAGCACACCTTTTCGAATCAGATAACGCGCTAAACAATTGGCCCGCGTGTTTAATTCTTTATAACTCAGCTGATTTTGATCCGCGATCAGCGCGATGGCCTGAGGGGATTTTTCAGCCTGTTCTTCAAATAATTCATGCACAAATTTTTCGGAGTCATACCAGGCCTCCGGCTTGCCGAGAACGGTCGTAAGATATCTGAACTCCTCACTGGTCAGCATGGGTAAATCGGATATTTTTGAAAGGGGATCGACAAGTATCCCGTCAATAAGAACCTTATAATGATCAATAAACCGTTCCATAGTTTCGCGGTTAAAAATATCAGTATTATATTCCAGCTTTCCCTGTAGAATGTCTTCTGTTTCAGTCAGATTCATTATGATATCGAATTTGGATGTTCTGCTTTCAATATCAATCAATGAAACTTCCAGATCCGGCAGAGTGACGGCATTCTCGGGAGTGTTATTATAAACAAGCATCACCTGAAATAAGGGTGAATGATTCAGCGCGCGGTTTGGATTGACCGCCTCCACCAGCATTTCAAACGGCAAATCCTGATTCGCATAGGCGTTAAGAATGGTATGTTTCATTCTTTCAAGGAATGAGGTAAATGCCGGGTTTTCGGAAAGATCACCACGCATTACGAGCGTATTGACAAAAAATCCTATCAATCCTGCAACTTCCGCCCGGTTTCTGTTCGCGATAGGTGAACCCACACAGATATCGCTTTGTCCTGAATATCTGTGAAGCAGTGTCTGAAACACCGAGAGGAGCGTCATGAACATCGTGACATCCTGTTTGAGACTGAAATCTTCCAGTTTTTGTACTTTCTCCATTTCGATGTTGAAAATAATATGATCACCCCGGTATGTTCGCGAAGCCGGTCTGGGGCGGTCCGTTGGCAGTTCAATTAATGGCGGAATATCTTTTAGCTGATTTTTCCAGTAGGTGATTTGTTTGTCAAGTACTTTTCCTCTAAACCATTTCCGCTGCCAGACAGCGTAATCGGCATACTGCACCGGCAATTCCGGTAGGGTTACAGGTTTGTTGAGACAATAGGCGGGATAAAGTTCTTTAATTTCGCTAATGATCACGCCCATGGACCAGCCGTCGGAGACGATATGATGAACCGTTAAAACCACAATCGTTTCATCCAGGCTTAAATTTAACAGTAACGCGCGTATCAGCGGTCCGGTCTGAAGGTCAAAAGGTTTTTCTGTCTCTGATAAAATGATTTCATTTACACGCGAATGAATTTCTTTTTTGTCGATTCCGGAGAGATCAAAATCGGGGAGATCAATCGTCAGTTTCCCGGCAATTATCTGAGAAGGGGAACCGTCAGTTTGGCTGAAAACCGTTCTAAGTACTGAATGTCTTTTTATAATTGTGTTTATACTGTTTTTAAAAGCCTCTTTATTAAAATTCCCCCGTATTTTTACCGCCGCGGGGATGCTGTATAAGGAATTGCCCGGTTCAAGCTGATCCAGAAACCAAAGCCTTTGCTGCGCGAATGAAACGGGGATATGTTTATCTTTAGACTGCTGCGGCAGGATAGCGATCTCTGAAAGATCAATTCCTTCATCAATCAGCATCAATTCGAAGAGTTCTCTCTTTTCCGGTGATAACGCGGAAATCTGTTCAAAGAGACTATTCACTCGCAATTCCTTCCGTTTCCTTTGTTAGATGATTTAAAATGATTCATTTTTTCTTGTTCGCAGCATCTCAACCGCTTGTTGATCAGAAATCTTTTCAATTCGAGATAGTACACTTGCCACTTTATCAATTTTTTGTGAAGCCTTATTCATTTCGAGATCAATTATTTTGGTTATCCCTGAAATGGTCGGGTCGGCGAATAAACTCTGAAAGGGCAGTTCAATATTAAATTGTTCGCGCACTTGCGCGATTAGCTGAGTTCCAAGAAGTGAATTACCGCCCAGATCAAAAAAATCATCATTTACGCCAATGGTCTGAATACCCAGCAAATTTTGCCAGGACTCGACAACCTGTTTTTCCAGTTTTGTTTTTGGCGGTATATAATTCGTTGGGAGATCGGGTCTCGAATATTTAATGTTCCCGGATTTACCCGTTTCAGAAATCTCAGATAATTCGGTTATTTTACTTTCCGGGGCTTCTGATGAAATGATTATCCGGCCGATCCCACGGAGAGCCAAAATTCTCAGGATGGCGTCTGCTGATTCATTGCTGTTGATCCCGGGTTCCGATATCGTCTCAGCCTTTCGGATATACTGGTCGTCCCGGTTAACGCTTATCCACTGAGTTTGGCCGGCGCGGTTTTGGAGAGATGAAAAACTGTCGATAAAATGATTTACCGCTGCATATGCCGCGAACCCGTATTTGTCATTGGGGTGGGAGTGGGAAGAGTGTAAAACACAGAAATCCGACCCATTTTCTATCGCCAGTTCCGTGAGTTTTTTAAAGCCCGCATACAGATTTTTGATAGAATTGGTTATATTTTCAGGGTTTCCATTCGAGTTAAAATTCAAAAGCGCTGGATCTGAATCAATATCCGCGAAGATGATTCCGCGAATCGGACCCATGCTTTTAATACCGGCGTCATAGTTGTTAAAATTGGCCAGGTTTCCGGTAAAAATTTTAACCCTGGAGCCTCTTTTTTCAATCTCTCTGATCTGTCTGATCTGCAGATTGATTTCATTCTTGTTGTCATGAGATTCCAGCCATAAATCCCAGTTTTCATTGGCGGGAAAAGAATCCGCTGATAATAAAATAAGCTTTAGTTTCGCTGATTTGCTGAGATGTTCGGCGAGTATAAGCGCTGATTTATTAAAACTCCCCGCGATCAAATAGGTTGAATTCTCGCGCAATAACAGTTCCTTCTTATCCGGAACATCCAGTTGAATCGCTTCACTATGCCTGGTCCAGCGGTGACGGCCACGGTAAGCGACAATCGGGTCAGAATTACGCCCGGTGAACTCGTGGAGAATTTGTTCTGAATATCTTCGTGAGAATCCTTCCCCGTGAGCAACCGGATCAAGATCAATCAAATGAAGATTGATGTCAGGATTGTCTTCATGTATAGCCACACTTAGTCCCGCGAGAACTGATAGGGAAGTATCAATTTTTTCAGAACCGGTTACATCATACATACCCCGCGTAATGACTCCGAGACGCGGTGATTCTGAATAGTTCAGGATATTTAATACCTTTGACAGATAAACAAGCCCCAATGTTCGGTCATACCGATCCAAAATGTCCTTGCCTTGGCGGTCTGATACCATCTCAGGGCGATTAGTGTCATAGAATATGAAGTCTGGATTGAGTTTTTTTTCAGACAAATAATCAAACAACTGACGGAAGTCATCTTCTGATGACGGATTTATGAGGATGGTTTTTTCATCTGATACATGAAAATTATTACCATCACAAATATTGATAACGCTTTCGGTGTACTCCCGAAGATGTTCTGTAATTTGCTTTATCAATGGATCATGATGTCCGTATATCAGGCATACAGTATCTTTGAAGGTCGAAATTAGCTTAGTTTTTCTGACCGGAATATCGCTCTGTTTCCAAACCGGGATATGGAACCGGCTTGATGTATCGGTTGGCCTTTCTCCATTGGAATCAGCAATGGAGGATGTTTTATGAATTTCGATCCAGTAGCGCTGCCTTTCAAACGGATAAGTGGGCAATGATATTTTATTTCTGATTTCATCACGGTAAAACGCGCTCCAGCTTATTTCTTTTCCGGCCAGCCATATTTGTCCAAGAAGGCGGTATAGGGAAATTGTTGCGGATGTATTAATTTCGGGATCTTCCATCATGGACAGTATCCGGTTTTCAGATACGGGAGTCCGGGATCCTGAATGGTCATAATCAAAACCGATAATAATTGGCTGTATCGGTAGATCTGAGAAAGCGCTCAGGATATGATCAGATTGTCCGGGTGCTGTAAGCAGTTCAATATAATATGCTGGATCCGCGGCTTCTTCAGGCGTAATAAAATCTCCGCTGACAGAAGAAATGTATTTGATCGATGGTTTTTTTAAAGTAATGCTGGAGATATACTCTTTAAAATTACCTGACAAATCGGAGAGTATCGCGTCGTTTTTGTTTCCGGCAACCGAGATTTCAGCATGTTTCAAGGTTAATTTCAGGCTGTCTTCAAGCGTAATAACGCCGGCCAGATGAGCGCATAAATATTCCCCCGAATCATATCCGGCCATTATCTCGGGCATAACACCATAGTCGATTAGAAGGCGCGCGAAAGCGTATTGTATGATGAAGGATGAAAGATGAGACGCTGTTTCTTTTTCAAGTTTTGCTTTAGATTTGTTTTGAAAACTAAATTTACCGGAAATAATGTCCGACAATGGTAAATCTGATTGATTCTTTACCAAGCCACAACAATGATCCACATATTTCCTGAATTCCGGGATTTCTTCATAAAATTTTCCCGAGGACCCGCTGCCGGAAAAATTTCTGCCTTCAAACAAAAAGACCATTCCCGCCTGAACCGGGATTCTTTTGTGAGAGACGGTCGGGTATTTTTCTGATTCATTATCCTTCAGCGCTTCAATAAGCTCCTGATAATTTTGATATGTTATTATTTTCCGGTGATTAAAAGGTTTTCTACCGGTGTTTAGTGTGTAATCGAGGTCTGATAAATTTGTATCCGGATATTTTAAAAGGAATGCAACAAGATTGGCTGATATTTTATCAAGAGCCGATATGCTTTTTGCTGAAAGAGTCAGCAAATGATGCTTTTGTTCAGCGGCAATGGATAATTGCTCAGGAGCGTTTTCAAGAATAATATGGGCATTGGTGCCGCCGATACCAAAAGAACTGACTCCGGCGAGTCTTTTGGTGTTTTTCACTGGCCATTCCTGACCGCTGATGGTAAAAGTTATCGGGTTTTCGCCGGATTTGATATGCGGATTTAACTTGCTCAAATGAAGATGTTTAGGAATATAACTGTTATTCAGGGCAAGAAGTGTTTTCAAAAAACCTGATATTCCGGAAGCGGCTTCAAGATGACCAATATTGGTTTTGACTGATCCGATAATCAGCGGGTTTGAAAAATCACGTTTAACGGTCAGCACATTTTTGATCGCGTCTATTTCTATCGGATCACCATACGCGGTACCGGTAGAGTGAGACTCAATATAATCAATATCATCTGGTGAAACTCCCGCGTCATCGAGCGCGAGCTGCAATACTTCCTGCTGCGCAAGTCCTTTTGGAGCGGTAATACCGTTGCTTCGTCCATCCTGGTTTACAGCCGAACCCCTGATTACAGCGTGAATTGGATCATGATCGCGGACCGCGTCGGATAACCTTTTTAATAAAACCACCCCGCATCCCTCACCCCGCACATATCCGTCAGCGTTTTCATCAAACGATCTGCAGCGTCCGGAGGGTGAGAGCATTCTTGCCTGAGATAATGTGACAGATACCTCCGGAGAAAGGATGAGATTAACGCCTCCCGCGATAAACATATCCGAATCACCTTGTCTAAGGCTCCGGCAGGCATTATGAATCGCTGTCAGAGAGGACGAACAGGCCGTATCAACAGAGAGACTGGAGCCTCTGAGATCAAAAGTATAGGAGATACGATTAGCCGCAAGACTTAGAGCGTTCCCGGTGCCCGAATAACTGCTGATGTCATTAAGATTTTTGTTATTAAGTCTGGAATAATCATTGGTGCTTATGCCTATATAAACACCGGTATTGCTTCCGGCGATTAAATCGGCATTTATACCCGCTGATTCAAAGGCTTCCCACGTAGTTTCAAGTAACAGTCTTTGCTGAGGGTCCATATGAACCGCTTCTTTGGGAGATATACCAAAGAAATGGGCATCAAATTGATCCACTCCACTGATAAATCCGCCGTATTTTGTAATCATTTTTCCCGGAGTACCGGGATTCGGATCATAAAAATCCTCTGCCCGCCAGCGATCCGCGGGGACTTCGGTAACGGCGTCAATCCCTTCTTTCAGGATTTTCCAGAATTCTTCAGGGTTATTCGCGCCGGGCATTCTTAAACTGTAACCGATCACGGCAATGGATTCATTTTTTATCTCTGCCGGCTTCTTCTTTCGATGAACGATAAGCGGGATTTCGCCTTCACCCGCGAGATTCGCGGCCAGAGATACAATATCAGGGTAATCCCAGATCAGCGTCGGGGACAGGGAGCGGTTTAACCAGACTTCAAGGTCGCCAACCAATCCGACTGCCTGTGCTGAATCCAGCCCGTAACCTGAGAAAGGCTTTCCCGGGTCAATCTCCGCTGCGTTAATTTCCAGTGCTTCCGCAAGACGCGCGGTTATCCATTCTTCTATCCGTAGCGCGTTTTCGTTTTTTTGCAGAGAATCACCGGAAACATGTTCTATGTCCCGGATTACGTCAACATCTTCGGGTGATTCTGTCTCAACGGATTTTGTGACGAGCTTTAGCATCCCGTTTTCGTATTCATTTTTACAGGCGTGTCGCTGTATTTTACCGCTTGAAGTTTTGGGGATAGTTCTCGGTTTGATAAGCGCGATTGAATGTGTCTGGATATCAAAATTCTCATTGATGATCAGACGAATGGCATCGGTAATTTGTTTGATGTTTATGTTTTTTGAATGACGAACTTCAGCCACGACGACAAGGCGTTCGGAACTATCCTTTTCAATCGAAAAAGCGGCGGAACAACCCGGCCGAATCTCGGGATGGCAGTTTTCTAGAAGATATTCAATATCCTGAGGATAGTAATTTCTACCCCGGATAATGATCAGATCCTTTACTCTGCCGGTTACATACAAATTGCTGTTATCAAGGTAGCCAAGATCTCCCGTTCTCAAAAACGGGCCTTCTCCGGAATCTGCGAGATGGGCATGGAAGGTTTTTTCTGTCTCTTCAGAACGATTCCAGTAGCCCTGAGCCACATTGTCACCCTTTATCCAGATCTCGCCGATCTGCAATTCTTCGCAGGCGACCATAGAATCCGGATTGACAATCGCGATTTTTTGACCGGATGGAGTTATGCCGCAACTGACCAGGGGCAACGCATCCGGTGATTCTTTTTCCGTCAGAACTACTTTGTTTGAACCCAGAGCATTCTTATCAAGTGTGGTAACAATGGGTCCAGCTTTTTTCGTGGTTCCTGTTACATAGAGCGTTGCCTCCGCAAGACCATAACAGGGGAAAAAACTGTTTTTTTTGAATCCGGCAACTTTGAAAGTTTCCGTAAACCGTTCAATCGTCTGTTGTCTGACCGGCTCTGCCCCGCTAAAAGCTACATCCCAGTGACTAAGATCCAGCCCCATCAATTGTTCGGTAGTGATTTTTTTGACGCATAAATCATACGCGAAATTTGGGCCGCCGCTTATAATCGATTTATCTTTAATTTTTGAGATCGCCTGCAGCCAGCGGATGGGCTGTTGAAGAAAATGTATGGGCGACATTAAAGTTGCCGGCGCGTTGCCAAAAAGCGGCTGAAGAATGCCTCCTATTAATCCCATGTCATGATAGATGGGCAGCCATATTACTCCGTGCGAATTGTTTGAGTATCCAAAACCCTCATGAATTTGGGCAGAATTAACGAGAAGATTATTATGAGAGAGCATGACCCCTTTAGGGACACCTGTGGATCCGGAAGTATACTGTAAAAATGCCAGACTATCCCCGGAAATTCCGGGATCGTTCCAATTCTCCGCCTGTCCGCCCAAAATATCATCTGTAGAGATCCATTGTAAATTGCCAAGTTCGTTTGCCTCGGCGATTCCGGTGCTCTTTGTTGAGAAAAAATCCATTGTGGTGCGGAATTTTCTCAGGAAGGGCACTTTATCCAGTGATTCGGTAAATTTGTTCCCGAGTTTTAAAATACGGATCATGTGCAGAATTGAGTTGTTTGTGAGTGCCAGAGTAGCCTGCGCATCCCTTATAATACCCTGAAGCCGCGGTAAAGTGCGGTTCAGGCGGTTCGGATCAGGCGGGTAGGCGGGAACGGCAATGATACCGGCGTAGAGACAGCCGAAGAATCCTATAATGTATTCCAGCCCGGGCGGATAAAGCAATAATGCGCGCGCGCCGGCCAGGCCTTTTTTCTGTAGGGTAGCCGCTACCGCGCGGGCAAGCTTGTCCAGTTCACTGTAGGTAAAATTAATCTCTTTGGATTCACCATCTTTCAGATAGGTGTAGGCGACTTTGTCCGGATCGGTGAACGCTCTCCACTGTAGAAGTTCGATAAGTGTCGAGGGCTTAAATTTTGGATCCGAATAATCAATTGATTTATGTTTTGACATAACCTGCCTTTAAAAATTTAAAAACCGGCATCGTACCGGTTTTGTAATTCAGATATTTTGAATACCGCGCAGATTCACTATAGAATGAAATAAATCGATCATGAATGCCGGGATAGAAGATATGCAGAATCCTGAGCGCGTGTAATAATGAGAATGATAAAATAGAGGGGCAGGGTGAGACGAAAGATGCTGAAAGAAGGGTATAATTTAACAACGCCGGTCTTTTAGAAAGCCTGGAAATATAGCAAACGCCGATGCTATGTGAATTTTTGGCACCGGTCGTTAAGATATAGGACGCATCGACTATTCCAGTCTTGTCAGCATAGTCCCGGATTTGTTCTGGCAATGATAGACCCAACAAATCTCTCTCCCCCCAAAGACGAGATTCAAGCCATCAATATCCATATTAAAATTAATTCCAAATACTCAGTAAGAACCAAAAAATATAAGATCGCGTGTGTTTGTAACTGCTGATTAAAATTCAGTAGTGAGCAGGTATAACCCGACTAAGAAGCCGTTTGAGTATGGAATTATTTACAAAATTATACCATCAGCAATAGTGATACATGTCACTCATAACACATCTTAAAATGTATTTTATCTAACGCTAAGACATAGAAAATATTCCAACTTAGTTATCTTTAGCCACTCGATAATATTTTAAATCGGAGAGAAGATGTTTTTCGGTAGATTTATAATAATTGGAACAATAAAATATTTCTAAATTCTTCTTAATTACCGATATTTACCTGCTGTAAAGACCGCGAAAACGAATAATCATACGGGATTATCCGGCTTTTTTAGAATGCGGTTGGGATCAAATCGCATCTGCATCACCGGACACGACGCGCATTGAGACCCGTCTTCGCCGACCGTCATCACTTTTTTAACATGTTTGTATATATAAAATACCGCGCCTGTCAGCACCAAACCGATAATTAATTCTTCCATAATTTCCGCCTATCCTAATCCTAAAAATATGCCTGCCTGGTAAACTAAAAGTGATGAGATATAAGCCAGGCTTGTCATATAGCCGACCATAATCAGCGGCCATTTCCAGGAGTTGGTTTCTTTTTTAATGATTGCGAACGTTGCCATACATTGAGCGGCGTACGCGAAAAAGACCATCAGTGATATCGCCACAAGAGTTGTAAAAACCGGTCTTCCATCAGGATATTTATCTCTTTTCATTGCATCGATCAGACTGGTGCTCTCGCCATCCCCGTTCTCAAGGTTATATAAAGTCGATAGGGTACTGACGATGACTTCTCTTGCCGCAAACGAAGTGACTAAACCTACACCGATTTTCCAGTCATATCCTAGCGGCTTGATGACCGGTTCGATGGCATGTCCTAATTTCCCGGCGTAACTTTGCTCAATCCGTTCTTTCGCGGTAAGGTCATTGTAATTTTCCGCTTTGGGGTATGATGCGAGAAACCAGAGAACAATGGATATGGCAAGAATAATACTTCCCGCGTTGGCAAGAAACGATTTGCCACGCTCATAAATTTGCCACCATACAGATCGAAATAATGGCATCCGGTACGGAGGCAGTTCCATGATAAGACCGGATGAAGATTTCCGGCGAAAAACTTTTTTAAATATGATTGCTACAAAAATTGCGGTGAACATGCCTAAAAAGTAGATACCCATCAGGGCGATTCCCTGAAGAGATAAGAATCCGAATATGGTTTTTTGGGGAATGAATGCCGCGATTAATAATGTGTAAACGGGAAGACGGGCGCTGCAGCTCATCAACGGAATGATCATGATTGTGACTATGCGATCCCGCCAGTTGTCTATGGTGCGCGCCGCCATGATCGCGGGAATTGCGCATGCAAATCCACTCAGGAGAGGTAGTACTGAACGTCCATGAAGACCTATTTTACCCATAAGGCGATCCAGCATAAAAGCCATTCTCGCCATATATCCGGTATCTTCTAGAAGTGTCAGAAAGAAAACGAGTAAAATTATTTGCGGAAAAAATACGAGAATACTGCCCACGCCGGCAATTATTCCGTCAATCAACAGACTTTTCAGAATTCCGTTAGGGAGAAGCATATTCGCCTGGGCAGCTATCCATTCCACACCTCCGGAAAATACTTCCATCGGATATTGCGCCCAGCTGAATATCGCGTTAAAAATAAAACCAATTACCAATATTAACGCGATCGGCCCGAAAACCTTGTGTGTTAATATCGAGTCAACCTTTTCGCTGAAACTTTTGAGTTCGACTTTATCTTCATTGACCACTTTGGATAAATATACATCAATAAACGCGTATCTTGAGGCAGGTTCGAGAGCCTGATAGGGAATATCGCGTTTTTTAAATTCAATCCGGATATCTTCCAGCAGGCTTCTAAGCTCATCGATTTCTTCTGATGACAATATCTTTTCCAGATGAACGATATAATTGACTTCACCGATAAGCCGCAGCGCGTCTATCAGGGGAGAATGGTTGAGCCTTTTTTCCCGCTCTGAAAGAAACGTGATCACCGGATTAAGCGGCTCCAGAAACCGGTCAATCTCAAGAAGTCTTGGTCTTGATGTTTTGGGTTGATATAGATCAGGCACTTTTAAGATAGCGTCAATGATATCAGAAATCCCTTCGCCATATCTTGCGGAAGCCGGAATTACGGCGTATGCTTTTAGTCGGGATTTTAAAAGAGGAATGTTTATTTTTAGACCATTTTTTCTGGCTTCATCCATCATGTTAAGAACAATAACCGTGGGAATTGACCAATCCAGTATTTGCAAAGCGAGATAAATATTTCTTTGCAGATTCGTGGCATCGAGAACAACGACAACAGCATTCGGCCTGTTCTCCTTATTCCTCCATTCCTGAACCATATCTGAGACAATCTTTTCGTCGATGCTCTTGGCGTTAAGGCTGTAGGTTCCGGGAAAATCTCTAATTTGAATCTTGTGTCCTTTAAGCCATCCGGATTTCTTTTCAACAGTAATCCCGGGATAATTTCCCACCTTGTGATGCAATCCCGTCAATCTGTTAAACAGCGCTGTTTTTCCACAGTTTGGATTTCCCAGAATAGCTACCCAGGGAGTTTCCTTGCTTCTATCTATAATTTCGGAACTGATAGGCTGAAATTTAATTCCTTTCAATTCTTCTTTCCTTTCCCATTCCTTCTTCTTACGCGAATTTGTTTGGCTACAGAATTCCTGATAGACAAATGAAATCCGCGAATCTTTATTTCAATTGGATCCCCCAGGGGCGCGTATTTGATCACACGCAGTGGTGTTCCGTCGCTCAATCCCATATCCCTCAAACGGTCCTGACTGTTTGTGTCATCATCCACTCCGCTGATAACCGCCTCATCTCCGGGCATCAATTCATTGAGGGTCAATATCTTCTTCATTGCACATCCTTTGTGATTAATATTTCTCAAAACGGTTGGAGGATGATTTCTCTTTTCTTCCCCGTGCTGACGCTGACCGTTTTAGGGTTTGTCGATAATTCTCCAATTGATCCAAAAAAACAGACGCGGTTTTTTTCTCGCTAAGAGTAAAATCTATAAAATGTGTAAGTTCTTCATATGTTTCGTAACTCAAAAGGTGTTCAATTTTACATGCGTCAATCTCGGCTTGTCGCTCGGATATTCCGAGCACTTCCGTGAAAAATGTAAACGCGGCAATCCTTCTCTGTTTAATCATCTCAACAATTCCGCGTGATTGTTCAGATAAATTCAAAAAACGGTTTTCATCTTCTCCCACCAGTCCCTTATCCTTAAGAGATTTAATTGTCAGAGACGCGCTGCCCCTGGTAATATTAAGTCTTTTCGCTACATCGGTCACTCTGGCATAACCATATTCATTTAATAAATCGTAGATCGTCATCAAATGATGGGCGACGCTATGCGTCGTGGAATTGTGGTCAAATTCTTTCCATGTTTCCAATGTTCCGGGCTCCGTTTATTAATCTTACGTTACATCTATAACATTTGTTATATAAGTAAAACAATTGGATTGAATATAAAAATACAAATCAACATAGTCAATCAAATTAATAATCTCATCATCATTTTAATTGCAAATCAGGATGATGATATTCTATAATATTAGCTGTTAAGAATATTTAAATCATCTTAATTTAATACGCATTTACTTGACATAAATGGGGGCTCATCGTATCTTTCATATTGATTCTTTTGATAATATAATCACTAAAAATAAAAGTTCTACGGAGGTTTTCCACATGTCAGAAAAATTTGTCTATAAATTTGGGGCAGGAAAAGCAGACGGTAACGCGGGTATGAAGTTATTACTTGGCGGAAAAGGTGCGAATCTTGCTGAAATGTCTAATCTGGACGTCCCCGTGCCGCCGGGATTTACCATTTCAACGGAAGTTTGTACCACCTTTTACGCAAACGACGGAAAATATACCGATGAAGTTAAGAAGCAGGTAATGGAGGGTGTGAAACACATCGAAAAAGAAATGGATTCTGTTTTTGGTGATTCAAAAAATCCTCTTCTGGTATCTGTTCGTTCAGGCGCGCCTGCTTCAATGCCGGGTATGATGGACACTGTTCTCAATCTGGGTTTAAACGATGAGACGGTTAAAGGAATTATCGAGCAATCCGGCAACGAGAGGTTTGGATGGGATTCATACCGCCGTTTTGTGCAGATGTATGGTGATGTTGTGATGGGTATGAAACCGGATTCGAAGGAAGAAGAAGATCCATTCGAGGTAATTATCGATGAGGTCAAAGAAAAACGGAATGTGACGAATGATACCGATTTAACGGCTGACGACTTGAAAGAACTTGTTTCCCTTTTCAAGACTGAAATCAAAAAAAGAACAGGCTCCGAATTCCCGACCGATCCCTGGGTTCAGTTATGGGGTTCCATCAGCGCGGTTTTTGGGAGCTGGAATAATAATCGTGCTATGACATACAGAAAGCTAAATAACATCCCGGCGGAATGGGGAACAGCAGTAAATATCCAGGCGATGGTCTTTGGAAATATGGGCGATGATTGCGCCACAGGTGTTGCTTTCACCCGTGACCCCGCCACCGGAGAAAAAAAGTTTTACGGTGAGTATCTGATCAATGCGCAGGGTGAAGATGTTGTGGCCGGAACCCGGACGCCGCAGCCTGTAAATGAATCCACAAAGAATGATCCCACACATAAAACACTTCAGGAAGTAATGCCGAAAGCTTACGCTGAACTTGAGTCGATTTACAAAAATCTTGAAGATCATTACAAGGAAATGCAGGATATCGAATTTACGATCCAGAGAGGACGTTTATGGATGCTCCAGACGCGTACGGGTAAACGTACCGCTGCTGCAGCTGTGCGCATTGCCGTGGAGATGGTGGATGAAGGTATGATTGACAAGAAAACGGCTTTAAAACGAATTGAACCAAATCAGCTGAATCAGTTACTGCATCCAACGTTTGATCCGAAAGCGAGCAAAACTGTCATTGCGAAAGGGTTGCCCGCATCTCCCGGAGCTGCGACAGGCCGTATCGTGTTTCATGCGGATGATGCTGAGGAATGGGCAGAACGTGGAGAAGCTGTAATTCTCGTAAGAATTGAAACATCGCCGGAAGATATCGGCGGTATGAATGTTGCCAAGGGCATTCTAACAGCCCGCGGCGGTATGACTTCCCATGCGGCTGTAGTGGCGCGCGGAATGGGTAAGTGCTGCGTCGCCGGTAGCGGTTCATTGAGAATCAACTATAAAGAACAAACGATGACCGTGGACGGCAACGTCTATAAAAAAGGTGACTGGATCTCGCTCGACGGATCATTAGGTGAAGTAATTGAAGGAAAAGTACCCACCACCCAACCGGAACTTTCGGGTAACTTTGGCAAATTAATGTCATGGGCTGATGAGGTAAGAAGATTAAAAATACGCACAAACGCTGATACACCGCATGATGCCGGTGTTGCCCGCGATTTCGGCGCTGAAGGTATCGGATTATGCCGTACCGAACACATGTTCTTTGAAGGCGACCGGATCAAGGCGGTCCGGGAAATGATTTTGGCGGAAGATGAGGCCGGAAGACGCAAGGCGCTTGATAAATTGCTTCCTTACCAAAGGGATGATTTCTATGGGATTTTTAAGGCAATGCATGGACTGCCTGTGACCGTAAGAACACTTGATCCACCCCTGCATGAGTTCCTGCCTCACGATGATGATAATCAAGCGGAGATGGCCAGAGAGATGGGAATCAGCCTGGAAGAAGTCAAGGCTAAAGTTGATGCTCTTCATGAGTTTAACCCGATGCTTGGTCATCGTGGCTGCCGTCTTGGCATATCCTATCCTGAAATTACTGAAATGCAGGCCCGCGCCATTCTGGAAGCTGCCTGTCAGCTTACAAAGGAAGGCGTGGAAGTTTATCCGGAGATCATGATTCCTCTGATTGGAACGAAGGCTGAACTGGCAAATCAAAAACAGGTGGTAGTAAGAGTTGCCGAAGAAGTTCAGAAGGAGATGAATGTCAAAGTTGCCTATATGGTCGGAACGATGATTGAAATCCCGAGAGCCGCGCTCACGGCAGACGAAGTAGCCGAAGAAGCGGAATTTTTCTCTTTCGGTACTAACGACCTTACACAGATGGCTTTCGGATTTAGCCGTGATGACGCCGGAAAATTTCTGAAAGAATATGAAGAAAAGAAAATCCTGCCGGAGGATCCGTTCCAGTCCCTCGATCAGAGTGGTGTCGGACAGCTCGTTGAAATGGGCCTGAAAAAAGGACGTCAAACCAAACCGGATCTGAAAGTCGGGATTTGCGGTGAACACGGCGGCGATCCAAAATCCATTGAGTTCTTTCACCGTGTGGGATTGAACTATGTAAGTTGTTCTCCTTACCGTGTACCAATAGCGCGTCTGGCGGCCGCTCAGGCAGCTCTGGATAATTAGCGGATTCAACAAAAAAGCCACCGTTTTTGACGGTGGCTTTTATTTCGTTGAGGAAACTTCCAGGTTTCAGGAAATAAATCAGTTCCCTGCCTGAAAATTTCCTCTTTTTTTTTATTCATTATAATTATTATCTTATTAGGTAGTTGTGATCACTCGCACGTAAGAGAAGAAAAATTGTAATTTATGAAAAAAATTCTCCTTGTCCACACCGGTGGGACCTTTGGAATGGTGCCTGCGGAGCCGAAAAGTATCCTTGCGCCTGGAAATTTTCAAAGTCAGATACTGATAAATGTTCCGGAAATTGTCCGTATCGCGGACATAGATGTTGAGATACCATTCAATCTTGACAGTTCTAACATCGGGATCAAAGAATGGCAAATTCTCACAGAGTTAATTCACGCGAGAATGGACGATTATGATGGGTTTGTTATTATCCATGGCACAGATACAATGGTTTACACGGCGGCAGCCCTTTCATTTACTTTGAGAAATCTAAATAAACCGGTGATTCTTACCGGCGCGCAGCGTCCATTGTCAAAATTACGGTCAGATGCCAGGTCAAACCTGATCGATGCCGTGGAACTGGCTACCCTGGATATTTTTGAAGTGCTTATCGTTTTCGGTCAAAAGATTGTTCGGGGCAGCAGGGCAAAAAAAGTGAGCATCAGCAGCTATGACGCGTTTGAATCGCCTAATTTTCCTTTAATAGGGGAAATAGGTCTCAAAATCAAGTTAAACAAACTGCTTTTGTACAAATCAGTTAAAAAATACAGTTTTCTTCCCGGTTTCAAACAAAAAGCGCTGATTGTAAATATCGTGCCCTCACTGAAACCCGAATATTATTTTCCCATGTTGGAAAATGATATAGAAGCATTTATCCTTGCCGGATTTGGAGCCGGTAACCTCCCGAATACGTCTCCGGATTGGATACCGTTTATACAAAATGCGACAAAGCTGGGCAAATCGGTTTTTATCTGTAGCAATTCAATGCATGGTTCTGTAGATTTATCATTGTATGAAAGCGGTCAGAAAGCGCTTGAAGCGGGCGCGGCGGGACTTGGCGATATGACAATTGAATCAGCCTATGTAAAATTGTTAAAAATACTGAATATAACGGATATCCCGGGAGAAATAGTATCTCTCATGAATGAAAACTGGGCGGGTGAAATCTAACATGTGGCATATTTTCAGGAAAGAATACGCGAAAGTTGTTTTTTCATCAGATTACATTTATGGACTTCCCACTTCAGGCGATCATCAAACTTTTGATATCATGAAGTACAAAAAGATAAGAGATAAGCTGGTCGCGAAAAAACTCTTGAAAAGAAGAAATGTCCTGCGGCCTGATTTGTGTTCCTATGAGGATCTAAAACTTGTACATACGGAAAAATACCTGAAATCTTTGCAGGATCCGCAAAATGTCAGTCAAATTCTAAAGCTCGGAATTGTCAATCCCTGGGACAACTTTATTCTGGAATATTTCAGGGCTGTGACAGGCGGTACCTTAATGGCGACAGCTTATGCTCTGAAATGGAACAAACCGACATTTAATCTGGGCGGTGGATATCATCATGCGCACCCGGACAAAGCCGAGGGATTCTGCCTGATCAACGACGTGGCGATTGCCATACAGAAATTCCGGCATTTGCACCGCGCCAAGAAATTTATGATTATTGATCTTGATTACCATCAGGGGAACGGCAATTTACTTTATTTTAAGGACGATCCCGATGTTTTCACATTTTCCATGCACGCGAATACCTGGGTGGAGATCGAAGGAAGGTGGAATCAGGATATTCTGCTTCCTGAAAACTGTGACGATGGCACATATCTTGAAATTCTCGAGCAGCAATTATCGGAATCGTGCATGGCTTTCAAACCGGACGCGGTCTTCTACATTGCCGGGTCAGATCCTTATGAAAAGGATATGCTCGCGGATATGAAAATAACGCGTGAGGGAATGCTGAAAAGAAACCTGTATGTGTATCGAAAAGTGAGAAAACGGAATATACCTTTGATTGTGATAGCCGGAGGAGGCTATGGAGCGGATAGTTGGGAAGTATATTATGATTTTCTTGAATACTGTTTACAAAATAAATATTGAAATGAATAAAAAATGAGTTTTAAAATACAAAAAAAATATTGGCAGGTTGCTAAAAAACTTACCACCGCCCAATTACAGAAGGAAAATTCCGGTCAGTCTTTCCTGATGGAAGAAGATTTTTTTAACATAGATATAGGGAAGAGAGGACATAGCTTTTTTCTGGGATATTATTCAAAGGCGGGAATTGAACTTGCATTAGAAAAATATGATGTGAAGAAAATTCTGAGAGAAAAGGGATTCGAAAAACTAGTCCTTAATTTGGATACAAACGATCCTTACAGACACCGGTTAACGGTCTATGATAAGATTCAGGAATCCGACAAGATGCTGTTTGAGCTGATTCTGAAGAAAGAACGGATTCAGATTGATATGCCGTTTAAAACTGACTTAAACGGCAAAACATTTGAGACCATTGCGATTGAATGGATGTGTATGCAAAATCCATACAAAGATTTCACACCCGCAAAACCGATATTGCCGGGTCAGCGCTTTCCCGGTCTGGGAATGGCCTCAAAAGCGGTCGAATTGCTCATAATAATTTCCTGGCGCCTTAAACTGGCCGGTCTGGTGAATATTCCCCAGCATTTTCACAATGCCTGCCTCTATTCGAAGGTGTTTTATTACATAGATCCCCTGGATCAGGCAAAAATGCTGGCCATGATAAGAGATACAAAAATCTATCCTCTTGAGAAGGTAGCCTGGGCAATGGAGTATGGAGCTATTACTGATTTGAATACCGGTCAGCCTGCAGAATGGTTTGTTTCCAAACAAATTATACCGCTTGATTCCCAACTGAAAAAATTATTTAATTCAAGAGCATACAGGCAACTGGTGAAAAAGGAAGTTCAAAATTATAAATACAAACTTGACATACAAAAATATCTCGATGATGAAAAAAACAGGAGTACTAAATGAAGTTAAAAGCGACCCAATTGCGCAAAGGAATGATCATTATATATAACGATGACCTCTATGCTCTTACCGATGTTATGCATGTCACACCCGGAAAAGGTCAGGCGTCCGTTCAGACAAAAATGAAAAATATTAAGTCCGGTACCAACGCGGAAAACCGGTTCCGTTCGGATGAGACCGTTGAAAAGGCAAATTTAGAAAATCGTGTCATGGAATATCTGTACGATGACGGACAGCATTATTATTTTATGGACAAGGAAACGTTTGAGCAGATTCCTCTTAGCTCAGAATTGTTGGGTGACGCGCATCTTTACATGCTTCCGAATATTTCAGTGGATGTGAGTTTTTATAATACTGAAGCCATTGGTGTGGATTTACCGAATACAGTGGATCTGAAAGTTGTTGAGACCGAGCCGACAATGAAAACGGCGACCATCACATCCTCTTATAAACCCGCGACACTGGAAACAGGTCTCAAAGTGCAGGTGCCGCAGTTTATATCGGAAGGTGAAGTGATCCGAATAGATACGCGTGACGGGAAATATCTCGAAAGAGCAAAATAATATTTCTTAATACCGGGTGGTAATGCCCGGTATTTTTTTTCCTGAATTCTCAAGATGTGTTCATTTTCTGTGAACTTCATTTAAATATCAGAATAATAATAATGTTTCCGTATAGAATTTGATTTTATCGAATATATTGACCGGAAGGCTCTTGTTATGTCGCGCTCAAACAAATCCACTTATATTTGCAATGCCTGCGGATATCAAACCCAGCGCTGGTTGGGAAGATGTCCCGAATGCATGAGCTGGAGCAGTCTGGAAGAACATATCGAAAAAAGCCCGTCAGGTAATAAGGGTGACCGAACAATCAAAGCAGCTGAGCTCATCCCTTTAACGGAAAAAAGAAACGCGAATGAAATTCGTGTTAGGACGGGTATATCAGAGCTTGATCGAGTTCTCGGGGGTGGAATTGTCCAGGGGGCGCTCATCATGATCGGTGGTGACCCCGGTATCGGAAAGTCCACGATTATGCTGCAGATGTTAAACAAAATTTCGGTCGGACAGAAAAGTGTCTATATTTCAGGGGAGGAGTCTCTTGAACAGATACAGGACCGGGCGGAACGAATAGGATTCAATAACAAGAATATCTTTTTCCTGAGTGAAACAAACATTGAAAATATGACCGGGTTGCTGGAAAAGGAAAATCCCGCTCTGGTCATTATCGATTCCATACAAACGGTCAGCAGTGAAGAAATTGACGGAATTCCGGGAAATAGCAGTCAGCTTCGCTATTGTACGGCAAAACTGCAATATTTCGCGAAAAACAACAACATTCCGGTGTTTATCGTGGGCCATGTGACAAAAGACGGATCCATTGCGGGGCCAAAAATTATTGAACATATGGTGGATACAGTTCTCTATTTTGAGGGGGACAATAATCATGATTACAGGATACTTCGGTGCATCAAGAACCGGTTTGGCGCGGTAAATGAGATCGGAATTTTTCAAATGCAGAAGACCGGACTTGAACCGGTCCCTAATCCTTCTGAATTGTTCCTGAATAGCGGGGAGCATGATCGTCAGGGAACCACCGTCATTGCCGTTATGGAGGGAAACAGACCGTTGCTGGTGGAGGTTCAGGCGCTGGTGACAAAAACACAGTTTGGGATGCCGCAGCGTACTTCGACCGGATTTGATCAGCGAAGGATTAATCTTTTACTTGCCGTGCTGGAGAAAAAATACGGCAAACCTTTTGGATTTCATGATGTCTTTATCAAAACTGCCGGCGGATTACGCATTGATGAACCGGCCGCGGATCTGGGTATTTGTATGGCCCTATTATCCAGCCTCCAGGAAAAGACGACTGATCACCAGACTGTATTTATCGGTGAGGTTGGATTAAATGGCGAAATCCGTGGTGTGAGTTCTCTTCAGGAGCGAGTCAGTGAAGCCGAAAAGCTGGGATTTAAAAACATCGTTATCCCGCGAGTAAAGAAGTCTCCCGCAGTAAAAAAATCAAAACTTTATCAAATCTCGAAATTGGATGAAGTTTTCAACCACTAAAAATTCACATCAGGCCGCCCCCGGCATCGCATTTTAATTAAATAGCGTCATTTTGGCGCACTAATAAGACATTTATTCCGATAAGATGAACTACTGACATATTTTCTGTTTTGACACTTTTTAATATGATTATTGTTAAATTGATTAATAATAAGCATTTATCAATAGATTTGCATCTTTGGCACGCATATTGTCTAATATCATATCAAACTAATGATAATTGATAGATGATATCAGTAAAGGGAGGCAGTATGAATATGTTAAAATTAAATTCGATCGGAAATTATATTTCACCGTCGCGTCAAAATGAGCACATTTTAAGTGATTTTTTTGGTACAGATGTCGGTGATAGTCGTTTTCAGGATTTTCAGCCACCGGTGAATGTGCTGGAAAACGATGACGCGTTTATTATGACTTTTGAAATTCCGGGTATTGCAAAAAAGGATGTGAATATTACTTTTAAAGATGATGTGTTATCTGTCAGCGGAGAGAAAAAAATCGACAGTAAAGCAAATAAAGCAGTTTTTCATCGCTTTGAAAGAAAAAATGGCAAATTCCAGCGGGCTTTTTACATCAATGAAAAAATTGACCCGGAAGGTATCGATGCGTCCTTCAGAGATGGAGTTCTGACGATAGTATTACCTAAAGCGGAAGAAGCGAAACCGAGAGAAATCAAAGTAAATTAATATCACTTCATTGAATTCGAAGGAAAGCAGGTCATTGTACCTGCTTTTTTTGTTTATAAATTGGAAAAGTTGAGTCATGAATAAAATTAGTTGCGGAATATAAACCTATTTATGTAACTTAATAAAGATATAATCATAAACTTTGGATGATGTTCAACTAATGGCAAAGGAAATTATATGAACTTTGGGTTAACCGAATTAATCATCATTTTTGCAATTATTATTCTTTTGTTCGGAGCAAAAAGGCTGCCTGATCTGGCTAAAAGCCTTGGATCCAGTATCAAACAGTTCAAAAAAGGCGCCAGTGAAGAAGATGAGGAAGAAAAATAAAACGACATCTGTCGTTCTGGCATAATTTATTAATCAATCCTACCTGAAACACATTCCTATATACTCAACAGAATCAATAAGTTACGTGTTTAATTCGATTGGCATTGTTATTGCAGCTCCTGAAAATAAACTATTACGGAGGCTTGAATGAATTTTGAAAATTATACGATTAAAGCTCAGGAGGCTTTACAGAAGGCGAGTCAGATTGCCGTTGAAAATGAGCACCAGCAAATTGAACCTGAACATTTGTTGAAAGCGCTGATAAGCGATGCGGATGGTGTTGTCAGCGCTACCATAAGAAAATACGGTGTCCCGATTGATTTGATAATCAATAAACTTGATGAAGCATTTAAAAATATGCCCAGAGTTTACGGCGGGTCGACCGGTAATGCCTATTTTAGTGACCGTTTACAGCGGATTTTTCGTGACGCGGGCAATGAGGCTCACACATTGCATGATGATTTTATAAGTACAGAGCATTTGTTTATCTCGATAAGCGCGGAAAGAAACGGAAGCGCGGCTGAAATATTGGGTTCAGTTGGTTTAAACAAAGAGATGATCCTAAAAGCGCTTCGTGAAGTCAGGGGAAATCAACGTGTAACGGACCAGAATCCAGAAGCAAAATATCAGGCCCTGGAAAGATACAGCAAAGACCTGACAAGGTTGGCATACCAGGGGAAATTGGATCCCGTTATCGGTCGTGACGAGGAGATTCGCAGGGTGCTGCAGGTACTCTCGAGACGCACCAAGAATAATCCGGTTTTGATTGGTGAACCGGGGGTTGGCAAAACAGCGGTTGTTGAAGGTATAGCGCACAGAATTGTCAATGGAGATATCCCTGAAAATTTAAAAGATAAAAAAATTGTAGCGCTCGACATGGGAGCTCTCATCGCGGGCGCAAAATTCAGGGGAGAGTTTGAAGAGCGTCTAAAGGCCGTATTAAAAGAAGTTGTCGATTCCCAGGGTAAAGTCATCCTGTTCATTGATGAACTACATACACTTGTTGGGGCGGGAGCGGCCGAGGGCGCGATGGACGCTTCCAATATGCTGAAACCGGTTTTAGCAAGAGGCGAGCTTAGAGCGGTCGGCGCCACTACGATTAATGAATACAGAAAATATATTGAAAAGGATGCCGCGTTTGAAAGAAGATTTCAGCCGGTTTTAGTGGAAGAGCCGTCAGTCGAAGATACCATATCCATCCTACGCGGGCTCAAGGAAAAATATGAGGTTCATCACGGGGTACGGATTCAGGATTCAGCGCTGGTGTCGGCGGCCGTTTTGTCTCACCGCTATATCTCCGACCGCTTTCTTCCTGACAAAGCCATCGATCTTGTCGACGAAGCCGCGTCTAAATTGAGGATTGAAATTGATTCCATGCCTGAAGAACTGGACGATGTGGAGAGAAGAATTAAACAACTCGAAATTGAAACGGTTGCCTTAAAGAAGGAAAAAGATAAGGTTTCTGCTGAACGGCTTAAAGTCGTCAAAAATGAGATTAGTAATTTAAGTGAATCCTCGGCGCAGTTGAAAACCCAGTGGAAGGCGGAAAAAGATATCATTCAATCGATTAGGAGTCTGAAATCAAAAATCGATGAATATAAGAGTGAAATGGAAAAATCCGAGCGTGACGGAGAATTAAACCGGGTCGCTGAAATTCGCTATGGCCGTATTCCGGAAGCAGAAAAAGAATTGCTTCAGTTGAATGAAAGGCTGGCGGAGTTGCAAAAAACAAAAAAAATGTTGAAGGAAGAAGTTGGAGACGAAGATATCGCGGAGATAGTATCAAAATGGACAGGAATTCCCGTCAGTAAGATGCTGGAAAGCGAAAAAGAAAAATTGCTGAAAATGGAAGACAGAATGGAAGAACGTGTGATCGGGCAGCATGAAGCGGTTGTATCCGTATCAAATGCCATTCGAAGATCCAGATCCGGTCTGAGCGATCAGAACAAACCAATTGGTTCTTTTATCTTCCTGGGTTCCACCGGGGTGGGTAAAACGGAGCTGGCAAGAGCTCTGGCGGAATTTTTATTTGATGATGAAAACGCTATGATAAGGATAGACATGTCCGAATATATGGAAAGTCACAGTGTATCCCGCCTCATCGGCGCTCCGCCCGGATATGTAGGCTATGATGAGGGAGGCCAGCTCACCGAGGCCGTTCGCCGGAAGCCCTATTCCGTAGTTTTACTCGATGAAATTGAGAAGGCTCATCACGATGTTTTCAATATTCTGTTACAGGTTCTTGATGACGGACGATTGACCGATAATAAGGGTAGAACAGTAAATTTTAAGAATACCATAATCATTATGACCTCCAATCTGGGCGCTCAGTATATCAGGGAGCGAACCGATGAACTGGCAGGGTCAGATACAGAGATGATTTATGAAGAAATTAAGGTAAAGGTGTTTGAAATTCTGAAGCAGAGTCTGAGACCGGAATTTTTAAACCGGGTCGATGATATAATTGTGTTTCATGCTTTAAGCAAGGACAACCTTAGAGAGATTATACGGATACAATTTAGTCTCATTCAAAAATTACTGGTTGAAAAAGGTCTTAGCGCGGAGCTTTCCGGCAGGGCGGTAGACTATCTGATTCAAAAAGGGTATGATCCGGCTTTCGGAGCAAGGCCATTGAAACGCCTGCTGCAGAAGGAAGTCGTGGATCAGCTTGCGAAAGAATTAATCGCCGGTAACATTGTCCAGGGTGATCAATTTAAGATTGATTACGATTCTGAAAAAATAACTTTTCAAAAAAACTAAAATCTCCGGGGACAAGGTTGTATGTCTGTCCTTGTCCCTTTTATTTTTATAAAAATGGCAAAATCGCTATTAATTATTGTCATTATTAGCATAAAGTTACCATTTTTTTTTTAATTTCCCTGTTTTTTTATTACATTTAACGATTATTTTTGAATCATAATTAAAACCGTCAGATTTCACAATAAACAATCAGCATTATTTCGATTTTGATTTGTTCACGAGATCGAAAGAATTAATATATAAAGGATGTAAGATGGCAGATAAAACTAAAGATAAAGGTAACGTATATAATATCACTCTTATCCCCGGTGACGGAATTGGACCGGAAGTTACTTCCGCTGCCCGAAGAGTGATTGCGGCGGCCGGGATAGTGGTGGACTGGGAAATAGCGGATGGAGGCTCTGTTGCCCTTGAAAAACATGGTACTACGCTTCCGGATGAAACTCTGGAATCGATCAAGAAAAATAAAGTCGCTTTAAAAGGTCCTATTACCACACCGATCGGGGGAGGTTTTCAATCGGTTAATGTTGGTCTTAGAAAGGCGTTGGATCTTTATTCTAATGTTCGTCCTGTACGTTCAGCTCTTGGTATTTCTTTACATCACACACCAATTGATCTTGTTATATTCAGAGAAAATACGGAAGACCTGTATAGTGGGATGGAATACGAAATCGCGCCCGGTGTCGCGCAAAGTTTAAAAATTATTACCGAAAAAGCATCCACGCGCATCGCAAAAGCGGCGTTTAAATGGGCGAGTGAACATAAACGGAAGACGATTCATGCTGTGCATAAAGCCAATATTATGAAAAAGAGTGACGGACTTTTTCTTGACAGTGTCAGAAAAGTCGCCGCCCACTATCCGGAAATTACCTATAAGGAAATTATAGTAGATAACTGCGCAATGCAGTTGGTGATGCATCCTGAGCAGTTTGATGTGATGGTTCTAGGCAATCTTTATGGTGATATTATTTCTGACCTGGCAGCAGGGTTGGTTGGGGGACTCGGAGTAGTTCCGGGCGCAAACCTTGGTGATGATATCGCCGTTTTTGAATCGGTTCACGGGAGCGCGCCGGATATCGCGGGTAAAGGAGTCGCGAATCCCATGGCCACGATTTTATCAGCAAATATGATGCTGCGCCATATCGGTGAAGAAAAAGCCGCGGACCGCGTCCAGGCGGCGCTGGTTCTCTTTCTTTCGGAAAAAAAATGTCTGACTCCGGATCTCGGCGGGAATGCCACAACCGATAAAATGGTTGACGGTATTATAGAAAAGATAAATTTACTGAAATAAGTCTAGTGATCGATATCGCCGGATAGTATAAAAATAAAATAGTTATGGAGGCAAAACCTTCTCTATAAACTGAAATTCTCACTAAAAACACACATGCATCACAACTTTAGCTGGTGATTTGGTTATTATTTTCGTAGCTGTATGATGAGGTGTGTATCATGAATCTAATCAGATAAAAGGTTTTGTTTCGGAATATGAATAGAAAATTTGAAGAATTACATAAACTGATATTGCAGAATGAGAGATTCGTGTTGACCAGTCATGTTTATACTGACGGCGATGCATTGGGTTCTCTCCTGGCGTTGAATCAGTATTTAAAGAGTTTAAATAAAACGGTAGATGTGATTGTACCCGGTGAGATACCTCCGAAATACGACTTTCTCAATACGGAGAATATCATTAACCGGCTTGACGATACTCACACAAAAATAGCAATCAGAAACGCGGATGTGATCATCATTCTGGATGTCAGCGCACTCGACAGGCTGAATCATCTTTACGAAACTGTTCATGCGAGTAAGGCCTATAAGGTTTGTCTTGATCACCATCCGATTAAGCAGGATTGGATTGATTTACTTTTAGTTGATCTTGAAAAAGTAGCAACCGGCGAAATCATTTATGAATTTTTGAAATACTGTGATATGGAAATCTCCATGTCCATCGCCGAAGCGTTATATACATCGATCTTATCCGATTCAGGCGGTTTTAGATTTCACCGGACGGGTGTATCAACTTTCAAAATGGCCGCGGATCTCGTAAGCGCCGGCATCGATCCAACTGATATTTATAACCGTGTGTTTGAGCGTGGAAATCTGCGACAGTTAAAGGCCTGGGGACAGTTATTGTCCAATATCCGCTCCAATGGCAGAGTCACCTGGGCGGTTGCTGACAAAAATCTGTTAGGCGCCCATGGAATCACGCTTGAAGAAGTTGACGGTATTATCGATCTGTTGCGTAAGAATGATCAGGCGGATGTCGTTATCGTCTTCATCGAAAAGGAGATCAACGAAATTTTGGTAGGATTACGATCCAAAAATGGAATCAATGTTGCGGAAATTGCCGGAAAATTCGGTGGAGGCGGTCATTATCACGCCGCCGGTTTTACTTCACGTGAACCGCTATCAGATGTCATTAACCTGACCCTCAAATATATCCCCGGTGTCAATATCGAAAATTAAAGGACCCAGATGATTCGATACTTAACGGCCGGAGAATCCCACGGTCCCGGCCTTGTCGGAATCGTTGAAGGGATTCCGGCAAATCTTGAAATAGAAATTGAAAAAGTAAATCACGAATTATATCGCCGCCAGCAAGGCTATGGAAGAGGCGGGCGAATGCGAATCGAAAATGACCGTATCGAAGTTTTGTCGGGTATTCGTTTCCGCAAAACATTGGGGAGTCCGATCAGTTTTGTGCTTCGAAACCGGGACTGGGAAAATTGGCGGGATGAAATGTCTGTCGGGCAGGGCCAGTCTGCAAATCCGATCAGCAAGCCGCGTCCCGGTCACGCCGATTTGCCGGGCGCTCTAAAGTATGGTTTTGATGATATTCGAAATGTACTTGAGCGGTCTAGCGCGAGAGAGACGGCCATGAGAGTTGCAGCAGGAGGATTTGTCCGTCAGTTTCTTGAATCATTTGATATTCAGATCTATTCTCATGTCATTCAGATCGGTCCTGTGCGGGTTGACGCGGAGATTATCGAAAAAGCCAGGAAGATGAAGGATCTTAAAGAGATAACCGATGCTTCTCCCGTAAGATGCCTGGATAAAAAAACCGAAGAGAAAATGGTTAACTATATTCATGAGGTGAAAAAGGAAGGCGACACGACCGGAGGAATCATCGAAATAATAATCAGGAATGTTCCACCCGGATTGGGAGGTTATATTCAATGGGACCGGAAATTAGATTCCTTGCTCGCGTCAGCTCTGATGTCGATTCAGGCGGTAAAAGGGGTGGAGGTTGGAACCGGATTTGAAGGAGTGGCCCGGAAAGGTTCTGAATTTCATGATGAAATTTTTCATGATGGTAAAAGATATCTGAGAAAAACGAATAATGCCGGAGGCATCGAAGGCGGTATGTCCAATGGCGAGGATATTATTCTTAGAATTGTCATGAAACCAATTCCCACACTAATGAAACCCCTAAGTTCTGTTGATATGATCACAAAGGAATCTTTTCAGGCCCATAAAGAACGAAGTGATGTCACGGCTGTACCGGCATGCGCGGTGATCGCGGAAGCGGTTACCGCGCCTGTTATCGCGGGTGTCTTTCTGGATAAGTTTGGTTCCGACAGCATGGAAGACATAAAATCAGCATATAAATTGTATATGAAAAGAATTTAAATATAGGATTAGTTAAGATGAAATTGATAATTGAATATTGTATTGTTTGAAATTACTACCCCAGAGCCGCCAGTTTGGCGCAGGAATTAGAAAAAATATTTGATCTGGAAGTTGATCTGATAAAAAGCAGTGGCGGAAGATTTGAAATTTTTCTTAATGATGAGCAGATATTTTCCAAATACAATACCTATCGTTTTCCGGAAGAAGGCGAAATTGAAAGAATGATCAGGGAAAAGATCGCCTGATAAATTCAGTTTTAATTAGTGTATTTTTCTAAATTAGTGAGCAGATTTTTTGCTTCATTATTATTCGGGCTCATGTTCAGTACTTTTCGAAGCACATTTGCTGCTTTGCCATAATAACCCTGAGCCTGAAATACTTTTGCCAGAATTAAATTGTTGTTCGTATCATTGGGATTTGCCTTGAGCTTCCCATCGAGTTCCCTCATAAATCTGTCAAAGATATTAATGTATTGATGTTCCGGACCGAGTGTCGGCTGGGACACAAAAATTGACGGCTCTATTTCAAACACTTTTTTATACTGCTCGATGGCAAGATCAAGCCGTTTTGTTTTTTCATAAACTTCCGCAAGCTTCATGTATGCTCTTATCAGATATGGATTTATCAAAACGGTAGCCTTAAAATATCTTTCGGCAAGTTCATAATTACCCATTTCGAAATAAGTAAGAGCAAGATTGAAGGTCGCTTCCATAAAATTGGATTGAGCCTGTGAAGCTTTGGTGAACGCGTCAACCATATCTTCATAGACTTTTCGTTTTTTTACCGGATCAATACCGGTATTTTTAGAAAATTTGTTGTTGGTCACCTCTTGACCGCCAGTGTTGCCCTCCGCCAAAATATCTAAAAACGCGTCAATCAACTCTTCAAGAACGGCCTGTTTGTATATCGTCACGCCAAGCATAAAATTGGCGATAGGTTCATTGGGCTGCAGAGAAAGAACAAAATTAAACTCAGTCAGCGCGTTATAGTAAATCTGTGAGCGATAATAGGTCTCACCAAGTATCAAATGATACTGAACGTTATTATTGTCTAATTCTGTTGCTTTTTTGTAGTATTCTATTGATTTCCGGTAGAGATTCTGGTCATAATAAATATTTCCCATTTCAAAGTAAATAGGGGCGTAGTCCGGATTCAGGCTTTGGGCCTTGTCAAGATAGGTTTGAGCATCCTTAAAATTCTTATCCAGAACACTTATTTTGCCAAGGTAATAATAGGGTTTAAAATCGTTTGGGTTAAATTCAGTTACTTTTTTAAAATCATCAATCGCCAGGTTATATTTTTTTTGTTTTTCATAAATCAAACCACGTCCGTAGTAAGGTTTATCAAAATTCGGAAGGGCAGTGATGACCGAATTGAACTGCTCAATGGCTTCATCATACTTTTTACTGTTAAAATATACAATTCCCAGGTTGTAATATGCTTCCCAGAATTTAGGATCCTCACGGATGGCTTTTCGGAAAAGTCCCGTTATGACCTCCATTCGTCCATTTGGATTCTCATTCTCCATATAGGCCCGCACAAAACTCTCAAAGGCGCCAATAGATGAGGTTATTGAGCGGTTTATCAAATTGGTTTCCATGGGGGATATTCCGATTCCGGCAATCGTAACGACGCGGTCAATAATTTTTCTCGAAGTTGAAAACAGGTTGGAAATGTTTTCATTATAGCTGTCGGTAATGATCAGCGAACCGTTAAAAGTATTATAATAGGATACCAGCAAGTTCAGAGTCTGGCCGTTCATGGTATACGATCCGGTGATTGCCACCTCTGCGCCTGATGCTTTCCCAAAGTGATAACTCATTCTTCCGTCGAGAGCGCGTGTTCCATATCCGGCTTCTTTGAGAGCATCTCTCATTAGAGATTTTTCAGGAACATAAAATCCTGATATCACGGATAATTTGTTCATCAACAGATAATCAAGGCCGCTCGAAACCCATTCATGTCTCGAATCACCGGTCTTATTCTCGAAAGGAATCAGACCAATCTTGCGTTTATCCTGAGCATATACAACAGAGAATGCAACCAGAAGAAGAATAATAGTTTTAAATTTCATTATCCAATACCATCGTTAAAAACGTGTTTGAACCGCAGTTTTTTGCTTTCATTTCGTTTATTAAGGTTCGGCTTAAATTTGGAAGTCTTAATATAAATCGGATAACATTTGCATCCCATTAAGATTTTTTTCTCTGTTTAGGCATAACTTATATAATATATGGCAGTTGCATAAATATAGTCAAACCCTTATATCAAAAAAGCTGAATTTATTTAAGAAAATCTACCATCCTGATGTTTTTATTAAAATAGAGTATTGTTACTAACAGGATTATTTATAAAAATAGAAAAAAGTCCGCCTTGGAAAACAAATTTGATATTACAAGACAGACTTATTTTTACCTTAAATTATCAACTTATTACCAATCACTTTTAAAACGAATGTGATATAATGAGAAATGACGGCAATAATTTTATTAAAGTTATGTTAACAGATCGATCAAATCTATTTTAGTCAATATATCTTTCACTTTTTTGTCTTCAAGAACCAGAACCGCGTCGGCTGATTTTAGTTTTTTCAGCACATCGTTGATGGGATCAGTCCCGGTCGCTGTTTGCACATGGGTTTCTATCAGATCCGAAATTGGGCGGTTTTTGTCATGTTCATTTTCGATTAAGAAATTCAATAGGTTGTTTTCGGTGATTAATCCCAAAAGCCGATCGTTATCGATAACTGGCATCTGCGAGATACTGTTGTTTTTCATTGTTTTGATGACCTCGGATATGATCGAAGCGCTGTGCGTGGAAATCAATGATTTCTTTGGTTTTTTCTTTAGCAAATCATCTACCGTGCCGGAGAGAGTGATCTCAAGCATTCCGTTATCCTGCATCCATTCATCGTTGTAAATTTTTGAAAGATAACGAAATCCTGTATCAGGAAGAATGGTCACGATATTTTTACCCGGGCCTGCTTTTTTTGCGATCTGTAACGCTCCCCAAACCGCTGAACCGGATGATCCACCGGCGAAAATACCTTCTTTTCTGGCCAGATCGCGCACCGTCATAAATGAATCTTTATCGTTCACCTGAATGATATCGTCAAGAAGATCAAAGTCCAATGCGTCCACAAGCATATCTTCGCCCACACCTTCAACCTTATAAACATGAGGCTCTATTAGTTTTCCTGATTTAAAATAATCGTAAAACACCGATCCCACCGGATCAACGGCAATGACTTTAATATCAGGATTTTTCTCTTTCAGGTAACGGGCCACTCCGCTCAGTGTGCCGCCTGTTCCTATACCGGCCACAACGTAATCAATCTTTCCGTCCATTTGATCCCAGATTTCCGGCCCGGTTGAACTATAATGCGCCTCCGGATTTTCAGGATTATGATATTGATTGACATAAAATGAATTCTCGGTGGACTGGTGGATTCTTTTTGCGGTTTCATAGTAACTCTGAGGAGAATCCGCGGGGACGTTTGTCGGAGTAACCACGACTTTCGCGCCAAAAGCTTTTAGAAAATTGATTTTTTCGCTGCTCATTTTATCCGGGATGGTAAATATTGCCTTATAACCTCTAACCGCGGCTACAATGGCCAGCCCGGCCCCGGTGTTACCGGATGTGTTCTCGACAATCGTGCCGCCTTTTTTGAGCGCTCCGGTTTTCTCCGCCTTGTTGATGATATGCAGGGCAATACGGTCTTTGATGCTCCCCCCGGGATTCAGAAATTCAAGTTTCGCGTAAACATTTGCTTCGGAAGCGCCGGCTATTTTGTTTAGCCTGACTATTGGTGTCTCACCTATAACATCGAGAATATTATTATATACCTTCATCAAAATTCCTCTGAAATAATTTATATAATGCGGATCATTCTGTTTTGAACAACCACAATAATGTGGAAAATAATCCGTATTAGGCTCTAATTATTTTAGATATTAAGTTAAATTTTCTGCTAAAATAAAGGAATCATATGATTTTTGCACAAAAAAGTTTCCCGAAAGTGATATTTTTTTATAAACCTGATGGTATGAATGGATGTTTTTTGATATCTCATGAGGATATCAGCGGGAAATTGACCATTCAGTATATCGGGGAAAATCATGAAAAATATTTTGCGTCATATCCTTCGACAGGCGTATCTTGTCAAACCAAAATCAATTCAAATTAACCGGATGACATCAATTTATTATTCTTACGATTTAAAATAATTATTTATATTTAATCTTTCTGTCAGGAAAGGAAAAAAGATGATTTATACGCGCATAATATTAATGATTATCATAGGTGTTAACGGATTATTCGCCGCTTCGCAGGTAAGTTTTAATGATTTTTTTGTTGACCGTACCATGAGGATCGATTATTTCCACATCGGAAACGCGGTGGACGATATCATTACAGTTGACCGCATATACATGGAAGGAGTCTGGGCCGGGAATCCGGATAAACTGGTGGAAACTGTTAACACAGGAAGATATGTAGTCAAAGTATATGATGAAAAATCAGGGGCTCTTATTTATTCAAAAGGCTACGACAGTTATTTTGGAGAATATAAAACGACCGCTCCGGCGATAAACGGGATTCAGCGTGTTTACCATGAATCAGCCCTGATTCCTTATCCCAAAAACAAGATTTTGTTTACGATCGAGGTACGGGACCGACAAAATAATATGAATGTGATCTTTAAAAATGTCGTAGAACCGGATAACGTCGGGATCATTAAAGAAAACGCGGACAGCCGTATAGAGGTGTATGAAATGGTGAAAAATGGAAATCCTCATAAAAAAGTTGATCTTGCTATCATTGCGGAAGGCTATACTGAAAGCGAAAGAGATAAACTTCAAAAAGATCTCACGCATTTCACCGAAGTATTTTTTAATAATGAGCCTTATAAATCCTATAAAGATCATTTTAATGTATATGGAGTATTCAGACCCTCCGCGGAATCGGGATGTGATCAGCCGACGCATAATGTTTACCGGAATACAAGCCTGAACGCAACGTTTAATTCTCTGGAATCACCACGTTATTTGCTCACAGAAGACAATAAAAGTTTGCATGATATCGCCTCTGCCGTTCCTTATGACGCATTGTTGATTATGGTAAATCATGAGCGCTATGGGGGAGGTGGAATTTATAATTTCTACCTGACTTTTACTACGGACAATGAATGGCGTGACTATGTGTTTTTACATGAATTTGGTCATTCCTTCGCCGGTCTCGCGGATGAATATTACTCATCTTCGACGGCATACAATGATTTTTATCCGAAGGGAATAGAACCGGTCGAACCCAATATTACGGCGCTGCTGGATCCTGCTAAACTTAAATGGGGCCATTTGGTCGAAAAAAATATGCCGGTTCCCACACCCTGGGACAAAGATGCCTATGATGGAGCCGAGATGGACTATCAGAAAAGCCGTAGGGACATAAATGAAAAAATTGCTGAAATGAACCGTATGGGGGCTCCGGAGGAGGAGATAAAAAAAATGCAGGAGACGGCGATCCTGTTATCAAAAGAAAACTCAAAAAAACTGGATTCATTATTGTACAACAGCAAATACAGCGGCAAAGTTGGCGCGTTTGAAGGCGCGGGATACTCGTCAAAAGGACTGTACCGGCCTGCTCTTGATTGTACAATGTTCAGCAAGGGGAAAAAGGGATTTTGCCCCGTATGCCGGGAAGCGATAATCAGAACAATTGAGTATTACACTGAGTAAAAGTCCTTTTGGTATAAAAAATTCAATAAGGTTATCTGAGCCAGCAGGTTAGATAGAGATTAGACGATCAACAAGAGGAAAAGGAAATAGAGTGAATCCGGAATATGATATCATTATTGTCGGCGGCGGTCCCGCCGGAGCGACTGCCGCGTTATACGCGAAAAGAGCAGGATTAAAAAGCTTGTTATTGGATAAAGACAAATTTCCCAGAGATAAGATCTGCGGCGACGCTGTTTCGGGAAAATCAATGAATATTCTGAAAGATCTCGGTTTGCTCGAAAAAGCATGCGCTCTGCCCGGCGCGGAAATCAGATCAATCACATTTGGCAGTCCCGCCGGCACAACGATCAATATCGGCCTGATGAGTGAAAAGCGAAAGGGGATGCCCGGCGGAATGGTCATCCGAAGGGAAGTGTTCGATCAGTTTTTACTTGATGAAGCATCAATAGTCGCGGATCGGGTGATCCAGGGTTTTAAGGTTATAGATGTTGTTAAAGAGAACGGATTTGTACGCGGTGTTCGCGGAATTAATTCTGAAACGGCCAAAGAAGAAGTTTACCAAGGTAAAATAGTCATTGGAGCGGATGGTTTTAATTCGGTTGTGGCACGAAAAACAGGTCTTTACCGGCATGAACCCGGCCACCTGATTATTGCCCTGAGACAGTATTATAAAAATGTTTCGGAGTTATCGGATCAGATAGAAATTCATTATTTAAAAGATGTACAGCCGGGGTATTTCTGGGTTTTCCCGCTTGATAACGGCACGGCAAACGTTGGAATAGGAATGCTTCATGAAACGATTACAAAACGCGATATTGATCTTAAACTGTTGCTCCGGAAAGCCATTGCAAGTGATAAATTTAAAGATCGTTTCGCGGAAGCGGAGCCGTTGGAGAGCCCAAAAGGCTGGAATCTTCCGATCGCAAGTAAACACAGAAAAATTCATGGCAATGGATTTCTGCTGATTGGAGACGCCGCGGGATTGATAGACCCGTTTACCGGAGAAGGTATCGGAAACGCCCTATACTCCGCAAAAATAGCTGTCCGCTCCGCGGAGAAAGCAATTTCTTTTGATGATTATAGTGAAAAAATGCTCGCGGATTATGATCATCAGCTTTGGAAAACAATGGGAAATGAATTTAAAACCAGTACCCGGTTACAAAAAATCGGGCGTTTTCACTTCCTTTTAAATTTTGTCATAAACAGAGCAGCGCGCAGCGCTGAGGTCAGTGAGATTATCAGTGGAATGATGGCAAATCAAATACCAAAAACGAAACTGGCAAATCCGTTTTTTTATTTAAAAATTTTGTTTAGCTAAATTTTATATCATTTATGATAAGGATATCTAAAATGGAAGAATCTCATTACAGAAAACTCGAAAAAATGTATGCTTCGGCTCCGATCAACCATTTCTATCACCCTGAAATGGTGGTTAGTAATGGAATAAGTGAGATTACAATAACAAACCGTCCGGATTTCTTTCATGCCGCCCACGCGGTCCACGGCTCCGTATATTTTAAGATGCTGGATGACGCCGCTTTCTTTGCGGTCAATTCGCTTGTGCCCGATGTATTTGTGCTGACGGTATCATTTAATATCTATCTGATCAGACCTGTAACAGAAGGACAATTAATCTCCAGGGGCCGCGTTGTGAACGAATCTAAGCGTCTTTATATTGCCGAGTCAGAATTATATGATTCTGAGGGAAGAATCATCGCCCGCGGCAGCGGAACCTTTATGAAGAGTAAAATACCATTGTCCGCGGAAGTTGGTTACAGATAATTTTCATCTTTTAATTGTTTTAAGAGCTGAGGCAAAATTGAATATCAGTGTTTTTGATTTTTCTGACAAACTTGTTAAATTCAATAAAGAAGACCAATGGATTTGCACCGGTTCTGAAGAATGTGTTTCAGGTATATTATATCCGATAATTTTAAGATTAAAACAGCAAAATAAATTTTCGAGAATGAGGAGAAATCATGATCAAACGTATATTAGTACCCCTTGATCCGTCGCCTTACACCGATAAAGTGATAGAACTCGCCTGTAAACTGGCCAAAAACAATAAAGCTGAATTAACCGGACTGGTAATTCTTGATATACCCGGTATTGAAAAATCAATTGGACCGGTACCGGCGGGAGCGCTTTATTATGCTGAAAAACTGGAAAAGAAAAAAGAAACGCAGGCCTCAGAAAGAATAAAGGCGCTTCTTGAAAAATTCGTAGAATCCTGCAAAGCATCCGGCGTAACTTGTCATACCGCTCATTCCCAGGGAAGCCCAAGCGAAAGAATTATCGCGGAATCAATATATTATGATGCCATCATGGTGGGGCTGCGTACATTTTACCACTTCCAGGCGGATGACAGGCCCGGGGATTCGCTTACCGAGATCATGAACCATTCAATTGCTCCGGTTTATGGAGTCCCTGAAACATTTACGGTGCCCGATATCCCTGCCGAAAAACTGAAAGTTCTACTGGCGTTTGACGGAAGTCTGCCGGCGGCAAGGGCGATGCAGCGGCTGGCTCAGTTAGCCAATGCCGATTTAATGGAAGTGATGATTTTGACATCAAACGAAAACAAAGAGACGGCAGATTACTACCTGGACAATGCCGAAGCTTATCTCAGGGCGTATAACTTCAAAAATATTCAAAAGACCTGGATTACCGGGAATATTATAGACGCGGTTAAAAAGGAATATCTGGATTGGGCGCACATCGTGGTTGTCGGAGCTCATTCAAAGCAGGGTATTTTTGATTTTATGCTTGGGAGTCTGACCAAATTTCTGATCAAGGCAGATAAAAAACCCGTAATCATCGGGCAATAGATTTGTAAGAATGAAAGCGACTAATCGTATAAAATTTATTTCTTCGGCAATAAGAGATAAATGAAAAAGTTAAATTAGTGTAATCCCGGAGTTTATAAAAGGAACGTGTTTATGAAAAATATTTTATCCTTAATTATGATAGCGGTAACCGGATTAACAATTTTCTCGTGCGGCGGGAAACAAGGTGAAGAGGTACCTATGCTTCAGCAGAAAATTAACCAATTCGCGTCAACCGAATTAAAATATGATGAATCTCTTCTTGATGACCGCCAAAAAATGGTCGTTGAAAAACTATTCATGGCGGCAAAAATTATGGATGAAATATACCTGGATCAGGTATATTCAAAAAATAATGATCTAAAAGCAGCCCTTATGGAGGCTACAGATGAAAACAGCCGACTCATCCTTGATTATTTTGACATCATGTTTGGTCCTTTTGACCGGCTGGACCATGATAAGCCATTTTACGGCAATGCCTCCAAACCCGCGGGCGCGAATTTTTATCCGGAAGATATGACCAAGGAAGAATTTCAGGAATGGCTAAAAAATCATCCCGAAGATGAACCGGCCTTTACATCGGAATTCACCGTCATCCGTCGGGATGGGGACAAACTTGTTGCCATTCCCTATTCAGAATATTATAAAGAGCCTTTGAGCAGAGCGGCAAAATATCTTCGCCAGGCCGCGGAATATGCCGATAATGCCACCCTCAAAAAATATTTGCTTACCCGCGCGGATGGATTTGAATCAAATGATTATTTCGAAAGTGACATGGCCTGGATGGATTTAAAAGATCATTCTATCGAGTTCATCATTGGTCCCTATGAAGTTTACGAAGACGAATTATTTAACTATAAAGCATCCTTTGAGAGCTTTCTGACCTTGAAAGATCCTGCTGAAAGCGCGAAACTGGCTGTTTTCGGCAGTTATCTGAATGATATCGAAAAGAATTTGCCAATCCCCGATGAATATAAAAATTTTAGCAGAGGCAGTGAGTCACCCATTATGGTGGTCCAGGAAGTTTTTTCAGCAGGCGATACAAAGGCGGGAGTCCAGACTCTGGCATTCAATCTGCCTAATGATGAGAGAGTGCGTGAAGCCAAAGGGTCAAAAAAAGTGATGCTGAAGAATATGCATGAAGCAAAATATAATAAATTACTGTTACCGATCGCCGAGCTGATTATCGCTCCGGATCAGCTTCAGTATGTCAGTTTTGATGGTTTTTTCAATCATACTTTGATGCATGAGATGTCCCACGGAGTCGGACCGGGTAAAATCACTATTAATGGAAAACAGACTGAAGTCAAAAAAGAACTCAGGGAAACCTATTCCAAGCTGGAAGAATGTAAAGCTGATCTCCTTGGTATGTATAACAATATGTTTATGATCAGTAAGGGCGTTTATCCTGAATCATTTGAAAAGGAAACATGGGTCACATTCCTCGCCGGTACATTTCGCTCAGTACGGTTTGGTATCAATGAAGCGCACGGCGCCGGCAACGCGATTATTTATAATTTCCTTCTGGAAAAAGGCGCGTATGCATATGATGAGGCAAGCCAGAAAGTCAGCGTCAATTTTGACCGGATATATGACGTGGTCACCGAGCTCTCTTCTCTTATATTGACAATCCAGGCGGAAGGTGATTATGAAGGCGCAAAAAAACTGATCGAAACATACGCGGTTGAGACGCCTTCAATGAAAACGCTCAGAGAAAAATTGATCGTGCTTCCGGTTGATATTAAACCGGTCTTTCAGATTGAGAAAACTCTGGCGTCGCGATAACGGGACATTTAACTGTTATACGCCGGTATCGACACAAGTATTGTATATAAGTTATAAACCGGAGGTTTGCCTTTTTGAAGACTCAGGGGTGGAAAGTATTCTGCCACAAGCATAGCAAATATTTTAAAAAAATCAGCTCAAAAAGCAGGAATAACCAAAACGATAACGCCGCCTATGCGGCGTTATCGTTTTGCAACGCGGTTGCTTGCACAGGGTAGGGATTTAAGGTATATTCAGGAGTAGTTAGGTCAAAATAGTCCCGGGAAGACTGAACTGCACCCGTTTCGAATAAGTCTATTGATTGAATAAGGAATTCTGTTGATGATATTTTTGAAAAGGATTAGTTAATTGTAAAAAAAATATATAAACAATGGTTCATACACCGCCAATTTGGGGGGATAAGAACAATAGAATATATAAGAACGTTATGCCCCCATAAAAAAAGATACCCGCAATGGAAGAAATAATTGACCAAATAGTAGAAGAGCTTAAAGACTTTCGAGCAGAAGAGAATCATAACGTTGATAGTGAACGAGTTCAAAATTGGATAAATCAATTCAAAGAGGATGATAGAATTTTCATTCTTGAGGAGATGCTAAATATCTTTAGAAAAAGGTATTGCACAAAAGAAGATGGTATTTCATTCTTAAAACAAACCATTGATTTTTTAATAAAGCATTTTAAATATGAAAATGCAAAAAGTTTAATCGAAGAAACAGAATTTCTGTCATTACAAGAATCTGGTAAAAGTCAATCCGTTTTTCTTGGATTATTAAAGGAAGTTTTGAAACAAGAATATGGCTATGACTTTGAAAGTCATAAGCATAAGTCGATAAAGAATTACTTATATATAGATGATATTTTATGCACAGGTAATACATTGTTTCAGGATATGCAAGAGTGGCTGAATGAAACAGTTAATGATAAAAAGAGAATTGAGGACATTCAAGCAAATGGACAAAGAATTATCTTTTCATATATTTTCATGCACAGCAAAAATTATTATAAAAAGCTTGCACAAATGAAATACCAAATCAATGATAAAATCAAGGATTCAATAACAATGGCTAGATGGGTTGAAATTGATAATAATTCAAACAAACCTTTTTCAAAATGTGAAATTGCAAAACCTATTGATAATGACTTGCCAGAAAGAATAAATACATACAAAGAAGAAATCTGTAAGTTAGTTGATGAACATTCTGGTGACAGATATACTGTTGATGAAGATTTTTTTAGACCCAATAATATACCATCTGAAGAAAAACTATTTACTTCACCAGAGAATCGTAATAGGCTAGAAAGGATATTTATAGAAAAAGGTATTGAAATATTGGATAATACAGAAAGTGTCACGAAACAACAAATGAGAGCTTTAGGCTATTCTTTACCATCATTTAAAGATTTTGGATTTGGTGCATTATGCTTTACCTGGAGAAATGTTCCTAATAACACTCCGCTTGTATTTTGGTATGCTGGTGGTGGATTCCTTCCTTTATTTGAGAAGCATACAAAAGAATTCGATATAAATGCCTTAATTGCATCTTGGCTAAATAAAAAATGAAAAAATATAGTCTTAGAGAATATAAAAAGGAAGAAAGTTGTGTATTTAGCTCAACTAAAAGTGATTATGGAGGTCTCTCTAATATGTGCGCAGGATTTAACCTTCAGGTTAATCAAATAAATATATTAACATCTGAGGCATTATATCAAGCATTAAGATTTCCTGATTATCCAGAGATTCAAAATCTTATTATTAGTGAAAAAAGTCCTATGACTGCAAAAATGGTCAGTAAAAAGCATATTGATAATACAAGAAGTGATTGGGATAATGTAAAAGTCGATATTATGCGGTGGTGCCTAAAAGTTAAGTTAGCTCAAAACTTCTTGAAATTTGGATTATTATTGGAATCCACAAATACAAAACACATTGTTGAATATTCTACAAAAGATGAGTTTTGGGGTGTAAAATCGGGTAAAAACTCAAAGACTTTAATTGGAATTAATGCATTGGGTAGACTCTTAATGGAATTGAGAGCTGAATATAATAGTGAGAATAGATTTTCGATGCTAATAGTAGAGCCTTTAAAGCTTGAAAATTTTAAAATCATGAATAGAGAGATTGATATTATTGATGAAAGAAATAGACTTGCTGAACAAATTACGGGGGCTAACAATGTATATACAAAATAGGCGAAACAGTAATAAATTCAACGGTTGTAGCCCGCTTCAAAATCGTTACGATTTGATAAGTTTGGAGCCCCCAATCTCCTACTTTGCATATACTAAACGTTATGCCTCACCCTGAAAAAGATAAGACCGATAAGAAACTGAATGAAAAGATTGACTATGAAAGAACTTGACCTATTAATACAAGACCGAAAAGAAAAAGTCCGTTTAATGAAGAAGGATGGTGACAATTCTCATAAGTTACTTGCCGGACTTTACGGTAATCCTACACATTTTATTACAGAATTATTACAGAATGCCGAAGATGAAGGAGCTAAAAATGTTTCGTTTGAATTAACTGAAAATGAACTAATTTTCTCACACGATGCACCAAAATTATTTGATTTTAATGATATTAGAGCGATTTCAAACTTTGGAGACAATCAAGAGAAAAAAGAAAAACCAAATGCGATTGGACGTTTTGGTATTGGTTTTAAGTCGGTTTATGCCATTACAGACAACCCAAGAATTGTTTCAGCAGAATTTGATGTTACAATTCGTGATTATAATATTCCTGAAAGAACAAACGGGTATAATTCGGATTTTTTTAAAGGAACGAAAATTATTCTTCCATTTAAAACTGAAACAAATAAAAGAGAAAGAACCATAAAGATATTAAGAAATGAGTTATCAGGATTAAACCTAAATTATTTATTGTTTCTGTCATATATTGAAACCATAAACTGGAAAACTCCACAAAACAATGGAGCTTACAAAAAGAATTTCAACTTCAAAGACAAGCGTTTTATATCTCTCAAATCTTCAACTGAGGAAATAAAATATTTTCTAATTGAAAAAGATGTAATTATTGATAGTAAAAACTTGACAATAAAACTTGCTTTTCTGTTGGATAAAGGTGATAAAAGAAAAATCGTGCCTTGTGATAAATCACCACTGTATGTATTCTTCCCAACTAAGATTGAAACAAATTTAAAATTCTTAGTTCACGCACCGTTTTACACTACCCCTGCGCGTGAGAATATTCAAGAGGGAGATAGCTTAGTAAATATTGAAACTGACCACAGAAATGATGAGTTACAAAAAGAACTGGGTAAACTTCTTTCCGAATGCTTATTGGTTTTCAAAAAACTACGTCTTCTTCATGTTGACCTTTTAAACACATTACCAATTGATGAAAGCCTTTGTCAACGTTCAGAAATCTTTAAGGAACTTTATGAGGCTGTTAAATCGGAGCTTAGTTCTGAAAAAAAGTTATTGCCAAATTCTAAGGGAGGCTTTTCTTCTGCAGATGAACTAATGCTTTTAGGAAGTTCTTACCTTGCAGATTTGCTAACGTCAAAACAGGCAAAAAAACTTTTTGGCAGAACCTATTGGCTAAGCAAGAAAATCACAAATGATAAAACCAAACTATTAAGAGATTACTTGTATTACGATATTGACATTCCTGAATATGATTTGACTGGTTTTGCTAATAAAATTGATAATGATTTTATGACCGAACAAACTGATAAATGGATAATTCAGTTTTATAGGGTTATTAATAAAGCTCCTGCACTTTGGAGAATGGGTTCTAAGTATTCAAGTAACGGCATTTTAAGAAGTAAACCAATAATCAGAATAGAAGGCAATAATAACAAAAGACAGGTTGTGCCATTTCAGCAGAATGGCAAACCTAATGTGTTTTTACCTACAAAGGACTATTCGAAATATGCAACTGTAAAACACAATATTGCCAGAAATAAGGAAGCAAAAAAGTTCTTAGATGATCTGGGTCTAACAGCCCCGGACATATTTGCAGAAATTAATGAGTTCATATTACCAATCCTGAAAAATGGTGAGACATATCCAGACTATTTCAACGATTTAAAGAAAATTCTAGAAGCATTTCAATCCCAAAATCAAGATAAACGTAAGCGTTTACTTCAGGATTTAAAAGAATGTCCTTTCATACTTGGGTACAATCCTGAAACTGGTGAAACAGGATATTTTAAATACAATTCAGTTTATTTATGTAATGAACTATTAGAAACATATTTCGATAAAAATCCCAATGTCTTTTATGTTGCTGAGGAACAATACGCATTTAGCTCAAAAGAGCATTCGCAATTTGTTAACCTGTTAACTGAATTAGGTGTAAAATCAACCTTAAGACGCATAGAATTTGACCCTAAATTAAGTTGGGATACAAAGTCTGCCTTGAGAAATGGTTCTTCCTATACCTATGAATATTACTGCAAGGACTATAAATTAGATGGATTGGATGAGCTTTTTGAAGGAGAAATTAGTTTAGAAAGGTCAGTGGCATTATGGAAACTGCTGGCGAAGTCAATAAGGCAATATTCTTATAATCAAAAAAGGTTTTTTCAAGGAGAGTACTCATTCAAGTATTATTCTGATTATCAGAAAAATTTTGAAGCTAACTTCTTAAAACAATTAAAAAAATACCCTTGGATTTTTGTTGACGAGCTTTTGTGCTTGACTAGTGAAATATCATATTCATCTCTCCCTGATGCTTATAACGATGAAGATGCAAGGGCGTTGGGTGATATTTTAGGGTTCAAACCAGATGAAATTAAGGACATTGAGGCAAGAACCGGTGGCAAATTTATTCCTCCAGACGAAGTTAAGGATTATGAAAAGTGGAAATTAGAACAAAAAAATAAAAATGACGAAAACGATAAAATCTCTGGAGAAATTGAAGATGGATTTACACCTGAAATAAAACCGGAAGAAGCTAATTTAAACACCAGAGAATTAAAAGAAGCAGACATAAATATTGAATTTAACCCCAATCAAGGTTTAGGCAACCAAAGAGAAAATGGTGGTGATGAGATAGATATAGATGAGGTTGGTGATGATAAGCCAAATGGCAATGAAAAGAAAGAAAAACCAAGTCAAAAAATCCTAAATGACATCGGTGAGTGGGGACAAAATTATGTAATGCGAGAACTC
>JACDJC010000091.1_pt1 | contig 117777 bp, 98 predicted proteins | sample 7454191 | NCBI WGS metagenome assembly JACDJC01 (sample SAMN14253291, study PRJNA609438) | sludge metagenome | isolation source: sludge after 25d culture with pyrite and EDTA | collected 2018-12-20 | reverse complement strand
TGCGGCGCGCGAGCGGTGGGCTGTGCTGTAGGAGGCCCGCCCCGGGCCGAATTCGCGGCGAGGGCGCCGCTCCTACCCTGACGGTGTGGGTTGTCTCTGCGGCATCAGTCCATCCCTGGCAGCGCCGCTCCCGACCATCCCTCGGCTCTGGCTTCCTGCGGTGCGCGAGCGGTGGGTTGTGCTGTAGGAGGCCCGCCCCCGGGCCGAATTCGCGGCGAGGGCGCCGCTCCTACCCGGATGGTGTGGGTTGTCCCCGCGGCATCAGTCCATCCCTGACAACGCCGCTCCCGGCCATCCCTCGGCTCTGGCTTCCTGCGGTGCGCGAGCGGTGGGTTGTGCTGTAGGAGGCCCGCCCCCGGGCCGAATTCGCGGCGAGGGCGCCGCTCCTACCCGGATGATGTGGGTTGTCTCCGCGGCATAAGTCCATCCTTGGACAAATCAGGCATTTCCCATAGAATGCGCTATTGGCCGTGGTGATGGGGCCGGTGCCTTGTCCCACCACGGACGCATTAGAAACCGCTGGAGTCGACCCATGCAGCGCCAAGCCGAGATCGAACGCAACACCCTGGAGACCCGCATCCGGGTCAGCCTGAACCTGGACGGTAGCGGTGAGTCGCGCCTGGATACCGGCATGCCGTTCCTGGAACACATGCTCGATCAGGTGGCCCGTCATGGCCTGATCGACCTTGAGATCAGCGCCCAGGGTGATCTGCACATTGACGGACACCACACGGCGGAGGATATCGGCATCGCCATCGGCCAGGCGGTTGCCAGGGCGGTGGGTGACAAGAAGGGTATTCGCCGCTATGGACACGCCTATGTCCCGCTGGATGAGGCGCTGAGCCGGGTGGTGCTCGATTTCTCCGGTCGGCCCGGCCTGGAGTTCGATGTGGCCTTTCCGCGCGCCATGATCGGCGCCTTTGATACCGACCTCTTCTACGAGTTTTTTCAGGGCTTCGTCAACCACGCCGGCGTGACCCTGCATATAGATAACCTGCGTGGCCGCAACAGCCACCACATCGCCGAGACCCTGTTCAAGGCGTTTGGCCGGGCGTTGCGCATGGCGCTGGAAGTTGATCCGCGGATGGCGGGGGTGATCCCCTCCACCAAGGGCAGCCTTTAAACCTCTACTCGCTGGCAGTCTGAAGTTATGTCGAAAACCATTGCAGTCATTGATTACGGCATGGGTAATCTGCGCTCGGTCTCCAAGGCGATTGAACATGTGGCGGGGACGGGTGACCGGATACGGGTGACCGATGATCCACAACTGATCCTGCAGGCCGACCGGGTGGTATTTCCCGGGCAGGGTGCGGCCCGCGACTGCATGGCGGCGATCTCCAACCACCACCTGAACCGTGCCGTGCTGGAAGCGGCCAAAAGCAAGCCGTTTCTCGGTATCTGCATGGGTATGCAGGTGCTGATGACCTTCAGCGAGGAGAACCAGGGTACCCGGCTGATGGGGCTGTTTCCCGGGCGGGTCAGGCACTTTCCGGAATCCCGGGATGCCCAGGGCGTGCGGCTGAAGATCCCCCAGATGGGCTGGAACCGGGTTAGCCAGACCAAGGCCCATCCACTCTGGGAAGGGATCGAGGAGCGGAGCCGCTTCTATTTCGTGCACAGTTATTATGTTGACCCGGAAGAGCCGGATCTGGTGGCGGGAACCACCGACTACGGTATCCCTTTCACCAGCGTGATCGCCCGGGACAATCTGTTTGCCACCCAGTTCCACCCGGAGAAGAGCGCCGAGGCCGGGCTGCGGCTGCTGCGCAATTTCGTCCACTGGGAACTCTGAAGGCGACGCCGTTGCCATTGACTTTGATATAGGTACTGAATGTGTTACTGATACCCGCAATTGATCTGAAAGATGGTCGCTGTGTGCGTCTGCGCCAGGGCCGCATGGAGGATGAGACCATTTTCTCCGATGATCCGGTCGAGGTGGCCGGGCGCTGGGTCGAGGTGGGTGCGCGTCGGCTGCATCTGGTGGATCTGAACGGTGCCTTTGCCGGTGAGCCGGTGAATGGCGGGGTGATTCGGGCCATTGCCGGGGCCTATCCCGATCTGCCGATCCAGGTGGGTGGTGGTATCCGTGACGAGCAGACCATCCAGGCCTACCTGGATGCCGGGGTCGATTTTGTCATTATCGGCACCCAGGCGGTCAAGGAGCCGGCCTTTGTCGGCCGCGCCTGCCGCACCTTTCCCGGCCATGTGATTGTCGGTCTGGATGCCAGGGAGGGGATGGTGGCGATCGACGGCTGGGCCACCGTGACCGATCAGGAGGTAACCGGACTGTCGCGCCGCTTTGAACAGGACGGGGTCTCCGCCATCGTCTACACCGATATCGGCCGTGACGGCATGCTCACCGGGCCCAATGTGGAGGCGACCGCCGCCCTGGCCAATGCGGTCAACATCCCCATTGTGGCCTCCGGCGGCATTACCGATATCGGTGATATCGAGGCGCTGTGCCGGGCAGACACCCGCAACATCATGGGCGCCATCACGGGTCGTGCCATCTACGAGGGCACCCTGGATTTTGCCGCCGGCCAGGCGCTGGCGGACAGTCTGGCCGCTCGCCTGAGCGCTTGAACGTTTGGAACCACCGGAGAGATCAGAGCATGCTGGCCAAGAGAATCATACCCTGCCTTGATGTGGATGCCGGACGCGTGGTGAAGGGCGTCAAGTTTGTCGACATCCGCGACGCCGGCGACCCGGTGGAGGTGGCGCGCCGCTACAATAGCGAGGGGGCCGACGAGATCACCTTCCTGGATATCACCGCCAGTTCCGATGATCGGGAGACCATCGTGCATGTGGTGGAGCAGGTGGCCAGCGAGGTGTTCATCCCGCTCACCGTGGGCGGTGGTATCCGCACCACCGAGGATGTGCGGCGCATGCTCAATGCCGGTGCCGACAAGGTAGCGATCAACACGGCCGCCGTGTTCAATCCGGAGTTCGTCAAGGAGGCGGCCGGCCGCTTTGGCTCCCAGTGCATCGTGGTGGCGATCGACGCCAAGCGGACCAGCGGTGAGGGGGAACCGGCCAGATGGGAGATTTTTACCCACGGAGGCCGTAAACCGACCGGCCTGGATGCCATCGACTGGGCGCGCAAGATGGTGGAGTACGGCGCCGGTGAGATCCTGCTCACCAGCATGGACCGGGACGGCACCAAAATCGGCTTCGATCTGGAGCTGACCCGCGCCATCAGCGATGCGGTCACCGTGCCGGTGATCGCCTCCGGTGGTGTGGGCAATCTGCAACATCTGGTGGATGGCGTGGTGCAGGGCGGCGCCGACGCGGTGCTTGCCGCGAGCATTTTCCATTTCGCCGAATACAGTATTGAAGAGGCCAAGCGTTTCATGGCCGACCAGGGCGTGGAGGTACGGCTGTGAGTGACCCGCTGCAGCGACTGGCCGAGGTACTGGAGGCCCGCAAGAACGCCGATCCCGATTCCTCCTATGTGGCCAAGCTGTATAGTCAGGGGCTGGACGCGATCCTGAAGAAGATTGGCGAAGAGGCCACCGAAACGGTCATGGCGGCCAAGGACGGTGAGCGGGAAAAAATCATTAATGAGATCGCCGACCTCTGGTTTCACTGTCTGGTGCTGCTGGCCCATCAGGGCCTGAAACCCCGGGATGTGCTGGATGAGCTGGATCGCCGCTCCGGACTTTCCGGTCTGGAGGAGAAGGCGCGACGCGGTAAATGATCCGCTGTTAAAAACCCTGCGCCTGGGGTTTTTTTCAGTTATTATCGGTAGTTCCCGGCGGACTCGCGTCCGTCTATCGAGTGATTGTTTCAGTAGGCCATGTGTTCGGGTCGAATCTGGCCGTTGTTTTTGAGGTGGAGAAACGTATGGGTTTTGGCGGAATCAGTATCTGGCAGCTGTTGATTGTTCTGGTAATTGTACTGCTGCTGTTTGGGACCAAGCGGCTCAAAAATATCGGCTCCGACCTGGGTAATGCGGTCAAGGGCTTCAAGGGCGCCATGAAGGATGAAAAGAAGGATGATGACAGTGCCCGTCTGGAGCAGGCCGAGGAAGAGAAGATCATCGAAGGCGAGGTGACCAAGAAGGAAGACTCCTCCAACTCGAAACACTCCTGATCTGCCAGCCCTAACTGACCGCCAGGTTTTTGAACTATGTTTGATATCGGCTTCTGGGAGTTGGCAATCATCGCGCTGGTGGCGCTGTTGGTGGTCGGGCCGGAGCGTCTGCCGAAACTGGCCTATACCGCCGGGAAGTGGCTGGGCAAGGGCCGAAAAATGCTGCAGCAGGTGAAAAACGAGATTGACAAGGAGATCAAGGCCGAGGAGCTGAAAGAGATCCTCGCAGAGCAGAAAAAACAGCTCAATCCGCTGGAAGAGATTGTGGAAGAGACCAGCGAGAGCCTGCGTGACCTTAACCAGAAAGCCAACAAGTCGGTTCGCGAGATGGAACAGGCACCTGCAAGTAAGGATGCCGCACAGGACCCGTCCGGTGATTCCCCGAAACAGCCTTAACGAACCCCATGACAACAGACAATGACGGGTTTGATCCCCTGACCGAGCAACCCTTCGTTACCCATCTGCTGGAGCTGCGTGACCGGCTGTTGCGGGCGGTGATCGCCGTGGGCGTGATCTTTGCCTCGCTGTTCTATTTCAGCAATGATATCTACCAGATGGTGGCCGGACCGCTCATGGCCCATCTGCCGGAAGGCTCCTCGATGATCGCCACCGAGGTGGCCTCGCCCTTCCTGACGCCATTCAAATTGACCCTGATGTCGTCGATTTTCATCGGCATGCCGTTCATTCTCTACCAGCTCTGGGCGTTTATTGCCCCAGGGCTGTACAAGCATGAAAAGCGGCTGATGATTCCGCTAGTGGCCTCCAGCGCCCTCCTCTTCTATGTCGGTGTACTGTTCGCCTACTTTGTGGTGTTCCCGCTGGTGTTCGCCTTCATGGCCAGCACCACCCCCGAGGGCGTGGTGATGGCGACCGATATCGCCAAATATCTCGATTTTGTCCTCAGCCTCTTTTTCGCCTTTGGGCTTGCCTTTGAAGTGCCGATCGCCACCATTATCCTGGTCGCCATGGGCATGACCACGCCGGAAAGCCTGGTGCAGAAGCGGCCCTATATCATTGTCGGGGCCTTCTGCCTCGGCATGCTGCTGACGCCGCCGGACGTGATCTCCCAGACCCTGCTGGCACTGCCGATGTGGATCCTGTTCGAAATCGGTGTCTTCTTCTCGCGCATGATCAAGCGCGAGAAGGAGCAGCGTGAAGAGGCGGCGGAGACGGAAGAGCCGGAGACAGGGGGCGTCGGCGCCCGCGGTGGTGATGCACCGGTAAAACCGGCGCCGACCGGCGCTGCCGGGTTCGTCTCCGACCCCGCCTTTGACGTGGATGATGCACCGCTGGATCCGGAACGATTCCGGCCATTGACAGAAGCCGAGTTGGAGGCCGAGCTGGATACTATCGAGGCCGCAGAGGATGAGGGTGGTGACCTGGGCGAATCCGATGATGCAGGGCTGTATGACGACGTGATCGAGGAGAAGCTGAGACGTGTTCAGGAGCTGCGCGATCAGAACGAACCGGTGCAGGCCCGGGGGCTGCTCTATGAAATTCTGGGTGAGGCTGGCCCGGAACAGGCCAAGGTGGCGCGGAACATCCTCAATCAACTGGATGAGGATTATTGAACGGCCCCGCATGCGCCTGTCCAGTCATCTTTTGCATGCCCCGGATTTGATGGGCATGCTGCACTTTGCCATTCTCCAATCTGAAGAAGCGTTCGGCAAAGCCGCGGCGCTCAGCGGTAGCGCATGCGCGTACCGTGTACCAGGGATAGGGTGATCTCCTCTGCCGTCAGCTGTTTCGGAAACAGGGTGCCGGAGATCTTTGCGCCACTGATGCTGGCGCCTTCCAGATGGGTCTCCGAGAGATCCAGTCCGCGCAGATCCGCCTGCCGCAGATAGCTGTCCCGAAGGTCGAGATTTCTTGCGTCAAGCTTGCGCAGGTCCAGGGCGCGCAGATCGACACCCCGCAGGTCGCAAGGGGTCCCGGACTGGTGATGCTGGTTGAACTCTTCAACATGTCCCTCGCGGAGCATCAGGTAAAGAGGGTCGTCTTTGATTGTCGGTGTGGCCATAGGGTTGTCGTTCTGCGGCTATGTTATCGATTATATTTGATGGGCAGGCAAACCTTGCCCATGCTCCCTGGCTGACATGCAGTCAAAAGCATTATAGCCAGAGAGCGCTCTCCCTGCGAATCGGTTTCCGGTTTGGCCGGTCGCGTTCAAAATCTCCGAACTGCCTCTCTCAGGCCGGCACTGCCTGTACGGCCGAGAACTTGAATTCGGGTATCTTGCCATCCGGGTCCAGTGCCTCGTTGGTCAGCAGATTGGCGGCCGCCTCGTAATAGCAGAAGGGGAGAAAGATCTGCCCCGGCTGCAACCCCCGGTCGCTCTGACTGGTGATGACAAGCTCACCGCGACGCGAGCGTATGCGGATCGGCTCTCCGGGTGACATGCCCAGCTGCAGCAGATGATCCGGATGCAGCATCGCCACCGGTTGCGGCTGCAGGGCGTCCAGCACGCTGGCGCGGCGGGTCATGGCGCCGGTGTGCCAGTGCTCCAGCTGCCGTCCGGTGATCAGGATCCACGGGTATTCACTGTCGGGCAGTTCATCCGCGTGAGTGAAGGCGGCTGGAATCAGTGCCGCCCTGCCCCCGGTGCGGGGAAATGTCTCAGTGAATAATACCGCGGTGCCAGGGTCGCCCTCTTGTTCACAGGGGTAGGTGATGGCGCTCTCTGCCTCCAGCCGCTCCCAGGTGATGCCGGCGATACTCGGCATGGCGCGACGCATCTCCTGGAACACCTCTGCGGGGTCACTGTAGTCCCACGCCAGCCCGAGCCGATTGGCCAGATCGATAATGATCTGCAGATCCTGGCGTGCCTCGCCGGGCGGACTGATGGCCCGGCGACCCATCTGTACCCGCCGGTCGGTATTGGTAAAGGTGCCATCTTTTTCCGGGAAGGCGGATGCGGGCAGGATCACATCGGCATAATGCGCCGTCTCGGTCATGAAGATGTCCTGCACCACCAGGTGCTCCAGCGAGGCCAGCGCCGCCCGGGCCTGATTCAGATTGGGATCCGACATGGCCGGATTTTCACCCATGATGTACATGCCCCGGATTGTGCCCTGCTGGATGGCGTGCATGATCTCGACCACGGTGAGTCCGGGATTGGGATCGAGCGGAACCTGCCAGAGTGCTTCGAATTTTTCCCGGGCCGCGGGGTTGTCCACCCGCTGGTAGTCGGGATAGACCATGGGGATCAGCCCCACGTCGGATGCCCCCTGCACATTATTCTGTCCGCGCAGCGGATGCAGTCCACAACCGGGGCGGCCGATCTGGCCGCTGATCAGGGCGAGATTGATCAGGCAGCGGGCGTTGTCGGTGCCGTGGACATGTTGTGAAACACCCATGCCCCAGAAGATCATCGCGCCCCGGGCGCCGGCATAGAGGCGGGCCACCAGGTAGAGGGTCGCGGCGGGAATGCCGCAGATGGGCGCCATGCGCTCGGGGGTGTAATCGGCCAGGTGCTTCTTCAACGCCGCATAGCTCTCGGTGCGGCGCTCGATAAACTCCCGGTCCACCAGCTCCTGCTGGATCACGGCATTCATGATGGCGTTCAGCAGCGCCACGTCGGTATCCGGATTGAACTGCAGGAACAGTTCTGCGTGGCGGGCGATCTCGGTCCTGCGCGGGTCCATCACAATCAGGGTCTTGCCAGCGCGCGCGGCCTGCTTGAAAAAGGTGGCGGCGACTGGGTGATTGGCGGTGGGATTGGCACCGATCAGCAGTATCACCTCGGCCGCTTCCACGTCGGAAACGGGATTTGACACCGCCCCGGAGCCGATCATCTGCAGCAGCGCGGCGACCGAGGAGGCGTGACAGAGTCGGGTACAGTGGTCCACGTTATTGGTCCGGAAGCCGGTACGCACCAGCTTTTGAAACAGGTAGGCCTCCTCATTGGAACCCTTGGCGGAACCGAAACCGGCCAGGCCCTGCGGGCCGACCCGGTCCCGGATCTGCTGCAGTCCGGCAGCGGCGACCCCCAGCGCCTCCTCCCACTCCGCCTCGCGGAAGTCGCGCAGGGGGTTGTCGTACTCCATATCCATGGCGGCCCGCTTCGGGGCATCCGCCCGGCGGATCAAGGGTTTGGTCAGGCGCTGGCGATGGCTGACGTAGTCGAATCCGTAGCGCCCCTTGACGCAGAGCCGTCCCCGGTTGGCGGGGCCATCCCGCCCCTGCACATACAGGATCCGGTTGCCCCGGACATGATAGGTGAGCTGGCAGCCGACACCGCAGTAGGGACAGACCGAGTGCACCCGCCGGTCGACCGGCTGGATGCCCACCTCACCGGCCGGCATCAGCGCGCCGGTGGGGCACTCCTGGACACACTCGCCGCAGCCGACGCAGCTGGACCGGCCCATGGGATCATCCTGATCGAAACCGATCTTCAGGGCGCTGCCGCGGCCGAAGAAGCCAATCACGTCGTTGGCCTGGGTTTCACGACAGGCGCGCAGGCAGCGCCCGCACTGGATGCAGGCGTCGAGCCGGACCGCGATGGCGGGGTGGGAGCTGTCCGGGGCCGGCCGGTTCCGTGCCGGGAACCGGTAGCGGGTGACGCCCAGTTTGTCGCACCAGTCATCCAGCTCGTTATGCAGGGTATAGCTCTCCTGGTCATGGGGCATGTCCGACTGCAGCAGTTCAAGCACCAGCTTCTGTGCCCGCAGGGCCCGTTCCGAACGGCTCTGCACCACCATCCCTTCACTGGGTTGGCGGCAACAGGAGGGGGCGAGGGTGCGTTCGCCGTCGATCTCCACCATGCAGGCGCGGCAGTTACCGTCCGCGCGCAGGCTCTCCGTGTAGCAGAGGCGGGGGATCTCCACGCCGTGCCGTTGCGCCGCCTGCAGAATGGTTTCATCTGTGCGTGCGGTTACCAATGCCCCGTTCAGGGTGAAGGTGACCGCCTGTGGCTGTTCTCCGGTCTGCCTGGCCATGAATTAAAACTCCTCCGGAAAATATTTCATCGCACAGCGGAGTGGATTTGGGGCGGCCTGGCCAAGCCCGCAAATGGAGGCGTCCGCCATCACCTGACAGAGCTCCTGCAGCAGGGGTTGATCCCAGGTGGCTTGATCCATCAGGCTGGCCGCCTTGGCTGTGCCGACCCGGCAGGGGGTGCATTGGCCGCAGGATTCGTGGGCGAAAAAGCGCATTGCGTTCAGTGCCAGATCGCGCACGCTGTCCTGGTCGGAGAAGACGATGATGGCGGCCGAGCCGATAAAGCAGCCATATTCATTCAGGGTATCGAAGTCCAGGGGCAGATCACCGAGCTTGGCGGGCAGGATGCCGCCCGAGGCGCCGCCGGGAAAATAGCCTTTGAAGCGGTGCCCCTCCAGCATGCCGCCGCACTGCTCTTCAATCAATTCCCGCACGCTGATGCCGGCAGGGGCGAGATGCATGCCGGGATGCTTTATTCTCCCGCTGACGGAAAAACTGCGCAGCCCGTGGCGTCCGCGCCGCCCCTGTGCAGTAAACCATTCCGCCCCTTTCTGCAGCAGTTCCGGGATCCAGTAGAGGGTCTCCATGTTATGTTCCAGGGTGGGGCGGCCAAACAGCCCGTGCTCGGCGATATAGGGGGGGCGCAGCCGTGGCAGGCCGCGCTTGCCTTCGATCGACTCGAGCATGGCCGACTCTTCGCCGCAGATATAGGCGCCGGCACCGCGCCGCAGTTCGATCGGGGGGAGTCGGCAGGGCGGGTCGTCGCGCAGCGCCGCGAGTTCGCGCTGCAGCAGGGCGCGGATGCCGGCATACTCGTCACGCAGATAGATGTAGATGGCCTCGATCCCGACCACCTGGGCGGCGATCAGCATCCCCTCAAGAAATTGGTGCGGGTCATGCTCCAGATAGTAGCGATCCTTGAAGGTGCCCGGTTCCCCCTCATCGATATTTACCGCCAGCAGGCGCGGGGCCGGATAGTCCCGCACGATGCGCCACTTTCGGCCCACCGGAAAACCGGCTCCGCCCAGTCCACGCAGCCCGGCGGCCTCCAGGTTTTCGATAATGGCCTCCCGGGCGAGGGCATCGTCGGATTCCACCAGCGACTTCAGCAGGTCGTAGCCGCCGGCTTTTTTATAACTGCTGTAGTTCCGTGCGGTTGCCGGTGCCTGATCGCTCCGTTCTCCCCGCGCCCGCGCCTCCTGGACCCGTGCCGGGGTGGCGGGTGCTACCGGCCGGGTGCCGACCACCGCCACGGGTGCGTTATCGCAGCGGCCGACACAGGGCACCGGCTGGATGCGTACCTGTTCACCAAGGGCGGCCTTGAGGTCGGTGATCAAGGATTCCGCGCCGGCCATCCGGCAGCTGATGGAGTTGCAGACCCGAACCGTGAGGGCGGGGGGCGGGGAATCGCCTGCCTTTACGAGATCGAAGTGATGGTAGAAACTGGCCACCTCGTACACTTCGCCGGTGGATAGCCGCAGGGTCTCGGCCAGTGCGATCAGCAGGCCGCTCTCCAGGTAACCCCGGTCGTCCTGGATGCGATGCAGATATTCGATCAGTCGATCACGTCGGCCGTGGCCCGCATCCAGGTAGTGCTGTATCGCGGCAAGGTCTGCAGCGCTTGCCTGGGATCCCCGGGGTCGGTTGTCTCTGTTTTTTTCGGATGTTTTCACTGCTGACTCCACGGGACTGGCTTACCGCCCTTAAGTGTAGCAAGGCAATTAACCGTTAACCCGCAGTGAGATCCAGTTTGTGCTGTTTGTCTGAAAGCCCGGATGAACGAAAACAGTTGCGCCCCGACGCCTTGGCGGCATACAGTGCCTGGTCGGCGTGTTGCAGCAGACTGTCCAGCGGTTCATTTTCCAGGGACAGGTGTCCGCCGATGCTGGCGCTCAGTCTGACAACTTCATCCGCGCTGTTCAGTACCTGCCTATTCTCGGCAATCTTGTGACAGAGACGGCTACCGATCTGGTCAAGGGTTTCCGCATCCGCCGGCTGCACCAGCACCAGGAACTCATCGCCGCCCCAGCGTGAGGCCACATCGTAGGGACGCAGCGTTTCACGGATCATGTCAGCCATCACCTTGAGGGCCTGATCCCCCACGGCATGGCCGTACTGGTCGTTGATCTGTTTGAACAGGTCCACGTCCAGCCAGAGCAGGCCGACGTGGCTTGACTCGCGCTGGATCCGTTTCAGTTCTGATTCGATCCGCTCGGTCATACCGCGCCGGTTCAGCAGCCCGGTCAATGTATCGATCTTGGCCAGGCGCTCCAGCGCCAGGGTCCGCTCCTGCACCTTGGACTCCAGGTCGTGGCGTGATTCCCTTACGGCATGTGCCATATGCATAAAACGCTGCATCAGGCGCCGGACCTCTCCGGTTCCCTGTTCCCCGAGGTTTTCGGCCACATTCTCACCCGATTCCACCCGCGCCATGGCCCTGTCAAGCTGACTTAACGGGTTCAGTACCTGGTGGTTGAGAAACAGGTTCAGCAGTAAGAATGCGCCCAAGAGGGTAATGGCATAAACCAGCAGAATGCCGCTGAACTGGCTGAATGGGAGTAATACATCGAGATCCAGCAGGGTGATTTCATACCAGCCGATCTCGGGCAGGTAGACGACCCCGGCCAAGTGCCGCTTGCCGTTGACGCTGACAAACTCGGTGATGACGGTCTGGCGGAGATCCTCAAGTGCCTTCATGGCGGCCAGGATCGTTTTGCGATCGGATGGCTGCTCAAACAGCAGGTTGATGGTGCGCTGTTCAGTGATCTGCTTGCTGATGGAGCTGAAATCGATCAGGGATTCATTTCTGTGTATCTGGATGGCACCGGCGTGGTCGACAAACAGGCTGGTGACGCCGGGGACTCCCTCTTCCACCACGTTGCGTATGAAACCCGTGAGGTCCAGGCCGGTTCCCGCGATGCCCAGTATGTCGTTGCCATCGCGGATCAGCACATCGACCCAGAGCTTGGTGATGCCCAGTTCCGGGTCCGGATTGACATTGATATGCAGATCCCGCCCCTGGCGGATGAGATCGTAGAACCAGGCATCCTTCTTCTGCCGCGGATTCAGGATGTAGCGGAACTCCTTGCCGCCATATTTGTTCTCCGCATTGTTGTAGTAATAGTGACCGTTTTTCAGCAGTCCCACGAAGTAGTTCTGGTCACGAAAATTCAGCCGGAAACTCTCCATTTCGGAAATGGCGCGCCGGGTGCTCTCCTTGCTGCCCGGATGTCGGGCCCATTCGCGGATATACTGGGAATTGGCCAGTTGGCGGGCCAGCGCCACCTCGCGCAGGATCGGCTGCAGGGTGCGGCTCTTGTCGTAAAGCGCCTGTTTTTCCGCATAGCGCATTGCCCACTGCTCGACAATATCTTCCGCCAGTGTGCGTACCGACCACCACCCGCCAATCGCCGAGATAACGATAAGCAGTATGGTGACCAGGTGAAAGCGGGGCTTGAGGTTCATGATAGAGAGATAACTGCCTTGTCGTTATCTCTGTATCGGGATGCAGGGGGAAAACTTGATAGTTTAATTTTTTCAGCCACCCGTCCCCGGCTGATAGTTATCCAGAAGCTGCAGATAATTGGCCCGGGCGTAGGCGGATGCATCGCCGGCATGGCGCTGGCTCAGGATCCCCTTGAACTGCTCCAGGGAATCGAACGGGCTCTCGTCCAGCCACGCCTCGATCCCTTGCAGTATCTGCGTCAATCTGCCGGGACCGTGTATCAGCAGCGTGCTGCAGAGGTGGACCACATCGGCCCCGGCGAGCAGCATTTTCACGGCATCGTTGTGATCATGTATGCCCCCGGTCGCGGCCAGGGTGAGGTTGACCCGGCCATGCAGAAGTGCGATCCAGCGCATCGCCAGCAGGGATTCGGCCGAGCTGGAGAGATGCAGTTGTGGCGCTACGCGCAGGCAGTCGATATCGATGTCCGGCTGGTAAAAACGGTTGAACAGGCTGACGCCGGCGGCGCCCACCTTTTCCAGATGGCCGACGATATTGGCCACTGAACTGAATTGGGGGGACAGTTTCATGGTGATCGGCAGGGTGACCTGTTGCTGCAGTTCGTGCAGCAGATCGATGTAGCGTCGCTCCACCTCGGCACCGCTGACCTGCATATCCCCGGCGATGTAATAGACGTTCAGTTCCAGCGCATCGGCCCCGGCCTGCTGCAGCGCCTTTCCATGCTCGATCCAGCCTCCCGGCGTGATCCCGTTGAGACTGGCGATGACCGGTATCTCCAGCGACTGTTTCAGGCGTTGCAACTGCTCCAGGTAGTGCTCCTGCCGGGATGGCATGTCTCCGTGCAGCGGCAGAAAGCTGGTCGCCTCGGCATGGCCCAGGGCCTGGTTGTTCAGGTAGGTATCCATCACCTCCTGGTCGTGTTGCAGCTCCTCTTCGAACAGAGAGTACATCACCAGGGCGGCAGCGCCCGCATCCTCAAGCTGTTTGGCGCTGTCGAGGCTGCGGGAGAGCGGTGAGGCGGATGGTACCAGCGGGTTTTTCAGTGCCAGTCCGAGATAGCGGGTTTGCAGGTCCATGATCACTCCTTCGCCTGATCGGGTTGATCCTTGCCCGGCCTGGCGTAACTCAGTTCCGCCAGTTGGCGGTAGTGCTGGAAATTGCTCAGGGCGTGTTTTTGCGCGGCGTCGAGGAACCGCTCGGCCGCCTCCGGATGGCTGCGCCAGAGCATGCTGAAGCGTGTCTCCTGGCTGACGAAATCACGATAGGCAATGGACGGCTCCTTGGAGTCCAGTTGCAGCGGGTTCTCCTGCTGCGCGGCGCGCCGCGGGTCATAGCGGAACAGCGGCCAGTGGCCACTGCGCACGGCGCGATCCTGCATGGCGTGATTGTGCACCATTTCAGTGCCCCAGGCGGTACACGGACTATAGGCGATGATCAGGGAGACACCGGGCCAGGATTCGGCCTCCATGAAGGCTTTCAGTGTCTGTACGTCCTTGGCGCCATAGGCCACCTGGGCCACGTAGACATCGCCGTAGGCCATGGCGATCATCGCCAGATCCTTTTTCGCCGTCGGCTTGCCGCCGGCGGAGAACTTGGCCACCGCTCCACGTGGTGTGGCCTTGGAGGTCTGGCCACCGGTGTTGGAATAGACCTCGGTATCCAGCACCAGGATGTTGACGTCGCGCCCGGAGGAGAGCACATGGTCGAGACCGCCGAAGCCGATGTCATAGGCCCAGCCGTCGCCACCCACGATCCACACGCTGCGCTTCACCAGACTGTCGGCCAGGGTCTCCAGTTGCCGTGCATCCGGGTGATCGATCTGCTTCAGCTGCTCGCGCAGGTGAGCGATGCGTTGGCGCTGTTCGTGAATCTCCGCCTCGTCCTGCTGGGTGGAGCCGAGCAGCGCCTCCACCAGCTCCGGGTCGATCCGCGCTGCCAATGAATTGAGCAGTTCAGCGGCGTGCTCCTGCTGTTTGTCGATGGCAATGCGCATGCCGAGGCCGAATTCGGCATTGTCTTCGAACAGTGAATTGTTCCAGGCCGGGCCGCGGCCCTGGGCGTTTTGGGCCCAGGGCGTGGTGGGCAGGTTGCCGCCATAGATCGAGGAGCAGCCGGTGGCGTTGGCCACCACCATGCGATCACCGAATAGTTGCGAGGCGAGGCGCAGGTAGGGTGTCTCCCCGCAACCGGAGCAGGCACTGGAGAATTCGAACAGCGGCTGCAGCAGCATGGCGCTCTTCATCACCGTGCTGCGCACCTCGCGCCGGTCAAACTCCGGCAAGGCGAGGAAGTAATCGAAATTGCTGCGCTCCTGTTCGCGCAGAGGCGCTTGCGGCGCCATGTTGAGGGCGCGCCGGCCGGGGTGTGCCTTGTCCTTCACCGGGCAGATATCGACACACAGGCCACAGCCGGTGCAGTCTTCCGCCGCCACCTGATAGACAATATGCGCCCCCTCGGGGAACTCCTTGCCCTTGACCGGCATGTGCTTGAAAGTCGCCGGCAGGTCAGTGGCCAGGGCCGGATCGAACAGCTTGCTGCGGATGGCGCTGTGTGGACAGACGAAGGGGCACTTGCCGCAGGCGATGCAGAGCTCCTCGTCCCATACCGGAATCTCCAGTGCAATATTGCGCTTTTCCCAGCGTGTGGTGCCGGTGGGCCAGGTGCCGTCGGCGGGGATGGCGCTCACCGGCAGCAGGTCTCCGTTGCCGGCGATCATGGTGGCGGTGACCTGTTGCACGAAGGGTGGCGCGTTGGCGGCCACCGCCGGTGGGCGATCAAACAGCGAGGTCACCTTCTCCGGCACGCTGACCGGGTGCAGGTTGGCCAGTGCCGTGTCGATGGCGCGGAAGTTGAGTTCAACGATCTTGCCACCCTTCTTGCCATAGGTATTCTGCACCGCACTCTTGATGGCCGCGATCGCCTGATCCCGTGGCAGCAGGTCGGAGATGGCAAAGTGGCAGGTCTGCATGATGGTGTTGATGCGCTGCTGCATTCCGCTCTCCTGCGCCACCCGATAGGCGTCGATCACGAAGAAGCGCAGCTGCTTGTCAATCATCTGCTGCTGCATGTGGCGTGGTAGCGTGTTCCAGACGGATTCCGGTGCCGCGGCGGTATTGAGCAGGAACACTGCGCCCGGCGCGGCCTTCTCCAGCATGTCGTAGCGCTCCAGGAACACCGTCTGATGGCAGCCGATGAACTGTGCCTGGTTGTTGCCGATAAGGTAGCTGGAGCGGATCGGCTGTCGGCCGAAGCGCAGGTGCGATATGGTGACGGCGCCGGACTTCTTGGAGTCGTATTCGAAATAGCCCTGGGCATACAGATCGGTGGCTTCACCGATGATCTTGATGCTGTTCTTGTTGGCACTGACGGTGCCGTCGGAGCCGAGGCCGTAGAACAGGGCGCAGTTGACCGCGCTTGCGGCGTCGGTTCGAAAGTCCGCGTCCCATTTCAGACTGGTGTGGGTGACATCGTCGTGGATGCCGATGGTAAAAGCGTTTTTTGGATTTTCTTGCTCCAGCTCGTCGAATACCGCTTTGATCATCCCCGGCGTGAACTCTTTCGACGACAAACCGTAGCGTCCACCGATGATATGGGGCAGCGTGCTGAATGGTGACCGGCCGGAGGAGAAGGCCTGGGCAACGGCCGTCAGGACATCCTTGTAGAGGGGTTCGCCATCGGCCCCCGGCTCTTTGGTGCGATCGAGTACGGCGATGCGGCGTACAGTGGGAGGCAGGGCGGCGAGCAGGGCCGCTGGGTCGAAGGGACGATAGAGCCGGACCTTGAGCAGGCCCACCTTTTCACCGCGTGCCAGCAGGTGGTCTACCGTTTCGTGTGCCGCTTCGGCGCCGGAACCCATCAGTATGATCACGCGTTCGGCGTCGGCGGCCCCAACATAGTCGAACAGGTGGTACTGGCGTCCGGTCAATTCGGCGAAGCGGTTCATCACGTTCTGCACGACCAGCGGCATCTTCTGATACCAGCGGTTGACGCTCTCCCGCCCCTGGAAGTAGACGTCGGGGTTTTGTGAGCTACCGCGCAGTACCGGGTGTTCCGGGTTGAGGGCACGGCTGCGGTGCGCCAGCACATGCTCGTCGCGGATCAGTTCGCGTACCACGCCTTGAGCGATGGTCTCGATCTTGGCCACCTCGTGCGAGGTGCGGAAGCCATCGAAGAAGTGCAGGATCGGCACCCGCGCCTCCAGAGTCGCCGCCTGGGCGATGAGCGCCATGTCCATCGCCTCCTGTACCGAGTTCGAACAGAGCAGGGAGAAACCGGTGCCGCGGGTGGCCATCACGTCGGCGTGATCACAGAAGATGGAGAGTGCCTGGGCCGCCAGGGAGCGCGCTGCCACATGCAGCACCATGGGGGTCAGCTCACCGGCGATCTTGTACATGTTCGGCAGCATCAGCAGCAGACCCTGGGAGGCGGTAAAGCTGGTGCAGAGTGCGCCGGCCTGCAACGCGCCGTGCAGCGCGCCCGCGGCACCGCCCTCGCTCTGCATCTCGACAATGCCCGGCACCGTACCCCACAGATTCTTGCGCCCCTGCGCCGACCACTCGTCCGCGTGTTCACCCATAGGCGAGGCGGGGGTGATGGGGTAGATGGCGATGACTTCGTTGGTGAGATGGGCGATGGTGGCGGCGGCTTCATTGCCGTCAATGGTGACCCGGTGCTGCATGCTGTTCTCCCGATGTTGAACGGGGCGTGTCTCCGTCCCTGACTGCAAGCATAAACCAGCATTCGATTTGGATCATCCGCCCGTTGGCAATTATACGCGTTCCCACGCTTTGCGTGGGAACGCGTACCCGGGCACCATAAAACCTTCCCCACCGCTAGATTAATCCCTCGAACGCCTTGCCGCACAGAATCTGGTCGTAACTGCTGAGAAACTCAATGATTTCAAGGAGCTAATTCAGCTCATATCACATAATTCGATCGCGCCTGTTATTCCAAGGTATGGTTTGGATCAGTTACAACAGGCGTGTACTGTTTGTGTCGTTGGCGGTGTGTGCAGTAAGGCGTAGGCTGCGGGAGCTTCGGCCTCTGCATTGGGTGTGTAGGCGCCGAACCACCATGCTACCTCGTTCCCGCGCAACGCTGTTACGCGATCTCAGCAGATATTCCCCGAATTGCCTTGAAGGACAGCTGCCGACATGAAGCGGACGCTCACCATGTAAATGGCATACCTCGGTTTCGGCCAATTTTGGACTTTAGCGACGACCCTGACATTTGGCAGAAAACAGCTCGATATTAGACCTAGACGCCTTCAAGGAATATAGGTGGTATAGTTTTACTCAGAATGACAAGTCTCTTTTTTCACTTTATGTGCGAGATGTGCGATCTACATAATTCCAATATGGCGCGAGACGTATAATCAGATGCATCAATCGCAAGTTAAGGAGAACAAAGTTGGTTACATGCCATATCCGTTATGTTATAGATCCGAAGAAGATAAATGAATTTGAACACTATGCGAAGCTTTGGATCCCGCTGGTTCAAAAATTTGGAGGGGAACACCACGGATACTATCTGCCATCTGAGAGTGCCAATAACATAGCGCTGGCGCTGTTTTCATTTCCGAGTTTATCGGAATATGAAAGATACCGGCAGGACTCATTTAAAGATCCTGAGTGTCTTGCCGCATTTGAGTATGCAAGACAAACAGACTGTGTAATAAGCAACGAGCGTAGTTTTTTTCGACCAGTTTTTGAATAAATGCATAACAAGAGGGTCAACGTTCGGCAGCAAGCTGCCTGGACCTCCGCAAGCTGCGCTTGCTCCGGCCCGTTACCCTAAGCGTTGAACTAAACCGCTTCGCGGTAGCCTCTTAAGGCGCCGCATTTTTCTTCTGTTCACCACACTCTCCAAAGACCACTTCCGGTCTTGCCACAGGAGAGTGATGATGACTTCGTTACGTCAACAGATGGTCGAGACCATGCAGCCGACGCCCCGGTGGTGGGTGACGCCGCTACCGTTGCACGGGGGAGAGGTATAGAGCTAACAGGCCCCAGGGGCCTGTCGGGCAGGTAGTGGTCAAGGGCTGTAAAATAAGGCATTATGAAGAAAAATCGCCATAAAAACCGACTGATAGCCTTCAGGAAGCGTGGCCGGAATACACAACACGGGTGCCCTTCCTGCGCGAACAGCAAAAAAAGTGGACGACTGGGCAACCGGTAAAAAAACAATTTCTTATTATAGAGTTGGGCAACCCTATCGAGGGCGGCTCAGTTCAACAGACATTTATGTCTCATGCGCTGCACGAGGCATAAATGCTTAGCTGTTATGCTTCACTCATTACATGGAGGTAACCATGAAAATTAAATCACTGATTACTATCGCACTCGCGTTTGGCATTACAGCCTGCGGCGACAACAATGAAAATGCTGTTGGGCTTTATAAGTACAGCCACAATTTATCAGGCACTGAGAAAATTGCCGAAATCAAAAAAGATGGAGATGCATACCTCTTTGTCGAGGACGTTATTCGTAAAAGCAATGCTATCGCCCTTACCGAGACAGCCGACGGCTTATTCTACAACAACATGTCATTGAAGCTCTCGGAGAACGGGAACATTCTTTATTTTGGCCCAATAAACGGAACACGTGTTGACACCAATTACCTTACCGAACGGCTAATAACCATTGAGAACAATAAAAAAGCATGCGCTCAACTACAGAGTGAAGTAGAACAAAACGACAAATCCATGAATAAAGAGCAGTGGAACAAATACATAAAATCAATTAAAGGCAAAAAGCCAGATGACTGCCACATCATTGGCGCCGGCATGCGCTGGTAAAGCATAACAATTGGTTCAAATAGCTGCGCTTCGCAGGCGCGGTTGGCTTCAAACGTTATGCGCAAAAGGGCCGCGCTGAATGATTAACGAGTTTAATTTTGATGATCGTAAATCCATTGACTTGCCTCTTGGATTCTCCGTGTTCTGCGATTTGGATGGGACTTTGGTCGATACCGATTATGCCAACTATCTCTCATACAGAAGAGCGCTTATAGAAGTAACAAGCGAAATTTATGATGTGGATTTCAGTAATGAAAGGCTCAACAGGGAAAGCTTGAAGAGAAGACTTCCATCGCTAACTGATGCGCAATTAGAACTGATCGTCTCTCTCAAGTCCGAGTATTTCAACGGATTTCTCTCCGAAACTCGTTTGAATATCGAACTGGGAGATTTAATCGCCAGCCATCACGGCAAAAAACCAATGGTATTGGTCACATGCTGTCGAGAAATGAGAGCTGTGGAAGTTCTAAAGCATCACAAACTGCTTGAATGCTTTACTCGAATGATTTGCAGGGAGGCTTTGCTTCTGGGTGGATTATCCAACAAGTATGAAAACGCCATAGCCTTAATGGGGGTAAGCCGAGAAAAGATCTTAATATTTGAGGACGATAATATCGGTATTGAACAAGCAATAATCGCAGGGGTACCCAATGGCAATATCTACAAAGTTTGTTCCTGGATGGAGTAGAATGTTATGAATCAATTTCAAATTAACGCCAACAATTACTTGTCAAGACATGTAAGAGCATTTTTCCATGTGCCGTACACCAGAATGGGCAATGTAGGAAATCCGGATTATCTTAATGACCTAAAAAACACCTTCAACAATTTCTCAGAAGCCAAATTGCGGTCTGCCGTACAAGATTTACATAACACTCTGCTAGAAGATCTACCTCAGATATCCCAGTCGCTGGAAATCAACCCGATAGTCGTGTGTGTCGTCCCTAGAGCTAAAGCTGAAAACGCTTACCATAGGAATCAGCAACTATTTTGCGCTACAGTCCAAGAAGTTATTCGGTTGGTCCATGGTTTCGTTGACGGAACGAGCTATTTGCGTCGACATACAAACACCAAGACAACACATCTGCGCAATCCGGTTCCTAATTACATAAATGATGGTCCGGAGCCCTATCCGGGCATTACTGAACAGACCTGTGATATTTCAACCGATGTTGCGGGCAAGAATATCTTGCTCATCGACGATATATATACACCCGGCGTTAATATAGATGAAGACGCAATCAACGCCCTGCTCAATGCAGGTGCGAAAACGATAACGTTCTATGCCGTTGGAAAAGTCCAGAGGTATTGAAATTATGAAGTTTACAGAAAATGCCATTAATGTAATGGCTGCCAGAACCTGCAAAGGAATCGGCAAAGCATGGATAACGAAGAATCTTTCCACTCCTAAGCCAGAATCCGAAATTGTAGAGCTTTTGAATAGCTCATCTAAATTTAGTGGCCTGCTAACAGTAGACGAGTTCAATGGTAAAAAGAATTTGATTAAAGGGCTGCTTGCTAAGTCATATGGCATGATTGATGGAGTTGTCGCCCTGGGAGATGATGATTTTCCGCCTCATAGAGGTGTTGTAAAAGATAGCGAGAAGCCGATTTTCATTTTTTATCGCGGTAATCTGTCCCTTTTAACGGCAGAGAGCAAAAATATTGCTGTGATTGGCTTGCTAAATCCGGATCAAGAGATTGAGGCTGTCGAGAGAGAACTCGTAGCTAGAATGGTGGAAAATGGGGCAGTAATAGTAAGTGGACTGGCTTTGGGTTGCGATACTATTGCGCACAGGCAGGCCCTTGATTCTAAAGGGCGTACTGTGGCAATTCTGCCCGGCCCACTAAATGATGTTTTGCCTGCAAAGAATCGCGGTCTGGCTGAAGAGATCGTAGAAAACGACGGTTTGTTGATTTCTGAGTACTTGACCAGTGCTAAGTCAAAAATGGAATTGAGTGGGCGATATCAAGAAAGAGATAGACTGCAAGCTCTTTATAGTAATTCGATTGTTCTGGCCGCAAGTTACGCAAAAAACGATATCGGCAATGACAGCGGATCAAGATTGGCGATGGGATATGCAAGAGATTACTCAATACCGAGAGTTGTTATCTACGATGAAGAGAAGGACTCTAATAATTCAAAATATGATTTGAATAGACAAATAATTGGCGAGGACTCAAATGTGTATATGGTGAGCCGGCTAAATATGCCGTCTGCTGTAAGCGATATATTGCTGCTGAAACCAAAGATTATAAAAAAGCAACCAGTTCAGCAGAGCATGATATAGCCGGTCAATATGTGGGTATTCGCGAGGTCAGTGACAAAATTTGGCTTGTCAGCTTTATGCAATATGACTTAGGATTTTTTGATGAAAACGAAGAAAGGGTTGGGCGCAGGCTCAACCCTTTCCTGACCAAAGTGTTACCTGTCTCTCCGGTATAGAGTGTTGCCGATGTGCTCGGTACACACCCTTTCATATTGGTGGGCCCACCAGGACTCGAACCTGGGACCAATGGATTATGAGTCCACTGCTCTAACCAACTGAGCTATAGGCCCGAAAAGCGCTTGTGGTTACAGATCTCCGTCGAGGAAGCTGCGCAGGTTCTCTGAGCGGGAGGGGTGACGCAGCTTGCGCAGTGCCTTGGCCTCGATCTGGCGAATGCGCTCGCGGGTGACGTCGAACTGTTTGCCCACCTCTTCCAGGGTGTGATCGGTGTTCATGTCGATGCCGAAACGCATGCGCAGCACCTTGGCTTCACGGGAGGTGAGGCCGCAGAGCATGTTCTGGGTCGCCTCGCGCAGACCCTCGCCGGTGGCGGAGTCGATCGGCGAGATGACGCCGGAGTCCTCGATGAAGTCGCCCAGATGGGAGTCTTCGTCATCGCCGATCGGGGTCTCCATGGAGATCGGCTCCTTGGCGATCTTCAGCACCTTGCGCACCTTGTCCTCGGGCATGTCCATGCGTTCGGCCAGTTCTTCCGGGGTTGCCTCGCGGCCCATCTCCTGCACCATCTGGCGCGAGATGCGGTTGAGCTTGTTGATGGTCTCGATCATGTGCACCGGAATGCGAATGGTGCGGGCCTGGTCCGCGATGGAGCGGGTGATGGCCTGACGGATCCACCAGGTGGCGTAGGTGGAGAACTTGTAGCCGCGCCGATATTCAAACTTGTCGACGGCCTTCATCAGGCCGATATTGCCCTCCTGAATCAGGTCCAGGAACTGCAGGCCGCGGTTGGTGTATTTTTTCGCAATGGAGATCACCAGGCGCAGATTGGCCTCCACCATCTCTTTCTTTGCCCGGCGCGCCTTGGCTTCACCAATGGACATCTGACGGTTGATCTCTTTGATTTCGACGATCGTGAGCTTGCAGCGCTGCTCCAGTTCCAGCAGTTTCTTCTGGGCGCGCAGCACCTCTTCCTTGACGGTCTCCAGCGCCTCGGAGTAGCCCTGGCCTTTTTCGATCTGACGGTCAATCCAGACGATGTCTGTCTCATTGTCGGGGAAGGAGGTGATGAACTCCTTGCGCGGCATGTGGGCCGTGTTGACGCACAGGTCCATGATGGCGCGTTCCTGACTGCGCACAAAGGCGATGGCTTCCCGCAGGTTCTCCACCAGGGTGTTGAATACCTTGGGACTGTAGCGGAAGTCCATGAAGGCGGTCGTCAGCGCTTCCGTGGCGGCAATGGCTTTTTTGTGCTCGCGGCCGTGTTTCTCCAGCAGCGCGGTCTGGGTCTTGAATGCCTTTTTCAGCACTTCGCTTTTGCGCGCCGCCTCTTCGGGATCGGGGCCGCGGTTGGGATCTTCCTCCTCCGCGTCATCCTCGTCCTCATCCTCGTCGTCATCGTCAGTGTCTTTGCTGGTGGAGGCGCTGCTCTTCGGTGCGGGTATCGGTGCGGCGATCTCTTCCGCTTCCTCTTCCGGCTGGGCAAAGCCGACGATCACGTCGGTCAGACGCATCTCTTCCGCCTCGACCTTGGTCAGCAGGTTGATAATGGTGTTGATGGTGTCCGGGTAGGTGGAGAGGGCGGTCAGAACCTGGTTCTGACCCTTTTCGATGCGTTTGGCGATCTTCAGTTCGCCCTCGCGGGTGAGGAGTTCGACCGTGCCCATTTCACGCATGTACATACGCACCGGATCGGTGGTACGGCCGAAATCGCTGTCGACGCTCGCCAGTGCCGCAGCGGCCTCTTCCGCCGCATCATCATCGGCGGAAACGGCGGAATCACTCATCACCTGATCATCGGCGTCCGGGGCACTCTCGTGCACCTGAATGCCCATATCATTGATCATCCGGATGATGTCTTCAATCTGCTCGGGTTCTACGATGCCATCGGGTAGGTGGTCGTTTACTTCGGCATAGGTCAGAAAGCCTTGTTCTTTACCTTTCGCGATCAGTTGCTTAAGCTGGGATTGCTGCTGTACCTTATCCATTTCCTGCCTTAAATTCTAAGGGGCGTGCGCGAATGTCAAGCGGCGAAGTATAACTATTATTTCGCAGGTTTTCCATACGCGCACAACAAAAAAGTCACGTCTTGATGTGCTCTGGCTCACGCTCCGCCAGGCGGATCAATCCGAACGTCTATGCGAGTCAGCAATTTTCTGTTTTTCAGAAAGTAGCTGGCCCAGGCGCTGCTTCTCCTGTTCGGAAGCATCTCCTGCGCTGACTCTCTCCAGCAGTTGGGTGGTTTCCTGTTCGCGCTGTTGTTCCACGAGCCGTTGCAGGGCTCCACGAAACTCCATTTCCATACCGTCTTCGGGGGTGGGCAACTCAGCAGCTGTACTCCAGATTTTTTCCAGGTGTGGATACTCCGGCCTGTCGCGCCAGCGTTCGATGATCTGTGCTGTCCTAAGGTTAGGCTGGTTTTGCGCGATTTCAAGGAGTTGGCTCAATAAATTGACACCGGGTGCGTGAAACTTGCGCCATTCACAGGGCAGGTTTGCGATCTGCCCGAGAGCTGGTTTCAGCAGCAACAGGGTAATGGCGCGGCGGACCGGTGAGAGGGTCTGCCGGGCACCCTGTTTTTTCCGCAGTGGCGGGCGCATCCGGTTGTCTGTTTCCGCGGCTGGCTGGGAACCGAGCTGTCCCGGTTGCAGGCCGACCCGTTGTGCCAGCCGCTGGTGCATCATCTCCCGAAGCAGGCCGGATGGCAGTCTGGCGAGCAGTGGCTTTGCCTGATCCGCCAACCTTGCCCGTCCGCCCAGAGAACTCATGTCCACTTCTGATGCGAGCTTGTCAAACAGGAAGCTGGAGAGTGGCGTGGAATTGACAATGCGTTGTTCAAACTGTTCGCGTCCCTCCTTGCGGATCAGGGTATCGGGGTCCTCGCCGTCCGGCAGGAACAGGAAGCGCGCCTCCCTTCCGTCCCGCATCTGCGGCAGGGTGGTCTCCAGCGCCTTCCAGCCGGCATCCCGTCCGGCCCGGTCACCATCAAAACAGAAAATGATCTCGGAGGTGGTGCGGAACAGCCGTTCCAGATGTTCCGCCGTGGTGGCGGTACCCAGGGTTGCCACGGCATAGCGGATGCCGTACTGGGCCAGGGCTACCACGTCCATATAGCCTTCAACGACCAGCAGGCGATCGATCTTGCGCAGCGCTTTACGCGCCTCGTAGAGGCCGTACAGTTCGCGGCCCTTGTGAAATACCGGGGTTTCCGGTGAGTTCAGGTACTTGGGTTTGCCTTCTCCCAGTATCCTGCCGCCAAACGCGATGGTCTGCCCGCGATGGTTGCGGATCGGGAACATGATGCGATCCCGGAAACGGTCGTAGCATTTCTCTGCGTCGGGCTCCGATATCATGCCGGTGGTGCGCAGCAGTTCGAGGGATTTCGGCTCTTGTCCCATCTGCCGGATCAGGTTGTCCCAGCCTGGCGGGGCGTAGCCGATGCCGAAATCGGCGCTGATTTCTCCAGTCAGGCCGCGTTGCTTCAGGTAGTTGATGGCCTTGCCGGCATCCGGATGTTTGCGCAGTTGCCACTGATAGTAGCGGGCGGCCTGGTCCAGGGTGTCGTAGAGTGGCCGGTAGTCGGGACCGCTCTCGTTGCCGCCCTCGCGGGGAACCTCCAGTCCGGCCTTGCCAGCCAGCTCTTCAATGGAATCGACAAAGCCCAGGTTGTCATACTCCATCAGAAAGCCGATGGCGGTGCCGTGGGCGCCGCAGCCGAAGCAGTGGTAGAACTGCTTTTCCCGGCTGACGGTGAAAGAGGGGGTCTTTTCATTGTGGAACGGGCAACAGGCCTGATAATCCTTGCCGGTTTTCTTCAAGGGGACACGGCTGTTGATCAGGTCGACAATGTCCACCCGGTTCAGCAGTTCGTCAATGAAGTGTGCAGGGATCTTTCCGGCCATGCTGCAATAGTACCCTTGCCCGGACACAAAAAAAGCCCCGGTCATGCCATATGCCAGAGCTTTATTCGGTATGGCTGGTGTTAGATCAGCGGCTGAGTTGCTGCTTGATCAGGGCGCTGACGGCCCCCATGTCGGCGCGTCCCTGCATCTTTGGCTTGAGTTGCCCCATCACCTTGCCCATATCGCGCATCGACTCCGCGCCAGTGGCCTGGATCGCTTCGCGGATCATGTCGCGGATCTCTTCTTCACTCAGGGCTTCCGGCAGATACTCCTGGAGAATGGTGATCTCGAAGGCCTCCTGCTCGGCCAGTTCCGGGCGACCCGCCTGTTCGTACTGGGTGATGGAGTCGCGCCGCTGCTTCACCATCTTGTCCAGCACCACCAGGATCTGTTCGTCGTCCAGTTCGACGCGCTCATCCACTTCACGCTGCTTGATGGCGGCCATGAGCAGACGAATCACGCCCAGGCGGGGCTTGTCACCCCCCTTCATGGCGGCTTTCATGTCATCCTGGATGCGCTGTTTTAGCATGAGTAGCTTCAGGGCAGGGTGGATCAGTACTGACGATCCCACTTGCGGTTTTCGCGGGAGACTTTCTTCAGGTGACGCTTTACCGCAGCGGCAGCCTTGCGTTTGCGCTCAGTCGTCGGCTTCTCGTAGTGCTCGCGACGACGCACTTCGGCCAGGACGCCGGCTTTCTCGCAACCGCGCTTAAAGCGGCGCATTGCAACTTCAAACGGCTCGTTTTCTTTGACTCTTACGTTGGGCATTTCCCACCTCAAAAATCGTACCAACGGGATGCTGGAAACTTAAGAGCGCGAATTCTACGCACTGTCGTGGCGTTTTGCAAAAAAATTATGGATTCTTTCCAGGGTATGGTGGAATTGCCATTCCTCTACGGAATGGCTCTCGTTTCGGCTTGGCGGCTATCTTTTGATGAATGCGCCGCCGGCTTATCCGCCCTACAATATAGCGTCTGCGTCGAGAGTGCCTTCTTTAAATATATTCTGGAGACAGCCAGGCACTGGGTTGTCTCCTGAACAGCAGCGATCTGAGAAATAAATGCGGGTACTGGGAATAGAAACCTCCTGTGACGAAACAGGCTTGGCCATTTACGATAGCGAGCAGGGCCTGCTCGGGCATAAATTGCACAGCCAGGTTGATCTGCATGCGGTGTATGGTGGCGTGGTGCCGGAACTGGCGTCGCGGGACCATGTGCGCAAGACTCTGCCGCTGCTCTCCAGACTGCTGGCGGAGACCGGGCTGGCTAAAACGGATATCGATGGTGTCGCCTATACCGCCGGCCCCGGACTGGTCGGCGCCCTGCTGGTGGGGGCCGCGATCGGCCGTAGCCTAGCGTGGGCCTGGCAGGTTCCTGCTGTGGGTGTACATCATATGGAGGGTCATCTGCTGGCACCGATGCTGGAGCCGACGGGGCCGGAATTTCCCTTTGTGGCCCTGCTGGTCTCCGGCGGGCATACCCAATTGGTGGAAGTGAAGGGGATCGGCCGATACCGAATGCTGGGCGAGTCCCTGGACGATGCGGCGGGTGAGGCATTCGACAAGACGGCCAAGATGATGGGGCTGCCCTATCCCGGTGGGCCGGAGCTGGCGGCGCTGGCGCTAGGGGGGGATCCACGGCGTTTCCGCTTCCCCCGCCCCATGACCGATCGGCCCGGACTCGATTTCAGCTTCAGTGGCCTCAAGACCTTCGCCCTGAATACAATGCAGCGTGAAGTGACATCCCGGGATGACGACGAGACGGCCATGCAGACCAAGGCCGACATTGCCCGCGCCTTTGAAGAGGCGGTGGTGGATACCCTGGTGATCAAGTGCCGGCGTGCGGTACGCGAATGTGGCGCCGCCACCCTGGTGCTGGCCGGCGGTGTCAGTGCCAACCGGCACCTGCGGGAGCGGATGCAGGCGGCAATGAAGCGGGAGGGGACCCGGGTGTTTTATCCCCGCACCGAGTTCTGTACCGATAATGGGGCGATGATCGCCTATGCCGGTTGGCAGCGGCTACGGGCCGGTGCCCGGGAACCGCTGGGATTTGGTGCCCGGGCGCGTTGGCCGATGGACACCCTGCCCGCTATCTGAACAGCGGGCCTGGGTCACCTTTCAGTGTCTGGACCCTGTTCGTCCTTTATTTTTCCCTCTGATCCGGTGAGTAGATTGCGGATGTTACTGCGGTGACGCCAGAACAGCAGGGCGCTCATCATGAGTTGCATAACGATCAGCTCCGGTGCCGGCCAGACATACCAGACCACCAGCGGCGCCAGCGCCATGGAGACCAGTGCGGCCAGGGAGGAGATATTCAGCCCTTTTGCCATCAGCAGCCAGAGCAGCGCCACCATACCACCGATCTGCCAGTGGATGCCGAACTGGGTTCCCAGTGCGGTGGCTACCCCCTTGCCGCCCTGAAAGCGGAAAAACAGGGGATAGAGGTGTCCTAGGAAGGCGGCCATGGCGACCGCCGCCAGTACCAGGGGCGGGACGCCGATCAGTTTCGCGGCCAGGACCGGGAGAAAGCCCTTCAGGCTGTCACCCAGCAGGGTAATGGCCGCCGCCTTCTTGCCGCCGAGGCGCAGTACGTTGGTGGCGCCGGGATTGTTCGAACCCTGGGTGCGTGGGTCCGGCAGGCCCATCAGGCGGCAGACAATGATGGCGCTGGAGAGGGAGCCCAGCAGATAGGCGACGATAATCAGTAAGGCGTTGGTCATGGCGGATCCTGTGCGCTGGGCGGTGCCCATCGGGTCTGCGGAATTCTCCCGGCTGCGGGGGTTCAGGGTCAAGGCTATTTGTTATCCGCCCTGGCTGCTTTAACATGGCCCGACAAAATGACAGGCATACGGAATACCCATGGATATAGTTTTTTTGCGTGATCTCAGGATTGATACGGTAATCGGTATCTACGACTGGGAGCGGGAGATCAGACAGACCGTGGTACTCGATATAGAGATGAGTACCGATGTGCGGCGTGCCGCTGCCAGCGAGAATATTGCCGATGCGGTGGATTACAAGGCGGTTTCCAAGCGATTGGTCAGTTTTGTCGAAGGGAGCCAGTTTCAACTGGTGGAGACCCTGGCGGAGCGTTGCGCCGAGATCATCCGCGAGGAGTTCGCAGTGCGCTGGGTGCGGCTTACGCTGAACAAGATCGGTGCCGTGAGCGCTGCCAGCGATGTGGGGGTGATTATCGAACGGGGCGAGCGTTTCTGAATGAGCCGGATCTGGATCAGTCTCGGCAGCAATATCGATCGTGAGCGCAATATCCGTGCGGCGCTGCATGACCTGCAGGCGGAATTCGGCAGCCTGTTGATCTCCCGGATCTATGAGAGCGAGGCGGTCGGTTTTTCCGGTGATGCCTTCTATAACCTGGTGGTGGGGATTGATACGGAGCGCCCGGTGGACGAGTTGATCCGGCTGTTTCGCGCCATCGAGTCGGCCCACGGCAGAACCCGGGAAGGGGGCGGTTTTGCGGCACGCACGCTGGATATCGACTTGCTGACCTATGGCGATCGGGTCATGGATCTGGGCGGGCTGCATCTGCCGCGGGATGAGATCACCCGCTACGCCTTTGTGCTGTTGCCCCTGTCGGAACTGGCCGGTGAGAGCCGTCATCCCGAGCTGGGCGAAACCTACGGTGAGCTCTGGCGGCGCTTTGACCACGCATCCCAGCGGCTCTGGCCGGTGCCGTTCGAGACCGGGCTGAACCCGGAAGCTTGATCCCGGTCACTGCTGCAGGCTGCGGCCCCCGTCCACCGCGATGATCTGCCCGGTGATATAGGGCGCATCCAGGGCCAGGAAACGCACGGTGCGGGCAATATCCTGTGGTGTGCCCGATTTTTCCAGCGCGGTGCGGGAGAGGATTTCGCGTTTCGCCTGTTCGCTCAGCTCCTGTTCCGGCCAAAGAATGGCCCCGGGAGCGACGCCGTTGACCCGGATCTCCGGGCCCAGTTCCCGCGCCAGCGCTTTCACCATCATGGCGTTGCCCGCCTTGGCCATGCTGTAGACCGGGTGATTTTTCAGCGGGCGTTCGGCATGAATGTCCACCAGGTTGATGATGGCTCCGCGGCTGGCCCTGAGCAGGGGCGCAGCGGCCGCGGCGAGAAAAAACGGCGCCTTGAGATTGGTGCCCATCAAGTCATCCCACTGCCCGGGGGTCAACTGCTGCAGCGGTGTGGGGTAGAAGCTGGAAGCGTTGTTGACCAGCAGGTCGAGCCGGCCGCGCCACTGGCTGATTTGCGAAATGATACCGGCATGTTGCTCCAGCACGTTGAGATCGGCCTGGATCAGCCGCACCGAATTCGCCCGCTGCTGTTCCAGGGCCTCTTTGAGCGCTTCGGCGGGGGCTTGCGAATGGCGATAATGCAGTGCGATATCCAGGCCGCACTGATGCAGGCTGCGGGCAATCGCGGCCCCGATCCGCTGGGCGGCGCCGGTGATCAGGGCGACGGGTCGGTTCTCTTGAGTCACGTTCGGTACTCCCTCGATTTCTGCTCTCTTCCCGGTCTTGTTAGACTAGCCGTGAAAAGCGCGCTTCAATAACAATCACTTTATACCGAACAGACGAGTTTACGAAATTCATGAATGAGCGGATCAACCCCCGGGCGGTCGAGGCCGTGGTGGCCCGGTTGCCGGAACCCGACGCGGATGCCCGCCAGCATAGCCTGAAACTGGTCTCCCTGATCCGTGATGAGATCGCCGCGGCCGGCGGCAGGATACCTTTTGACCGCTATATGGAGCTGGCACTCTATGCCCCGGGACTTGGCTATTACACGGCCGGTGCGCGCAAGTTCGGTGGGTCGGGTGATTTTGTCACGGCGCCGGAGGTCTCACCGCTGTTTGCCCGCTGCCTGGCGCAGCAGTGCCGGGAGGTGCTTGATAATCTCGAAGGGGGCGCGATCCTGGAAGTGGGGGCCGGCTCCGGCATCCTCGCCGCCGATCTGCTGCTGGAACTGGAGCGGCTCGACTGCCTGCCGGAACGCTACCTGATTCTGGATCTGAGTCCGGAGTTGCAGCAGCGCCAGCGCCGGACCCTGAGCCGCTGCGCGCCTCATCTGCTGCAGCGGGTGGCCTGGCTGGGGGCGTTTCCAGAGACCGCCTTTTCCGGTGTGGTGATCGCCAATGAACTGCTGGATGCCATGCCGGTGCACCGTTTCAGGCTCTCCGCCGGTAGCCTGTTGGAGCAGTTTGTCAGCTGGAACGGGGAGCAGTTTGCATTAGGTTGGGCCGAGCCGGCCTCGCCTGATTTTGCGAAACAGCTGGCCGGTCCCCTGGGCCGGTTGGATGGAATGGATGATTACGAGTCGGAAATCAATCTGCGCGCCGCTCCCTGGCTGGATGCCCTCGCCGGCAGCCTGGCGCAGGGGGCGGTGTTGCTGATCGATTACGGATACAGCCGCGCCGAGTATTATCACCCGGCGCGCAGCCGCGGCACCCTGATGTGCCACTACCGGCACCGCGCCCACGCCGATCCGCTGGTCTATCCGGGATTGCAGGACATCACCGCCCATGTGGATTTTACCGCGATCGCCGAGGCGGCGCAGTCTGCGGGGTTCCAGGTGGCCGGCTACACCACCCAGGCGTTCTTCCTGATGGGGAGTGGACTGGAGCGGCAGGTTGCCCGGTCCGATGCGGATGATGCGGCCGCCCATCTGGCGCTGGTGCAAGGAGTGAAACGGTTGACCCTGCCGACCGAGATGGGGGAACGTTTCAAGGTGCTGGGGCTGACCCGCAGCTGGGACAGGCCGCTGTGCGGTTTTGCCATGAGGGATCTGCGTGAACGGCTCTAGCTGGCGTGCCGGGATCTTGTCCATCATGTTGCTGACCGGCTGTGTTGGTGCCCCCGATCGCGACTCGCCGATCAGGACCCGGCAGTTCCAGGTGGATGATATCGCCAAGAGCGATGTGGACATGGTGGCGGAGATTCAGGTCCGCTTCTCCATGGAGTATGTGCAGGAGTTGATGGAAAAACTCTATCGGCGCAATCCCCGGGAGTGGCTCAAGGAGGGCGTCGCCAGCCTGGAACAGGCCGTTGAGCGGGTGTTTGGCGCGGCGCGGAACGAGGCTTTTCCTGAGCTGCAGGGGAAGCATGGCAGTGATGCCATCATGCTGGCCTTTGATGAGTCGTACCCGGGGGACCGGGTACTCGCCTTTGCCGAGGGCCTGCGGGGCATGATTCTGGCGGCGCATAACGGCAAGCAGGTGTTCTACCTGACCGATGAGCTGGATCCGCAGAAACTCTACAACGCGGCCCGCAATATCGAGACTGCCGCCTGGAAGCTGGCCCATGCCCGGGACAGTCAGGGCCGGCTGTTTCTGATCAGCAACCAGACGGCGGGACCGGTGATCAATCTCAGTTATGAGCGCCTGTTCGGCAAACTGATCGCCCTGCAGGACGGGATGGCCAGAATTGTCGCGCAGAGCAGCAATCGACGTATCAAGACCATCATTCAGTCGGTCGCCTCCGCGGTATTCATACCAATATGAAGTTATTTCTGATCCCTATCGAATAGTTGCAAACGATACGGTTTTGCGGCTAGATTGTTCCTGTGTGGAACATTTCAGCGAGTGAATTTTATGTCTTCCTATAAAAGCGATTTTGAACCCGGCGATATTCTGGAGCTGTTTGGCGAAACCTATCAGGTGCTGGAAAACGATGGTGTTACCGGACAGCTAATCCCTTTTCCCTCGGAGGAGATCCCTGCCCATGCCGTGGTCTGGGCGGAAGAAAAGGGCGAGTACAACCGCATCGGCAAGGCCGAACTGCCCGGTCCGGCGCCCTGTGCCACCAATAATGGCAGTTGCCCGAGCAACGGTCAGGGTTCGCCGCTTTACCAACCAAAGATATTCAAGATGTAGATTCGGGATGGCCGGCTTTACCGGCCATCCGGCTGGTCTGGGCGGTTTGCGGTGCCGTCTTGGCACTATTTTGTCTCGTCGATCATTTGGCTTAACATAGCCCTTTTCCCGGCTGCACAGGGCCGGGTTTCTTGCTGTACAGGAACTCCCCGCCACATGATCGCCGTATTCAACGCACTGATGCCGGTTATCGCCATTATTCTGCTGGGGATGCTGCTGCGCCGTACCAGCCTGTTCACGGACGAGAGCTGGCTCGGTTTTGAAAACCTCTGCTACTTCGTGCTGTTTCCGGCGCTGCTGATCAAAACCCTGGCGACAGCGAAAATCGCCTCCACCGAACTGCTGCTGTTTTCCGCCATGGTGCTGTTTGCCATCTTTGGCATGAGCCTGCTGTTGTTGCTGTTTCAACCGCTGATGCGGCGTTGGCTGGGTATTGGCGGCCCGGCGTTTACCAGCCTGTTTCAGGGGGCGACCCGCTGGCACGGGTTTATCGCCCTCTCCATTGTCGGTCTGCTGTATGGTGATGAAGGGGTCGCCTACATGGCGATTATCATGGCGGTCATCATCCCGCCACTGAATGTCATCAATGTCTCGGTGCTGGCCCGCTTTAGCGATGGTGACAGCGGTCTGGGTGACGTGTTGCACAAGCTGCTGAGAAATCCCTTCATCATCGCCTGTGTGGCGGGCGCCGCGCTCAATCTCTCCGGCATCGGGCTGCCGTCGCAGATCTTCTCCCTGCTCGATATTCTCGGCGGCGGTGCGCTGGGACTCGGTCTGCTGACAGTGGGGGCCGGGCTGCACTTCTCCCTGGTGCTGGATCACCGCTTGCTGGTCAGCTTCGGTGCCGCCATCCGCCTGCTGGGGATGCCGCTGTTGATGTTTTGCGGGGCCTGGCTATTTGGTATCGAGGGGGTGCCGCGAACCGTGGCGGTAATCGCCGCCGCCGTACCCACCGCCTCCACCTCCTATATCCTGGCCCGCCAGATGGGTGGCGATGCCCCGCTGATGGCCAACCTGATTACCGTGCAGGTGATTGCCGCTACACTCACCCTGCCGGTGATGATCTGGCTGGCAGGTTTTTGATTCAGCCGCTAGCGATAATCTGACCCTGTTGATATCGGCACAAGGAGACGAACAATGGCCCGATTTGACGGTTTCCCCCGGGGCACCCTGACCTTTCTCGACGAGTTGAAGGTAAACAATCACAAGGCCTGGTTCAATGACAACAAGCCCCGCTACGAGGCACTGGTCCGGGAGCCGGCGCTCGCCTTCATCGAGTCGATGGCGCCCGGACTGGCAGAGATATCGCCCCATTTTCGCGCTGTTCCGAAGAAGGTGGGGGGTTCCCTGATGCGGGTCTATCGGGATACCCGCTTTGCCAGCGACAAGACTCCCTACAAGACCAATATCGGCATCCAGTTTCGCCATGAACTGGGTAAGGATATCCATGCGCCGGGCTTCTATCTGCATATTGCCCCGGAAGGCTGTTTTGTCGGTGCCGGGATCTGGCATCCCGAGTCGAAAACCCTGAACCGGATCCGCACCTTCATGGATGACAATCCGGCGGCCTGGCGCAAGGCGTTGCAAGTGCCGGCCTTTGCCCGGCAATTCAATCTCGAGGGCGATAGCCTGAAGCGGCCGCCGCGCGGCTTTGCCGCCGACCATCCGCTGATCGAGGATCTCAAGCGGAAGGATTTCATCGCCATCAAATCGATTGAACCGGCAACGATTCACTCGCCCCGTTTCAGCCAGTCGGTGCTGAAGGATTTTCGCTGCGCGGATGCCCTGATGCGTTATCTTTGTATGGCCATCCGTGTCAATTACTGATCCGCCGGGTTTCATCGCTTGCTAATCCTGCTGGTTGTTCTATGATGTGCAAAAGCATTTAAATAGTTATTTATTTCAATAACTTATATCGGTATAAACGGAATATTGTAACTGAGGTTCAGGCTATGCAGTCAGGTCCGCGCGAGATCGAAACCCCGTTCCGCCCCATTCCCCTGGAGGTGCCGGAAGGGATGATGCCGAATGAGTTTTTCAACAGCACCGAGAACCTTAATGATCTGGTGCACAATAACGGTCTGCTGGTGAATCCGGAGAACCTGCTGCTCTATCGCAAGGCGCTGGGCCACAGCACCGATTTTGATGCCTCGATCATCTATAACACCTCAAACTGTATCCTGGATCCGCTGGGTCGGCCGGTGCGCCGTACCCAGGTGCCGGACCAGGTGAAGAGTGTCTGGAACCGGATGAACCAGGTGCTGATTCACTACATGCTGGAGCAGTATCCCGATCCGGACAAGGCGCTGATTCTGGCGGGAGAGGCGAGCCTGGATGCCACCTGGCCGCTCACCTCGCCCGGCGTGCCCAGCATCCGTATGCTGCACAACCATTTCATCGTGTTCGATAAACAGCAGTTGCGGCAGGCACGCTTTGCCGATCCGGATAATCCGAATCTCACCGATGGCGGTCAGCACAGTCTGTTTCAGGCCTACATGCACGATGTCTACCATGAATTCTTCTCCCAGCTGGATCTGCAAATCCTCAGGCCGGTTACTGACAGTACCTGCCGCATCGAATTGACCGGCTATCCGCAGGGGCTGCCGAGCTGGGAGGTGCAGGGCGGGGTGGATGTGTTGAAAAGCATCCGCTTCTGGCGTGAATATGACGCCATTCTGATGGGTTTCATCGATTTTTATCGAACCTTCTTCACTCAGGTCTCGACCCGCAATGCGCCGATTCCCAGGGACGCCTACTTCCCCGAACAGATCGAAAACACCCTGCTCTATAACAATGACTTCCTCAAGGCCGCCAAGAAGGTGCGTGATCAGTGTGTGCGCGATGCCAAGTACGCCAATGCCATCCGCTGGCAGCCGGCCTTCAAACAGCTGCTGTACCGGGATGACGGCGGGCGGCTGATTATCACCATCAGCCAGAACTCCATCGGCAACGCCATTACCGAGCTGTTGGGGGTGGTGGTGAAGCGGATTCCGGATGCCGAAGCCTATGAAGCGAAGGAGCCCCGGTTGATCGAGCGACTGCTGGAAGTGCGGCGGCGGCTGGTGGAGGCGGACCTGGGAGAGCCGGTGAGTACTCCGTACTGGGGTGTGGAATAGCGGCCGCCTGACGCGGATATCGGCGGATGTCTACTTGTGGCGTTTGTCGCGCACATAGAGGACCTTGGAATTGGTGGTACCGACCTGGCGCTCCTCGATATCAAACAGCTTGGTAGCCATGACCAGCTCACTCAGCCTGGCGTAGCCGTAATTGCGCGGATCAAAGTCGGGGGACTGCTTGGCGATATTGCTGCCGACCGGCCCAAGCTGGGCCCAGCCGCTGTCATCGGATGAGGTGGTAACGGCGTTACGCAGCAGGTTGACCAGCTTGGCATCCCGTCGCAGATCACCACTGCTCTTCTTGGCGATGGCGGTCCCCTCCTCACTCTTGGCGCGCAGTACCTCGGTGTAGATGAATTTGTCACAGGCGGAGACAAAGGGCGAGGGCGTCTTTTTTTCGCCAAAGCCATACACCAGCAGTCCTGATTCCCGGATCCGCGAAGCCAGTTTGGTAAAATCACTGTCGCTGGAGACGATGCAGAAGCCGTTGAAGTTGTTGGTGTAGAGCAGGTCCATGGCGTCGATGATCATGGCGCTGTCGGTGGCGTTTTTCCCCTTGGTATAGGCGAACTGCTGCATCGGCTGGATCGAGTGTTCCAGCAGCACCTCCTTCCACCCCTTCAGGCCTGGTGCGGTCCAGTCGCCGTAGATGCGCTTGACGCTGGCTGTGCCGTAGTTGGCGATCTCCGACAACAGGCCGTCCACAATGCTCGGTTGCGCATTGTCCGCATCAATCAGTACCGCGAGTTTATCAGTATTTTCCATGGTATCTCGTCAGGTTGGTCGTTCATGGACAGTCTGCCGGGTGGTGCAGGGTGATTGTGTTCAGACTAGCAGACTCCCGGATGGGGCGGAACTGTTTTCCCGATCTTTGCGCAGGCCGGGATCGTCCTATAATTGGTAGCGCATGGTGATTGTTGGCAGAGAGCCGGTGATTGAGCGAGATCATGAATTTGGCGGGAAAGGGTTTTCCTCTCGTGCCGGGTTGATACTATGACGGCGTACGGGGCGAGTGGCGCACTGAGATGGATTATCTACGCAAGGTTTATCAACTGAATATCAGCCTGCTGGGGGTGATCCCCGAGGTGTGGCGTCAACTGCGGGTTGCAGACAGCGATACCCTCGCAGATCTGCACCATATTCTGCAGATCGCCATGGGTTGGACCAGCATCCATATGCACATGTTTATCAAGGATGGTGAGAAATACGGCATTCCCGATGACCAGTTTCCGGATGATACCCGTAATGAGCAGCAGACGCGCCTGCGCCAGGTGCTGAAGAAGCCGGGGGAGAGTCTGCTCTATATCTACGACTTCGGTGATGCCTGGGAGCACCGGGTGGTGCTGCAGGAGATCCTGCCGTACGATCTGTCACAGCCCCTGCCGGTCTGCTGTGGTGGCGAGCGTGCCTGCCCGCCCGAGGATGTGGGTGGTCCACCCGGTTACGATGAGTTTCTGGAGGCGACTGCCGATCCCTCCCATCCCGAGCATGACTACATGGTCCGCTGGATCGGGGGTGAGTTTTCGCCCGATCTGTTCGATATTGGCCTGACCAATAAACAGCTGCGGGAAAAACATCTTCGCATCGGCTGATGCCGGTCTCAGTGGAGGGTGGGCAGGCGTTTCAGTGGTTCGATCAGATCCTCCAGGCCATTGATCTTGATCTCCAGGGCAAGTGCCATCAGGCGTCCCAGCTGACCCTCCGGAAACCCCTGGTTGGCAAACCAGATGAGGTACGCCTCCGGCAGGTCGATCAGCACTTTTCCTTGGTACTTGCCAAACGGCATCTCCATCTTGGCGAGTTTGATCAGCTCTTTTTTATCGAACATGGTCAGGGCAGGTTCCGGATCAGTCGGGTGTGGCCGGCTTTCGCAGCAGGGGTTTATGGCCCGCCGCGCGGGGACCTTCACCGGCATGGGCGCCACTGGGCTTGCGCCGTTTGCCGATATTCTTCCGGTCGCGCAGCCGCTGCTTGGGCTTTTTATCCTTGGTCTTCTCATCCTTTGTGGATAGCGTTTTCTGTTTTACGCCCGCCGCCTTGCCGGAACTTTTCAGCTTGCGGGGCCCACGGTATTTACCGCCGACTTCTTTAATGCAGCGCCGTTCGAATTCATGTTTCAGGTAACGCTCGATCCCCGTCATCAGGTTCCACTCCTGATGGGAGATTAGCGATATGGCCAGGCCCTGTTCGCCGGCGCGCCCGGTGCGGCCGATGCGGTGCACATAATCCTTGCCGCTGCGGGCCATGTCGAAATTGACCACCAGGTCGATGCCCTTGACATCCAATCCCCGTGCCGCTACGTCGGTGGCCACGAGAATCCGGATGGTTCCCTGGCGCAGAAAGGCCATCATCTGGTTGCGCTCGTCCTGCGCCATGTCCCCGTGCAGGACCCCGACCCGCAGGCCCTGCCTGCGCAGTTCCGGGCCCAGTGCGTCGGCCTGTAACCGGGTGTTGGTGAAGACCAGGGCCTTGTCATAAGTTTCGTGCTGCAGCAGCCAGGTGAGCAGGCTGCGTTTGTGGATCTTGTCATCAGCCGGGATCACCTGTTGGGTGATGTTGGCGTGGCGGTCACGCACCGTGCTGAGGGTGATGGTGACCGGATCCTTCAGCAGCCGGTCAATAATGCCCTTCAGCCCGCGATGACTCAGGGTGGCGGAAAAAAGCAGTGTCTGGCGTTGGCTGTTGCACTGCCCGGTAATGCTCAGCACATCGTCGCTGAAGCCCATGTCCAGCATGCGGTCCGCTTCGTCCAGGATCAGCACCTCCAGGTCACTGAAGTCGGGCGTTCCCTGTTCCAGGTGCTCCAGCAGCCGTCCCGGCGTGGCGACGATAATCTCCGGGTTCTTGCGGAACAGGGCGCGCTGATACTTGAAGGACTCGCCGCCGGTGATCAGGCCGATCTGCAGCCGGGTAGCACGGGTCAGTCTCTCCCCCTGCTTGAGTATCTGATGGGCCAGTTCCCGGGTGGGCACCAGGATCAGTACCCGGGTGCCGCTTTCGGGAGCCGGCATGTTGAGCAGGCGGTCCAGTGTCGGCAGCAGAAAGGCGAAGGTCTTGCCGCTGCCGGTCTCCGCGCTGGCGATCAGGTCCCGCTGTTCCAGTAGCACCGGGATCGCCTGTCGTTGAATGGGCGTTGCCTCATCCAGTCCCAATGCCTCGAGTGTCTGGAGCAGGCGTGGATGGAGTGGAAAACTGGATAACAAAGGGATCACCATGAATGTACTGGAGTGGAAATTGCGGGCTATTGTAATCCATTGCCGGGGAAATGTTGGGATAAATCCATGCGCGATGGTGCAGGCATGTCTGTGAGATAATAGACGCCAATTCAAACCCTGAGCAATATCGCCATCCGGAATAGATCTGTGAATCGGTATGATGTGATCATAATCGGCGCCGGTGCCGCCGGCCTCATGTGCGCCGCCACGGCGGGACAGCGTGGCCGTCGCGTCCTGTTGCTGGACAACAGCCGCAAGGTGGGCAAGAAGATTCTGATGTCCGGCGGCGGGCGCTGCAATTTTACCAATCGTTATGTGGGGCCCGACAACTATGTCTCGCACAATCCACATTTCTGCAAGTCGGCGCTCAAGCGCTATACCCAGTGGGACTTTATCGCCCTGGTGGAGCGCCACGGCATCGCCTACCATGAACGGGATCATGGGCAACTGTTCTGTAACGATTCCGCCAGAGCGATCCTCGATATGCTGCTGGCGGAGTGCGACCAGCCGACGGTCTCCCTGAAAACCGCCTGTGAGATAGAGTCGATCCGATATGACCAGTGCTATATGCTGCACACCGGTCAGGGCGGGTTCTTGGCGGATTCCCTGGTGCTGGCGACCGGTGGCCTCTCCATTCCGAGCATGGGATCGAGCGGCTTTGGTTACGCCATCGCCCGGCAGTTCGGACTGAATGTGTTGCCCCAGCAGGCCGGTCTGGTGCCCTTTACCTTCAGTGACCGGATGAAGGCGGTTACCACACGCCTGGCCGGCATCGCGATACCGGTAAGCATGCGCACTGGTGGCCATGCCTTTACCGAACAGTTGCTGTTTACCCACCGGGGTTTGAGCGGGCCGGTGGTGCTGCAGCTCTCCAACTACTGGCGACCCGGCGAGTCGGTCAGGGTCGATCTGTTGCCAGAGATGGCTGCGGACCGGTTGCTGGCGGATCTGAAACAAAACCATCCCAGGGGATTGCTGAAGAATCTCCTGGCCAGACAGTTACCCAGGAAACTGGTTAATGAGTTGATGCTGCTGTACTGGCCGGACTGGTCGGAGCGGCCGGTTTCCGAAATGCCCGATGCACTGCTGCTGCAGATCGCAGGGCAGCTGAATGGCTGGACCCTGAAGCCCTCGGGCACCGAAGGTTACCGCACGGCCGAGGTGACCCTGGGCGGGGTGGATACCGATGGCCTCTCTTCAAAAACCATGGAGTGCAGGCACCAGCCGGGCCTGTTTTTTATCGGCGAGGTGCTGGATGTGACCGGTCACCTGGGCGGTTTCAATTTTCAGTGGGCCTGGTCATCCGGCTATGCGGCCGGGCAATTTGCCTGACACGCTTTTGCGTCACGGGAGTTAAAATTCAGTAGCATATCTTGATCTACTTATCTTAACTCCGGACGGCAAAATCCATTTAAGTTTCAATTGCAATTGTCGCTATCACCCTACATGCCGCTGATGTTTACGCGGCGAGCTGTGGGATTGTTGTCGATAGCTATTCCTGTTGTTCCCACGCACTGCCAATTACCTGATGAACAATCCGGTTTGCCGGTTGGGAAATTTCTATTATGAAGATCAAAACTAAACTGACTGTTGGTGCCAGTCTGTTGATGCTCGTACCCGTTGTCGTGGTGAGTGCGGTTCTCGGCTGGATTGCTGTGGATAACGGGCGTCAGGCGCTGGAGACCAAATCGCATCACCAGATGATCGCCCTGAAGAACAGCTCCCAGGAGGCGGTTGAAAATTATTTCAAAATGGTGCGGGCGCAGATGATCACGCTCTCTGATAACCGGATGATTGTCGATGCGCTGGGTTCATTGCCCAATGCCTACAAGAACTACCAGTCCAGTGTGGAGGCGACCGGTGAGGCGGGTGCTCCCAAGCTGGAGCAGATGCGCCAGGATCTGCAAGCGCACTATAACGGCGCCTTTCTGCAGGAGTACAGAAAGCAGAATGGCGGCAGTGCACTTGATGTGGATAAGTGGCCGGGACAGTTGAGTGGTACGGGCATTGCCCTGCAACACGCCTATATTGCCGCCAACCCCAATCCGCTGGGTGAGAAGAGTGCGCTGATCATGCCCGAGGACGGTTCTCTCTACGAAGTGATGCATAAACGCTTCCACGGCTCGCTGAAGGATTATCAGGAGCGGTTCGGTTATGAGGATATCCTGCTGGTGGATTCGGCCACGAATGAAGTGATCTATTCGGTGGCCAAGAAGGCGGATTTCGCCACTTCGCTGACAGATGGGGCATTTGCCGACAGCCGCCTGGCCGAGGTGTACCAGATGGCCAATGCGTCAGATGATCCTGGCTTTATCGCCATAACTGACTTTGCCCCTTATGCCCCCTCCTATAACAACCAGATGGCCTTTGTCGCCTCACCCGTGTTCACCCGCGGCAAGCGTATTGGTGTACTGGTGTTCCAGCTCTCGGTGGAGCGGCTCTCCGCTATCATGACCCACGATCGCAAATGGGCCGATGTCGGCCTGGGCGAGTCGGGTGAGGGGCTGATTATCGGCCCTGACTACACGCTGCGCAGCGACAGCCGCTTCCAGATTGAGGATGAAGCCGGTTATCTGGAAAGCCTGCGCAAGGCGGGGATGTCCGCGGCGCAGGTGGCCCTGGTGGAGGCCAAGCATTCGGGTATCGGCATCCAGTCGCTGAAGTCGCCGGCAACCGAGGCGGCTCTGGCGGGTGAGTCGGGCGTGGCGGTCTATCCCGACTACCGGGGTGTGGATGTATTGACCGCCTATGCACCGCTGAATATCGCCGGCCTGAAGTGGGCGGTGATTGCCAAGATGAACACTGAAGAGGCGTTCCGTTCCGTAGAGTCCCTGAAGAGCACCATTGCCGGGGTGGCCATCGGCATCGCGCTGCTGGTATTTGTCGTCGGCGCCCTGATCGGCTGGGTGTTTACCGGGCTGATCGTGCGTCCGATCCAGAATACGGTGGATGCGGTGAAGGATATTGCCGAGGGTGAAGGGGATCTGACCCGTCGCCTGGATGCCCGCAGCAAGGATGAGCTGGGTGAGCTGGCCGGATGGTTCAACCGGTTCCTGGACAAGATGCAGGGCGTGGTGGGTGAGCTGAACAGTGTGACGCAGAATCTCTCGGTATCGGCGGAACAGCTCTCCCGGGTCTCGGAAGAGACACGGGACGGTATCAGTAATCAGCAGGGGCAGACCGAACAGGCGGCGACCGCCACCAACGAGATGGCGGCTACGGTGCAGGAGGTGGCGAAGAATGCCGAGTCCGCTGCCAGTTCCGCCATGCAGGCGCGTAAACAGGCGACCCAGGGCAAGGGTACGGTGGATGAGAGCATCGCGACCATCCACAACCTGTCGGCCACGGTGGAGCAGGCGGCTGCGGTGATCGGCAAGCTGGAGCAGGACAGCGTCGAGATCGGCGGGGTGCTGGATGTGATCCGCAACATTGCCGAACAGACCAATCTGCTGGCCCTGAATGCGGCGATCGAGGCGGCCCGGGCCGGCGAGCAGGGGCGTGGATTCGCTGTAGTGGCGGATGAGGTGCGTACCCTGGCCTCCCGCACCCAGCAGTCGACCCAGGAGATTCAGGAGATGATCGAGCGCCTGCAGACGGCCTCCAAGGAGGCGGTGAAGGCGATGGATGAGACCAATTCACAGGCCAGAAAGGGGACCGATTTCGCGGTCAGGACCGGCGAGGTGCTGGAGTCCATCACCACGGCCATCAATCAGATCAGCGATATGAATACCCAGATTGCCAGCGCCGCCGAAGAGCAGAGCCTGGTGGCGGAAGAGATCAACCGCAATGTGGTGGGCATCACCGAGATCAGCGAGCACACCGCGAAGGGCGCAAGGGAGACGGCATCGGCCAGTGAGGATCTGAACAATCTGGCCGGGCAGCTGCAGCGGGTTGTCGGCCAGTTCAAGATCTAGCCAGCCTGGCTTGACTCATCGTAGCGAGGGAAGCCCGGTTGGTTCAGCACATGGATGTGCTTCACCCTTTCGGGATTGACACATCAATCGCTCCAGGCGATTGCATGAGTCGAATTTATGTAAAATCACCGTTCGCCCTGAGCCTGTCGAAGGGAGCCTGTCGAAGGGCGTTTCCAGGTGATTACCTGCGGTTCATGGTTCGACAAGCTCACCACGAACGGGGCAGGCTCACCACAAATGGAAATCACCCGTTCATCCTGAGCTTGTCGAAGGAAGCTTGTCGAAGGATGTTTCGAGACAAATCATGAACTGATTTAACGCGAAAGATCGGAAAGTCTGGCCAACACCGGTTTTCTCCGCGGTAGATCAGTATTAAGTCTGGCAGTCTGCGAGACCAGGCTTGTTTGGCGGCAGGATGCTATCCGAAGGGGTGTTTTGTGCGCCGCAACAAGTTAGCGGTTGAACTCGGGATTCATACGCCAAAAAATATCCTCACTCGCGGGTGTGCTGACGGGCCGGTTTAGGCGGTTGGTCAGGCGGATCAGTCGCTCATGCTGAGGATCGATCTCCAGTCCCTGGGAGAGATAGCGCCGCGCCCGCAGGGTGCGGCCCCGGTCGATCTGGATCTGTGCCAGGTCGGCATAGCGGTCAGCGATCCTCTCTAGCCCGCGGACCGCCTCCGGGTTATCCGGTGCCTGTGCCAACACCTGGCTGTAATAGAGGCGGGCACTGTCATTCGGTGGATAACTCAGCCGGTCCGCCGCCAGCCGCTGCTCGGCCTTCCGCAGTAGCTCGGCAATATCCCGGGCCGCAGTATCGGTCGCTACGGATCCGTGGTCATTCAGTGTCGCCGTTGCCGGCTCTACAGCCTCCGCTGAGAGTGCTGCGGCCGGGGCGACAACGGCCATTGTTTCCACCCGAGCCGCAACGTCCGTCAGATGGCTGGGCGGCTGTTCGGATTGGCGGTTATCGGCCAGTTGCTGGAGGAGGAGCCAGCCCGACAGCAACAGCCCAAGGCCGATGGCGACCGGCCAGCGGATGCGCAGATGCCGGGGCGGCAGGGCCTCCAGCGCCTGGGTTTCCAGGGGGGGTTCCTCTCTCTCCACCGCATCTGTGCCGGGCCTTTTCTGGGAGCGTATCCGGCCGCGCAGCGACTGCAGGGTCATCAACAGTTCGGCGCCACTCTGGAAGCGCTCTTCCGGTTTTTTTGCCAGCAGTTTGTCCAGCAGCGGCTGCAGGCTGGAGAACTGTTCCGGCAGTTGCGGCAGCGGCTGCTGGATATGGGCCATCAGGGTGGCGGCAAAGCTGTCCGCGCTATAGGGTTTTCTGCCGGTGAGCATCTCGTAGAGAATGATGCCCAGGCTGTAGAGATCGGAACGCCCGTCCACCCGGCGGATGCCCTGGGCCAGTTCCGGACTGAGATAGTGGGGGCTGCCCATCACCGTGCCGGTCACCGTCAGGTCGTTATCGGCTTGGATCAGCTTGGCGATGCCGAAGTCGGTCAGCACCGGGGAACCGTCGTTGCGAAACAGGATATTGGACGGCTTGATGTCCCGGTGTATCACCCCCTCGCCATGCACATAGGCGAGACAGCCTGCCAGGCGGCCGAGGATCTTCAGGGCCTGGGCCGGTTTGATACCCTGGGCAATGCGGGATTTCAGGTCTCCGCCGGGCAGATACTCCATGGCGATGTAATAGAAGCCGTCACCCTGTCCGATATCGAAAATGGCGATCAGGTTGCTGTGGTTGAGACGGGCGATGCAGCGTCCCTCATTGAAAAAACGCTCAAAAAACTGCGGGGTATCGGGATCGTGCAGCACCTTGAGCGCCACCGGCCGGCCGAGCGACATCTGGGTGGCCAGGTAGACGGTGGCCATACCGCCCTTGCCCAGGATGCGTTCGATGCGATAGCCGGGGACTTCGATCTGCAGATGATGGTTCATTTCCGGTCCCGTCCTGTTCCTGGCTGACGGGAGCTTTTCTGGCCGGTCTCCCGCTGGAGAGAGGTTACCCCCTTGGCCAGGGGTATCATCCGCTGGTGCCGAAAACTGTGCACTGTTTCACTTAACCGAGGCGTCTGCATCGCTTTTCCAGGTTTTTTTGACGCTGGCGATGGCCCGGCTTCTAGCCTGAAAAATGATCCCCGGGATCATGGCCGGATCGGTGGCCCGCCGCGCCAGCGCTGCGGTATCGACCGCGGCGGCGGCCTCCCGGGCGGCCCGGAAGTAGTCAGCCTGAGGATAGGGTTGTTGCTCGAAGCCTGTGCGGCCCCGGGCATCCGCCTTACAGGCAATGAGAAACTGCTCCATCCGCTCGGGGCGGCGCAGCGCATCCAGTTTCTGCAGGGTGCGCAGCAGGGTGGCCGGCTTCAACTCGAAGGCCCGGTGGCAATGGGTGTGGTATTCCGCTGCCAGGCGGCTGGATTCACGAAAGCGGTTGGGTACCCGCAGCCGGTCACACAGTTGCTCCACCAGTTTTGCCCCGCGCTGCTCATGCCCATGATGGTTGGGCCATTCCGCCTTTGGGGTGGTGCCCTTGCCGAGATCGTGCAGCAGGGCGGCCAGGCGGGTTTCCGGTTCCTGGCTGAGGCGGCAGGCCTGGCGCAGCACCATCAGCGTGTGCACCCCGGTGTCGATCTCCGGGTGATGGTGTGGCGGCTGGGGAATACCGAACAGTCGGTCCAGTTCCGGCAGGATCACCCGCAGGGCGCCGAGATCACGCAGGGTTTCGATGAAGATGGCCGGGTCGGAACCCTGCAGCGCCCGCGCGATCTCTGCCCAGACCCGTTCCGGTACCAACTGATCCAGTTCGCCCGCGTGGACCATCTGTCGCACCAGTTGCCGGGTCTCTTCCGCCACGCGGAATCCGAAGTCGGCGAAGCGGGCGGCAAACCGGGCCAGCCGCAGTACCCGGATCGGATCACGCCTGAACGTGGGGGTGTGGCGCAGCCAGCGCGCCTGCAGATCCTGCTGGCCGTTCAACGGGTCGATATAGGTTCCTTCCGGCGACAGGGCGATGGCATTGATGGTGAGATCACGCTGTACCAGATCGTCACACACCTGCACCCGCTCCTCTTTTGCTGTGCTGTCACCGCGCGGCAGGGCGTACTCCTCGGCGCTCTCCGGGTGCAGAAAGACAGAAAAATCCTGGCCAACCTTGCGAAACCCCCGGGCCAGCAGCTGTTCAGCCGTCACGCCGGTGACCAGCCAGTCGCGATCACTGCTGGGTAACCCGAGCAGCCGGTCCCGCACCGCGCCACCGACCAGATAGGCGCGCAGGCCGGAGGTGTTAATATTAGCCATGATGAATTTGCTGAAACCTCTCTCCGCAGGGTGATGGTATTGCCCGGTCGCCTGTTCCTGCTTGCGCTGCTCGGCCTGCTGCAAGGCTGCGGCAGCCTCGGCTATTATAGCCAGTCCATCGGCGGGCATCTGCAGCTGATGGGACAGCGTCGGCCCATTCCCCAGCTGCTTGCGGATCCGTCGACGCCGGCCCCATTAAAACAGAAGCTGCAGCGGATTGGCCAGATGCGCCTATTTGCCACGGAAGCGCTGGGGCTGCCTGACAATCAGAGTTATCGCAGTTATGCGGCGCTGCAGCGTGAGGCGATGGTCTGGAGCGTGGTGGCGGCACCGCCGTTCTCGGTACAGCCGAAGCAGTGGTGCTACCTGTTTATCGGCTGCGCCAGCTACCGGGGTTATTTTTCAAAACAGGCTGCCGAGCACTATGCCGCCGGACTGGCGGCCGAGGGTCTGGATGTGGCGGTGGAGCCGGTGCCGGCCTACTCCACCCTGGGGTGGTTCGATGACCCGCTGCCCAGCACTGTCATCGACTGGCCGGAGGCGCGTATCGCCGGGCTGGTCTTTCATGAACTCGCCCATCAGCAGCTCTACGTCAGGGATGACAGCGCTTTCAACGAAGCGTTTGCCAGCCTGGTGGAGCAGGTGGGTGTGGAACGCTGGCTCGCCAGCCGCAACGGTCCGGAGCTCGACCAATGGCGGGTGTCGCGTCAGCGGGAGCGCCAGTTTATTGCCCTGTTGCTGGCCTTGCGCGATGAGTTGAGCCGGCTCTACGGGCAACCACTGGACAGTGTGCGGATGGGGCAGCGCAAGGCGGCGCTGTTCCAGCAGCTCAGGGAACGCTATGCGGAATTGAAACGGCAGTGGGGCGGGTACAGCGGCTTTGACGACTGGATCAACCGCGATCTGAACAACGCCCACCTGGTCTCCATCGCCACCTATGAGATCTGGGTGCCGGCATTCAGGCGGCTGCTGATGCAGGCCGGGGGAGATCTACCGGCCTTCTATGCAGCGAGCCGGGCACTGGCTCGACTCTCCGAGCCCATGCGCACGGAACGGCTGCGGCAACTGCTCCAGGTGCCGGGAGCGTAAGTCGCCTCACCAGCCGATGCGGATATAGCGCAGTAGATTGCCGGCGGGGTCGAGCAGCAGCAGGCGTCCCTCCGATTCGGCGAATTCATAAGGTCTTACCTGGCCGCTGCCCAGATCCTGCAGGAGAATCAACTGGGGTTGCGGTTGTGCCAGGCGACCGTCGCGGAAGTTGTCCCGGTCCAGAAAGATGCGAAACAGGTGGTTGCGGATAACCAGTATCTCACCGTTTTCACCCTGCCAACTGCCGTTCAGCACGAAGCCGGACGGTACATGGGCAGGGCCGCCGTAGGGCGGGTAGGGGGTGCCTGGGTAAGGCGCATAGCCCGGAGGGATCGTATTGCCGTATTGGTAGCGCTCTTTTTCGTGCAGTCGTTTCTGATAGGCCGAGGAGAAGGCGTCCATCATGTCGAACAGGGTTTCGGCCATGCTGTTGTAGCGGTTCGGATAGTCGAGTGCGCTGGCCATGGCCGGCCACAGAGCCAGCAGGATCAACAGTCTAAAAAACCGGTTTTTATTGATCTTGATTGCCATCTCGACTTCGCCTTCAACCCTGGATAGTTTATCAGAAAAATCTATTTGCATTATCAAGGATATAAGAAGCTTGCCTGTTACCCGAAATGGTGTTTATCTTAAGCTACCTTTTGCTAAAAAACAGATAACAAAGGCCAAAAAATGCAGGCAACGCAACAGGGCGGTGGTGGTCAGGAACGCCGCACCCGAACAAAAATGATGGTGGACAAGTGGCTGGATGAACGCCAACAGATGCTGGTGTTGTACTGCAAGCTGGCGGGGATCGAGTCCTTCAGTCCCGACAAACCGGAAAAGCTGCTGCTGCGGGATTTCTGTCAGCTGCTGGTGGACTATGTCGCTTTTGGTCACTTCGAGGTATTTGACCGGATTACTTCCGGCGAAGAGCGGCGTGGCGAGGTGATCCGGGTGGCGCAGGCGGCCTATCCGAAAATCTCCAAGGTGACCGAGCTGGTGGTGGAGTTCAATGACAAGTACGACCTGGACGATCACCCACAACCTCTGAACAATCTGACCCGGGACCTCTCGATCCTGGGTGAGGATCTGGCCAGTCGCATTGAGCTTGAAGACCGACTGGTCAAGGCACTGTTGCAATGACCGTGCTGGCGGATTGAGGCAGGGGGATCCGGGATGGTGACGAAGCTCGAAAACCTGTTTCGCTGGCGTCCGGATGCGGAAGAGTTCACCAAACCGCTGCAGCAGAAGAAGCCGTTCAAGCTGCTGTTTGACCGGTTGCCCACGGGTATCGACAACAATCGGATCGATGTCGCGCTGAGTCAGGAATTCATGGACCGGTGCCGGCTGTTCGTGCGCCGTTCCATGATGCACGATGTGACCGAAAACTATTGGGGAGAGCCGCCCCCGCCGCCGGATAACAAGGATCTGCAGGCGCTGCGGGAGGGTTATGCCGGCCTCATGGAGCTGACGGTCGACCGGGCCAGAAAATACAATCGCCTAGAGATGGTGCAGCTGTTACAGTTCAGCGTGGTGAGATTTCTGCTGCAACTGGTGGGGCAGGAGTATGACCGCCTGCGCAATCAGGTGCAGCGGGCCAAGAGCATGGACAGTCATCAGTCCAGCGGCCGTTCCGTGCAGTTGCATGACCGGCTGGTGTTGCTGGCCCGGAACGAAGCGGCCATTCGTTACCGGATAACCCGTCGCCTGTTCCGCGAGTTGCTGAAGATGGAGAACATGCGTCTCAGCAAGCTGCGCAAATCGGTCCTGGGTCAGTCCTGGCCGGTGCCCAAGCCGCTGCTGTTCAATCCGATGCTGCAGCTTCCCTCGCTGTGGGCCGATGAGCAGGTGATGAGCCACTATTCCCTGGTCTGCACCGACAAGGAGGAGCAGGATGGTTTTGATCGTGTCAACCGGTTGGTGACCCGCCTGTTCGCCGAGTTTCTGCCCTCCTGGTGCAGCGGCGCGGACCCTGCCGACCTGTTCGAGACCACCGGTGATATACAGGTCACGGCGCGCCGTCACCAGGGGGAAAAGGGCGGGCTGGTCGGCTATACCGAGACGCTGATGTTGCTGAAGCGTTCCCTGCAGCCGACCGAATACGAACAGGGCAACTGCTCCTGGCTGGATATTCCGGACAATATCGATCGCATTGTCTATTCAGTGAAACACGGCAGTGCGATCCGTACCGATCATGACGTTCCCCGGTTGCGGGTCACTTGGGAGAATGACAAGTGGCCCGGGTTTCATCAGCGCCTGATGAAGCAGATCCTGAAGGGCTTTCAGGGCAGTCGCATCGAGCGTAACCTGCTTGCCTGCCATGCGGCGCCGGGTGTTTACCAGGAGCTAAACCGGCAGGTGCCGGTGCGTCTGATCTGCCTCTACCTGGCCGGACGCATGAAGAAACGGGAGCTGCAGAGAAAGCTCAACAATCTGCAAGGCAAGGCGGTTCCGGCACAGGTGATCAAGGTACTGGACCGGATGCTTTTGATGATCAAGAGCATGCCGGCGCCCCGCCGTCGGCGGCGGATTTTCAGTTTTCTGCGGCACTTCGCCCTGTTCAGGCGTGATCTGAAACAGGCCTACCAGGCGCATGCCGCCATGCGTCGTATCCACCTGCTGGTGCGTCCCGAGGATATCGAACTCTCCCGGCGCAACGGCAGCCTGCTGGAGTTTCCGCTGCGCGAGGAGCTGAAGCCGGAACAGCACCGCATCCGTAATCATGTCATCATCAAGGCGGATGTGCGCGGTTCGACCGCCATGACCAGCGAACTGCGCAACCGCAATCTCAATCCCGCGTCCCATTTCAGCCTCAACTTTTTTGAGCCGATCAACAAGTTGCTGGAGAGTTACGGGGCGAAAAAGGTGTTCATCGAGGGTGACGCGGTGATTCTCAGCATCTTCGAGTACGAGGACACCCCCTATCAGTGGCTCTGTGTTTCCCATGCCTGCGGTCTGGCGCGCAAGATTCTCCAGGTGGTGGATAACCAGAATGTGAAAAACCGCCAGAATGATCTGCCGGAGCTGGAGTTGGGGCTGGGTATCGCCTTCAGTGACGAGGCGCCCACCTTCCTTTACGACGAAGGGCACGAGATCATGATTTCGCCGGCCATCAATCGGGCAGACCAGCTCTCTTCCTGCTCGGCGGCTGTACGGCGTTCCGACTACGGAAAACGGCTGGGCCGCGGGGTAGTGGTACTGGCGCCGGCCCCCAGCGAGATCATCAACAAGGAGAGTACGGACAAGCTGATACGTTACAACGTGAACGGAATCGAACTCGATTTTCCGGCCTACTTCAAGCTGAAATCGGAGCTGTCATTCCAGCGGGTGGAGCTGGACAGCGGCAAGCGGGCGCTTAACGACCATCTGTTGGTGGCCCGTTATCCGGATCTGGAGGGACACATGCATACCCTGGTGATCCGGGAGGCGGCGGTTACCGTCTGGGATGGCGAGAAAGCGGGCCGGCGTGCGGCGGACGGGCGCTGTTATTATCAGGTGATCAGCGATCCCGATCTGATCGCCTATGCGATCGAGCAGACCAACCGGCGCCGCCGGCCGCTACCCGACATATCCCCGGCCAGGGCGGAAGAAAAAACTACAGAGCCACGCCAGTTCCACTGATTGCCACCAGCTGGTCCCTGGGACGAACCGGCGACATCCGGGTAGAGAGCCGCTGCAGTGGCAGGTTCTGTCGCTGGTCATAGATGGCCGCATAACTCAGCACCCGCTCGGTGTAGCGCCGGGTCTCGTTGAAGGGGATCAGCTCCACCCAGATGTCGGCGGGCAGCACGCTCTCCGGCAGCCATTTCAGAACATTGTTTGGGCCAGCATTGTAGGCTGCCGTGGCCAGTACCTGATGTTCTCCCAACTGCTGGTAAACATGGCTGAGATAGGCGGTCCCGAGGGTGATGTTCAGCTCCGGCCGGATCAACTGGGCCAGTGCGGGGGCCTGCAGTTTCTCCTTGCGGGCGATGAAGCGGGCGGTGGCCGGCATCAACTGCATCAGTCCCCTGGCCCCGGCGGGTGAATGGGCGTCGCTGGAGAAGGCGCTCTCCTGCCGGATCACGGCAAAAATCCAGGATTTGTCCAGATCGGTCTCTGCCGATTTTTCCTCCACCAGGACCTGGTGCTCCAGCGGGAAGCGCAGCGCCAGATCGTCCCAGTAGCCGGTTCGGGCCAGGGTGAAGATCGCCCGGTCGTGCCAGCCCCAGGACTGGGCCAGCTTGGCGACCCGCTTCAGATCCAGCCGCTTCAGGTTGCGCACGCTGGCATGCCACTCCCGCCGGGCGTCGAGGAATCGGCCCAGCTGGAACAGTTCGCGCGCCCGCAGCAGCCCCGGCTGCCGGGCCAGTCGATCAATGGCCGCCTGTTCCAGATCCAGTGGTGTCGCGTCATAGCGGTAGGCTTGGCCGAGCCGGTCGGCGGCAAGAAAGCCGTGGTAGCTGCGCTCTTTTGCCAGTTCGGCAAAGCGGATTTGCGCCTCGGCCGTATTGCCCGTCTCCGCCAGTGCCCGTGCCTGCCAATAGCGCCAGCGGTCGGAGTTCCTGAGGCTGTCCGGCAGTTCGCTTATCCAGTTCAGCAACTGTGGCCAGGCACGCTGTTTGAGTGCTGCCCGGAGGCGTGACTCATGCAGTTGCTGATCCTTCCCGGTGGGTGTGAATCCCCGTAATGCGCTCAGGGTATCCGGGTGATCGTTGCGTATCAGCCCCAGCAGCAGGGCGCGCCGGCCACTGTAGCGCTCCTGTTCACTGAAGGGGATCTCATCCTGTAAGCGGTTCCAGAGGGTGGCGGCCCTGTCGATGTCCCGCCGGGTCAGGCGCTTGAAAGTGTCCAGCAGGATGCGGTTGCGTGCCGGGCTGTCGCTGAGCCGGGTCATGGCGTCAGGGAGCTGCTGCGGATCGTCCTGCAGCGTCTGCCAGATTTTCAACCATGCCTGCTGCTCGGGACCGAGGTAACGTTTCAGGTAGTTGGCAAATCGCTTTTCCGAGGCCAGCATGGCCAGTTCGACCCGCCTCCAGGCGAGTGTCGGTGTCAGTTTGCCGGCCTTGATCCACCGCTCCAGTATCGGATCACAGGCCTCCGGGCGGGAACGGGGATAGAGCCAGATGGCTTTTGCCTGGTCCAGTGCCTTTTCTTTCTTGCCGGTCTCCAGCAGTGCGGTCAGGTAGTGGCACTGGTAGGTTGTGCCCAGCCTGGGTTGATAGAAGGCCCGATAGGTCCACCACTTTTTCCGCCCGGCCAGGTCGGTGAGCCACAGTTTGCGCATCCGCAGTGCCAGGGGTGAGTCGGCATAGTGCGTGATGAACGCTTCCACCTGGCTGCTGTCGACGCTGTCGAGCTGCAGTTGCAGTGCCCGATACTCCAGATAGGGGAACAGTGGATAGTGCTGCAGGGTGGCTTTGATGCGATCGTATTTTTCCAGATCACCCGCGGCGAGAATACGCTCCGCGGCGAGAAATTCGCTGCGCTGCCGGTCCAGATCGGCCTCCGCCAGGCAGAGCGCCGGTAGCAGGGCGATCAGCAACAGCAGGCTCCTGCCGATACTCGGGTGTACCACTTACCTGTTACTCCTTGATATGGCTTAAAACAAAGGGCATGGGGGAAGCTTAGGGGGGGCATGGAGAAGGTGCAAGGGGGAAAACCCTCTGATTTGCGCGGACGCAGTTGATTGCCCGGTAGCCCCTAATACGGGATGATAGATGTATGACAAAGCAATCCGTAAACAGACCCCCATGGCCCGACAGCAGGCAATTGCAGCATGTCGTGATTGATATTGCAGAGGCGGAAGTCCTCTCACGCTATCGGCATCCCGATGTCACCCGCAAAAGTGACGGCACCCTGGTGACCGATGCGGACCTGGCGGTTCAGCGCAGACTGATTGAGCAACTGGCGGAGGAGTGGCCGGAAATACCGCTGCTGGGTGAGGAGATGGATGCGGATGAGCAGCAGGCGCTGACAGAGCGGGAGTGCTACTGGTGTGTCGATCCACTGGACGGCACCACCAACTACTCCTCGGGGCTGCCCTACTTCGCCCTCTCGCTGGCCCTGATTGTGGAGGGCCGGGCGATACTTGGTATCGTCTATGATCCGGTGCGCCACGAGTGCTTTCGTGCCGAGCTTGGGCGCGGTGCCTGGCTGAACGATGAGCCGTTGCGCCTGCAACAGGGTCCCGCGACCCTGAAGGAGTGCATCGCCATGGTTGATTTCAAGCGCCTCTCGCCGGAACTGGCGGTGCGTTTGTCCAATCAGCCTCCGTACCGTTCCCAGCGCTGTTTTGGCGCCATTGCCCTGGAGTGGTGCTGGCTGGCGGCCGGCCGGGCCCATCTCAATCTGCACGGGGGCCAGAAGCTGTGGGACTATGCCGCCGGGCGACTGATTTTTTCCGAGGCAGGCGGGGTCTTCAATGCGAAAACCGGCGAAGCGGAACGGCTGGGGCTGGCGGTACGGCCGGCGCTGGGCGCGGTGAATAGCCACCTGTTCGGGCTGTGGAAGACGTGGCTGGAACAGTCCGGCTTTCCCGGGACGCTTGACAAATAACGCATCATGCAGGGTCATGAGGGTACGGAGTGCCCCGGACGCTGCAGTCATTGACCAGAGCAGTGAGCCTGGATGAACCGGAGGTAGACAATGAGTGGTAATGATCAACAGCTGGAGATGGAACTGGGTAGCGGCATCGCGGCCTTCGAGGCAAAGCATTTTGCCAGCGCCACCAAACTGCTCTCGGGCCTGGCCGAAGAGGGCAATCCCGAGGCCCAGTACCGTATGGCCATTATGGCCCAGAACGGGCTGGGCATGGCGGTCAACCAGCTGATGGCCTACAAGTATATGAAGGCGGCGGCGGAGAGTGGTCTGTCGTTGGCCCAGCACGGGCTGGGGTTCATGTACATGGAGGGGGAGTGCGTGGAGAAGAACGGTGCCCGGGCGGTGGAGTGGTTCAAGAAGGCGGCCGAACAGGGATTGGTCGGCTCCCAGACCACCCTGGCCATGATGTATGAGCAGGGTGATGGGGTGGCGCAGGATCTGGAAGAGGCCCGGCGCTGGTACCATGCGGCCGGCTTTGACGAAAAATAGGCCTTGGGGAAACGCATAAGCCGGTCAGCGAATTTACCGACCGTCGCGCCGCACGGTGTGAGACCGCGATGCCGTGTGTCAGCGGTGTCGTGTGTCAACGACTCTGGCGGGTCCGGCGCTGGCGCACTGCCTCGGCCAGGGTATGCAGCAGCGGTTCGGTATCCTCCCAGCTGATGCAGGCGTCGGTGATGCTCTGGCCGTAGACCAGATCCTCGTCGGCGCGCCACTCCTGGCGTCCCGCCTCCAGGAAGCTCTCGATCATCACGCCGTTGATGCGGCGGTCGCCGCGGGCGATCTGTCCGGCCACATCGTGGCCGACGTCGATCTGTTTCTGGTGGCGCTTGCGTGAATTGGCGTGACTGAAGTCGATCATCATGCGCGGTTTGAATCCGGCCTGCTCCATCTCCTCGGCGGCGATATTGATGCTCTCGGTGTCGTAATTGGGGCGGGTGCCGCCGCGCAGGATGACATGGCAATCCTCGTTGCCCCGGGTGGTGAAGATGGCCGAATGGCGCTCTTTGGTCACCGACAGGAAACAGTGTGGCTGGGAGGCGGCACGGATCGCGTCCAGCGCGATGCGCAGGGTGCCGTTGGTGCCATTTTTGAAGCCCACCGGACAGGAGAGGCCGGAGGCCAGTTCCCGATGCCCCTGGCTCTCGGTGGTGCGGGCGCCGATAGCGCCCCAACTCACCAGATCGGCGATGTACTGGGGGCTGATCAGGTCGAGGAATTCGGTGCCGGCGGGCAGCCCCATGCTGTTCACGTCCAGCAGCAGCTGACGGGCCATGCGCAGCCCCTTGTTGATATGGAAAGTGCCATCCAGGTCCGGATCATTGATCAGCCCTTTCCAGCCGACGGTGGTGCGCGGTTTCTCGAAATAGACCCGCATCACGATCAGCAGGTCGTCCGCAAGCTCCTCACGCAGCTTGTTCAGTTTTGCCGCATAATCACGCGCGGCCGCCGGATCATGTACCGAACAGGGGCCGACAATGGCCAGCACCCGGTCGTCTTCATCATGCAGAATGCGGTGTATCTGGTGGCGCGCGCCAAACACCGTGTCGGCTACCGCATCGGTCACAGGAAACTCAGCCAGCAGTTCGGCCGGGGCGACCAGCTCTTTAATGGCGGCGATGCGAAGGTCATCGGTTTCGTGGCGCATGATCTCTCTCTTGTCGAAAATAACGGTAGGCGGATGATTGTATAGTGTAATCCATTCCCGCAACAGCCATCCCTGACAGCGGGTGGCGGGCTGTGTATGCTTGTAATCAGCGTAAATTTATTAAGGGAGAGGTGGCGTTATGGGAGAACTGACACTGGTGATCGGCAACCAGAACTACTCGTCCTGGTCGCTGCGGGCCTGGCTGTTTCTGGCCCATCACGGCATCCCGTTCAAGACCCGCAAGGTGAAGCTGTTCAGCGACAGCATGGAGCGGGACCTGGCGGTGCACTTTTCAGACAACAAGGTGCCGGTGCTGATCGATGATGACCTGGAGGTGTGGGACTCGCTGGCTATTCTGGAGTACCTGGCGGAGTGTTTCCCCGAGACAAGGGGCTGGCCGGAGGCGCGCTCGGCCCGGGCAGTGGCCCGTTCCATCTGCGCCGAGATGCACTCCAGCTTTTTCGATCTGCGCAGTGAATTGCCGATGAACTGCCGCCGCCGCTTTCCCGGCTTCGAGCCGGGTCCCGGGGCGCAGCGGGATATCGACCGGGTGCTCGGCTTATGGCGCTTCTGCCGCGAACGCTATGGTGCGGCGGGTCCCTGGCTGTTTGGTGAATTCACGGTTGCCGACTGCATGTATGCGCCGGTGGTGATGCGTCTGCTGAGCTATGAGATACCACTCGACCCGGTCTGTACGGTCTACGCCCGGACCCTGTTTGAAAGCCCGGCGATGCGGCAGTGGGTCAAGGCCGGCATCGGGGAGGCGGACGTGATCGATGAAGACGAGGCGGACTGGCCGAGTGTGCCGTTCTGATCGAGGCGGCATAATCATCAGTTTTCACCGGTATTTAACTGGGCCGGCCCCTGTTACATTGCCCGATATCCGGTGTCGAGTGGGAAGTAGCCAGGTTGCAGATAGCCATTCACAACCGTATCAGTGAAATAGCCGCGAGCGAGTGGAACGGGCTGGTGCGGGATCGCAATCCGCTGATCCGGCATGAATTTCTCAATGCCATGGAGCAGCAGGATTGTGTCGGCGAGCGCTTCGGCTGGCTGCCGCGGCATATCGCTGTGTATCGCGATGATCGTCTGGTGGCGGCCATGCCGCTGTATGAAAAGTACAACTCCTACGGTGAGTTCGTGTTCGACAACGCCTGGGCCGACGCCTACCAGCGCGCCGGCATGGCCTACTTCCCCAAGCTGGTATCGGCGGTTCCCTACACTCCCGCCTCGGGCCAGCGGCTGCTGGCGTTACCCGGCCAGGAGCCGGAGCTGTTTCCGCTGCTGCTGGAGACGGTACTGCAACTGGCTGACCGGATGGGTGCGAGCAGTTTTCACTGTCTGTTTCCATCCTCCGAGGGGTTTGAATTTCTGGCCGGAGAGGGGCTGCTGACCCGGCACGATGTGCAGTTTCACTGGCACAACCGCAACTACCGGGATTTTGATGAGTTTCTGGCGCGCCTGATCGCCAAGAAGCGCAAGAATATCCGCCGGGAGCGCAAACGGGTGGTGGAAGCCGGGGTGACGCTGCGCCGGCTGAACGGCCATACGGCCAGCGAGCAGGACTGGCGGCAGTTTACCCGCTTTTATAACAACACCTTCAGTGAGAAGTGGGGGATGGCTACCTTCAATCATGCTTTCTTCCGCCAGGTGGCGGAGCAGTTGCCTGACCAGGTGCTGCTGGTATTGGCCGATCTGCGGGGCCAGTGTATCGCCGGCTCACTGATGTACCAGAGTGACACCACGCTCTATGGCCGGCACTGGGGCTGTGACCGGCGGGTGGATGGGCTCCATTTCGAGGCGTGCTACTACCAGGGTATCGAACACTGTATCGAGCAGGGCTTGCGCAGTTTCGAACCGGGGGCCCAGGGCGAGCACAAGCTCCCCCGGGGGTTCGTGCCCACCCTGACCCGTTCCAGTCACTGGATCAGGGATGATGGATTCCGCGGGCCGATCGCCCGTTATACCGAGCATGAGCAGGCGGCGATTGCCGACTACCTGGAGCAGTTGCAGCCCTCCATCCCCTATCGTGACCCTGAAAATGGCGCGGCGAAGGAGAGACCATGAAGCCCTATGCTGAATCCTGCGACCAGAACCGCGAGCCGATCCTGTCGGTGATTCAGCCGCTGTTTGCGGACCGGCGCCGGGTGTTGGAGATCGGCAGCGGCACCGGCCAGCATGCCGTCTACTTTGCCGCGGCCATGCCCCACCTCACCTGGTACACCAGCGACTGTGCCGAGTATCACGGCGGTATCCGCCTCTGGCTGGAAGAGGCGGCACTGCCCAATGTCCGTGCACCGCTGCAACTGGATGTGGCCCGCTCTGTCTGGCCTGACCTGGCGGTGGATGCGGTTTTTTCAGCCAATACGGCGCATATCATGCACTGGCCGGAGGTGGAGGCGATGTTTGCCGGGGTTGGCAGGCTGCTTCCGGCAGACGGGCTGTTCGTCCTGTATGGTCCGTTCAACTATCACGGACGCTTTACCAGCGACAGCAATGCCCGGTTTGATGGCTGGTTGAAGGCACGCGACCCGGCCATGGGGGTGCGCGATTTTGCGGCGCTGGAGCAACTGGCCGGTGCGGCGGGAATGGTGCTTTTTCAGGATTACCCGATGCCTGCCAACAATCGGATTCTCTGCTGGCGAAAACAGTAGATTTCAGTCTGTTCAGGCGGATCGGCTATAGGGCGCCCCGAGGGCGCCGGGGGTCATGTTGCCGAACTGGACTGGCCAGTGCCCTGTTTGACCAGCTCCCGGGTCTGTTCCACCCACTGTTCCCGCTCGATGCGGCCGGGGAAATGCAGGTGGTTGTTCAGCCAGCGGATATTTTCCGGGGTCAGGGCGGCAATCTGGTGATAGTGGAAGATCCCCAGGTCATTCAGGGTCTTTTCGATCTTGGGGCCGATCCCGCGTACTCTCTTGAGGTCGTCCGCCGCGTCTTTCGGTGTCTTCAGGGGGATCGGCCGCCAGTCGTCGGCGACCGCCCGCTTCGGTTTTTCAGTGGTTGATTTGCCGTTGTCAACGGCAGATTCCAGATCGCGCAGGCGCTTTTTATAGTCGCTCAGCTCTGAGCGGAGCAGAGAGACCATGATGTGGTCGTCGCCCCGGCCGGGGGATTCGACACCGCCTTTTTCATCGTCCTGGAAAGTGTGGGTGAACCCGCGCAGCAGCCAGCCGATAATGCCACCCAGGCCAAAGGCCAGCAGTATCCAAATCAGAATCTGAAAAAAAAGGTATCCCATCGCTCTGTCCCTGGGGAATTTCTGCCAAAGCCGGGGATGGCTTTGGCAGAAGTTCCTTAATATAGCTGCCCGGCAGCGCTTGGCAGAAGGCGGTTTCGCTGCGTGAGCCGATTCTATCCAATTTCGCCCGCAACCGGTAATCAGTGCGCCTTGACACTGGAGGACCAGGGGGAGTCGCTGGTCGGTTTCGCAGCGGTGTCATTATTGGCCGGTTGAATGGTGGACTCGTCGATGACCCGGTTTATCCCGTCAAGTGCTTGGAGCAGATGCAGTGCCTGATCGGCCGATTTATTGGATGGTGCCTCGCCCCGCAGATACAGATCCCGTCCATCAATGTCAAAGTGGGCCCACGCCAGGCTGTTTTCCGCCAGGATGGCTTCGCCCCGGTATGTCAGGTCCTGTGCAACCTTCTCCTGTCCGTTATAAAAGGCGAGCAGGACCAGCAATAGCAGTCCGCTCAAACCCAGCAACAGGGCGCTCTTTCTACTCATGCGTCTCTTTTACCTCATGCTGCTGTGGCGGGGATAGTGAACCAGTCCGCAATTCCATATCTACGCCGATTTGTCAGCCCCGGCAACAGCCGGATCTGCGAACTGCTCTATACTTAAACCGTTAGCGATTCCCTATGCTGCCCGCTTTCATTTACCCGGCCGCACGATCGGGTAAGGCAGCAGGGATGACAGGGAGTTCCTTTTAGGGCCTATTAAAACTATGCGGATGCCCATCGACTGCCTGCGAGTGAACACAGGTCCGTAGAATGCCGGATGTTGAACCCATTGTGTCGGCAACAGATCGGCGTATTCCCACCGGCTCGCTCTATCACTGGTCCCTGATCGGGTTTCTGCTGGTGACCCTGCCCCTGGTGATGGCGTTGATCTCGGGCCTGCTGTCGGTGAGCCGCTATACGGAAAAGAGTCAGCAGGCGCTGTTCCAGACGGTCCGGGCCAATGAGGGCGGGCGCACCCTGCTGGAGCGCCTGATCTCCATGGAGCGCGGCATTCGGCAGTTTCAGGTATTGAAGGATCCGGAGCTGTTGCAGGTCTATCGTCAACACCATGACGCCTTTGTCGAGGTGTCGCGGGGCTTGCGGTTTGACGGTCTGCCCAATAATCTGCTGATCCTGCTGCGGGGTCTGGTGGCGGCCGAACAGGAACTTTTCCAACATATAGAAAGAAAGATCGATGGGACAGAAGGCGCCCTGACAGCGGATGATCTGGAGGGCTATGCGACGCTGACACTGCAGGCGCGCGCGCTGTTACAGATCGGTGGCAAACAAGTGGGTGTCGAGGCAGAGGCGTTGGCCCAGGAGGCCAGCCGGGTGCGCCGCTCGATGCTGCTGTGGGCCGTGCTCGCCCTGCCGCTGGCACTGATCCTGGGGCTGCTGTTCGTCTATCTGCTGACCCGGCCGATCAAGCGTATCGAGCGGGTCATCAGCGAATTGGGGGCCGGGCGCTTTGATCAGCCGATCGTGATCAACGGACCCAGTGACCTGGAGGATCTGGGTCGCCATCTGGACTGGATGCGGCGGCGGCTGATGGCCCTGGAAGGGGAGAAGCAACAGTTTATCCGGAACATCTCCCATGAACTGAAAACCCCCCTGGCAACGCTGCGGGAAGGCGCCGATCTGCTGGAGGATGAGGTGGTGGGTGAGTTGAACCGGGAACAGCGTGAAATTGTCCAGTTGATGACCGTCGGGACCTTGCAGTTGAACGGGCTGGTGGAGAATCTGCTGGAGTATCAGCGCCTGGCCACCCAGTGCACGCTCTCCGAACCCTGTGATTTCGATCTCGCGCAACTGCTCGGAAAGGTGCGCGATGACTACCGATTGTTAGTGAGAAGCAAGCAGCTGCGGATTGTGGAAGAATGGGTATCAGTGACCCTGAGGGGTGACAGGGAGGCGATCAGGATGGCCTTGGGCAATCTGTTGAGCAATGCAATCAAGTTTTCCCCGGAGGGGGGCCGGATCAGGCTCAGCCTGTCGACATCCCGGGATGTCAGCAGGTTTCTGATTGAAGATCAGGGGGAGGGGATATCGCTGGAGGATCAACCCTTTGTATTCCAGGAGTTCTATCAGGGGCGCAGCCTAGGAGAGTCCAGTGTCAAGGGGTCCGGTCTGGGGCTTGCCCTGGTAAATGATACCGTACGGCGACACCAGGGCAGGATTGCCATCTTGTCCCCGACTGATGAATATCCGGGCGCCAGGATTTGCCTGGAGTTACCCTTGAATCCGCGGCATGTGACATGGGAGGCAATGCGATGAAGTGGATCGGCTGGATTGCTCTCCTGTTGTTGACAGGCTGCCAGCAGCCAGTGCCGCGCGATGCTGCGCCAGCGGCGGTGGCAACCGGGGCGTCGGCGGAAGCCTCGGGAGGGGAGTTGCGGAATCTGATCGATTTCTCCAACCGCTTTCAGGCCCGCACACGCCAGGATCAGTTGGCCCTGTGTGCGGAGATGCGCCGTTCCCTCGGACGGGATGACGATCGCTGGACCGGCTGGTACCTGGCCACCGCGATCAGCCAGGTGGAGGGCTGCGGCGAGCCGGAAGAGGCGGTTGCCCTGATCACTGAACTGCTGGAGCAGCGTATTTTTCCGCGGGAAATCGGCTGGCTCGCCTATTATCAGATCAGCCTGCTGCAGCAGCAGTTGCGCCAGCGTGAACGGCTCAGGGAGGCCGGGAAAGCGCAGCAGGAGCTGCAGAAGAGGCTCGCCCGGGCGGAACAGGAGCGACGCCTGCTGAAGCGGCAGTTGGATGACCTGAAACGGATTGAAACCAGTATTAATCAGAGGCTCGATGAAAAACAGCAAGAGACAAAACCACCCGACACCGAGCCAGCGGGTGCTGCTGGTCGATGATGATCGGAGTCTGCTGCGGCTGCTCTCACTGAGGCTGACGGCCATTGGACTGTCGGTTGAGTGTGCGGACTCTGGTGAGCAGGCGGTCAGCCTGGTACCCCAGTTCAAACCCCATCTGGTGGTGACGGATCTGCGCATGGGAGAGATGGATGGACTGGCGCTGTTCCGTTATCTGCAGCGCCACTATCCGCTGATGCCGGTAATCATCCTGACGGCCCACGGCACGATTGCCGAGGCGGTGGATGCCACCCGCCAGGGGGTGTTCGGCTTTCTTACCAAGCCCTTCGACAGCAAGGAGCTGATCGTCCAGGTGGAGCAGGCGCTGCGACTGGGCGGTTGGCAGCAGGGCGATGATGAATCCGGTTCCGGGGAAGAGTGGCGTGCGGAGATTATCACCCGCAGCCAGTCGATGGAGCAGCTGTTGCAGGAGGTGCAACGGGTCGCCCAGGGTGATGCCAGCCTGTTTATTCATGGCGAGAGCGGTACCGGCAAGGAGCTGATTGCCCGGGCCGTACATCGCGTAAGCCTCCGTGCCGGCGCGCCCTTCGTGGCCGTCAACTGCAGTGCTATTCCAGCGGAGTTACTGGAGTCGGAACTGTTCGGGCATGTGCGGGGCGCCTTCAGCGGTGCCGTTGCAGCGCGGGATGGCTTGTTCCGCAGTGCCGATGGCGGCACCCTGTTTCTGGATGAGATCGGTGATATGCCGCCGCTGTTCCAGGTCAAGCTGCTGCGCGCGTTGCAGGAGCAGCAGATAAGGCCGGTTGGTGCCAATCAGGATATCCCGGTGGATGTACGTATCATCTCGGCCAGCCATCATGATCTGGATGCGCTGGTGGAGGCGGGGAGCTTTCGGCAGGATCTCTATTATCGTCTGAATGTGGTCACGCTGACGCTGCCGGCGCTCAGGGAGCGGAGGGAGGATATTCCCCTGCTGGCCAGCCATTTTCTGGCCCGGCTGAGTCCCCGCTATGACAACCGGGTCAAGGGATTTTCGGCGGAGGCGCTGAACGCCCTGGTGCAATATGACTGGCCGGGCAACGTGCGCCAACTGCAGAATGTGGTGGAGCAGCTGACGGCGCTCTCCAGCACGCCGATCATACCGGTGAAGCAGGTGGATAAGGCGCTGAAGGAGAAGACGGCCCTGCTACCGGGGTTTCAGGAGGCGCGGGAGCAGTTTGAACGGGAATATCTGGTGGAGCTGCTGCAACGGGTCAACGGCAATGTGAGCCAGGCGGCCCGGCTGGCCAAGCGCAACCGTACCGAGTTCTACAAACTGCTCAAGCGTCACCACCTGGAGCCGGCCCGGTTCAAGCAGGGCACGGAGGCCGAGTAGCCGGATCCGTTCACTGTCAGCTACCGTAGATAAGCGTCAGCGCATCCACCATGAACCGGGTGGCGGTGGATGCGCCTACCGGCTTATCCAGCCTGCGACTGAATAGTCCGGCTTCCGGTTACGGCAGGCGTATTTCACGCACCGGGCTCTGGGATACCACTTGGCCGTTCCTGCCGATGGCCAGTACCCGCCACCAGTAAAGCTGCCCGGCCTGCAGATGCCCACGGGTGATCTCCGACAGTGACAGTCGGGTCTGGGATGCGGGCAGCAGGGCGCCGGCTACCGGGGTGCCGGTCAGTGTGCCGGGGTGTTTCCCCGAGGCGAATCGACCGGTTTCCGCCAACCCTTCCGGAGGGATCGCCCGGGCCGCCGGTTGTCTGTAGAACTCCAGCTGATAGGCCTCTGCGCCGGGCACCTGCTGCCAGCTGAAACGGGTTTCGGGATGCAGGTAGGTGTCATGCAGTGGCGTGTTCAAAATCAGGTCAATGGGTGCCGGAGGCGTTACCGCAGCCGCCTCCTGAGCGACAAAATACTCGATTGAAAGATCGTTGAATTCCGTGCCCGGTTGTTCAATCCGGAAACGCACCAGATACCGCCCCGGTTGCCGGGTCTCCAGCTCAGGACTCTTTAACATCACCTGGCCGCCGGCCCCCAGGAAACGACGCACATTTTCCAGGCGCCGATAGACCGGTTCGCCATAGGTGGTCGATGGTGTGGCCAGTTCCCAGACCCCCTTGAGCATGCCCGAGCCACTGTAACTCAGTTGCGTCAGGGCGGTGAGCGGCTCGCTACTCAGCAGGCGGCGTATGCTGGAGCCGTCATCAAAACGGGTCTCCTGACGATTGATGCCCAAGCCGGCCGATCCACTCCCGGTGATGTGGAGCTGGACCGAGCCGCTCTCGATATCCGACGTGTTCTCCGTGTCATAAAAATCGCGCTGATAGATAAAGCTGTTCAGCCCCATTTTTTGCGCCCGGTAAACAATTGCGGCCGGCACCTGGACGGCTTCGGTAATGGTTATGACACTACCGATGCGGGTACCGAGATCGCTGCTTCTGACCGTGCGTGTCAGTCCCTTGGGGACGGTGCCGATAATCCCGAGATCCAATGGACTGAGAAATCTCCCCTGGGTGGCGATGATCCTGTCACCCGCGGAGAGGTTGACGCTCTCCACCTGCCAGGTGGCAACCACCTGGGTGGTCTGGGCCAGGGCGACCCGGCTGGGTGACACGCTGGATACCACACCGACCACGGCCGCCTGGACAGTGCCAGTCGGGAATAGCCAGAGGAGATACCCGAGGAGCAGGGGCAGATAAAGTTTTCTCACAGTGGTTCGCATTCCAGACTCCATCAATAGGATCCCGACCAGCCGATCAGTGCCCGCAAAAAGAGCTGATAGCTCTCCTGGTCATTTCCGCTAACGATCGAATCCGAATATTCGTGATAATCGCCACTGAGTGTCAGCGATACCCCCGGCCGGGTCGGGCTGGACTTGACCGCATTCCAGGTCAGGCTGGCCGATACCTGGTCGGTGGTATTGTCCGCCGAGTGGTTGCTGACCCAGGCGCGGCTGAGGCTGTATTCGAGCCGTCCGGTGAGGCGATCGGGAATCAGCCGCGCATCCAGACTCACGCCCCAGAGCAGGCTCTTGTCGGTGTACCCCAGATCCAGATAGGTGGTCTCATCCCAGGTGACATGGGGTGCCAGTGAGTAGTCGGGTGTCAGGGTGAAAAATAGGTCCAGCCCGGTGGCGCGGCTGCGGGATGCGTTCGTCGTGGGTGTGCCGCCCTCGCCTGAATCATCGAAAAGACGCGTCCAGGTGTGGTTGATGCCCCAGCTCCAGTTGTCATGGCTGAAGTTGGCCGAGGCGCCAAGTATCCGGGTCTGGGTGTCTACCCAGGTGTTGGGATCCGCGGAGGAGCGGGCAGTGGTTTTTGCCGTCTGCAGGTTACCGAACAGTGAATAGCTGGGATATCCCAGCCAGCCGGTAACCAGCTCCTCCTCGGGCGTATAGTCAGGCGTCGGCGTATAGGTGGTGCTGAAGCTGGCCAGGCGGGTCCGCAAACGGGGCAGGGTCGGCAGATCCACCACATTGTCGGTCTCCTGGGTGAGCTGCCCCTGCAGGCTGAAGCCACCCCAGGTGAGATCACTGAACAGCCGGGCGGTCTCCCGGTCCGCGGTGGAGCCGGGGCTGGCAACGCTTTTGAAATAGCTGCCGATCTGCTTGTATTCCGTGCCCAGGTTCCAGTCCAGATACTGGCCATTCACCTGCTTCTCCAGCCAGGGCTTGTAGGTCAGCAGCAGGCTGTAGGCGTCATCCTGTTCGCTGGCGTACCCGCCGGTGCCGTCGAAATCATAGTCGGTCTTGGCATACTCACCCCGCAGTCTGAGCCGTTTCTCCAGCCACAGGTTATCCGCCATGACGCTCCAGGCATCCCCGCCGGTGGCCAGCGCACTGCCGCCGACACCCTGGCCGCTGTCGGGGGCCTCTCCCGACAGATAGACGGCCGAGATCGTCATGCTGGTATCGGCCCGGTTGATCGGGTAAGCCGTGACGATGCCACCGTTCACCTGATCCATATCATCGGTGACACCGAGACCGCCCTGAAACCCGGCAATCTGGCTGCCGCGCATGCTGAAGCCGGTCACACGGGTGTCGAGTGCCCGCGCCTTGTAGGTTGCCGAGACACCCCGACGATTAAACCCGGACAACACCAGGTTGTCCGGCGAAATGGGGTGATGCCCCACCTTGGCGCTGAGGGCATCCTGCTGCCAATCCAGCAGAAACTCGCCGACGTCGACTTCACGCCCCCCACTGTTGGAGTTATAGAACAGCGGCAGATTCAGGCCGGCCTGCCACGCATCGTCGGCAATCCGGCCCTGAATGACCGCAGTGCCGGTACCCTGGGTACGGTGCGGCGGCAGATCACTCAGATTGTTGTCGGCCAGGCGTTGTGACAACTCCGCCGATGTTGACAGGTTCAACGTGGCCTCGCGAAATGCCGCTGACTTGCGTATCTCCAGCTGCCAGAAGCCCCGCTCGATGATGGCGCCATCGGCGCCGTTTTCCAGCAACCGCAGACGGTGCCGGCCGAAACTGAGCGGCTGGGCCGGGACAAAGATGGCGTAATCCCCCTCCCGTCCCACCATGGCGGTGACATCGATGTCATCCAGCTCCAGGGAGAGGCGCTGCAATGTTTCCAGGGGCACTTCCGGGGGTATGAAGAGACGAATCGTCTCCGTGGGTTGTCTGAACGTGCCTTCTGCCGGTGCTACCAGCTCCGGTGTCCAGTTGGCCAGGGCGGGGGCTGTGAAGAGCAGCGGAACTAAGGTCAGGCAGAGCCGGACCGGCCTGATTCGCGGCTTGCGTCCTGCGGTCATCGGCAGTGATCCCCCAACTGGCCTTTCTGTCTGTCTTTGAAAAATGCTTTCAATAACAGCAATTTTAACCGTTTCCGTCAATAGCCATGTGTGAAATAGGGAAATCCGTCACGGCGTGTCAAATCGGACCGGCATGCACTCAGGGGAGCTCAACCGAGATAGCCGGTGAAGGGGGGCTGAGCAGACCCTGTTGGGTGCGCCAACGGATACGGTAGTCGGTTTTACCCGGCCGCGGGTGGCTGTCCACCATGCTGTTGCCGGTGCGGGTGGTGGTCACATGGCGCCACCGGTTATCGCCTGCCGAACGGGCCTCCAGCGCCAGCTCATGATCCGGCGGCGGGGAGGCGAAGTCGATCACTACCCGGAGGAACGGCTTGGCTTCATAGCGGGCGACCGGTTGGGGCGGTGCCTTGGCGAGGGCGCTGGCGGCAATACGCAGACTTACCGCTTCGCCCGGGTCGCTGCGATTGCCGCTGGCGTCCAGGGCCACCAGCCGGTACCAGTAGGTTTCGCCCGGCAGTACCCAGGCATCGCGCCACTCCCGGGCGCTGCCCGGCAGGGGGTCGCCGATCACCAGTCCCGGGTCGTCCGGACCACCGCGCAGCACCAGCAGTCGGGCGGTCTGGTTTTCCGGCGCGGCTGGATGGAAGCGCAACAGTGCGCCGCCATCGATATTTTCGGCGGAGACGATGGAGGGCGCTTGCGGGGGTTGACTGTCGGGAACCTCCACCGCTACCGGCTTGCTGGCGGGTCCGGACACGTCTCCCCAGGCCATGGCGCTGACCCGGTACTCCAGACGCTGGCCGTTCATCGGGCCGAGATGGTCGTCCAGGCGCGGCTCCTGGGTCAGCAGATTGCCCAATGCCTGCCAGACACCGCCGGGTACACGCCGCTCCACCTGGTAACCGAAGGCACCGGGAACCGGATCCCAGGCCAGCCGTACCCGGGTGTGCCCCGCCTCTATTGTCAGTCCGGTGGGGGCGGGGGGAGCCTCGGCGGTACGCCGTGCCAGCGCGGCGTTGCCCGGTTCCCCCACATTGCCGCGTGGATCGATGGCGCGTACCCGATAAAACAGGTTGACCGCGCGGGCGGGCGGAGTATCGCGGTATCGGGTCTGTTTACCGGGAATACCGTCGGGCGTGAGTATCTCGTAGGGGCCGGCCGGCAGTGGTGAGCGCTCGACAATATAGCCACTGGTATGGGGGCTGGGGTTGGCCTGCCAGTTGATCTCGATGGCCTCGCTGGTGGCGTGGGCGGTTATTTTTTCGGGTGGATCAAGGGCGCTGTGATCGGGCACGAAGAGATCGAGTACGGCGGCCTGACCGGATCGCCCCAGTGCATCGATAGCCGTGACCAGATAACGTACCTCGGTTTCCAGTGGCGCTGTCTGGTCGCTGAAGGCGACGCGGTCGGCGGGCCAGTCACTGCCGCGAATCAGCGGCTGGGGGGTCAGGAGCGACCTCTCCTCCCCGCTCTCCCGCTCGATCCGGTAGGCGAGGATCGGCAGCAGGTGCTGCTCGGGACTTTGCCAGTAGAGTTGTACGCCGTTGGCCCCCGTGCTGCCGTGCAATTCGGCCGGCACGGAGTGCAGCGGCGTGGAGCGGGACAGATCGAACGGCTCGGTCTTGAGGTATTTGCCATCCGGTTTTCCGTTCTTTCCCAATCCCAGCACCGCGAATCCGGTTGGCTGCGGGGTGAGTCCGGAGAGTTCCACCCCCAGCCCCAGGGCCTTGGCGAATGGCCAGTTGCCCAGCGTCTGTATGCCCAGGCTGATCGCGCTGCCCGCGCCGCTGCGCTCCGGGCTATCCGGTTTGGCGAGGCGCTGAATGTCGCTGCGCAGTTCCGGGGTCAGCAGCTGCATCGCCTCTCGATCGACGCCGGGCCCGGTCTGCTCCAGCAGCAGGTTGCCGCGGTCGTCCTCGAGTCGAAAGCCCCCTTCGCTCCAGCGTTCGGGAGGGATCCACCACAACAACCGTACCCCGCCCTGGCCATCCGCGGTGATATAGAATTGTGTGGCCGGCCCATCCGTGCTCCAAGCTGTCGACGGCAGGGAGAGACAGACCAGCAGGGCTGCCAGCATGCGATAACTATTTAACAGAATCCGAGACATATGATTTTCTTCGCTGTATTGGCGGCACCTTCCAAGCCTTTGCCGATGGCACCGCCCAACTTTTCCGCCCCCTCGACCACCGCTTTGCCGATTTCAGCGGGACCGCAAAGACTGCCCGATATGCCGGGGTCCGGGGGAGGTGGCAGTACTCTCAAGGAGATCGAGAGCTTGCCGATCGGGCAGCCGTTGAGGCTGAAACCATAGCCGAGCTTGATCGGGCTCGGCCCGGCAACGGTCATATCGGCATTGACCCCCAGGGAGAGACAGCCGCCGCCGAGGCAGCCGTTGGCCGCCACCTCAACCGTGTTCTTGGCGGTGGCCTGGGGCGCGGGGGTGATGGTGACATCGGCCTGCACCTCGCCGCTGACGTTGGCGCAGGTGCCGCTGTTGCAGTTGATATCCGGGAACCGGGCGTCGGCCTTGGCGCCCACCTTCAGGCCCTCGTCGCGTCCCAGATTGAGCCAGACCCCGCCATTGATCAGTTTTGCCACCTCTCCCTCTACCGGGTTGCTGTCGGTGCCGGCGTAGAGGTGCCAGTCGCCGCCATCATCGAAATGGGCCTGCAGGGCCTTCGGGTTGGCCTTGAGCCGTGCAAAGCCCCCCAGAAAGCTCTGCTCGCCGCCCATCTCGGCATGGAAGGTGCCGCTGCCGTAACTGAGTAATCCACTGATGGGTGGTGAACCGCTGTGACTGGTGGTGAGCAGCCAGAGACCGAAGTCCATCTGCAGTCCCGGATTCTTCGGGTCGACGTTGAAGTAGCCTTTCAGGGTGTAGGCGAAGCCGCCGTCGAAGGCTGAACCCAGGGTGACATTGGCGCCGTAGACGCTGCTGTCGGTGGCCTTGGGTGTCACGCCGGCCAGGTTATGGCTCAGGGAGCCGGGCTCGACATTGTAGCCCACCCCGCCACCCAGACCATAGAGATTGAGCAGGTTCGGGACCACGGTGATACCGGGCGGCGAAATGTTGTAGGTGAGTACCGCCGCCCAGTAGTCGTTACTGCCGAAGTAGCCCAACTCGAAGGCGCCGGTGACCGGCAGTGCGGAGCTCTTGAGAAAGTTCATGTCGGCGGTGCCGCGATAGATCACCTGTTTGGTCGCGGCCTGGGCCGGGGTGACCCAGCTCAGGGGGGCAGGCGGATCGACGGCCGTCAGGCTGCCCGATCCTGCACCCACATACTCGGGATGGATGGAGCCCTGGGTGATGGTGTCGGTCTTGGGGAAGGCGAAGGTGATGGGTACCTGGCCCACCACCGGGCCGCTGCCGTGGTACTGGCCGCTGCCGGGTTCGGTAATACGATAACTTACCGGCATATCCTTCGCCTCCAGCGCCTTGGAGAGCTTCAGGTCGGCCACGAAATCGAACAGCAGGCGGTCGCTGCCACTGGCCGGCGCCGTCACCTTGGCCGACTTCAGCGTGACCGGGCCCTGGGCGATGAAACCGCTGGTGCTGGTGAGCGTGGCGCCCTGTGAGCCGTTCGGCAGGTAGGCCTTGCCGTCCAGGCCGAACATCAGGCCCGATAGCCACACATCCTTGGCAAAGATCTTGTCGGCGCCGGCGAAATTGAAGCGCGTGTCAGAGGTTACGGCCCAACCGACGCCGGGTTTCTGGGTCAGGGCGAGGTGGGTCGCCTGCAGGGTGATCGGGCCGTTGGTGACCGGCGCCGCTTCTCCCGTGAGGGCCAGGGTGATATTCCCGGAGCCCTGGCCGGCGTTGAATACCGGATCGCCGCTGCCCTTGAGTTCGGCATTGATCCAGGGCACGGTGACGCGCAGGTTTTTATACGTGGCCTTGAGTTTGCCGCCGTTGGCCGTTACCGCAATCTGATCCCAGGCGATCTTGCCCTTGTCGAGTGCGGACTGGAAGGGCCCCAGCTGGCCACTGCCGCAGACGCCGCCGGCATCGATGGCCCAGTTGTCGACCTTGCCCGCGGGCGTGCCCTGCAGGCCAAAATCATAGGCGGTCAGTGTTGCGTGGTTGCCGAGATGCACACCGAGGAACTGGCTGCCGGCACCGCCGCTGCAGGCGCTGTCGGCACCACTGCCCTCGCTGAGGCTGAGATCCAGGGTGACCTTGTCCGGGTCGATACGGAAGCCCCCCAGGTAGAGCTGTGTCTCAGCCATGCCCAGTCCGTCGGCCAACCAGTCGCCGTCTGGTGAGAGTGTCCCCTGGACATTCTGCCATGCCGGGGGCTTGCCGGACTGTTTTTCCCGCAGTTCGGGATGGGCCAGCCGGGCGTTGAGCGAGGCCTCGACAGCGACACCGGCCTTGCCCTGAAGCTTGGCAACGGATGCCTTCAGCGCGGGTAGCGGCAGATCCACCAGGCCGGTCTGGGTGATGCTGAACTCGCCGGATGCCACCGTGATGCCGTCATCTTTCAGCTGCCAGTCCTTGAAGCTGACCGGTACCGGCCACTGCTTGACGGCATCGCCACCGCTGGGCAGTTTCACCAGCAGCGTGCCTTCGCCACTGTAGCGCCCGTTGCTTTCGGTGACCTTCGGGCTGCCACCGGGTTGCTGCAGTCCGGCAATGGTGAACATGCCACCCGCTACCGGGAACTGGAATGTGCAGGCCTGTTTCTCATCGGCTCCCACCACCCGATAGTCAAAAGGTGAGGAGACGACATAGTTGGGTGGCTCTTTTTTGGCGGTCAATTGATCGATGGCCGAGAAGCTGGCATCACTGAGTGTGGTCACGATATCGGGCTGCAGCGACAGTGCCGCCAACTGGACCGGTTCGCTGCGTGCCGCGATCTGTTGCAGTGGCCGGTTCAGATAGCTGACCGGGTTGAGCCCCGGTTGTGCCAGCTTGTGGGGCGACAATACGCCAACCTTCGGTGCGTTCTTGAACTCGCCTGCCAGTGCCTTGACCAGTTCGGGATTGCGCTTCAGGCCGTTGGCGCCAAAGGCGGCAGTGAGCGTGTCATAAAGATTGCTCCGTTTGGGTTCTGGCACCACCTCGGCCTCAACCTTGAGCGAACGTTTTCCAAGGCTGCTCAACCCGATGGGCGGTGACGGCACTCCACTTTCCACATCCACCCGGGGTGGAGCGACGGGGGTCAGGTCAAACCAGCTCTTTTTGCCCGCCAGCTTGACCAGATCTTCCTGGCTGCGTGGCTGAGAAGGGCCCAGGATCCGTTCATCTTCACCAATGGACACACCATCTAGCAGCCAGCGCAGCCGCGCCCTGCCCTGTCCGGTATAACGCAGTGAGGCGTTGGCGGTCAGCTCCTGGCTGCAGGTGGAGACGGTCGGTAAATCCGCCCCCGGGTTGAGTGAGGGCCGGGCCTGAAGCTGCAGTGTGTCGGCGCTACCCGCTGTGACCGCGGGTGTCGGCCTGGACGGGCCGGCCGCCGGTTTTTTGTGGCTGCCCGGTTTGGTCGGGGACCGGCTCAGGGGTTGGGCGGGCGCCTGCTGCCCGGCAAATCCGTCGATGGAGATATCCACCAGTTGCAGTGGACCGTAGCTGGCCGGGTCGCTGCGCGGTTCAATCTGGATGTTGCGGCAGAACACCATGAAGGCGCGATCGGCCACCGACTTCGACCATTTCATCTGCTGCTGGCCTGAATGGCCCCCCGCTACCCGATTCGAGACCTGGGCATAGAGGTCCTGGTTATGATCGATCGACCGGGCCGCCTGTACCTGGCCACCACCCTGCACATCGTCGGTGGAGAGCTGATAGACCCGCACCGTGTAGGGGCCGGTGCCGGTGTAGCTGTGCTGTTGTCCATCGCCCAGTGACAGCGGGTTGCCGGAGGCGTAGCCGCCGGGGTCGCCGGACTGGAGCATGGAGAAGGGGGTTACCGTACCGTCTCCCCAGTCGACAAAGACGTTGTCGAACAGCCAATGGGTGGCCAGCACCGTCTTCTTGCCGGTGATGGGGTGTTTGAAGCTGCTCTGCTGAGTCTGGGGATGGCTGGCATAGGGGCTGTTGTCGAGTTTGAAGGCGCCCTTGATGCGGAAGCGGTCGCCGACGTGGCCGTCACCCGCCTCCAGCACTATGCCACCGCCCTGCTGTTTGGCGTTCTTGTCCAGGTTGGTGAGGTTCAGTCCACCCGTTTCGTTGCTGCAGTTCAGGCCGGTGGGCGGGCTGGGAGACTTGAGTGGCCAGCGCTCGGAGAGCGCCACTTCGGTCTCCACAAAACCTGTTGTCAATTTGGCTGTGGGGGCGTCGCTCAGGATCGCCGGGGCCGCCTGTTTGGCCGCCGCAAGCATGATCGGCTGCGTCACCAGCGCCGTCTTTACGACCCCCGAGTCGTGGTATTTGCGGTATCCCGCCACCTCCCAGTGCAGTGGGGCATTTGTGTTGGCCAGTTTTACCGCCTGGTCCGGCCCGGCAGCCTGACTGGCCGGGCCGATTTCCATGACCGCGAAACCTCCCTGCGGTGCGATGGCCTGCTGTGTGCCGATACTGTTCTGGTCCGCTGTGGGCGCGGCAGGTTTCAGCAGGCTGTTGAGTAAAACCGCGTCGGGCCGGAACCAGGTCGGCAGTATCGGGATGGTTTTACCCAGCACCTTATATTCGATCGGGTCGATACGGCGCTTGGCGGTCAGCTTTCCCTTGGCATAGAAGCGGATCTCGAACCACTCGGCGGTTCCGGGGTTGGCCTCTTTCCAGCTGAACATCACCTCGTCATGCAGCAGGGGTATGTCGACCTTGTAAACGGGGGTTGGCGGAGTCAGTGGCTGGCCGGTCACCGGATCCTTCAGGGGTGCCTGGGAGGCAATCTGCTGGCGCCAGTCGGGAGTCTGCAGGTCGATCCGTGCCTTGAGGAGATCCGTGAGTTGGAGCGACGGTAATTTGAGCTTGGCCTGCTGGAGTTGAGGTTGCGGTTTCGGGACCAGGGCGCCGAGTACGGAAAATTTTGCCGGCTGGGCTATCCCGTTTTCCCCTTTCCCGGTGGAGAGAATGATCTGACGTGAGCCGGCCTTGGTCTGCTTGCCCAGTCTCAGGGTAGCCTGTAGTTTATTGTTGCCGATACTGATCAGGGCGCCCTGCTGCTGGATACCCTCACCAAAGTCGAGTTGCAGTGAACTGTTCAGATGCGCTCCCTGCAGCGTCACGATATAGCTTTGGCCCGCGCTCAATTGGCTGGGTGTGATGGCAGTGATGACTGGTGTCGCCAGGGGGGTTGGAATGGGCTGGGCCGTCGGGGGAGGGGCAAAGCCGCCAGCGGGCGGTTTGGGAACGAAGCCGCCACCGCGTACCGGAGGTGCGAAACCGCCAGTGGGCGGGGTGGCCGCGGTGGCGGCGCCACCGACAATCTCCAGCGCGCGCGGCACCTCTGACCGGCTGGTCTCTGTCGGCAGGGCCAGCATCCCCGGTGTGTCGCTGGTGGTCGTGAGTGATGCCGTGACGCTGCGGAACCCCGGCTGGGCATCACGGGTTACCTGTACCGAAATGCTGGCGGTCGTGGCATTGATGACCCGCAGCGAGCTGCGCAGCCGAATGCCCGCGCCAAAATCGACCTGCATGCCATCGGCAAATCCCTGGCCGGCCAGGGTCAGGGTATAGCGGTGGTCCGCCTGTAAGCGGTTCGGGGTCACCCGGAGCAGACGCAGCGACACGTCGGGGGAGATCTCTCCGGTGGTCTCCGCCGGGAGAGGGCGGCTGAAGCCGCCGCCCAGGCGGGGGGCGGCAGGGGCGGTGGAAAGCGCGCGTGACGGGGGAGTATTCGTGGTGCGGCCGGTGATGGTCAGCGTCACGCTCTGTGGGTGCGCAACCCCATCCAGGAGTATCGATACCCGGCGCTGTCCCGGTGTCGCGCCGGGGTGTACGCGCACAGTCACCCGGGCCGTTGAATCGTTGATCATGACCAGGGTGCCGCCATTGACTCCCTCACCCAGGTCGATGCCCAGGCCGTTGCGCAGGCCGCGGCCCCTGAGCATGAGTGTGGCGGACTGCCCCGGGTTGAGGCTGGTGGGGGTGATGGATTCGATGCGTATGCTGCCGGAGAGAGCGGTTCGGCTCTGCGACTGGATGGCACCGGCCGCCACCAGCAACAGTACCATCAACAGGCCAACGGCGGTGGGCCGGCGTGCCCGCTGCCAGGGTGAGATCAATGCGGTTCCTTTGCTGTTCATGCAACCCCCGGTGTTCTCCGTTCATTGGCACATAAACTATAAGCCTTTTTGCTGGCAGCGTCATGCCAGCGATGCAGGTGTGCGCGAGCTGCCGGTAGCGCTTCCTCCAGCAGTTTGTCGGCTTTAACCCGGACCTACGGCGGAAGACCGGGATTTTGCTATATTTTCCGATCTTTCTCGTTAAATCGGATCCACTATTTAATCCTTTGGTCCGTAACGGTGCATATTCCTGCACCACTCCTCGCCCCGAAACACCCTTCGACAGGCACCCTTCGACAGGCTCAGGGTGAACGGTGGTTGGCAAGGTTCCAGTCAGAGTATTCCACCCGTGAGCCTGCCCCGATCCTGGTGAGCTTATCCCGTTTTTCCCGTTCATGGTGAGCTTATCCCGTTTTTCCCGTTCATGGTGAGCTTGTCCCGTTTTCCCGTTCGTGGTGAGCTTGTCGAACCACGGTTAGCCGACGGCAAACACCTGGAAACATCCTTCGACAGGCACCCTTCGACAGACACCCTTCGACAGGCTCAGGGTGAACGGTGGTTTTACAGAAATCCGCCTCATTCAATCGCTACGATCGGTCACACACGACAGACTCTTGGGCCCTGTCTCCAGACGGCAACAAGGTTGATCCGAGAGAAATCAAGCGGTTGCCGAATCCGTTTCCGGCAATTGTCGTGCAGCGGCGACAGCTGCCGCCCCGGCAGCAGGTCATCGCTGCCATAAAAGTCGGTAACATATTGATTATAAATGAATAATAAAAGCTGGCATTGTGCTTGCTTCAGTCTGCTCAGCTGACGGCATCGAGGCGGTCAGTCTAATCTTGCAACGATAGATAAACGGAGTTCCCTATGACCAAGAAAATCATGACGATCCTGTTCGCTTCCCTGGCCGCTGCCGCGGTGATTGCGGCAGAAAGCAAAACCGACGTGGTGCTGGATACCGATAACAACGGTACCCTGAGCCAGGAAGAGGCGAAGGCCATCCCGGGTCTGAGCGAGCAGTGGGAGACACTGGATGTGAACAAGGACGGTCAGCTGGATCCGGCTGAATTCGCCAAGTTCGAGGTGGTGACCACCACGGCTCCGGCCAACTGATAACTCGTCTGCAGGTCACAGGGCAGTAATCCCTCCTGTGATCCCTGCAGGCGATTGGCCAACCCCCCGGCGGGTAGCTCCCGCCGGGGGGTTGGCTGTTTATGGGGAAGTGGTTTTAACGGATCCGGTTTAACGGGTCAGGGAGAGAAACAGCTCCGGCAGTTTGGCCGGCAGTTTCTCCACCCGGTCGATGACACTGTACTGCTTGCCGAAGATGTCGCTGACATAGTCGTCCGCCCCGGGGTCGAGGTTGATGCAGTAGGTGTAGATGTTGTCCCGGTCCAGCTCCTGGACCGCCTTGCGCGTATCCTCGATCAGCAAACGCTCATCCTGCACGTCGATATCCGAGGGCTCGCCGTCGGTGAGGATCAGCAGCAACTTCTTCTCCGCCTGGCGTTTACCCAGGTAGTGGCCGGCGTGGCGCATCGCCGCCCCCATGCGGGTGGAATAGCCGGCCTCCATGGCCGCCAGGCGTGCCTTTACCGGGTCACTCCAGGGCTCGCTGTAGCCCTTGATGTGCTGGTAGCGCACTTCATGGCGGGTGTTGGAGGAGAAGCCGGCAATGGCGAAACTGTCGCCCAGCCGGTCGATGGCCCAGGCCAGCAGCGCCACCGCCTCCTGGCTCAGTTGCAGGATGCTCTGCTCGCACCCCTCCGGCACCTGGTGCAGGGATTGCGACAGATCCAGCAGCAGCATGACCGCGATGTCGCGGCCGTCGTGCCGGTGGCTCATGTTGATCCGGGTGTCCGGTGTGGCGCCGCCCTTGAAGTCCACCAGGGAGCGGATCGCCACATCCAGGTCCAGCTCGCTGCCCTCCTCCTGGTAGCGCACCCGCACGTACTGCTGCGGTTTCAGCAGGTCGAGTATCCGCTCCAGCTGCTTGGCCAGGGCGCTGTGCTTGGTCAGCAGTGCATCGATCAGCCTGGCATCACCCGGCGGATGCAGCGACTCATACAGACTCACCCAGTCGGGACGATAGGTTTTGGTCTTGTAGTCCCACTCGGGGTAGTGGCGCGGCGGCAGGGCGTTCAAGGGCTCCTGCTCGATCTTCTTGCGCTCCACCTCGAACTGCTCCTCCTCGTCCCCCTCCTCGATGAACTTCCAGAGGTGCCGGTTATCGTCCCGATACTCCACCACGGTGTTCTTGAAATAGACGTTGGGTGCCTGATCATTCTGGATCCGGGTGCGGGCGATAAAGGCGATCGTCAGCGGCACGATGGTCTGGGTGCTGGTTTCACCGGCTTGCATCAGCTCATGGAACTGTGCCACCGCATCGAGGATATCCGGGTTGCGGTAGCTGTGGTGTGGATTGAGGATGGCATAGGAGAGCATGGCCAGGCGGTGGCGGATACAGGACTCCTTCTGCGGGTCGCACTCGCCTTCGATCGGTACCGGGTGCAGCGCCAGCCACAGGCGGCGCAGACCGGGATACTGCCGTATGGCCAGGTACTCCACCCGCGAATCCTCCAGCAGTTCGATGGCGATGCGCTGGAACGGGCTGAAGTTGTCGGCAAAGATGGCGTGGCTCCAGCGGCGGTGGGCCGCGATATGGGCCAGCACCGCACGGTAGCGGTCGATGCCGGGTACGCCGCTCTCCGTGTCATCGAACACATCCGGCAGGCGGATGCCGAGGGAGTCGTAGTAGGGGATCGGCTTGCGCAGCTGATCGAAGGCGGTGGAGTAGGGGACCAGGTGATCCTTGTCCCGCCACAGGGCGCGCAGGTAGAGATCGAGCTGGCGTTCATGGTCGGCAAACAGGGTGCCGTGGCGCTCCCGCTGCAGCATGGCGCGGCTGTCGGCGGACTGCAGGCTGAAGAAGTCGATCTGCCGCTCGGGGTGATTCGAGTAGTTGCGGATACCGTACTCGGTCCAGTTGCGGATCCCCTCCAGGGAGAGCTGGTTGAGCAGATAGGGCATCTGTTCCAGGTACGCCTTGGCACCGGGGCTGGGAATGGTGGCCGGGCCGCCGTGGATGGAACTGCTGGTGCGCTCCAGCATGTTCAGCAGCAGATCGATGTAGCGAACAAGTTGCTGTTCACTGCCGAGTCGCCGCGCCGCCTCCGCCAGGGTCTGCAGGAACGGCAGGATGATGGCGCCATTGGGGGTGCGGGAGATTTTCCAGACGCTTTGCGAGACCAGGCCGAGTACCGGCTCACCCAGCCGTGCCGCCACCTGCGGCATCTCCTCCAGATAGACCAGCACCGGCTCGAAGCCGCGGCCGATCATGCAGACCAGGGAGGCGCCTTCCAGATAGGCCTTGATGCCTGCCTCGCTCAGACTGGCGGCGGCCTCTTCCATGCAGTCGCCAAACAGCAGATCCAGCTGCTGGAAATTGCAGGTCAGTTGCTCCCGGTAGGCCTGGAGGGCGGACGCCTCAATGCTCACAGTGCTGTTTTCCTCGGAGAGTCCCCGTCATGGGTGTGCCGGTCAGGCAAACAGGCTGTCGATGGCGTGATCCAGGGTGGCCCGGATATCCGCATCGTCGGTGATCGGGCGCACCAGCGCCATGCGGCAGGCGGCGGTCGGTTCAACCCCTTGCCTGATCAGCTGGGCGCCGTACACCAGAAGACGGGTGGAGATGCCCTCATCCAGGCCGTGCCCTTTCAGATTGCGGGCGGTGTGGCCGATTTTTACCAGCTTGCCGGCGGTATCGCTGTCGATGCCGGTCTCCTGACAGATGATCTCGACCTCCAGGGTCTCCGGCGCATAGTCGAAATCGAGCGCGCAAAAGCGCTGCTTGGTGGACTGCTTGAGATCCTTCATCAGGCTCTGGTAGCCGGGGTTGTAGGAGATCACCAGCTGGAAGTCGGGATGGGCGGTTACCACCTCGCCCTTCTTGTCCAGCGGCAGGGTGCGGCGATGGTCGGTCAGCGGATGGATCACCACGGTGGTGTCCTGGCGCGCTTCCACCACCTCGTCCAGGTAACAGATGGCGCCGATGCGCGCCGCCACGGTCAGCGGGCCATCCAGCCAGCGGGTGCCGTCCGCATCCAGCAGGTAGCGTCCCACCAGGTCGGAGGCGGTCATATCCTCGTTGCAGGCGACGGTGATCAGCGGCCGCTCCAGGCGCCACGCCATGTGCTCGATAAAGCGTGACTTGCCGCAGCCGGTCGGTCCCTTGATCATCACCGGCATGCGTGCCTGGTAGGCGGCCTGGTAGAGGGCGATTTCGTCGCCCTGCGGCTGGTAAAACGGCTCCTGCTGAATACGGTACTGCTCACTGTGTTCTGTCATGCTGACCCCATCACGCAATAGTCAAGAGTGTCCAGCAGATTAGTCGGTATTCGACCGGAGTAAAAATAGTTTTTGCTGATTGGGTGCATAATAATAAATTTATGCATTATCGTAATTTTATTAAATTTGATGATGATAGTGCAGGGTATAACCATTCAGCCCCATTGATCTCCCGCTGTCGCCCGGCCAGAATCGGAATCGACACTTTCCTGTCATACAAGGGTATTGAGGTGCCGGATCATGAAGACAATCGGGATGCTGGGCGGCATGAGCTGGGAGTCGACCGTCAGCTACTACCGTGCCCTGAATGAGGGCGTGAAAACCGCCCTGGGCGGACTCCACTCGGCCAAAATCATTCTTTACAGTGTCGATTTTCATGAGATCGAGCGGCTGCAGCACCAGGGCGATTGGGCGGCGACGGCGGATCTGCTGCTGCAGGCCGCCCAGGCAGTGGAACGGGCCGGCGCGGATGGCCTGATCATCTGTACCAATACCATGCACAGGGTGGCGGAGCGGATCGAGTCTGCGCTCTCCATCCCGTTGCTGCACATTGCCGATGCTACGGCCCGGCAGTTGGCGGCCGACGGCATCCGGCGGGCCGGCCTGCTGGGGACCCGCTTTACCATGGAGCAGCCGTTTTATCGGGAGCGCTTGCGGGAGAAGTTTGGCATTGATGTCCTGGTGCCGGAAGCGGGCGACCGGGAGCGGGTGCACCGGATCATCTATGGCGAGTTGTGCCTCGGCTTGATCCATGAGCCGTCCCGGCACGCGTACCTGCGCATTATCCAGGATCTGCGGCAGGCCGGCGCGGAGGCGGTCATCCTCGGCTGTACCGAGATCGCCCTGCTGGTTGGGCAGTCACAGACACAAGTTCCGCTCTATGACACGACCGCGATCCATGCCGCTGCCGCGGTCAGTTTCATCCTCGACGACTGAGCAGGGTGGTGCCGGGCGGCGTTTCGGTTTCACTGCGCTGTCGGACCGCCAGAATGGCTGGGCAGTGGCCCGGGGCTCACTCCACCAGGCGATAACGGGTTCGGCAGTAGCGGCAGCTGGCCTCGTCCCCGATTTTTTTCAACGGGATGACGACACGCGGATGCAGGCCGGTGGTCGGGTCGTCCGTTCTCGGGCAGGTGAGTGGCAGATCGTCTTTACTCACGGTGATGACAGGTGACGACAGTGCATCAATTTGCGTTTCCGGCTGTGTCATTTTATCTCCATTGGTTAGGCAGGATCGGGAGGCCGGATGTCGGTGAACAGCTGGGGACATCCCGATAACCGACGGATTTTACCTCAAAAACGGCCTTTGGATGAAGGTTGAACGATGCGGCCGGTGGGACGTTTTTTTAAAGGCGTTGTCCCGGTTATCTGCTGCTATAGTATTGGCCTAATCGTTAGGTGGAGCCAGCGGCTGAGGATTTTGCGGATGGAAAGACGGGTTCCCGGCTATTGCGCACTCTGTATCTCACGTTGTGGCTGCATCTCCACGGTGCGTGATGGCCGGCTGGTGGCGGTCGATCCCGATCCCGCGCATCCGACCGGAAAACACCTCTGTATCAAGGGGCGCACCGCGCCGGAGTGGGTGAACAGCAGCGAACGTCTGCTGACACCACTCAGGCGGACCCGGGCGAAGGGGGCCGCCGACCCCGGCTGGCAGCCGATCAGCTGGGATGCGGCGCTCGATAGCATCAGCGTGCGCCTGCGGCGGCTCGCCGCCAGTGCGGGACCGGAGAGCGTGGCGTTCTCGGTGACCACGCCCAGTGGTACCGGCATCGCCGACAGCTTCAACTGGATCAACCGGCTGGCCCATGCCTACGGTTCGCCCAATACCGTCTTTGCCACGGAAAACTGCAACTGGCACAAGGAGTTCACCCCGAGGTACACCTGGGGTGGGGGCATCGGCATGCCCGATTATGAACAGACCGGCTGCATCCTGCTGTGGGGATTCAATCCCACCACCGCCTGGCTGGCCCAGGCCGATCGGGTGCGACGGGCCAAACGCCGTGGCGCCAGACTGGTGGTGATCGATTGCCGGCGGGCGGGGCTGGCCGCGATGGCGGACCAGTGGTTGCGGGTTCGCCCCGGCAGTGACGGCGTGCTGGCCATGTCCCTGGCCCATGTGCTGATCGAGAACGACTGGTACGACCAGGCGTTTGTGCGCCGCTGGAGTAACGCCCCGTTTCTGGTGCGGGACGACAACGGCCGGTTGCTGACCGAAGCGGATATCCGGCACGACGGATCCGCGCAGCGTTATCTGCAGTGGGACAGGCAACGGGATGCCCTGCAGGTGGCGGATTCGATGGTCCGCGATGCTGCTTCAGGTGCCGGGGATCCGGCCCTGTTCGGCCGCTTTCCGGTCGACACGCTGCAGGGCCGGGTTGTCTGCTCGCCGGTGTTTCAGCTCTATGCTGAGCGCTGCCGGGAATATGCCCCGGAGACCCAGGCGCCGATCACCGGTATCAGCGCCAGTCAGGTGCGGGAAACCGCCCGCCTGCTGCATGAGAGCGGGCCGGTCAGCTATTTCACCTGGACCGGCACCGCCCAGCAGCCGGAGGCGAGCCAGACATCCCGCGCCCTCTCTCTGCTCTACGCCCTGACCGGTGATTTTGACGCCCCCGGCGGCAATGTCTATTTTGCCAAACCGGCGCTGGCCAACTTTTTCGGACTGGAGTTGCTGGATCAGGCGCAGCGCCTGAAATGCCTGGGATTCAGTGAGCGTCCGGTGGGGCCGGGCAGCATGGGCTGGATCACCTCGCGCGACCTCTACCGGGCGGTGGTTGAGCAGGTGCCCTATCCGGTCCGGGCGTTGATCAGCTTCGGCAGCAATCCGCAGTTGACCAAGCCACCCACGGCGCACACAACAGCGGCTCTGAAACAGCTGGAGTTCTATGTGCATGCCGATCTGTTCATGAACCCGACGGCGGCCTATGCCGATATTATTCTGCCGGTCGCCTCGCCCTGGGAGCGCTCCGGACTCTGCCCCGGATTTCAGGTCTCACAGCGGGCCGAGTCCCACCTGCAGTTGCGTCCGGCGGTGATACCACCCCGGGGGGAGGCGCAGAGTGATACCTGGATCGTCTTTCAGCTGGCTGTTAGGCTGGGGCTTGGTGAGCACTTTTTTGCTGGTGATCTGCAGCAGGCACTGGAAAAGCTGCTGGAGCCGTCCGGGGTGTCCCTGGAGACCTTGCAGCAGCATCCCCAGGGGATCGATCTGGCACTGCAGACGCAGTACCGGAAATATCGCGAGCAGGGATTTGCCACGCCCTCGGGAAGATTGGAGTTTTATGCCACCCGCTTCCAGGCCGCGGGCCATGACCCCCTGCCGGGCTTCGCTGCCGGCCCGGACCGGGATGCCGCCTATCCGCTGCAACTGACCTCGGCCAAATGGGTGCAATACTGTCACAGCCAGCAGCGCAATGTGCCGTCACTGCGCAGGCGCATGCCCGATCCGCTGGTTGAGTTGCACCCGGACACGGCCGGGAGGGGCGGCATTGCCGAGGGCGAGTGGGTGGTGATCACAACGCCACGGGGGTCGATACGTGCCCGGGCCCGCTTCAATGACTCACTGGACCGGGATGTGGTCTGCGCCCAGTACGGCTGGTGGCAGGCCGGTGATGATCTTCAGGGGCGGCACTACAATGGCCTGATCGATGCGGAACAGTTTGATCCGATCAGTGGATCGAATACGCTGCGCCGGGCGCTCTGCCGCATCAGCAAGGCCGATCCGGGCGAGTCTCGCGGCTGAAGTGGGGCACCGCCATCGCCCGTCCCCGGGCCGCGCGGGCCATGTCGCCGGTTTGTCAGTCAATACTGCGAATCGCGTCCGTCTCGCTGGAGAGCGGAAGCGGCACCAGATGCAGCCCGCTGCGCCGCTGTTTTGGCTCTTCCGGCTGTATGTAGGGGCACTCATCCAGGGGGCGCCAGTCGCAGGCCACGCCGGTCACCAGTTCATGCGGACAGCTGTTGCAGATATGTACGTCCAGTTTTTTCAGCATATCGAACTCTCCTCCATTACTGATAATAAAAATAACGTAATATCATGCAATTGCAATATTTTAATGATATTTATTTTAGATAATTGATCTAACTGCCGGTAAATGGGTGCCGGAGGGTGTCGCGGGGAGGGGTGGGTTAGTGGTTGCCGGCGGCCTGTTTCGGCCGCCGTGCGTGAACCGGGAGCAGGCCCTAACCGATCATTTGCAGTCGCCGATGCGTTTGCCCGACCATTGATGATCCATGGTTATCTGCTGGCCCTGCATCTCCATGGACATCTGCAGCGTGCCGTCCATGCTGTCGCCCCGTGAGTTGAAGCGTCCGCTACCGGTCATGTTGCCGCCATGCCCAACGCAGTGCATTTTCCAACTCACCTGTGAACGGCTCGATTGCACATCGGTGAACTCACAGTCGTTGCTGTTTTGCATGATCTTGTCGGGTGATATCTGGCTGGCGGTGAAGCACTGCTGCAGGCTTTTTACCGTGGGCTGGGGCAGCATGGGCATTTTCGATGTGATCTGAATCTGCCACATACCGGGGCTGATCTGCATATCCTCAGCAGCGGCTGCCGCGGTGGAGAATAACAGGGTGCTGGCGAGGATTGCATAACGGACGGACATGGCTCTCTCCTGAGGATAGGGACGGTATTTCTCCCGGCGCCTGATTCTGCCAGAGATTCCGGTGAGCGTCGATGCGCGAGTGGCGCGCCTGTAGGCGGCTATGGGAACGGCGCTGTGTTAGCGGTATGATCGGCTGCTCAGAAAACAAACCGCGATGACATCAGGTCCCGTTATGAATCGTTACTGGAGTTCGGTCGTTCACACCCTCACCCCCTATGTGCCGGGTGAGCAGCCCAAACAGACCGATCTGATCAAGCTCAATACCAACGAGAATCCCTATCCGCCCTCACCCCGGGCCCTGCGGGCGATGGCGGCCGAGGCGACTGATACCCTGCGGCTCTATCCCGATCCCAATGCCGAGCGGTTGAAGCAGGCGATTGCCGATCTGCACGGTCTGACCCCGGGGCAGGTGTTTGTCGGTAACGGCTCCGATGAGGTGCTGGCGCATACCTTTCTGGCGTTGCTGAAGCATGAGTCGCCGCTGCTGTTTCCGGATATCTCGTACAGTTTTTATCCGGTCTATTGCGGGCTCTACGCTATCGCCTTCAAGCAGGTGCCGCTCACGGAGCGGTTCGAAATCGACCCGGCCGATTACCGGGTGGCGAATGGCGGGATCATCTTCCCCAACCCGAATGCCCCCACCGGCCGGCTGCTGCCCCTTACGGCCATAGAGACTATCCTGAACGACAATCCGCAATCCGTGGTGGTGGTGGATGAGGCCTATATCGATTTCGGCGGCGAGTCCGCCATTGCCCTGGTGGCGCGCTACCCCAATCTGCTGGTGATCCAGACCCTGTCAAAGTCCCGCTCCCTGGCCGGACTGCGGGTCGGCTTCGCGGTCGGCAACGCCGAACTGATCGAGGCCCTGGAGCGGGTCAAGAACAGCTTCAACTCCTACCCGCTGGACCGTTTTGCGATCAGCGGCGCGGTAGCGGCGATCGAGGACCGGGAGTACTTCGAGCAGACCTGTAACCGGATCATCCGCAGCCGGCAGCGATTGAGCCAACGCCTGCTTGAGCTTGGCTTCCAGGTACTCCCCTCGGCGGCCAACTTTCTGTTCGTACGGCACCCCGGTCGCGACGCTGCAGAACTCTCCCGCCTGTTGCGGGAACAGTCGATTATCGTACGCCACTTCAGGCTGCCGCGGATCGAGCAGTTCCTGCGCATTACCATCGGCACCGAGGTGCAGGGTGACCAGCTCTGCCAGGCGCTGGAGCAGATACTGGGCTAGCCCGTAGCGAGCTGAGGGATGTGCGTGAGCAGGCTCGTTCGTAGGAGCGGCTTCAGCCGCGAAGGGCTCTGCAGTGGCGCACGGATCGCAGCTAAAGCGGCTCCTACAACCGGGCATGTTTCAGCCGCGAATTCGGCCCGGGGCGGACCTCCTGCCGGTCAAACCACCCCGGCGGCCAGCCGTATCCGTAGGAGCGGCTTCAGCCGCGCAGGATTCACCAGCGGCACACGGATAATGAATCGCAGCTAAAACGGCTCCTACGGTCGGGTGTTGACTAATAAAAAAACCCCGCACCGAGGTACGGGGTCTCTGAGTTGCCGGTCGGCTTGTGCGCTTACTTGTGCACGCCGAGACGATCTCTCCATCCCGGGAAGATCTGGTCCGCATCCTGCGGGAACGACTCGAAGGCACGGGCGAACTCCTTGTGCTCCTTGGCGTATTCGACCGGGTCGGCACCCTCTTTCCAGCACTCATAGGCCTGGCGCAGCGAAATGGCGCCGGCCGCCGGGCTGTCGATGTGGCCGTAGGAGCCGCCACCGGAGGTGTTGATCACGTTGCCGTGGCCCAGGTTTTCGAAGAAGCCGGGCAGACGCAGCGCGTTCATGCCGCCGGAGATGATCGGGGTAGTCGGTTTCATGCCGTACCACTCCTGGTGATAGAACGGACCGTCACAACTGTCGCGCTCGATCATGTAGGCGATAATCTTGTCGTCCCGTGAACCTTCCATCTTGCCGTAGCCCATGGTGCCGACGTGGATACCGGAGGCACCCTGCAGACGGGCCATCTTGGCCAGCACGAAAGCGGTGTAACCGCGTTTGGAGGAGGGTGAGGTGACGGCACCGTGACCGGCACGGTGGTAGTGCAGGTACTGGTTGGGATACTGACGGCGGGCGGTAGTGACCATGCCCGGACCACCGACGTAACCGTCCACCAGGAAGGCGACGTGGGAGGCGTTCTCGCCGAAGGTTTCGAGGATGTAATCGGCGCGGGCCAGCATCTCATAATGGTCATCCGCGGTGATATTGGCGGAGAACAGCTTGGCCTGGCCGGTTTCGTCCTGGGCCCGCTTCATGGCGTCCGCGACCAGCGGCATCACCTTTTTCAGCGGGCAGAACACCTGGTTGCCCTGGGGCTCGTCGTTCTTGATGAAATCACCTCCCAGCCAGAACTGGTAGGCGGCCGAGGCGAACGGCTCCGGACGCAGGCCCAGTTTCGGTTTGATAATGGTGCCGGCAATGTACCCGCCGTCCTTGACCGGGCGGCCGAGGATACGCCACATATCACTGATGTCCTTGGATGGACCGTCGAACAGCTGCAGCATCTTCGGTGGCACGTAGAAGTCCTGCATCTGGGCGTTCTTCACATCACCCATGCCCTGGTTGTTACCAATGGCCAGGGTGAGGAAAGAGACCAGCATGATGCGACCGTCGGTAACGTTGCGATCGAACAGCTCATTCGGGTAGGCGATCTTCATGATGCCGTTGGCTTCATCGATCTCATACACCAGCGCGTCGACACCCTTGGTGAAGTCGTCGGTGGTGGAGACTTCCACGTTGGTGCCGGTGGATGACTCGGCGGCAAAATGTGCCGCGGTAGCAAGATAACCGTGACCAGCAGCGGGTTCCATGGTGTAGGCGACCAGAATGTGGTTGCCGTCAGCGATCAGCTTGTCTTCATTCAGGCTCAGGTCGGCATAGCGACTGGTTTGGTCAAGGGCCATCTGTTGTTACCTCGTTACGCTCTATTTATGTTTGGTGTGTTGTACGTTCAGTGCGATGCGTTGAATCGGTTTCTCCCTGCAGGAGGTGGGGTGACTATATCGATCGAGCACTATAAATAAAACTAAAACTTTTTGATTGATGTGATAAGGTGTAGCTTATGTGTAGTCTGGGGTGATGTGTTATGAATTTCACGATTCGGCAACTGAAAGTGTTCGAGGCCGTAGCCAATCACTTGAGTTTTACCCGGGCGGCTGATGAGTTATATCTTAGTCAGCCGGCGGTTTCCATGCAAATCAAACAGTTAGAAGAGAGTGTCGGTCTCCCGCTGTTTGAGAAGCTGGGTAAAAAAATTCACCTCACGGCCGCCGGTCGGGAACTCCACACTTACGGCAAGGCCATCTTCCGCCAACTGGATGAGATGGAGGAGGTGATGGAGGCGCAGAAAGGCCTGAGTCGCGGCCGTCTGGACATTGCCGTTGCCACCACCGTCAACTATTTTGCCCCCCGCGCCCTGGGCGCCTTTTCCCGCCGCTATCCCGGTGTGCGTCTCAGTCTCTCGGTGAATAACCGCAAGGAACTCATGCGTATGCTGGAGCAGAACGAGAAGGACCTGGTGCTGATGGGACAGCCCCCTGACGCCCTCGATCTGGAATATGAGGAGTTTATGGATAACCCGCTGGTGGTGATTGCGCCGCCCGATCATCCGTTGGTCGAAGAGCAGCATATCGCGTTGCAAAAGCTGGCCGAGGAGACCTTTCTGATGCGCGAAGCCGGTTCGGGCACCCGGTTGGCGCTGGAGCGTTTTTTTCAGGAGCAGGCCCTTGAGCTGAACTGTGGCATGGAGCTGAACGGCGGTGAGGCGATCAAGCAGGCGGTCCGAGCAGGGCTCGGTCTGGCGGTGGTGTCGGCCCATACCATCGAGCTGGAGCTGGAGACCGGTCGGCTGGTCAGCCTGGATGTGGAGGGTTTTCCGCTGCTTAAGAAGTGGTTCATGGTGCACCGCCGTGGCAAGCGATTGTCGCCCTCGGCCCAGGCGTTCCATGATTTTCTGCTGGGTGATGGATTGGCTGAAATACAAAAAATTAGGTAGGGACTTGATGTCGCCTGATAGGCTAAAATGCCCGGTTTCGCCCATGGCGATTGCATCATCAATCAGTGTTGGGCAGTGACTTCCACCACTGAGCGGGTGGATATTCTCCTGCGGCTATACTTTACAATGGCCGCCGGGGCCTCCAGCGGAACGTACAGGGTAAGGGTATGTCAGAGCGGCAACAGAGCAGCGGACCAGGGTCGTCAGGGACATTCAAGCTGCTGAACAGCATTGAATACCCGCGAGATCTCCGGTTGCTGCCGCCTGAGCGCCTGCCGGTGCTGGCCGGGGAGTTGCGGCGGTTTCTGATCGAAACCGTGTCCCGCACCGGCGGCCACCTGGCGGCCGGGCTTGGCGTGGTGGAGCTGACCATTGCGCTGCACTATGTCCTGAATACCCCGGAAGACCGGCTGCTCTGGGACGTGGGCCACCAAGCCTATCCACACAAGATTCTTACCGGCCGCCGCGAGCGCATGGACAGCCTGCGTCAGCGGGACGGCATTTCCGGTTTTCCCCGGCGCGAAGAGAGCGACTACGACACCTTCGGCACCGGCCACTCCAGCACCTCCATCGGCGCGGCCCTGGGCATGGCCGCCGCCGCCAAGCGGCTGGGGATCAAGCGTGATGTGGTGGCCGTGATCGGTGACGCGGCGATGGGCGCCGGGATGGCGTTCGAGGCGCTGAATCATGCCGGTGCGCTGGATCTGGATCTGCTGGTGGTGCTGAACGACAACGACATGTCCATCTCGGACCCGGTCGGGGCCTTCCGCAACCATCTCGCCCGTCTGCTCTCCAGCAAGTTCTATACCCGGGTACGCGAGGGCGGCAAGTCGGCGCTCAGCAGTCTGCCCCATATCTCCGAGCTGGTGGGGCGTTGGGAAGAGCACATGAAGGGCATGGTGATGCCCGGCACCCTGTTCGAGGAGCTGGGATTCAACTACATCGGGCCGATAGACGGGCATGATCTTGAGACCCTGACCGCGACCCTGCAGAACATGAAGGCGATGCAGGGTCCCCGTCTGCTGCATGTGGTGACTCAGAAGGGCAAGGGCTACAAGCCGGCGGAAGGGGACCCGCTGGTCTATCATGGTGTGACACCATTCGATCCGGCTACCGGCAAAATGGACAAGAAGAGTTCATCCGGACCCAGCTATACGGAGATTTTTGGTCGCTGGCTGTGCGATGCGGCGGCGGCCGACAAGCGGCTGGTGGCAATCACCCCGGCCATGTGTTCGGGGTCCGGCATGGTGCAGTATGCCGAGCGTTTTCCCGATCGCTATTACGATGTGGGCATTGCTGAACAGCATGCCGTCACCTTTGCTGCCGGCCTGGCCTGTGACGGGGTGAAGCCGGTGGTGGCGATCTACTCCACCTTCCTGCAGCGCGCCTATGACCAGCTGATCCATGATGTGGCGCTGCAGAATCTGGATGTCACCTTTGCGGTGGACCGGGCCGGTCAGGTGGGCGCCGATGGCGCCACCCATGCCGGCAGTTTTGATCTCAGTTACGCACGCTGCATTCCCAATATGGTGGTGATGGCGCCAGCCGATGAGAACGAGTGCAGAAAACTGCTGCAGACCGCCTATCTGCACGAGGGACCGGCCCTGGTGCGTTATCCGCGGGGATCCGGGTGCGGTGCGCAGGTTGCCGATGATCTGGATACCTTGCCGCTGGGTAAGGGCGAGATCCGCCGCCAGGGTCAGCGGATCGCGATCCTCGCCTTCGGCAGTCTGCTGGAGACGGCGCTGGCCGTGGCCGAGGAAGTGGATGCCACGGTGGCCAACATGCGCTTTGTCAAGCCGCTGGATGAGGCGCTGGTGCGGCAGCTGGCGAATAGCCACGGGCTGCTGGTGACGCTGGAAGAGAACGTGGTGCAGGGTGGTGCCGGGTCTGCGGTCAACGAGTACCTGGCGGCTATTCAGCACAGCGCCCGGGCGCTCAACCTTGGTTTCCCCGATCACTTCATCGAGCACGCGACACCGGCCGAGCAGTTGCAGGAAGCGGGCCTGGACAGGGAGGGTATTCTGGCGGTGATCAAACAGTTGCTGGAGACGGACGGTGACCGAGCGGCGGGATAACCTGCTCCCCAGGTGATTTGCCCGGTTTGGCGAACCCGTTGGAATCAAATAATAAGCGAGGATAGGTATGAAGCGTTTTATCGCCCTGTTTGTGGTGTTGGGCGTGGCCCTGCTGGTGGCCCCCGGTGTTATCGGCTTTCAGGTGGAGCACTATTACCAGGGATTGATTCAACAGTTCTCCAGGGGAGGCGCCGAGGTGGTCTCCCAGGAGTATCGGCGGGAGTGGTTTGGCGCGGAAAGCCGTACCGGATTTTTGCTCAGGATTCCCGCCGGTGCAGATCGCAGTCAGACTGAAACCGTCCGTTTTTCCCTGGTGAGCCAGATCGTACACGGACCACTGACAGCCGATGGTCTGCGACTGGCGGATATTCAGAGTGATATCCAGGTGGAAGGCGAGTCGCCGTTGCCTGCCGAATACCAGGCGGTGATCAGGACGGTGATCGATATTGACGGCCAGGGAAGGACGCGCATCGATCTGCCGGCGATGGAGATTTCGGCCAGCGACCAGCACCCGGCAATCCGCTTCAGCGGCATGGATGGCGAGATCCGATTTGATGGTGATTTCGAAAAGGTAGAGACTGACTTTGCACTGCCGACACTCAGGCTGTCGCAGGGGGATGGTCAATTGCTGGAGATCGAGGGGTTGCGGTTCAATTCCCGTTTCAGCAAGGATTCCTCCGGATTGACGTTGGGTGGAGGGCGGTTTGAGATTGAACGTTTTGGCTTGCAGGAGTCGGAAAGCGATACCCGGCTGGAGCTGCGTCAGCTGGCGATAGAGGCGGAGAGCGGCGCCCAGGGAACCGTGGTCGCCGCCAATGTACGCTACCGGCTGGAGGCGTTGCAGCTGGATGATACAGTGTACGGTCCGGCGGAAGTGCGGCTGGGTGTGGGCAATCTCCCGCCCGCGGTGCTGCTGGAGCTGCAGCAGTCGATCGAGCAGATCAATGCCCGCCAATTGGCCGATGAACAGAAGGGGATCGAGCTGTTGAATGTGCTGATGGCGAGTGCCCCGGCACTGCTCAAGAGTGATCCCCGGGTGACCATCGACAAGCTGAGCGTGCAGACCCCCGACGGCCTGGTGGAGGGGCAACTCTCGGTGCAGTCGGTGGGACTGGAGTTGCAGGAGATCGGTAACACGTCCGCCATGCTCAACAAGCTGGTGGCGGACGCCGCTCTGCGGATGCCAAAAAGATTGTTCATGCTGCTGCTGCGGCAGAAGCTGGAGGCGGATCTGCTGCGGCAATTCGAGCAGCGCCGGCTGATCAATCCGGCGAGTGAACTGCCGGATGCCGAACAGCTCAACGCGATGGTTTCAACCCTGGCCGATCGCCAGCTGGAGCTGCTGCTGGGTCAGGAGCTGCTGGTGGAGGAGGGTGACAGCCTCGCTACCCAGGCAAAGCTCTCCGGTGGTTTGCTGAGCGTCAACGGCAAGACCATTCCCCTGCCGCAACAGTCGCAGTAACCGGCCAGTCAACAGGATGGGGGCGCAGGCTTTGCCCATCTTGCGTCTTGACCGGAACAAGGGAATCTCAGCCGTTTCTCTCATCCATCATCTGTTCGATGATCGGGGTCAGAATGATCTCCATCGCCAGCCCCATCTTGCCGCCGGGCACCACGATAACATTGCGTCGTGACATGAATGAGTCATGCAGCATGGAGAGCAGGTACGGGAAGTCGATGTGGAACTTCTTCGGGTCACGGAAGCGGATCACCACGAAACTCTCATCCGGGCTGGGAATGTCCCGTGCAATGAATGGATTCGAGGTATCCACGGTAGAGACGCGCTGGAAGTTGATGTCGGTGCGCGAGAACTGCGGGGTGATGTAGTTGATGTAATCCGGCATGCGACGCAGGATGGTGTCCACGATCGCCTCAGCCGAGTAACCGCGTTCCGCATTGTCGCGGTGGATTTTCTGAATCCACTCCAGGTTGACGATGGGCACCACGCCGATCAGCAGATCCACATACTGGGCCACGTTGGCCTCATCCGTCACCACGCCGCCATGCAGCCCTTCGTAGAACAGCAGATCGGTCTCACCCGGAAGATCCTCCCAGGGGGTGAACTGGCCCGGTTCCAGGGCGGTACCCAGCCGCTCGTTGTGTTCCGCCGCCTCTTCCTCGCTGTGCAGGTAGTAGCGTTTCTTGCCGTTGCCGTAATCGCCGTAGGATTTGAACAGATTTTCCAGCTCTGCAAACAGGTTGGAGGCGGGGCCGAAGTGGCTCAGGTTCTCGCCCTGTTTGGACGCCTCGGCTACGGCCTCGCGCATCGCCACACGATCGTAACGGTGAAAGCTGTCACCCTCGATAATCGCCGGCGTCACGCCGTCGCGATAAAAGATGTGTTCAAAGGCACGTTTTACCGTGGAAGTCCCTGCGCCGGATGAGCCGGTAACGGCAACGATCGGATGTTTCTTGGACATGTTATACCCCTGAGTCTATAAACCTTTTCTCCAGATTACGGCAATTCTGACAGTGGTGAACCCCGAGGAGAAGTAATAATAATTTCTCTTATCTATAAATCATTGTTATGTTTGTGGCTGTTTTTATCAGTCCAGGTGAACTGATTGCGGCTCCGTCAGTATGGGGCGCCAGCTGAACGGCTGCAACAGGTCCCGTCAGTCAACGGGAAACTCGCCTGCCCGGCACCCGTTGCCCCATCAGCAGCAGCAGGCCGCGCATCAACTGGGCGGGCGAGGGCGGACAGCCGGGAATCTTCAGATCCACCGGGAGCACATTCTCGACCGCGCCACGGGACGCATAGCTGATGCCGAACTCGCCACCATCGCAGGCACAGTCTCCGCTGGCGATGACATAGGCGGGTTTGGGCATCGCCTGGTAGGTGTCGATCAGTGCCGCCTCCATGTGCCGTGAAACCGGTCCCGTGACCAGCAGGGCATCGGCATGGCGCGGGGACGCGACGAAATGTACGCCATACCGTTCGATACCATAATAAGGGTTGTTCAGTGCGTGGATCTCCAGTTCACAACCGTTACAGGAGCCGGCATCCACCATGCGGATTGCCAGGCTGCCGCGAAACTGTTTGTCCACCATCCGTCTGAGTTCAGGTGCCAACTGGCTGATTTCACTATCCTCGGCGGGTTTTTCGGAAACCAGCCCGGTTTTCAGGATTTTATAGAACATGCCCAACATGGTTACAGATCCTGCCCCGAGTAAGAGCCGTTGACCGATTTATTGCAGACGGGAAAGTCAGGGACAATGTTGCCCTGGATCAGCTGTTCAATGGCCGGCCAATTGAGCCAGCTCGGGTCGCGGGGGAAGAAACGGGCAACCCGCCCGGTTTCGTCCAGTGCCAGGTAGGTGATGATCTCACCGCGCCAGCCGTCGACAATGCCCACGCCTTCACCGCCCTTGTCCGCAGGCATCGGGCACAGCTGCTCACCCGGTTCCAGCAACTTGATGAATTGCCTGATCAGCTCCAGGGAGACAGTGATCTCTTCGGCGCGGATCTTGGCCCTGGCGGCCACGTCGCCGGCCCGATAGCCCGGTACCCTGACCTTGACCTGCTGGTAGGGGGCGTAGGGGGCGTCCCGGCGCACATCAAAATCGAGGCCCGAGGCACGGCCCACGTAACCCAGGCAACCCAGCTCCAGCGCCCATTCCGGTGTCAGCCGTCCGGTGGTCATCAACCGGTCCTCCAGGGACTCTGAACGTTCGATGATCTCGATCAGGTTTGTCACCTCTGCTTCCAGTTCATGGCTGAAGTCGAGCATGCGCTTTTCCGCTTCGGCGTCCAGATCGATGGATACGCCGCCCGGGATGATCCGGTCCATCATCAAGCGGTGCCCAAAGAGCCGGTCGTTGTCGCGCAGTAACAGCTCCCTAAGCCGGCTCAACTGATACAGTGGAAAAGAGAAGCCGACATCGTTGCAGATGCCGCCGATGTCTCCCAGGTGATTGGCTACCCGCTCCCGCTCCGCCATGATGGCCCGCAGCAGTTGTGCCCGGGGAGGGATTTCAACCCCCAGCGCCCGCTCCGCCGCCATGCAGGCTGCCCAGCCGTGCGCCACGGTTGAATCGCCGGAGACGCGGGCCGCGAGACGGGCCAGTTGACCGAGGTGGCGGCCCTGGGCCAGTTTTTCGATGCCCTTGTGGGCATAACCCAGATGTTTTTCCAGGTTGATGATCGTCTCGCCAACCGCCTGGAAGCGAAAATGACCGGGCTCAATGATGCCCGCATGCACCGGCCCCACGGGTATCTCATAGACGGCGTTGCCACTGGCCCGAAGGAACGGGTAGGTGTCGTCCGGCGGGGTGGGAGACGGGGTGTCCACTGGCTGCCAGCTGCGACGCAGCGGATACTCTCCCTCTTTCCAGGCCTGGTGGCGGGTCCAGCGGCGGTTGTCGAACTGGCCCTGGAAGTCGATCCCCAACAGGTCGTGGGCATGGCGCTGCGGGCCATCGGCCGCCGTATAGATGTGCGCGATCGAGTCCAGTTGCGCTCCGTCCAGGGTGGTCAGGAGCAGCAGGTAGTGCCCCCCCTGTTCCAGGCAGGTGAAGGCGTCAAAGCCCACGTCTGTCTCGTTTGCCCAGAAGGCGGCCCAGCGCATCGACAGCCCCTTGCAGAGCGCTACCGCCGCTGTCCAGGAGGATGGCCCTACCCTCAGCATGTGGGCCGGAGCCAGGCGGTTTTCGTCCACATCGAGTAACTGGATCCGGGCCTCCGCAAAGCGGCCCTTCATGTCGCTCAGCCAGCTGTCACTCATAGCAGTCCGCTCCCGGAAATCAGTACCGTTGCCTGGTCAAACCAGTGTGCCAGAAAATCGGGTATGGAGAGACCCAGCCAGAGCACCAGGGCGAGGTGCAGGATAACAGGCCAGACCGTGATCTTGATCGGTACAAGCCCATCCGGTCTATTGCCGAAGACCATGGGATGGAGATGGCGAAACAGGCCGGCAAACGCGATCCCGAGGCCGATAAGCAACGGCACGGTCAACCAGGGCCACGCCTTCATGGTCGCACTCAGCAGCAGGAACTCGCTGGTGAACACCCCGAACGGCGGGAAGCCGGCGATCGCCAGGGTCCCGACCAGTAGTCCCCAGCCAATGGCAGGCTGGGTCTGGATCACGCCGCGGATATGCTCGATGGCCTGGGTCCCGGACAGTTGGCTGGCCTGGCCAACGGTGATGAAGATTGATGACTTGGTCAATGAGTGCACCGTCATGTGCAGCAGGGCCCCAAAGGTGGCCAACGGACCACCCAGACCGAAGGCAAACGTCATCAATCCCATGTGTTCGATGGAGGAGTAGCTGAACAGGCGTTTGATATCCCGTTGCCGGTGCAGAAACAGACCTGCCACGATGAAGGAGAGCAGGCCAAAGCTCATCATCAGGTAGCCGGCCAGATGGGGCGTGTGCTGTCCCCCGTCCGCCAGTGCGCTGTCCACCAGTATCTTGACCCGGACCACGGCATAGAGGGCGACATTCAGCAGCAGACCGGAGAGTACCGCCGACATCGGTGTCGGTCCCTCGGAGTGGGCGTCGGGCAGCCAGTTATGCAGCGGTACCAGGCCGATCTTGGTGCCATAGCCGACCAACAGAAAGACAAACGCAATACCCATCACGGTTGGTTCCAGCTCGGTGGCGTGTTCGTTCAGCGTACTCCACAGCATCGCCTGGTCCGGCTCCGGCGTTACCTTGGCGGCCGCCAGGTAGATCAGCACGGTGCCGAACAGTGCCTGGGCGATACCGACACCGCAGAGAATGAAGTACTTCCAGGCTGCCTCCACCGATGCCGCCGTTCGATACAGGCTGACCAGCAATACAGTGGCCAGCGTGGCGCCTTCCAGGGCAACCCAGAGTACCCCGAGATTATTGGTGGTGAGGGCCAGCAGCATGGTGAACATGAAGGCCTGGAAGCTGGCGTGGTAAAGCCGCATCAGCGGCGCCGAGACGCGGCCGATGGCAAACTCATGCAGCATGTAGGTGCGGGAGAAGACCGCCGTGGTAAAGCTCACCAGGTTGGTCAGCACCACTAGGTAGACATTGAAGGCGTCTATATAGAAGTGCGTATTACCCAAGGCACCCTGCCGCAGCACCACATCGGCCAGCCACAGTGAGAACAGGAATGCGGCGCCACTGAAGAGGATATTCAGGCTTGCGGCAAGCCGTGTACCGGGAACCAGCGCCAGCAGCAGGCCGCCAAACAGTGGGGTGAGCAGCGTCCAGAGGAGGGCACTCATTCATCCACCTCCGTCAGCTGATTGAGCATATCCACATCCAGTGATTCGATGCTGTCGCGGATGTGGAAGAAAAAGACACCAAACACCACGGCGGCAATCAGCACGTCAAACGCCACGCCCAGCTCCACCACCATGGGCATGCCCTGTGTAGCGGTGACAGCACCGAAGAAGAGACCGTTCTCCAATGACATAAAACCGACCACCTGGGTAATGGCCTTGCGTCGGGTAACCAGCATCAGCATGGCCAGCATGACTACGGCCAGGCTGATGGCGATGGCATCGCGGGTGATCGACTCGGCAAAGCGCTGGATCGGTAGCGCAACGCTATAGCAGAAGATGACCAGTGCCCCGGCGGCGATCAGTACCAGTCCCGGATTCAGCAGGCTGTCGAGATCACGCAGAATCCCCAGCTGCCGCGCCTGACGGGTCAACAACCACGGGATGAACCAGACCTTCGTCAGCAGCGTCAGTCCGGCCGAATAGAGCAGGTGGTACTCATGGGTGTCGAGGGCCACCAGCGAGGTGATGACCACCAGCAGGAAGCCCTGTAGTGCGAACAGCCGGATGGTGGCCACAACCCGTGATTGGGCCAGCAGGGCGAAGGATGAGACCAATACCATGGCAGCCAGCGTCAGAATTGCCTGTTCAGTCAGTGTCAGGTGGCTGTAAGTGTCCAAATAGCCGTTCATTTTGCCGACTCCAGGATGACAAAGCTCAGCATGCCGATCATCGCCAGTGAAAAACTCATCGCCAGAAAGGTCGGGACCTTGAACAGCCGCATCTTGGCAACCGCTGTCTCACCCAGGGCCAGCAGCAGACCGAGCAGCGGCAGTTTGACTGCCACAGCTGACAGGGCCAGACCCAGGTTGGCAGCAGAGGCGTGCAGGGCAATTCCCCAGGGGAAGAAAAGATCCACAATCAGTACCGCATAGATGGCCAGCTTGAGTTGGGAGGCCAGCTCCATTAGGGCCAGGTGGCGGCCGCTGTACTCGAGGATCATCGCCTCGTGAATCATGGTCAGCTCCAGGTGGGTGGCCGGGTTGTCGATGGGTATGCGGGCATTTTCTGCCACTGCGACCATTACCAGGGCAATCAATGCAAACAGCATCGAGGGCCTCAATACCATCGCCTGGTTCAGGTTGTGCTCGATCAATGTTGAAAGATTGGTGCTGGAAGCGACCATGGCGAGCGTGAATACCACCATCAACATGGCGGGCTCGGCCAGGGCTGAAATCGTCATCTCCCGTGATGAACCCATGCCGCCGAAGGCGGTACCGACATCCATGCCGGCCAGCGCCAGGAAAAAACGTGCCAGGCCAAACAGCCCAACCAGCACGATCACATCCGCCATCGCGTTGATCGGCTGGTTCAGGATCACTAATGGCACCACCGATGCGGTGAGTACGGTGCAACCGCAGATGATATAGGGAGCGCCGCGGAATAGTACGGAGGCGTTTTCCGCCAGTATCACATCCTTTCTCACCAGTCGCAGCAGATCCCGATACGGCTGCAGCAGTGAGGGGGGACGGCGATTCTGCAGATGGCACTTCAGCCATTTGATCCATCCCGAGAAAAGCGGCGCCAGCAATACAAACAGTGCTGTCTGTAGCCAGACGAACACCCAGTCGGCAGGGTTCAGGAAATCAACCATAACAACACCACCAGGGTTACAAAAGAGTAGATGAGATAGTGCCGGACATTGCCGGTCTGCAGCATGCCGACCTTGCGCGAGCTGGCCTGGATCAGTTTCACCACCGGCTGGTAAAGCCAGCGCCAGGTGATGTCTGCTATCTGCAACTGGTAATTCAGTTGCTTAGGATAGCTGCGCAGCTGGTCGGAGAGTTCGCGCTGCTGCTGTTGCTGCACCCGCCATACCGATCGGAAGATCTGCTGGATCGGCATTACGAAGGCAGTGCCGGTGTATTGCATGTTCGGCGTCAGGCGACCAAAGCCGCAGCCCCAGGCCGGCCCTCGCCGGATCGGTTTGAGCCGCCGGCGATTGCACAGGAGTAGATAAACGGCACCCCAGGCCAGCAACGCCAGTGAGAGGCCAAACAGCACCATCGGCCCGCTATAGCTGGCCACTTCGGGTGCCACCGGGGTGAGCCAGAGCCAGCCGTGAGCGGTTGCCGAGGTGATTTGGCTGCCGGTGAGCCCGGTTGCCACACGACTCAGGACCGTCACTGTCGGTGTGCCAAGCACACCAAACATGAGGCAGAGCCCAGCCAGCAGACCCTGGGCCCATAACATGCCACGCGTGCCCTCACGGGCATGCTTGACGCGGCGTGAGCGAGGTTGGCCAAGAAAGACGATACCGTAGAGCTTGACGAAGCAGGTGGCCGCCAGTGCGCCGGTCAGCGCCAGCATTGCTGCGGTGATCGGAATCACCGCACGCAGCACGCCACTCTCCAGAATGGTGGCCTGCAGGGCGGTCTGGAAGGTAAGCCACTCCGAGACAAAGCCGGTAAACGGCGGTAATGCCGAAATACTGATACAGCCGATCAGGAAAAACAGCGCCGTCCAGGGCATGCGCCGGATCAGTCCCCCCATCTTGCCCATGTCGTGCTCGTGGGTCTGCTGCAGGATTGTACCGACGCCGAGAAACAGCAGGCTCTTGAACAGAGCATGACTGAGGGCATGGTAGAGCGCTGCGATCAATCCCAGTGAGCCGAGCTTCGGATAACCAGAGGCGATGAACAGTACCGATAGTCCCAGTCCAATGAAAATAATGCCGACGTTCTCAACCGATGAGTAAGCAAGTAACCGCTTCACATCGTTCTGCATCAATGCATAGAGCACCCCGAACAGGGCCGTGATGCTGCCGACCATCAGCAGTACCACCCCCCAGCTTGAGTAGAGGGTGCCGATGAGGTCAAAGGTCATGCGAATAAAGCCGTAGATCGCGACTTTCAACATCACGCCCGACATCAATGCCGAGATATGTGAAGGTGCCACCGGGTGTGCCTCTGGCAGCCAGGCATGCAGCGGAAAGATTCCCGCCTTCATGCCAAAGCCGAGCATCCCCAGGGTGAAGGCGGCCGTTGCCCAGACCGGGGAGAGCCGGGTCTGTCGGAAGGCGTCAAAGGTGAAGTCCGGGGCAAAGGAGGCGAAGATACCAAAGGTGAGCAGGATCAGCACGGCACCTATCTGCGCCATCAGCAGATAGAGAAAGGCGGCGCGGCGGTTGCCCGGCTGATGGTGCTGGTAGGCGACCAGGAAATAACTGGAGACCGACATTAGCTCCCAGGCGATCATAAACGAGAATGCATCGGCGGCCAGCACCACCAGCTGCATGCCGATGATAAACAGCATCGTCATCAGGCCGAGCAGTTGTAGCGAATAGGGGCTGCGCAGGTACTCGCGTACATAGCCCGGGCCAAACAGGCTGCTGGCCAATACCCCCATGCCGATCAGCGCCAGGAAAAACGCCGAAAGTGCATCCATGTGCAGGTGCCACGGCAGCCATGGCAGCCCCAGCGGGAGGGTGGTGCTGAACCCGGGGGTACCCAGCAGTACCATACCGGCGGCCAGCAAGGTCGCCACTCCGGACAGTCCCATGAGTGGGAACACCAGCCAGGTGATCCAAGCGCGTCTGCGCCCCGCCAGCAGGGAGGTGAGTGCCGAGGCAGACAACAGGCTGAACGATATGCCCAGCAGTGCGGCGACGGACAAATTAGTCATTTAATTTCACCATTCCGACTCAGATTTTGAGACGAACTCCGCGTCCGCCCGTGTCACTGACCATGCCTTCGGATAGCAGGATAACGCCGGCTGCATCCAGCGCCTCGACCACCCTGACCAGTGACTCGACATTGCCGCGGACATTACCGGGACTCCCCTCCATTCGCTGGATGGTTGGCACCGACAGTCCACACGCCTGGGCCAGCTGCCTCTGATCCATGCCCAACAAGGCGCGTGCCGCTTTTATCTGGGCGGATGTAATCATATGTAATCACTCATTATTTATATATTGAATTTCACTAATGCTATTTAATATATGATAAGTGATATATAAAACATGTACAACGGTAAGCTGCCGTGATCCCGTCACGGTTGTAGAAAAATGCCCAGGTTACAGCGGGTTAGGCGGATGGGAGTAGTATCGCGATATGCAGCCACCAGCCTTGATAGTCCCGAGATTTTGCTGATAAGCTTGTCCCGTTGTCCGCCTTGGCGGACCGCCAGGCAGTTCAAATTAATAAGGCACATGCACGCTGCCTGGATAATTCAGTCGCCTGCGAATGGTCATGTTCCGGAGCGGCGGTTTTGTCCGGTTGAATCGTCAGGGTGGGTCTTTCCCGCACGGACAACCCTGCGTTGCCCCGGTTTCAGGGTGGCCGATAACTATAATGCTATTTTCGGGGTATAACAGTTGATGGAATCTGCGGTCTCGCTGGAGAAGAAGGAGTCGATCAGGCTGGACATGAAGAAAACTGTTGCTGCGGTGGTTTTCGCATTGCTGGCCATCGGTATGGCAACGCTTGTTCCGAGTGTTCAGATTGCCTGGGTCACGGCCCTGCTGCTGCTGACCATCTACCTGTTTGCGTTCGAGGTGGTCGGTGTGGATGTGGCCGCCTTGACGGTCATGGTGCTGCTCGGACTGACCAGCCTGCTGGCGCCGCTGATGGGGCTCGCGGAGGGACTGGTCTCAACCACCCACCTGTTTGATGGTTTCTCCAGTAATGCGGTGATATCGATCATCGCGGTGATGATCATCGGTGCCGGGCTGGACAAGACGGGGCTGATGAGCAAGGTGGCGGCGTTTATTCTCGATGTGGGGGGCAGCACCGAGAAGCGCATCATCCCGATCATTTCTGGTACCGTGGCCTTCATCTCCTCCTTCATGCAGAACGTGGGCGCCGCCGCACTGTTTCTCCCGGTGGTGAGCCGTATCTCAGCCCGTTCCGGCCTGCCCATGTCGCGCCTGCTGATGCCGATGGGTTTCTGTGCCATCCTCGGCGGTACCGTGACCATGGTCGGTTCCTCGCCGCTGATCCTGCTCAATGATCTGATCCTGACCTCGAACAAGGCGCTGCCGGCGGATAACCAGATGCAGGTCTGGTCACTCTTTTCCGTCACCCCGGTCGGTATTGTCCTGGTGGCCACCGGCATCATCTATTTCGTGCTGGCCGGTCGCTTCGTACTGCCAGACGCGGGCAGTGACAGTGGTACGTCTGCCACCAACTCGATGGAATATTTCCAGCGTATCTATGATATCGACTACGCGCTGTTTGAAGTGGTGGTGCCCCCTGAGAGCGAACTGGTGGGCAAGATTCTGGATGAGGTGGAGACGGAGTACCGGGTTCGCATGATCGCCACCAAGGGGGCGAATGGCCGGATACGCATCGGCCGCGGCGATCTGGCACGGGATTTCGCCATTGAAAGCGGTATGGTGCTGGGTGTGCTTGCCTCGCCCAAGCATCTGGGCGGTTTTATCGAGAAATTCGGTTTGCGCTTGCGCAACGGTCTGGAGTCGTTTGCCGAGTCCCTCGCCTCCACCAAGGCGGGTATTGCCGAACTGGTTATTCCCCCCGGTTCGCAGTTGATCGGCAAGAGTGCCCGCGATGTGTGGCTGCGCAAGACCTATGGTATCGCCATGGTGGCGCTGCACCGCAACGGTGAAACTCTGCATGAGGGTGATCATATCCGCAATCTTCCGCTCAAGGCCGGGGATACGCTGGTGGTACACACCACCTGGGATTCCCTGGTGCGTCTGGAATCGGACCGCAACTTCGTGGTGGTCACCACCGAGTATCCCCATGAAGAGACGCGCCCCCAGAAAGTGGGTTGGGCTGCACTGTTTTTTACTATCGCCCTCTCGATGGTGCTGTTTACCGATATCCGGCTCTCCATCGCACTGTTGACGGGAGCTATCGGCATGGTGCTTTCGGGGGTATTAAAGATTGAAGAGGCCTATTCGGCGGTCTCCTGGAAAACGGTGTTTTTGCTGGCCAGCCTGATCCCGCTGGGGCTGGCGGTGGAGACCAGCGGCACTGCCAAGTGGATTGCCGAGCAGACCATTTCGGTGGTTGGCGAGATGCCGGTCTGGGTGATTCAGAGCGCCGTCGCTGTACTGGCCACTTTCTTCACCCTGGTGATGTCCAACGTCGGTGCGACCGTACTACTGGTTCCCCTGGCGGTGAATATCGCCATCGGTGTGGGCGCCGAACCGGCGGTATTCGCCCTGACCGTGGCTATCGCCACCTCCAACTCCTTCCTGATACCGACCCATCAGGTAAACGCGCTGATCATGGGGCCGGGGGGGTATCGGGTACCGGACTTCATGCGGGCCGGGGGCGTGATGACACTGCTGTTTCTGGTGGTGATGATCGGCATGCTGAATCTGTTGTTCTGATCCGGCAAACAGGGATATGCAGGAATACTGCTGAGCGCAGCGATACGCATCGATCACCATCGAGGCGCTTCGTTTCACTTACCCCATCCTAGCGGATTTTCCAGTCGCTGCCGGCACTCATTCGCGGCAAAGATCATCAGAATAGGCGGGCGTTCAGCCACAAGTGGCTGAGGATGCCGGCAATGTAGGCGAGCAGGATCACTGGCGTCCATTTCAGGTGGCTGAAGAAGGTGTACTGGCCGTTGGATTGTGCCATCAGCGCCACCCCGGCGGCTGAGCCGATGGCCAGCAGCGAGCCGCCGGAGCCAATTCCCAGGGTTGCCAGCAGCCACTCGCCCCGCGACATCTCCGGCATCATGGTCAGCACGCTGTACATGGTGGGAATATTTTCCAGCACTGCCGATGCCAGGCCGATCGTGATGTTTGCGGGGGCCACGCCCCACTGGCTGTACATGATATCGGAGGCGATCGCCAGGTAGCCGATATAGCCGAGTCCGCCCACCGAGAGCATTACGCCATAGATGAACAGCAGGGTGTCCCACTCCACCCGGGCCACCCGGACAAACACATCGAATGGGCTCTTGCTGTCAATGGGTACCGGTGATGCCAGTTGCTCCGCATCCGCTACCCCCTCTTCCTGAAGGCGGTGAGTTATTTTCAGGTAGTAGCCGAAGAACTGCAGATAGGAGAGACCGGTGAGCATGCCGATCACGGCCGGCAGGTGCAGTACCCCCCTGAAAAACACTGCTGTCGCGATGGTACAGAAAAACAGCAGTATGATACGGCGTGCACCGCGTAGCGTGCCGGCCGGTGTGCAGTGAGGTTGGGGACGCCCTTTGGGCAGTGCCAGGTGCATGGCGCAGGCCGGTAGCAGGAAGTTGATGAGCGCCGGGATGAACAGGTTGAAAAAGCTCCAGAAGTCCAGGATGCCATTGCTGCTCTGGATATTCTGTTGCCACACCATCAGGGTGGTGGTGTCGCCAAACGGGCTGAAGATGCCGCCGGCATTGGCGGCAATCACCACATTCAGCAGGCCCAGGCTGATGAAGCGTCGGTTGTCCGGTTCGATCACCAGGACCAGTGCGCCCACCAGCAGGGCGCTGGCCAGGTTATCCAGAAACGGTGACAGCATGAAGGTGATGATGCCGCTGCTCCAGAACAGTCTGCGATAACTGAGTCCCCGGTTACACAGCCAGGCACGCAGCGTCTTGAACACACGGCGCTCGCCCAGGGCGTTGATATAGGTCATCACCACCAACATCAGCAGCATCAGTTCGATGTAGTGGAGCAGGCTTCGTCGTATGCCCTGTTCCGCCAGATCTCCTGTACCGTTATTGACGGCATGCCAGCCGATCAGTGTCCAGATCAGGCCGGCCGCGAGAATAACCGGCTTGGATCTGCTCAGTCGGGTGTATTCATCGAAGCTGACCAGAAGGATAGCCAGGGTGAAAGCAGCCAAGGCGAGATAGCCGCTCCAGTGAGATAGCATCGGTGGCAGTAGCGGCTCCGTCTCGGATGCCATGACGGGGGCGCTGGCGAACAATAGCAGGAAAAAGATGGTGCGGGTGATCTGCATGTTGTTGCTTGGAGTCGCTGAACCAGCGCCCATGATAGTGGAAATCCTGTTGCAGGAACCAGCGGCGGTTGAGACGGTCGCCGGTTCCGGTGAGGATCAGAAAATGGCCGAGTTGATCCAGAGGTGGCAATAGATGCTGGCGGCATAACCGAGCGCGATCACCGGTGCCCACTTCAGGTGGCCGAAAAAGGTGTAATGGCCGCGTGCCTGCCCCATCAGGGCGACGCCCGCCGCGGAACCGATGGAGAGCAGTGAGCCACCCACGCCGGCGGTCAGGGTGACCAGCAGCCACTGGCCCATGGACATGTCCGGCAGCATGGTGAGCACGGCAAACATCACCGGGATATTATCGACGATGGCTGAGAGGAAGCCGATGATGACATTGGCGGTGGTGGCGCCCAGCTGGACATACATCAGTTCGGAGGTGAGCGAGAGATAACCGACGAAGCCGAGACCCCCTACACAGAGCACCACGCCATAGAAAAAGAGTAGGGTATCCCACTCGGCCCGTGCCACCTTGCTGAACACGTCAAAGGCCACCAGATCGCCCATCTGGCTATCGTGTTCCAGTTCGGTGGCCGCTTCGCCATTGGTGATCCCCCGGTCACGATGGTAGGTCTTCTTCAGGAAGAAGCCGAAGAACTGCAGGTAGGCCAGTCCGGTCAGCATGCCGATGACCGGCGGCATGTGCAGGAAGTTGTGAAAGCTGACGGCGGTGACGATGGTCAGCAGAAACAGCACGATAATACGGCGTGCGCCACGCTTCATCGCCACCGATTCGCCACCGCCGCTGGGTTGCTCGTTGGGCACGGCGAAATGCATGATGACGGCCGGCACCAACCAGTTGACCAGGGAGGGGATAAACAGGGCGAAGAAGCTGCCGAAGGCCACTACGCCCTGGGGTGTCTGAATCGCTTTCTGCCAGACCATCAGGGTGGTGATGTCGCCAAATGGGCTGAAGGCGCCACCGGCATTGGCGGCGATGACAATATTGATACAGGCCGGCAGGATGAATTTGCTGTTGCTGCCGCCTACCGCCAGTACCACGGCGCACATCAGCAGGGCGGTGGTCAGGTTGTCGGCAACCGGCGAGATGAAAAAAGCGAGTACACCGGTGATCCAGAACAGTTGTCGAAAGCCGAATCCCTTGGCTACCAGCCAGGAGCGCAATGCCTCGAATACGTTACGTTCATCCATGGCGTTGATATAGGTCATCGCCACCAGCAGGAACAGCATCAACTCGGCGTATTCCAGTAGGTTATGGCGTACCGCCATCTCGGCCTGATGGGTAAGACCGTGACTGGCGTAGTACCAGGCGATGATCGACCAGATCAGGCCGGCGGCCAGGATGACCGGTTTGGATTTTCGCAAATGGGTGAACTCTTCCGCCATTACCAGCAGATAGGCCACGGCAAAAATGGCGATGGCGGTATAACCAACCCAGTGGCTGGTAAGGTCTATTGTGTCGCCACCGGCTGTTGCAGCCAGTGCCGCCCCGGGAACGGCCGTCAGCAGTAAAAACAGAGTCTTAAGGGTGCTACTCACTGCAATTGCTCCTTGGTCAAGTGCCAGGCTCTGGGAAAGCGGTTTGCGGGCCGAGCCGGAATAGGAAAAAGGCGGTTCGAAATATCGGAGCGACGTTATACCATTTTAGGTGCTGGCTGTGGAGGGTGATGCAGGAATATTGATGGCAGGGGTGGGATGATGAGAGGGTTTCTGTCCTACTCCAACAGGGCACGCTTTTTTGTGTCCATGCGGATGCTCTTCCTTCGACAAGCTCCCTTCGACAGGCTCAGGATGAGCGGTAGTTACGGAAATATCCTTCGACAGGCTCAGGATGAGCGGTAGTTACAGAAACATCCTTCGACAGGCTCAGGATGAGCGGTAGTTACGGAAACATCTTTCGACAGGCTCAGGATGAGCGGATGATTTCTGTTTGTGGTGAGATTGCTCCCGTTCGTGGTGAGCTTGTCGAACCACGAGTCAGTCTGCAGGCGCTGGGCACATCCTTCGACAGGCTCAGGATGAGCGGTAGTTACGGAAACATCCTTCGACAAGCTCAGGATGAGCGGCTGCGCGGGGGCAATATGTCAGGTATCGATCTCGGGCAGTGTTTTGCCGGGATTGAGGATCCCTCGGGGATCAAACTGCTGCCGGATTGCGTGCATCAGACGCAGTGTCGCGGGTTCGATCTCTTTGCCGATGAAGTCACGTTTTTCCAGTCCCACCCCATGCTCTCCGGAAAGGGTTCCGCCGAGTTGCAGCACCAGATCGAAGGTCTGCTCCAGACAGCGATGGGCGCGCGTCATCTTTTCCGGGTCGTCGGGATCGGTGAGCAGGTTGACATGGATGTTACCGTTGCCGGCGTGACCGAAGTTGACGATCTGGATATCGAAACGGCGTGACAGCTGTTCCAGTCCACCGATCAAATCCGGAATGCGTGAAACCGGTACCACCACATCCTCATTGATTTTTTTCGGTGCGATATTGCGCAGTGCCGGGGAGAGTGCCTTGCGGGTGCGCCAAAGCTGCTCCACCTCCTGCCCGGAGCGGGCCAGGGTGATGTCGATCACCCCCTCTGCCCGGGCCGCTTCGATCACGGCCTGCAGGGATTGGTCGAGCCCGTAGGCCGGTCCATCCACCTCGACCATCAACAGGGCGCCGACGGTATCCGGCAGTTCAAGATCGGAGTAGTTGCGCACCATGTCGATGGAGGCCCCATCCATGAACTCCAGGGCGCAGGGGGTGACCGGCTGGGCCATGATGGCGGACACCGCACGGGCCGCGGTATGCATGTCCCGGTAGGTGGCTTGAAATGTCTGTTTTGCCTCCGGCAGAGGGGTGAGTTTGAGGGCCGCCTCGGTGATGATGGCCAGGGTCCCTTCCGAGCCGATCAGCAGGCGGGTGAGATCGTAGCCCACCACACCCTTGGTGGTGATGACGCCGGTGCGGATCTCTTCCCCCGCGCCGGTGATTGCGCGCAATCCCAGGGTGTTTTCCCGGGGCGTGCCATATTTTACGGCGCGGGGTCCGGCCGAGTTGTAGGCCAGATTGCCTCCCACGGTGCAGATGGCGGCGCTGGTGGGATCGGGTGGCCAGAAGAAACCGTGTGGTCTGAGGGCCTGCTGCAGCGCCTGGTTGGTCACCCCGGGTTCGACCCGGGCGATCCGGTTGGCCGGATCAATCTCCAGTATCCGGTCCATCCGCTCCAGGGCGAGGATGATGCCGCCCCGGTGCGGCACCGTGGCGCCGGTGGTGCCGGTTCCCTTGCCCCGGGCTATCAACGGGATTCCCTGCCGGTTGCAGAGTGTCACGATGTCGCGCACCTGTGCATGGCTGGTGGCGAACAGCACCGCCTGGGGCAGGGCCTGCCGCCGGCTGTTGTCGTAGCCGTAAGGCCAGCAATCCCCGGGGTCGGTCAATACCGATTCGCGGCCGACTATCCCGATCAGTGCCTGGCGTACGGCTTCACTGATCGGGGAAACCCCGGCCTGCTCCTCAGAGATACTCAAAGACCTTCACCACCTTGGTGACGCCGCTCAGGTATCGGATCTTCTCCACCACGGCGTCCGCCTCTTCCGGGGTTACCATGCCCATCAGGTAGACCACACCCTTTTCAGTGATCACCTTGACCCTCGTCGGATCGAACTGGGGCAGTTTGATGTTGAACAACTCGACCTTCGCCTTGGAAGTGATCCAGCTATCCTTGCTCTGTTCGGTAAGAGTGGCGTTGGGGCTGATCTGTACCTCATTGACGGTGCGTTTCACCATCGGTGTGGTGGCGGCAATACGTTCGAACTGGGCACGATACTCGGCATTTTCCGCCTGTCCGGTCAGCAGCACCAGATGATTGTAGCTGGAGGCGCTCATACTGCTGTGTTCCCGCAGTTCCGGACGGCTGAGCAGTTCATTCATGATCTTTACGGTGATGGTCTTGTCATCCAGTACGGTGCCGGCCGAGCGGCGGTCGTGAATCACCGAGATACCGGTAGCCGCACCGCCGACTACGGCCGTGGCGCAGCCTTGCAGCAGCGGCAGGGAGAGGCTTGAGACGACGAGCAGTGCAAGTGTTCTTTTCATGGGGTTCTCCGTTAATCCCTAATTACCAAGAAGTTGTTTGTCTATCAGGTCGCACAGGCAGTGGATGACCAGCAGGTGTGACTCCAGGATCCGGGCGGTCGAGTCGGCCGGGATGCAGATCTCCTCATCCCCTTCCTGGAGCAGGCCCGAGAGCCGCCCGCCATCCCGTCCGTTGAGGGCGATGACCGGCATTTTCCGTTCGTGTGCCGCCTCGATGGCCGCGTTGATGTTCTCGGAGTTGCCGCTGGTGCTGATGGCCAGCAGCAGGTCACCCGGGTGTCCCAGGGTACGGATCTGCTTGGCGAAGACCTCGTCATAATCATAATCATTGGCAATGGCGGTCAGGGTCGATGAGTCGGTGGTCAGCGCCATGGCCGGCAGTCCGGGCCGCTCCCGTTCAAAACGGTTAAGCATTATGGAAGAGAAGTGCTGGGCGTTGCCGGCACTTCCGCCATTGCCACAGGTCAGTATCTTGCCTCCTTCCAGCAGTCGCCGGACAATCAGTTCGGCACTTCGGGCAACGGGCTCGGCGATTACCGGCAGTGACTCCCTCTGCAGTTGCATGTTCTGCTGGAAGCTTTCGGTGATATGTTCGATCAGGTTCATCTACACAAGTTCCCAGGGCCTGTATTACTGAAAGGCATCAGTAATCCATTCGATCTGCGCCATCGCTTCGCCGGTGATCGCCAGCACGTCAAACCGGCAGGGGCTGTCGTGCCGTTTTTCACTGCCCAGCCAGTGCTTGGCGGCACGGATGATCTTCTGCTGTTTGTTGCGGGTGACGCTCTCCAGGGCGGAGCCGAACCGGTCGTGCCGGCGGTAACGCACTTCGACAAATACCAGCGTGTCCCGGTGCTGCATGATGATATCGATCTCACCGGCGCGACAGAGGTAGTTGCGTTGCAGCGTGCGCAGGCCCTGGCACTCCAGGTATTCCCGGGCACGCGCCTCGGCATCATTGCCTTTCCGCTTTCCCTGGAAAAGGCGTTTCATATCGGGCTACTCGGCCGGTTTAAGGGTGGCTGCACCGGCTTCGGGTATCACTCCACCCCGGGGTTCCGTGGTTTCGGCTGCGGGGACTGCCTGCCCGCTGTTTTCGACCGGGAGGCTCTCCATCTCATCCGCCATGCTCGCCATGCGCGGGGCGTAACCAATCGCCTTGGGGATGCCCCGGTCCATCTCTGCCCAGACCAGTTGACGATGGATCTGGCGAATGCTGTCCAGATAAAGATTGCCGGTCTTGCCATCAATGGTCTCCCGGGGGGAGGATTGCAGCCGCCCCAGGTGCGGGAGCAGGCGGAAGCTGTCGATGCCCATGGCGTAGAGCCGTCGATAGGTCCCCTGGCTGTCGGGCAGGATGCGGGCCAGATTGTCTCTGGCCAGGGGGCTGTCTCCCTCGTTCATCAGCAACCAGGGGATATCCGGGAACTTGATACCCTCTAAATCCTGGTCTTCATCCGGTGTCGGTATCCCGCTGTAGATGCTCGAGGTGGCATAGATCGGGATATCGGCGGCGTGATGGAACTGAAACTGAGGGCGGATCTGTCGTGCCTTCAGGTGGCTGGCCGCCAGGAAGATGAAGTCGGTGTCTTCGCGGCGCCTGGGTTCAAACTCTAGGTTCTGGCCGAACAGTCGTTGCAGGCGGTTGCGTCGGGCGCGGCTCTCGTCCAGGTTCAGCAGTGCCTGTATGGGATCGGAGAAGTCGTTCGCATCGGCATCATAGCGCTGTTGTTCGCTCAGGGTGCCGCCAAGGCGCTCCCAGCGGTTGCGAAACGCCTGCAATACCCGCTCCCCCCAGTCCCCTTTCGGGGTGAATGTGACGGCCCGGGTGTGGCCATCGAGCCAGGCGCGTTCGGCCACTTGTCGGGCTTCGTCTTCCGGTGCCAGACCGAACTGGTAGAGGGTGACCGGGGGTGTCGTTTCCGGGGGCACCTGGTTGAGCGCCAGTACCGGGATCTCGAGTTCGCCGGCCCTGGCTAGCTGGGCGACGCCTTCCTTGTTGAGGGGGCCGATTACCATGTCGGCGCCTGAGTCTACCGCCTGCCGGTAGAGTGGCCAGGTGTCGGCGCTGTCACTGCTGTCATAGAAAACCAGCCGGGGGCGGCTCTCCGGCGGCTGTTGATAATAGGCTGCCATGAAGCCGTCCCGCAGCGCCTTGGCTGCATTGGCATAGGGCCCGGATTTCGGCAGCAGGATGGCCAGATGGGTCGGGCGCTGGTACTGGCTCTCCAGTTTCTGGAAATAGCCATCGAGCAGACCGGGGATGGCCGGGTGGCTGGGGAACCGTTCACGCCAGCTCTCCAGCTGTTCCTGAATCCGCTGGCTGTCGCCGGTGTGCCCCTTGATAATCCTGGCCAGGGCCATCCAGCCCCCCTGGATGCCCGGCGGATTGGGCTGCAGCAGATCCAGGGCGGTGTCGGTCAGAGCGGTGAGGGTCTGGATGATCAGTAACTGGTTTGCCAGCCGCTTCTCCATATCCTCAAGCAGCAGGTCCAGCTCCTCCAGCTCCCGGGCACTCTCCAGCAGATTGCCGCTCAGCCGGAATCCTTCCGCCCGATCGGCATGAAAGCGCTGGCGCAGCGCTGCGTCGATCCCGTCGGGAACGCCTTCACTCAGCAGGACCATCGCCTCATCGGGCCGGTTTTTGCCCAGCGCCATTTCCGCCACCAGCAACCGTTTCCGAAAATCCAGCGCCGGCAGGCTCTGGGTGTTGATTCTGGCCAGTAACGCGGCAGCCCGTTCACTCTCCTGGGCCAGGAAATGATTCTCGGCGGCGCGCAGCAGCAGTGCCTGATCATTGGGCGGGAGAGCCTGCAGGGCCAGCTGTTCAAACAGTTCTGCCGCCGCCGCATGGGCGCCGGACTGCTCAAGTGTGATCGCCTGTTGCATCAGCGGACTGGTCTGAGTGTCGGTATCCCGGACGCCTGGAGAGGGCACACACCCGATCACGCCCAGCAGGATCGACAGTGAAAGGAGAAATTTTACAGCTCTTTGTTGCATGGTCGCTTTCAGGCAGGCAGGATTGAGCAGGACAGTATCTTTTTTAGAGGTGTGCCGTGTCAATGGATAAGGGGTGTTTGTATGTCGTTGCCATGCCGATAGGCAACCGTGCCGACATCACGGAACGGGCGAAACAGGTACTGGCTTCGGTCGATCTGATCGCGGCCGAGGATACCCGGCACAGCCGCCCGCTGCTGCAGATGCTGGCGATCACCACGCCATTACTGCCCCTGCATGAGCACAACGAGCAGAAGCTGGTTGGGCGGCTGATCGAGCAGCTGGCGGGTGGCGACACGATAGCCCTGATATCGGATGCCGGTACCCCCCTGATCAGTGATCCTGGCTTCCCGCTGGTGCGCGCCTGTCATCAGGCGGGTATTCGGGTTGTTCCGGTTCCCGGCCCCAGCGCGTTGATCTGCGCGCTGTCGGCGGCCGGCCTGCCGACCGACCGGTTTCTGTTTGAAGGATTTCCGGCCCGGACCGGATCGGCCCGGCGTGAACAATTCGAACGGCTCAAACACCGGGAGATGACGCTGATTTTCTACGAGTCGAGTCACCGGATTATGCAGTGCCTGAATGACATGGTGGCGATATTCGGGGCGGATCGTCCGGCCGTGATCGCCCGCGAACTCACCAAACTGCATGAGACGATCCTTTCCCAAAGCCTGGGTTCACTGGTGCGGTTGCTGTCACAGGACCAGAATCAGCAGAAAGGCGAATTTGTAGTGCTGGTGGCGGGTGCGATCCCGGATTCGGAGGCGATTGATCCCGAGGCGGAGCGCATATTGGCCATCCTGCTGGAAGAGATGCCGACCAGACAAGCGGCTGCCCTGGCGGCAAAAATTACCGGGATAAAGAAAAACCGGCTTTATCAAAAATCACTGGAGATACGCGGAGAATAGCCGCCCTGAACGGCAGGGCGGCTGAATGGGAGGGTTCAGCTACTCCGTTTTGGCTGAATATCTATCTTTTTGGAACGTTTTGTCTCGACCTTCGGGATGACCACTTCCAGTACGCCGTCCTTGCCACTGGCCTTGATCAGTTCCGGGTCGGTGTTGTCCGGCAGGCTGAAGCGCCGGTAGAAGCTGCCATAAGAGCGCTCGACCCGCTTGTAACCCTCTTTGTTCTCTGTCACCTCGTGACGCTTTTCGCCTTTAATCGTCAGCATGCCATCTTCCATGGTGAGTTCGATCTTCTCCGGTTCCACACCTGGGATATCGGCATGCAGAACATAACGATCCTCCTCTTCCTTGATGTCGATGGCAGGTGTCCAGTCCCCACCCACCACGCTGGAATCATCACTCTGTGCCAAGGGATTGCGCGGACTACGACTCAGTTCATCCTGCCACAGCCTCATCAGCTGCCAGGGATCAGATGTTATGCGTGCCATTTGCTGTCTCCTTATGATTGGGTTGCTCCTGCTACTACTTAATATAGGGTGGTTTGCAGTTAATTCAAGAGGAGTGCGAGAGGCAATTCAAATTACAGGAAATACCCGCTCCTCCCCCTGTTCCAGGGGGAGGAGGGATCGGTTTTGCAGGTCAATCAGCCAGCAAAATTGGCTGAAACACGCTCCCAGTTTACGATGCCCCAGATCGACTCAAGGTACTTGGGGCGGGCGTTACGGTAATCGATGTAATAGGCGTGCTCCCAGACGTCGATGGTCAGCAGCGGGGTCTTGCTATCGGTCATCGGATTGGCCGCATTGGAGGTGTTGACAATCTCCAGGCTGCCGTCACTGTTCTTCACCAGCCAAGTCCAGCCGGAACCGAAGTTGCCCGCGGCCGATGCCGAGAACTTTGACTTGAACTCATCCATGGAACCGAATGTGCGGTCGATGGCAGCGGCCAGTTCACTGCTGGGTGCGGCGCCGCCTGCGCAGAGACAGTTCCAGTAGAAGGTGTGATTCCAAACTTGGGCGGCATTGTTGAATAGCCCGCCGGAGCCCTTCATGATGATCTCTTCGAGTGAGGCACCTTCAAAATCGGAATCCTTTACCAGGTTGTTGAGATTGGTCACATAGGCCTGGTGGTGTTTGCCGTAATGGTATTCCAGGGTCTCTTTCGAGAGTACCGGTTCCAGTGCGTCCAGTGCGTAAGGTAGTGGGGGTAGTTCATATGCCATGGTATATCTTCCTTAACAGGGTTGGGTGAGTGGAAAGTAAATTTGTAATAACATAGTATTTTACTTGGTATTGTAATGCCAGCCCGGATTCAGATTCAAGCGCATCCTTTCTCACCTAAGCATAGCTATAGTGTGTGGATGCGCCAGTAGCAAGGTTATAATGGCCTGCCGATAAAGGTTCAGGCAGGCTCATCCGAATCAAGAAAACAGGACAGGAAATAGTTAATGTGTGGAATATGTGGTGAGTTGCGTCTCGATGGTGGCCGACCCGATCTGGGGGGCATCGCCAGAATGGCCGGACGACTGGACCGTCGGGGTCCGGATCATGAGGGGAGCTACAGTGATGGACCCTTGGCATTCGGGCACCGGCGTCTCGCCATTATCGATCTCTCCGAGCGGGCCAATCAGCCGATGGTGGATCAGGAGCTGGGACTGGTGCTGGTATTCAATGGCACCATCTACAACTATCCGGCACTGCGCGAAACGTTGAAGCAGAAGGGGTACCACTTCTATTCGGAGGGTGACAGCGAGGTGATACTCAAGGCGTGGCACGCCTGGGGGGTGCAGTGTGTTGAACGGCTGCAGGGAATGTTTGCTTTCGCCATCTGGGATCAGGGCAAAAGAGAGCTGTTCATGGCCAGGGACCGGATGGGGATCAAGCCATTTTACTACAGTCGCAGTGATGGCCGGTTCCGCTTCGCCTCCAATATCCAGGCGTTGTTGGCGGCCGGGGATGTGGATACCACGCTGGATGCCGTGGCGCTGCATCACCAGTTTACCCTGCATGCGGTGGTGCCTGCACCACGCACCATTCTCCAGGGTGTGCGCAAGCTGGCGCCGGGCCACTCCCTGCTGATTACCGCCGATGGCAGTTTTACCGAGCGTCGCTACTGGCAACTTTCCGCAGCCCGGCCGGCCCGGCCGCGCAGTGACGGGGAGTGGCTGGAGGCGATTCATGATGCGTTGCGACAGGCGGTGCACAAGCGCAACAAGATTTCCGATGTTCCCGTCGGGGTGCTGTTGTCGGGGGGGCTTGACTCCAGCCTGCTGGTGGCGCTGTTGGCGGAGTCCGGTGTATCGGATCTGCGCACCTTTTCGGTCGGGTTTGAAGATCACCCGGATGAAAAGGGAAGTGAATTTGAATATTCCGATCAGGTGGTGGAGCGCTACGCAACCACCCATCACAAGTATCTGATTCCGAATGCAGAGGTGCTGAAGCGTCTGCCGGAGGCGGTGGATGCCATGGCCGAGCCGATGTTCGGACAGGATGCGGTGGCCTTCTACCTGTTGTCGGAACAGGTTTCGAAGCAGATCAAGGTGGTCCAGTCCGGACAGGGGGCGGACGAGGTCTTTGGTGGCTACTTCTGGTATCCGCGGATGATGGCGGAACAGCAGGGAACCGCGGTCGAGCGTTTTGCGCGGCACTATTTCGACCGGGATCACGAGGAGTACCTGCGTATGGTCACGGCGGATTTCCGGGGTGATGACTACACCCGTCAGCGCATTGCCGAACTGCTGGACGAGCCGGGAGCGGACAGCTTCATGGATGCGGTGCTGCGCATGGATGTCACCACCCTGATCGTGGACGATCCGGTAAAACGGGTCGACAACATGACCATGGCCTGGGGTCTGGAGGCGCGTGTGCCGTTTCTCGATCAGCAACTGGTCGAGCTGGCAGCGCAATGTCCGCCGGAACTAAAATTGCGGGAAGGGGGCAAGTATCCCCTGAAGGCGATGGCCCGGGGCATTCTGCCCGATGCGGTGATCGACCGGCCAAAGGGCTACTTTCCCATGCCGGCACTGAAATATGTCCGCGGGGATTTCCTCCATTTCATGCGGGATATCCTGGAGTCAAACGCCTGCCGCCAGCGTGGCCTCTATTCGCGGGCCTATGTCGATCTGCTGCTCTCGGCCCCGGAGATGCACCATACTCGGCTGCTCGGGAGCAAGCTCTGGCACCTTGCCCTGCTTGAGTACTGGTTGCAGCGTAATGTTGATGGGGCTTAGGAGTTTGTCGGACTTATCCGTTTGAAGCGAAAATCACTGGGGGCGAATCAAATCAGTGTATCGAATGAGGCGAATAGTGGATCTATTTAACGAATTCGATACGTTGAGTTGATCGTCATCCAGGGATTTGCAGCCAAACAGCGTTAAGTCCGACAGGCTCCTGGCAAGGCAGGCGGCTGTGCATCGCATCTTATGTGCCACCTGAGGAAATAAGATTATGTTTTCAATAATGATAATGTTGCATCTGCTGGGTGTGATCGTCTGGGTGGGTGGCATGTTTTTCGCCCATATGGCGCTGCGTCCGGCGGCTATCGAGGTACTGGAGCCGCCGCAACGTCTGCCCCTGATGAAACGTACCCTGGACCGTTTTTTCCCCTGGGTGTGGGTTGCTATTGTGCTGATCCTGGTGAGTGGCTACGCTATTCTGCTTGGAATCCTGGGGGGCTCTGCCGGTATTCATGTGCATATCATGCACAGCATTGCCCTGATCATGGTGGCACTGTTCTGCTATATCTATTTTTTGCCCTACAGGCAGATGAGACAGGCACTGCAGGAGGGTGATTTGCCGCGGGCGGGTGCTCAACTGGCGATCATCCGCCGGATTATCGGTATCAATCTGGTGCTGGGTCTGTTAGCTACAGTGATCGGGGCGGCCAAGCCTTTTTAACCGTGGAGTACAGAGGCCTGGTGACATTGAATGAGCGGTTTCCGGAGAGAGTCTTGAAATCAGCGGCGCAGAACCCAATATGCCGCACAGAGTGCGTATTAACATAGAGGTGAATAATGGACGTTTTGGAGCGAATCAAAGAACAGGTTGAGAGCAACCCCATAGTGCTTTATATGAAGGGGACACCCCAGTTTCCCCAGTGTGGGTTCTCATCCCGTGCTGCAGCGGCACTGCAGGACTGCGGCGTGGAATTCGCTTATGTCAATGTGCTGTCGGATCCGGAGATTTTTGAGAACCTTCCCCGTTATGCCGACTGGCCGACCTTCCCGCAGCTCTATATCAAGGGTGAACTGGTCGGTGGTTGCGACATTACCCTGGAACTTCATCAGTCCGGCGAGTTGCAGAAGATGACTGCCGAGGCCGCCGCAAAATAACGGCACACTCCATGGCTGAAAAAACCGGCACGCAAGCATACGTGCCGGTTTTTTATACCGACCGGATGTTCTGATCGAAAACCCGGGCCGATTCCATTATTCTGTGACGCTATGACCGACTATTCCTTCAATCCGGCCATTGCGCAACGCTTCCGTGGTTTTCTTCCCGTAGTCGTTGATGTGGAGACCGGCGGCTTCAACGCCGCAACCGATGCACTGCTGGAGATCGCGGCGGTGATCCTGGTCATGGATGATGATGGCCTACTCCATACCACCCCCTGCCATGCCTGCCATGTGGCACCGTTTCCCGGTGCCAATCTGGAGCCCAAGGCGCTGGAGTTCAATGGCATAGATCCCGACCATCCATTTCGCAATGCCCTGCCGGAAAAACGTGCCTTGAATGATATCTTCACGCCGATTCGCAAGGCGGTGAAAGCCAGTGGCTGCAATCGGGCGATACTGGTTGGCCACAATGCCTTTTTTGATCTCGGGTTTCTCAATGCCGCCGTGGCACGGGCAGGCATAAAGCGTAATCCTTTCCATCCTTTCAGCACCTTTGACACGGTTTCGCTCGCGGGTCTGGCTTTTGGGCAGACTGTGTTGGCCAAAGCCGCGATTGCGGCGGGTCTGGAATGGGATAACAACCAGGCCCACTCGGCCGTTTATGATACCGAGAAGACCGCAGAGCTGTTCTGTCGCATCGTCAATCAGTGGCAGCGGCAGGCCCCATCCCAACCCTGGTTATCGGCAACCGAGTCAGCAGAACCCACATAAGGGCGCCCCTCCCCACCGCTGCCATATGCTATGGGCGCTTCCAATTATATTGCCGGATCTGCCGTTCCGGACAATCAGGCCAGTCAGGGGGCGATCCACTTTTTGTTACGGGATGTGCTAAATAATCTTCAACCGCTGCCGACAACTTCCCGGAAGCCGATCGATTGCTACCCCCGTCAGGGGTAGGGTTCAATCGGTGATTACGTGATGCGTTGTCGAGCGGGCGAGCCTCGGGATCGTCAGAAAAAACTGATACTTCAGATTCGGGATGTGCCATATAGTCAGATATGGTAAATTCCGCCTCTGTCTCGGATAACTTCGTATAAACTCTACCGCTAAATTAAGCGGCCTGGTCTGCAAGGATAAGAAAAAATGAAGGGTGAGCGTTTATTCAAGCAGTTGCGAGTCACGCTGCTGACGCTGATGGTGGCTGTATTGTCCGGCTGTGCGACAACCGGTGATTATCGGGATCCGCGTGATCCAATCGAAGGCTTCAACCGGGCGATGTATTCGTTCAATGAAGGACTGGATGACTATCTGATGAAGCCACTGGCCAAAGGGTACAAGGCGATCACGCCGGCCCCGGTGGATACCGGTATCAGCAACTTCTTTGGCAACCTGGCCGATGTCGGTTCCGCGATCAATAATCTGCTGCAGTTTAAACTGGAGCGCGCCGTCTCGGATGTGGGCAGGGTGCTGGTCAACTCCACCATCGGTCTGCTCGGCTTCATCGATGTGGCCAGTAATATGAATATGCAGAAGTATGGCGAAGACTTCGGGCAGACCATGGGAGCCTGGGGTATGGACCCTGGTCCCTATATCGTGTTGCCGTTCTTCGGACCGAGCAACGGTCGCGACACCGTGGGTCTGGTGGTTGACTGGTATACCGATCCCGTGCGTTACGTTAAACCCAACCGGTGGCGCAACAGTCTGATTGGGCTGCGTGCTGTTGATAACCGCGCCGACCTTCTCAGCGCCAGTCGCGTACTGGAAGAGGCCGCCCTGGATCCCTATGAATTCCAGCGGGATGCCTATCTGCAGAAACGTCGCCATGATGTCCATGACGGGGCGCCACCTCCCGAGCCGGAAGAGTGATTCGGCGAACCCTCTGAAAACCCCTTCCGTATCGAAGGGGTTTTTTTATGGTGCGCCCGGC
>JACDJC010000089.1_pt1 | contig 120932 bp, 102 predicted proteins | sample 7454191 | NCBI WGS metagenome assembly JACDJC01 (sample SAMN14253291, study PRJNA609438) | sludge metagenome | isolation source: sludge after 25d culture with pyrite and EDTA | collected 2018-12-20 | reverse complement strand
CCATCCTGGCAAAGCTGGATCTTGTGTGATCGTCCATCTTCCATTTGCGTCCATTGTCCAGCCGGAGGCCATCTAGTCCGTCTTCCGGCACAATCGAGTCTGTATGGGATGTATTTTTTTTTACGCCGTGAGTATGCTCTCCGGCGCTTTCAGCGCCGCATGAGACGAGAAACGCGGCCGCCATAAAAACGAGCGTTATGATCAATGTGTGCTTCATGTCTGGTTTCCTTTTGATTTATTCCCGGCTAACGTATTGAGTTGAGGTGTATGTTATTTATCATCTGTGTTTAAATATTGGAAAACTTTCTAAATACAGAAATATTCCCCGGATATCAGATAAAATATTTTAAGTATGAGAAGATTTAACCGTCCGGCGATAAAAATAAATGTGGGGATTTTAAATTCCGTTTTTGGGAGAGATGTAAATTCCGCTTGACAGCGAGCTAAACTATTTTTATAACAATTACTTAATACTACTTTAAATTGTTTAACAATTTATGCAAATCATTGGTTGGTGATACTAATGGAATTTCCGGTTCATTAAAATGCTTTCTGACAATATTAAAAATATCGTAACTAAGCATTATTAGTTCATAAAATTCGTCGGGTTTAATTTTTGCATCCTTATAAATTTCATCTTTATTCATGTCATATTTTAAATGCGCAAAATATTTATGCCGTAAAATTTTTACCTTTTCCCATATTTCGTATGCTGATTTATATTTTTCATTTATAATATTAAGTTCTTCTTTGGTAAAGCTTTTATCTTTATTTACAATTTTAATTATTCGTATAATATTATTTGTATCTTTCCTTTTATCATAGATTTTATAAAGAGAAATTATCAATGTAGTTAGATGGGAATTGATTGAAGTTTGAAAGTATATTTTATAATTATTTAGTATTCTTACATATTTTGGACTATCAGGGCCGACTAATATCCACCATGATTTATAGTTAAAAAATGCGTTATTTAAAACATACAATAGATCATTATTATTAGGTTCAATCATTTTTTTTATATCTGACACTTTGTTCCCTTCGCTTACTATGCTAACGGATCGCGTATCACCAGAAACGGACAAAGCGGCGAAAATTTTTGTAATACCAGACGCTACCTCGTGACAAGAAACCTGCAAAGAACCGCACGCGTTCGTTTTCTGGTGCATACGCTGGTTATGTGCAATATTTGTCAAAATCCATACTTTTCTTTTCGAAGTTTAAATGCTTTTTCTCCGCCTTCCATAACTAAAGTAATTTCTTTTTTAATTTCTGGATTGTCGATAGCTCCTTCATACTTAATTTCTCCTTGTGTTTGTTGACTTGATTCTTTGTAATCACAACAAACAACAAGTTCTGCATCTCCATTAACAACTAAATTTGCATTATGACTCGTGAATATTAGTTGGCGTTTGTTCTTTGCAGACCATAAGTTTTCAATTATATCATTTATTGCTTTATTGTCAATGTCATCTTCTGGTTGGTCAATCAATAAAGGACTACCTTCTTGATTCAAAAGAACAGAAAGTAAGGCAGTTGCCTGTTGTCCGGCAGAAGCTTCTGAGAATGGAATTACATCATCCATTTGATTTCCAGTTGAATAAAAGAATTTTGGTTCAAATTCTATTTCTTGAGTCAGCATTGCTAGCCAGTTATCTGGACTATAAAGTTCTGCGATTTTTTGTTTATTTCCTTCATTTAAACCTGCTTGTGTTAGAAAAGTTGTTTCTGGCAACACGATTGGCTTATCTTCTAATATTTTATGTTCAGAGAGTTTTTTTAGTTCTTCCAGTGCTATTTTCCAAGTATCTAATGGTGACTCACTTGTGGTAATCTCATTGCAAATACTTTCAATTTTATCTTTGTTAATTCTAGTTCCTGTGAAAGATTCGATTAGTAACTCTTGAATGGAATCAATATTTATACTTTTTGTAACTTCAGCTTTAATAATCCCTTTGGACAACTCTGTAAATTGTATCGCTTGGGCATTGAGTAAATCTATCTTTTCTTGATGAAGACTGTACCATTTTATTTTTTCTGTATTGAATGTAGAATCAGGATTGCCTAATTCTTTTATTAGTGTAAGTCTCTCATTTATAGAATCTGTTAATTCTCTCAATCTGTTTTCAAGGTTGTTAATTTCCTTAATGATACTTTCATTTGCAGAAGCCTTCTCTTTAATTTGATTATAAGTAATATCAAATTCTCTTTTTACTAAATTCCACTTGTTAACAGCTTCATTATACGTATTTAGGTTTTCTTGTTCGAAAAGTTGAATTATTTCATCTAACATTAATTTTACATTTGAGAAAATTCTTACTTTTTCAGCTTGAATACCTTCAATTATCTCAATATTTAAAATATTGGAGTCTATATTCAATGGATATTCTGTTAGAGATTCCTTTATCGAAGTGAACTTTTCTTTAAAAAGTTCTATTTCATTATTTGACTCTTGAATAAAAGTTTTTTCATTCTCAAACAATTCTTTATTTTCGATTACCTTTTTCTCATCATCGGTCAAGCCTTTTAATGAATTTCTCAAATTTTGGACTTGTTCATTAACTGATTTGGATTGAAGTTTAAGTTCTTCAACTTCACTTTGTATTTCAATTTTTCTAACAAGGTTACTATAAGCATTTTTTAGATTTTTGGAAACTTCTCTTAAACTAAATCCAATATTGTTAAGTTCATTAGCTATAGGCAGTTGGATGAATCTTTTTAGTTCATCTGTTCTAACTCCCACATTACTTAATTGCTTTTGACTATACGCTTGTATTGGGATCAGACGTCTGATTTCTTCTTCGGAAGCATTTTCAAACTCACCATTTCCGATTTTTAAATAAATATCTTTTGTGGCAGAATTTCGTTTTACAATATGATCAATACCATTAATAGAAGCTGCTATCCGAACTTCCCCTGAATATGGCACAAGTGTCTTTTCTATTAATGTTTGTCTTCGTTTTAGAATTTCCGACTCAGAATCATATTTACCAACTCCAATTATTTGGTCACACAGACCCCATCTTAAGTATTCTAATAGTGTAGATTTACCAGTACCACGCCCACCGATGAATGCACTATATTGTTGATTTAATTCCAATTCAACACGCCCAAGAAATTTTGAATTTGTTACACTAATCTTACTTATAAAAATTTGAGGTAGACTTGGTTCAACTTGTGATAGTCTTGATTCTTTTGCTAAACTAGCTTGTCTTAATGCTTCTGCTGTAGGAGTTGCCCATTTTACCCAAGTAGTGGATGTGCCTAATTCTTCAAATGTTTCTTTTTTGTTGTCTGATGTTTGAAAAACGGCTATTGATTTAAAACCATAATTTCTGTCTTTTCCATTGATAATATTTTTTAATCCATCGTCATCAGGAATAGAACCATCAATATATCCACTTACACAAGGCATTTTTATGTAGTGTTCATAAAAATCCCTTCTTAAAAGTCCTTTATGCCCACGAGATGTGTGAGGTAAAATTATATATTTTCCTTTAAGAATATCTACTGTATCTAATTTAATGTGTAAGTCACTTAGTCCATTAATTACATCTGAAGGAATCGGCACTGTTTCTTTGGTTGAAGGTTCTTCAATTGGATTTGGTTCTAAAGCTAGTTTATGAAGAACTCTTATTATTTGATCTTCTGGGAAATTGGCATCTAAAATTAATAGTGCTTGGCAAGGTGGATTACTCAAAGTTAATTCAATTCCTGGAAAAACAACAAGCTTTTCGCTTTCTTTTATTAAGTCTCCGTTTGAATCTACTTCATTATTAGCAGCTGCTTTTATATATGGAAAAAATGTTAAGTCGTGATGGTCAGTTATTGCAACTGCATTGATTCCTTTTCTCCTACAAGCCAAAACGAATCTCCCTGCATAGGCATTTCTATCTTCATCAGAAACTGGTTTGCTACCAGACCAATCAATATCTCTCGGGGAATGTACCTGAAAGTCACAATTAAAAAATTTCGTTCCTTTGTTCATTGCCATATTTCCATATGTTTTATATTAGGTGTTTTTTAGGACGAAACATTGGGATCAAGACTTTGTGTTACGCCAGTTTCAATATTTGTGCCCGAATTAAATCCAGTTCCTGGGACTTCTAAGAAATCTCCATTCATTTTGTCATTGGATGGATAACTGTTATTTATTACATATTCGCATGCTGATTTAAAATCACCATAAAAGTTTTCAACTTTTAAATTAAGTCGTCCGCTTTCTTCTACCATGTGTCCCTTTTCATTTTTACTTGAAAGAGTAATTTTAATTTTAGGTGAAACAGCATGTGCAAGTCCGCATCTAAATGAACCGTATAAATCATGAGTTGTCAATATAGACTCATACTTCTGTAAACTTGGAATAGTTTTAATTGCATTTTCAAAATCTTTTTTAGACCGTCCACTAACATTCCAGTCACTGAGGGTGCTGTTAATACACTTTCCTAAAAATTCAATCCCTATTCCCATTACAATAAATGATATATATGGATGTTCATCAATCATACTACCAAATTCACTAATTAAAACAGATTTGATAAAGTCCTTTGGTTTTAAAGTAGCCATATTTTTTACTTATTTTACTGTTACAATCTGTTTTCATTTATATTTTAATGCACATAACATATTAATTAGACGTCTATGTTAATTATCATTCTTATTCTAATATTGGAAAACTTATTCTAAATATAGAAATATTTTTCTAATGTTAGAATAAAAAATGTTTCCAATATTAGAAAAACTAACCATCGGGAACAGTTCACTCCTCCGTTCAATAGAATAAGGGCTTTTTAGAACACACCCTAAACCAATAGCTGTTTGTTTTCTTAAAACCGGCATGTGATGGTATCCAAATAATGAGCTGTCATCTATCTGTACCATAATCAACTGTCTGTGTTTTCAAAAATTGAAGAAAAAAAATAAAGTCCTATATAAGAAACGTTATTATTTTAAACAATAGGAATGGAAATTTCAAGAGGCTAATGATATACTTATATTTAAACAAACGATTTAATCCGTTCCCCAATCCCGGAGGGATGTCATTTTTGTAGAAAAACAGACCCCACGCCAATCCGCGGCCCTGTAGGGGTCGAACAATTATTGCCGAATCCCCGCGCTATAAACCCGCGACATCGTTGGTGTCCATCTGCATCGCCCTGTCCCCCGGTACCCTACTCAATATTTTCGTTGTATTTCTCCGGGTAGCGCCGGCTGACAGATAAAATATTTTATGTATGAGCAGATCTGACAATCTCATATCTTACCTGAACAAACCCATTAACTGAATCCGACGCGGAAATCAGACGCGTGGGGATTTCCTTCTCCAATTCACCAAAAAGCGGAATCCCGGACCCGAGCAAAACGGGTATTCGCGTAATGGTTATCTCGTCAATAAGCCCGGCCCTTAAAAAGCCTTGTATCGTTATCCCCCCGTCGATGTACAGATGTTGATATCCTTCTTTCCCCAGCATCGCCACCAACTGTTTTGGTGTTCGATTCTCGACCCTCATTTTTCCCCGTAACTCCTTTGGAATGTTCATGGGCCGGCGGGTGAGAACAACCACCGGAGTTTTTTCATACGGCCAAAATCCAAACGTCCTGACTTTTTCATACGAGTTTCGGCCCATTACGATCGCGTCAACGGTGGCGATAAAATCATCATAATCCAGGCCCTTTAACTCAACGCCGGAATATTCCGGGTTATCGAGCCACTCAATACCACCGTCCCGCTTCGCGATGAATCCGTCAATACTTGTGGCGATATAGACCGAGCACTTCACACGCATAAACGACTCCGTCTTCTCCAGAAAATCGATTATACACCGGATTGATTGATCCAATGTATATTAATATTTGAAAACTTTCTGAATACCAAAATATTCCTCTGTTTATCAAACGGAATTTACACTTCCAAGATTTTGGCTAGAAATTTTTACTTATTTTCAAAAAGACTCATCTTCTTTTTCATCACCGGACGGTATGCATGAGCAATGATTTGTACCGTTTGAATATGATAACGATCGATATTACAGCAGCAGTAAAATTGCGGTAGCCAATGTTTTACTTCATGATGATTGAATTTTATTTTTTGCGGGTTTTTTGGTGAAAATATCATAGGTGATGGCTGGTTGCCGGCGGCAAAAGCATGAGGGATGATGACTACTATCAAACACCCCCGACCGCAAACGCCGGGATCTTTGTACTGATATTTTGCAGTATTTTGATAATATTGCCGATGTTTTTATAAAAGGCCTTTTATTTGGGCTAAAGCCCAGATTAATTGTAATTTATTGCTTTTATCCCACTATCTAAAGATAGTGGCAATAATTTTAAATATTACACATAGCCACGTGCTTTAGCTCGTGGACAACTAAACCCTATCACAAATCCGGGATTTCAATTTATTCGTCAATCCCAATCCCGGAGGGATGACATTTTTGTAGAAAAACAGACACCAAGCCAATCCGCGGCCCCGTCGGGGCCATACGATTACCGCGGAACCACTATTCTACAAAGATATGACACCTACGGCGCCGGGCTGTCAAATTAAATCGAATATTATTACATAAAATTTAACCTTATCAGCCTGAATTTTCCCCTTTCCTGTCACTAATTAGCCTCGTCCCATCACTTTTTGACCCGCCCTTTCACTAATCGACCCCTTCCTATCACTTTTTGACCCACCCTTTCACTAAACGACCCCTTCCTATCGCTTGTTGACCCGCCCTTTCACTAAATGACCCCTTCCCGTCAGATAATGTCCGCCGGACAAATACTTCGGCGGATTGGAATATATCCTTTCAGTTCGCCCTTTACAGATTAAATGTATCATCCGGATTTTTAAAAGCAGCATTTATGTTATTATAGACTGGTCAAAAAAATCCCGGGGGACTTTATGAGAATCAGCCTGTTCATGCTCCTTATGCTTTTACCGCCAATCATCGATTGTCGCGCTCAGGCGCCGGTCCCCGGAAAAAGTACCTGTTTGTTTTGAAGGATATTTCGCCAATTAATTAATTTATTGACATTATTCCGGAGATACGGGATATTATTTACACCCGCGTTTAATTCTCTGATAAAATCCTGATGTAGAAATCGAAAGGAGAACGCCCATGTCAGAAACCATTAATTTTTTTGAACAGGTTAATCAGCATTTTGACCGCGCCGCGGGATTTACGGGACACCCGCCCGGCTTACTTGAACAGATCAGGATTTGCAACAGCGTTTACCATTTTACTTTTCCCTTAAAAAGAGACGACGGCTCCATCGTAACGCTCGACGCCTGGCGGGCAGAGCACAGTCATCATAAACTGCCCGTAAAAGGCGGGATTCGCTACGCTGAAAATGTGTCGGAAAACGAAGTAATGGCCCTGGCCGCGCTGATGACTTATAAATGCGCCGTGGTCGATGTGCCGTTCGGGGGCGCGAAGGGCGGTATCAGGATTAATAAAGCGGATTACAGCGTAGGTGAGCTGGAACGGGTCACCCGGAGATATACCTTTGAACTTTATAAAAAGAATTTTATCGGTCCGGGAATTGATGTGCCTGCTCCGGATTACGGAACCGGACCACGCGAGATGGCCTGGATCCTTGACACCTACCGGTCACTGGCGGAGGATCAACTGGACGCCATCGCCTGTGTCACCGCTAAGCCCGTTGCCCAGGGCGGTGTCAGAGGCCGGACCGAAGCCACGGGTCTCGGGGTCTATTATGGTGTCCGTGAAGCCTGCCGCATCAATGAAGACATGAAAAAACTGAGCCTTTCACCCGGTCTTGAAGGAAAAAGAGTTGTTGTCCAGGGTCTCGGGAATGTCGGGTACCACGCGGCAAAGTTTATTCAGGAAGGCGGCGGGATCATCATCGGCCTGTCTGAGTTCGAAGGCGCCATACATAATTCCAAAGGCATCAACGTCGATGAGGTTATGATTCACCGAAAGGAAACGGGCTCCATATTGGATTTTCCTCACGCGAAAAATCTAAAAAAATCCGCCGATGCCCTGGAACTGGATTGTGATATCCTTGTCCCTGCCGCTCTTGAAAATCAGATTACCATGGAGAACGCAAAAAGGATTAAGGCAAAGATAATCGCCGAAGCCGCCAACGGACCGGTCACCGCCGACGCGAGTGAACTGCTTGCCAAAAACGGCGTACAGATCCTACCCGATTTATATCTGAATGCCGGCGGTGTCACCGTATCCTATTTTGAGTGGCTCAAAAACCTGTCGCATGTCCGGTTCGGCAGAATGAGCAGACGATTTGAGGAGGATATTAATTCCAAACTTCTCAAATCCGTCGAAGACCTGACGGGTAAAAAATTTGCTAAAAATGTGTTTGATCAGATTGCCCACGGCGCCGATGAAAAGGAGCTTGTTTATTCCGGTCTTGAAGAAACCATGATCACCGCTTACCGGGATATACGCGGGATTCAGGCGGAACATCATGATCAGATCGATCTGCGCACCGCGGCCTTTATCGACGCCTTAAACAAAGTGGCGGTTTCTTATTTTGAATTGGGAATTTTTCCCTGATCATTTAATAAAACATGGGAGGATGATGTCTATGAAACGTTCTTTGAGTTTACTTGTTGCCCTTTTAATAGTTGGGTTGGGTTATTCCGGATTATTCGCGCAAAATTATGTTATTAAAGAGCGGAACATTAGTTTTCAGCAGGATGAACTAATGGCCCTCCTCGGGGATAATTTTAATGGAAACCCCGAAGGGGAAGATATGGCGCGGTTATTAATAAAAATGCCCGTGAGCGAAATGCTTCTGAAACTGAAAAATGAGTATCAACTTCCGGAAATGACAGAAACAACCATCTATGTCTCCGGCAAAAATCTACGGGTTGATGAAGAAGAAGAGGGCGCAAAAACTTCTCAATTTATTCTCGGGGACAAAGAGGCGGTATATCATATCATGTGGGATAAAAAACAATATATAGAAATGACATACGAGGACATGAAGAAAATGCAAGAACAGGCTTCCGCCATGGCAGAGGGGATGATGAAAAACATGCCCCCTGAAATTCAGGCGCAAATTGAAGCTCAGATGGGTCAGGCTAAAAAGGAAAAAAAAGAGAGCAAGATAACCAAAACCGGAAAGAAGATGACTATTAACGGTTTTCCCTGCGATGAATACACCGTTGAAGATGAATCTGTACTGAGACAAATCTGGGTTACGGCAAAATATCCTGACATCCGCAAGTCAATGGAAAATATGTACACGATGCTTTCCAGCTTCGGTCCTCCTGAAGCGGGCGACGATGACATGGAAATCTGGGAGAAAATACCCGGCGCCTGGCCGGTTTTAATAAAGGAGGTAAATTTTAACAATATGTATATGGGCCTTTCAATGGATGTGGATGAGACCCTCTCTGTGGAACAGAAAAATATACCCGCTGACATGTTTAAAATACCCGCGGATTTTAAAAAAATGACCATGATGGAAATGATGCAGGGAGAAATGGGTCATTAGTATTTGATTTAATTCTGATATTGGCTTTTAAATCCGCTGATCGCGATATTTTTTATTCAGCGGATTTTTTTATTCATTAACCGGAGTTTATAATTTCATGGTTATAAGCATTTTAGGGTGCGGATGGCTTGGTTTGCCCTTGGCGGAACATTTAATCAGGAATGATTTTACCGTAAAAGGTTCAACCACCCGTGAAGAAAAATTGCCCCTTCTTCGCGAAAAGGGCATTGAAGCCTACAGAATCATTCTTGATCCGGATATCGGTGGAGACAATATCTCCCGTTTTTTGGATTCTGACATACTCATTCTCAACATTCCTCCCGGCAGGCATGGCAGCGTCTTTGAAAACCATATCCGGCAGATTAATTCTGTCCTCATGGCATTGAATAAATTATCTGTAAAACGAATTTTATTTATCAGTTCCACATCGGTGTATGGTAATAACAATAAGGAAGTTAGCGAATCGGATGAAACCAATCCTGAAACCGAATCCGGAAAAGCTTTAAAAGCGGCGGAACAATTGCTTTTGGATCAAAGCGCGTATAATCCTGTTGTCATTCGGTTTGCGGGATTGGCCGGAGGCGACCGGAACCCGGGCCGTTTTTTTGCGGGAAAGAAACAGATCCCCAACGGGGCGGCGCCGGTAAACTTTATTCACCGGGATGATTGTATCGGCTTAATCCATGAGATCATCCGCCGGGATGTCCGAGGGGGGATCTTCAACGCCTGCGCCGATAGGCATCCGTCAAGATCTGATTTTTACCGGAAGACCGCAGAAGATTTGGGTCTCGAAGCGCCGGAATTTGTTGATGATGAATCCCGCTCATTTAAAATCATCAACTCCGATAAAATCAAAAAGCGTCTTGAATACCGTTTTAAATATCCGGATCCCATGGAGTTTACTTATTCCGATTGAATTGTCCCGCGAATGGAGATAACTCCTTGTCATGAGCCGGAAAAGGAGCCCTGATGAAAATTAATTCCATCCTGGAGACATGCATATACTCAGATGATCTTGAGGCAAGTGAACATTTTTATAGGGATCTTCCGGGGCTTACATTTCTGTCGCGGGAACCGGGAAGGCATGTTTTTTTCCGCTGCGGATCTTCTGTATTATTAATTTTTAATCCGGAGAAAACCATGGAAATCGGCGGCAATCTCCCTCCGCACGGCACAAAAGGCTCCGGTCACCTGGCCTTTGGCGCGCCATCCGGTGAGATACGCGAATGGAAGGCATTCCTTGAAAGGAATAAAATTCCCATTGAACATGACACCACCTGGCCCGGCGGGGGCAGATCGATCTATTTTAGGGACCCTTCCGGCAACAGTCTTGAAATAACCACACCAACAATCTGGTCCATTGATGAATCTGAATGACTGTTTTTTATTTTTCCAGAGACTTTTATGACGCGGGAATGACTTCAGATTTTATCCGGCTGACTTTAATGATTCCGACAAATAGGATAAATACCCCGACCCACTGCATCGTGTTCATAATGTGTCCTCGAATCACGTACTCAAGTATCACGGCAGTTAAAGGAAAGGCGAGTTCACAGATCGTGGCCACCGACGCGCTGATTCTTTTCAGACCGTAATAATACAGAAATATGGCCGGCCCGCCGGTTGTAAAAGCGATTAGTAGAAATATCAATGCCTGTTTTTGATTGATTGTGCCAATTTGGGTAATCTCTCCCGATGATACCACAATTAAAGTCATGATCAAAGAAGCGATTAGAAACCGAAGATAGGCACCCGATTCATGGCTGACATTCCGCAGAGCCCTTTTACTCAGAACCGTGGATGCCGCGAAAGACGCGGAAGCGATCAGGGCAAAAAGCACCGCCATCGATTTTTTATCACCGGAATTCAGATCGGGGAAATTCAATCCAAATGTCATAAAATACGCCCCGATGACAGCCAGACCTGCCCAGATAAAAAATTCCTTTGGAAGTCTCTCTTTAAGAATGATGGTCGCCAGGACCAACGCGAATACCGGCTGCAGCTTCTGAATGAGCACAACTATGGATAAATTGACAAAATTCACATAGAACAACGCTCTTGTTATGGCCATTGTACCGATCGCGCCGCCGAACAAAGCCACTCCGATAAACGCGAGCCAGTCTTTTTCTTTCAGCGAACGGAATTCGGAAAAACTCCTGACAAAAAACGGAGTCAGGATCACGGCCACAATGGAGCTCTCCACAAAGACAACTAATGGGACGGGCAGACCGTAAAGCGCGGGCGTGAGAACGATTCCATCAATCCCCCACAGCATTGCCGCTAGAATTACAAAAAGTGGAGCTAATTTATCCATATTTTTCTTATATTTTTGTTTTGGCTAAGTTATGATTATTTTGGGATTAATAAAACTCTAAATTGATCAAATACCAAACTTTTGATCTTTTTTCCCGTAATCAAAACGGAATGTTTTATCAATTTATTTGTTTTATCGGGAGCCCTTATTGTGAAGTTTAATAAATCGATTGACCGTTATTGTCTAATTTAACCTGGGGATGTCATGAAAAAACTCACCTGTTCTCTTTTTCTTGTCATTATATTTTTTCAGTTTTCTTTTGCCATGGATGAAGCCCGCTTTATGGAGTATCCGGATATTCACGGTGATAAAATTGTTTTCACATGGGATAATGATTTGTGGCTTGCGGACTCCCACGGGGGTCAGGCGGTCAGAATTACCACCAATCCCGGGAATGAGTTCTCGGCCAAGTTTTCCCCGGATGGTAAATGGATCGCTTTTACGGGAAACTATGACGGCGAAACAGCCATCTACCTTATTCCTTCTGAAGGCGGCGAGCCGAAACGGCTGACTCATAACCCCTGGGGCGGAAGAAGCATCGCCTGGACACCGGACAGCAAAAAAATTGTTTACGCGTCATTTTTCGAAAATTTTATACAGCGTGATCCAAATCTGTATTATGTGAATATAGATGGTTCCGCGCCGGAACGCTTGCCAATAGACCGCGGCGTGTTATGCTCCTTTTCCGGAGACGGCACAAAAATGCTGTATAACCGAAAAGGCCGGCCGGAATATTACTGGAAGAGGTATAAAGGCGGGCAATACACCGATATTTGGATGTATGATTTCATAAAAAATGAGTTTACCCCCGTCTCAGATTATGTCGGCAAAAACGCCTATCCCATGTGGATCGGCGATAATATGTATTTTGTGTCCGACCGCGATAACGGCATTGCCAATATCTACGCGCAGAACCTGAAATCAGGAGCTGCCGCGCCCATTACAAATTACAGCGATGTTGATGTGATGATGCCGGAGACGGACGGAAAAAACATCATATATACGCATGACGGTTATATCCACCTTTTACCCGTCGGCGCAACCACTCCGGAAAAACTCACCATCATGGCCGCGTCGGATAAATGGCGTCTGCGTGACAGGACGATCAATCCGAAAGAATATATTCAGTCGATGGATATTTCGAACGATGGCCAAACGGTGATATTTGACGGCCGGGGTGATGTGATCACCGTTGCCGTGAAAGATGGCAAATCGAATAATTTAACCTTCACTCCGGGAAGCAGGGAACGCTATCCGGTAATTTCTCCGGACGGCCAATGGATTGCTTTTTTCTCGGACAAATCGGGCGAATACCAGCTTTATATCCAAAAAACAACCGGCGGTGAATGGATACAATTAACCGATGGCCTCAACCGGACCAATTATCATCCTGTCTGGTCTCCCGACGGCAAAAAAATCCTGTTCGGAAATAAGGATTTCTCTATCTTTTATGTCGATGTAAAAACCAAAAAACTGGTTAAAGTGGATGAATCCAATCAGTTAAAAAATGACGAGTTTTATTGGGAAATCAGTGATTATAACTGGTCACCGGACAGCAAATGGATCACTTACAGCCTGGTTCAGTTCAACCGCAACAGCAAAATTTTTATCTATCATCTCGAAGAAAATAAAAAATATGCCCTTACAGGTGATTTTTACGACAATCTTAATCCGAGATTCGATACCGCGGGGATGTACCTTTATTATATATCAAGCCGAAATTTCGATATTCAAATGGATTTTTATGAAGATAATCATGTGGTAAGCGCTCCACAACAGATCATGGCTGTTCAGCTTCAGACCGGACAAAAACCACCTTTTGCTGATTCCATATCGGCGACACAAAAATTAGACCCGGATCCCTACCGGATTGACATCGAAGGGATTAAAGATCGTACCTACCCGCTGCCCGTTCCGGCGGGAAATTATTTCTATCTGCGCGCAGGCAATGGTAAAGTCCTCTGGTGCTCCGTTCCCAAATTTACGTCAGATGAATACGATGAGATATTCAACCCCGCGGGAAAGACAAAATGGGATCTTCATATTTTCGATATGGACAAAAAAGAAGAAACCATACTAAATGATAAAATCAAAGATTACCGCGTCTCTTCAAACGGTGAAAATATTATTTTGTCCAAAAATGATGATTTCTTTTCCGCCACAATTGACGCGGCATATAAAGATAAAACCGCCGGGGATAAAATTGAACCGGAAAATATGCAATATCATGTGGATTCATTCAAAGAGTGGAATCAGATATTCAGCGATACCTGGCGCTGGTACCGCGACTTCTTTTATGACGCCAACATGCACGGGCAAAACTGGAAAGCCATCGGCGACCGCTACCGGGCATATATTCCGTATCTGACTTCGCGGGATCAGTTAAACTGGGCGCTTGAGCAGATGGTCGGTGAGCTTTCCGTATCTCACACCTATGTCCGCGGTGGCGATAACGGACCGGAGCTGAAAAACGATTCTAAACTGTTCACGGGCTGGATCGGCGCGGATCTGACACCGGATAAAGTCAGCAATTATTACCGGTTTGAAAAAATTTACGGCCCGACGGAGTACAACCTTGATCTGAAATCGCCTCTTGCCCGTCCGGATATAAAAATTAAAGAAAGCGATTATCTCCTGGCGATAAACGGCCATGAAATCCGGGTGCCGGATGATTATTTTAAATATCTGCAGGTGCTGCCGGATCAGGAAGTCACCATCACCGTGAATGATAAACCGGTCATGCAAGGATCTCAAACCTATTCGATTAAACCTATCGGGAACAGCTCTCAACTGCGCTATTTCCGCTGGCTGACAGATAATATTGACAAAGTACTCAAGGCCACAGACGGTCAGGTCGGTTATATGCATATCAACGCGATGGGATCAGGCGGAATCGGTGAATTTGATAAATTCTGGCGGGCGTTCCGTTATAAAAAAGGTATCATCATCGATGTTCGCCGCAATTCCGGAGGCTGGACCGAGTATTTTATGATTGATAAATTGGAAAGAAAAATGACCGCCTACAATGTTCTTAAGGGAATGGAACCCTTCCGTTATCCGGGCAGTGTATCCAATGGTCAGATCGTCGTTGTTTCAAATGAGTATAACGGATCGGACGGCGAAGCGTTTGTGGAACATTTTAAAGCGAGAAAGCTCGGAACCGTTGTGGGCGTTCCCTCATGGGGCGGGCTCGTCGGCATAATAAACGGACAAACAACTATCGATAATGGAAACATCCATCAGTCAAATAACGCCTTTTATGGCCGGGAAGGAAAGTGGCTCGTTGAAAATCACGGCGCCGATCCCGATATCTACATTGATAATGATCCTGCTTCTGTCATGGCCGGAAAAGATCGGCAGCTGGAGAAAGCCATTGAAACCATTTTACAGAAGATAAAGGAACATCCGTTTGTATTTCCGGAACGTCCATCTTATCCTGTTAGATAATTTTACAAAAAAACGCCGGCGTCTTTGTTTTGTCGCGGCGTTTTTTTGTTTTTAAATCAAATGTACGTGACTTTTTAGATTTTTAGGAATCATTCTAATGATACGAATAAAAGTTTGCTGTATCAGCAGTGTGGAAGAAGCGCGGATGGCGGTTCAGGCGGGAGCATCCGCTCTAGGTCTTGTTTCTGAAATGCCGAGCGGCCCGGGTGTCATTTCTGAAGAACTGATCGCTGAAATTGCAGCAACGGTTCCGCCTGCCATGGGTACCTTTCTGCTGACAAGCAAAAAAACCGCGGATGAAATTATAAAACAGCAGAAAAAATGCGGGGTCAACACCATCCAAATTTGTGACAGTATCGAATTGAACGAGTATCGCCAGCTTAGGGAAGCCCTGCCCGGCATATCCCTGGTTCAGGTTATTCATGTCCGGAATAAACTTTCATTAGATGAAGCCGTGGCGGTTGCCCCCTTCATCAACGGGATTTTACTGGATTCCGGTAATCCGGATTTATCGGTTAAAGAACTTGGCGGCACTGGAAGAGTTCATAACTGGGATATCAGCCGGCAAATCGTTGAACAGGTGCCGGTTCCGGTTTTTCTGGCCGGCGGCTTGAAACCGGAAAATGTCGCGGAGGCGATCCGAAATGTAAGTCCGTATGGCGTAGATGTGTGCAGTGGTCTAAGAACTGACGGGAAGCTTGATTTACAAAAACTCAAACTATTTTTTCAAAACGCGCGGCTGGCAGACAAGAGTTAGAAGATGTTTCACGGCGAAAGGCGTTCTGTTTTCCACGATTGATTATTCTGTTTTGTATAACGGATCCTGTCAGCAAGCCTGTCATCCCTGCCCTGCCAAAATTCAATCATATCCGGCTTCAAGAGGAATCCGCCCCAATGCGGCGGGCGCTTTATCGTTTTGCCTTCAAATTGCGTTCTAAACGATTCAACTTTTTCCATCAATTCTTTTCTTGACCGAATGACCCGGCTTTGATTCGATGCCCACGAACCGATCTGATGGCCCCGCGGCCGGCTGCTAAAATATCTATCCGATTCTTTTGCGGATATTTTTTCGACTTTTCCCTCAATTCGAACCTGTCGTCCTAATCGGTCCCACCAGAAAACGGCAGCCGCCTTTGTATTTGCGGCAAGCTCCTGTCCCTTACGGCTTTCATAATTTGTAAAAAACACGAATCCGCTCCCGCTATACTTTTTCATCAAAACCATTCGCGTCGAGGGTTGACCGCTCTCACCTGCGGTTGCCAGAGCCATCGCTTCCGGTTCATTCATTCCGGACCCAACCGCTTCTTCAAACCATTTTTTAAATTCAATCATCGGATCCCGTTCTATTCCGGAATCATTTAATGTGGATTCGATCATCTTAGATATTCTCCGGATAATGAATATTGATATCCGCTTTTTCTTTAAGAAAACTATAGATTAAATCTTCATTTGCAAAGTAAATTCTCAAATGTGTTCATTGGATTTTGAAAAACCGAATTTATTTCCCGATATTTCAGGTTGTAAGATAATTAATGTACTATTAATTCAGGCGAAATGATATGAAACAGCCAAAATTTCTTCCTCTAAAGAATTTTCCGGATTATACGGAAAATGAGATGCTCGAACGGGCGCGGCAGTTTTACAAAGACATCGGCAGCAGGCGCTCTGTCCGCCACTTTTCAGATAAAAAAGTCTCAACAGAAATCATTGAATACTGTATTCGGGCAGCCTGCACGGCTCCCAGCGGCGCGAATAAACAGCCGTGGTATTTTGCCGCGGTATCTGATCCCGCCGTTAAAAAGGAAATCCGGATGGCGGCCGAAAATGAAGAACGCGCGTTTTATCATTCCCGGGCAACCAAGGAATGGCTCGATGATCTTGCGCCTATCGGTACTGATGAGCATAAACCTTTCCTTGAAACCGCCCCCTGGCTTATCGCCATTTTTGATCAGCGATACGGCATCGGCGCAGATGGTAATAAAGAAAAACATTACTATACTGCCGAATCGGTTGGCATCGCCACAGGCATGCTGATCACGGCTTTGCATTTGTCCGGCCTGGCAACGTTAACTCATACTCCGAGTCCCATGGGTTTTTTGAACAAAATTCTGGGCAGGCCTGAAAATGAAAAACCGTTTTTGCTATTGGTTGTCGGTTATCCATCAAAAGACGCGGTGGTTCCTGAAATAACAAAAAAATCCGCGGATGAGATTTATTCATTTATCTGACCTGAATTATTAAATAATCACTATTTTTGAGTGGTAGTGTATTTGTGCATTCACTTGCAAAACTTAATTTCTCGCTTTAATTTGAAATTCACCTAAATTGAATTAAATCGTGCGGAGAAAAGATGTTGGCAGGCCCGGAACAAAGAATTTTGAATCTAAATTTTACAAAAAATAAACATATGACAGATGACAAAATTCCATCTTTCGAATTCCATATCTCAAAGAAAGCCCGGAACAAGTACATCGTTGATGAAACCCTTTTTTCAATCAAAGGCCGTGTTATTTTTGCCAATATTGTTGCCGCGAGAAAATTTGTTCTTAATATTAATAAAGAACGCGCAGCCGGAAATGCGTTGAACGCCTCTGAAATAAACGCCATGGGTCTGCTCGATGAAATCATGCACTATGTTATAGAAACCTACCGCGCGGAGAAAAACCCGTCCCTTTTTAAAAAAATGGAAAATTTTCTTTCGGATGAGCTCGGCATTGAAGCTCTGGACAAGTTATTACGAGCTTTCGCGGAAGTGTTTCCCGCAACCGATGTTTATAACGGGAAGATGAATGCCGATAAATATTTAGAAGGAACCACCGGCGATTTATCAAACCGCCATGTCATTCTCGAAGAAATCATGGTACTCTGGCTGGACAACCGAAATCCGGCTTATCAGCCCATATATGACTTGATCGATGAAAAAGAACTCACCGGCACCATTTATGACAAATCATTTGTCCTTCTGAACACTTTTTTTAAAAATGAACCCTCATTCGGTCCGGAGAACCTTCCGCTGCTCGACCTTCTGCTGCAGCCGTCAAAGAAATTTCCGCATTCCATCACTGCCCAGCTTGAATACATCAGGAAGAAATGGTCTGTTCTGATCCCCTCCTTCCTTTCACGTATTTTACTGGGAATGGATTTAATCAAAGAAGAGCAGAAGCCCCGGTTTGATACTGATTTGTTTGGCCACGGACCGACGGAAGTGACTCAATTCACCGGTGTGGAATATGAACAGGAACCGGAACGATTTAGTCAGGATTTACACTGGATGCCCCGACTCGTTCTTCTGGCAAAAAGCACTTATGTATGGCTTGATCAGTTGAGTAAACAGTATCAAAGAAATATCTATCGTCTTGACCAGGTTCCCGATGAGGAGCTTGACAGACTTTCGCAGAGCGGATTTACCGGTTTATGGCTTATCGGCCTTTGGGAGCGCAGCAAGGCTTCCCGCCGCATAAAGCAGATCAGCGGTAATCCCGAGGCTGTCGCCTCCGCGTATTCACTCTATAACTACTCTATCGCCAATGATCTCGGCGGGGATGAAGCTTACCAGAATCTTAAAGACCGCGCCTGGAAAAGAGGAATCAGGCTTGCAAGCGACATGGTTCCCAATCATATGGGTATTGATTCAGAATGGCTGATCAATCATCCGTCCTGGTTTGTCCAGAGTCATCAGCCGCCTTTTCCCGGGTACAATTTTTCCGGACAGGATTTAAGCGATGACCCGCGCGTGGGCATATTTATTGAAGATGGTTACTGGAATAAAACTGACGCTTCTGTAGTATTTAAGCGGCTTGACCGGTACACTGGCGATGTTCGGTATGTCTATCACGGCAACGACGGCACGAGTATGCCCTGGAATGATACCGCCCAGCTCAACTATCTCATGTCCCAGGTTCGCGAGGCGGTTATTCAGACGATTCTTCATGTCGCGCGCAAGTTTCCGATCATACGGTTTGACGCCGCCATGACGCTGGCGAAGAAACATTATCAGCGTCTCTGGTTTCCGGAACCCGGCAGCGGCGGTGATATTCCTTCACGCGCGGAACAGGGGCTGACCAAAACGAATTTTGACCGACTTTTCCCCATAGAGTTTTGGCGGGAAGTTGTTGACCGGGTCCAGCAGGAAGTACCGGATACTCTTCTTCTCGCGGAGGCGTTCTGGATGATGGAAGGCTATTTTGTCCGCTCTCTCGGGATGCATCGTGTTTATAACAGCGCCTTTATGAACATGCTGAAAAAAGAAGAAAACCAAAAATACCGGGAATCAATACGCAATGTGCTCGAATTTAATCCGCAGATATTAAAGCGGTATGTTAATTTTATGAATAATCCGGATGAAGAAACAGCAATCGCCCAGTTTGGAAAAGATGATAAATATTTTGGCGTCTGTGTGCTGATGTGTACAATGCCCGGCCTCCCGATGTTCGGACACGGTCAGATTGAAGGTTATAAAGAGAAATACGGCATGGAGTACCGGCGCGCCTACTGGGATGAGCAACCGGATGAATGGTTGGTAAAACGTCACCAAAAAGAAATCTTCCCCCTGATGAAAAAACGCTACCTGTTCAGCGATGTTGAAGAGTTTTTGTTATATGATTTTTTTACGTCTGAAGGCAGTGTCAATGAAAATGTTTTTGCATACAGCAACCGCGCGGGATCTGAAAGTTGCCTCGTGCTTTACAATAACAAATTTGAAAACGCGTCAGGCTGGGTGAAGACATCGGTTGGATTTAAAAATGCCGAAGACAACATCGTTCAAAAAACTTTGGGTGAGGGGCTTAAATTAACTCATGATAACCAAAAATTTATCATATTCAGGGATCAAATTACAGGGCTCGAGTATCTAAGATCAAGTAAGGATCTCTCGGAGAACGGATTGTTCGTGGAATTAGGCGCGTTCAAATACAGCGTTTTCCTGGATTTTTATGAAGTTACCAACACCGCGCAGGAACCGTGGGCTGAACTTAACCATTATCTGCAGAGCCGTCCGGTTGAATCAGTCCAGGAAGCGCTGACCGAATACAGATTCGGACCGGTCATTCAGGCTTTTGATGAAGCCATCAACCCGGGCAGCCTGCTCTGGCTCTCACAGGGACTAAGTGATCCGAAAACGGATAAAAAAGTATATAAATCGTATCTAGAAAAAACAAAACAACTGCTCATTTCAGCACAGCCATTTGTGAAGTCGGCCTTAAAGAAAAAAACCAATCCCGGGACATTGGTCGGCTACTATCCATCTCTTTTAAAAGTACCAAATTTTGCAATGTATATGAAAGAAGGAAAAAGAAAAGCCGCTAAAATTGAATCTGTTCTCCTTGAATCGTTTCAACCGGAGAAAAACGGATTGTCAACAGGCCACCGTATTCTGTTAACCTTATCATTTTTAGACTCCCTCTCAGGGCTGTTTTCATCAGACAATATAAAGGAAAAGGATCTTTCTTTTATTAATGACTGGTCCCTGGATAAGGTTATCCGGCGGAATTATTTGAAGTTAGGCATCGAGCCTGCTCAAATAGCGGCTGAAATCGAGTTAATCCATATTCTTTTGAATGTTAATACTGACATCCTTTTTGATGACGAATCACTGATCCGGGCGTATACCGAAGAATTATTCTCTGATTCACATATCCGTTCATTTAATAAACTAAATCTTTACCAGGGTATATGGTATTTCCAGAAGGAATCGTTCGATAATCTATTAAACTGGCTTTTTATTCTTTCAGTCCTTGATTTTTTCCGGCACAATGAGCAGATAAAAACACCTGTCCTTAATAAATTATTCAAAGCTCTGAAGCGGATTGATCTTTTTAAGAAAACCGCGGAAAAATGCGGTTACGATCTTCATATCTTTCTAAAAATGTTATAATTTTGCCCCGCCTGGCCGGGCGGGGGTTTTAATTTTCTATCCATATTCCATTCTCCGGAAATATCCGTAAAGATGATATACGTTTAAAAACCTAGTTACATAATAACAGGTTTTTTAATAACCGGGGAAAATTAATGGCTATTTCGCATGAACAACTTTTATTATCCATACCGGAACATCTCAGGCAGTTTGTTGTCGAACAGAATTATGACCGCTACACATCCCGGGATCAGGCGGTTTGGCGTTATATTATGCGCAGAAATTTAAGCTTCTTAAAAAAACATGCCCATCCCGCCTATTTTGACGGACTAATAAAAACCGGAATCAGCGCTGATAAAATCCCTGATATCGGTGAAATGAATGACGCGCTGGACAAAATAGGATGGCGGGCAGTTGTTGTTGACGGGTTTATACCACCGGCCGCTTTTATGGAATTTCAGATGCACAAAATTTTGGTGATATCCGCTGAAATAAGAACGATCCAGCACATTCTGTATACACCGGCTCCTGATATTGTACACGAAGCCGCCGGTCACGCTCCTATTATCGCCGATGAACAATACAGCCGGTTTCTGCAAAAAGTCGGGGAATACGGTTCCAAAGCCTTTTCATCAAAACTGGATTATGAGATCTATGAAGCCATACGGTATTTATCAATTATAAAGGAATATCCTGACGCGTCAGAGGACGATCTGGTAAAAGCAGAAAAGGAATTGAGCAAAAAGATCGCCGCCAATACCGCGCCATCGGAGGCCACCCTTCTTTCCAGACTGCACTGGTGGACCGTTGAGTATGGATTGATCGGAACAGCTGATGACTTTAAAATTTATGGCGCCGGATTGCTTTCCTCGGTCGGTGAAAGCAAAAACTGTCTCAATCCGATCGTAAAAAAATTACCTCTTGCCATCAATTCCGTAAATTATAATTATGATATTACGAAAGAGCAGCCGCAGCTCTTTGTCGCCCATGATTGGACGCATTTAAAACAGGTGCTTGAGGAATTCGCCGATTCCATGTGCTTCAGGAAGGCATCTATCGAGTGTATCAAAACAGCGATTGACTCAAAGAATGTCGCCACGATAGAGTTGTCATCGGGCATTCAGGTCTCGGGTAAATTTAACACGGTCATCACCAATTCAGAGAATCAGCCGGCATACATTGAAACAATTGGGAAAACGGCCTTTTCATTTATGAATATAGAAATCGAAAACCATGGTATTGACCATCATCCCGATGGTGTGGGATTTCCGGTTGGGAAACTCATAAATACCGGAATACCGCTTGAAGACTTCTCTGATTCAGAGTTGCAAAAACTTGCTCAGGATGACCAGCGGATCAGACTACCCTATGAATCCGGCGTGGTAGTCACCGGCAAACTCAGACAAACCATTCGTAAAAACGGTAAAATTATTCTCCTGCGCTTTACGGACTTTCACATAAGCAGCCCCGGCGAGGAGACCTTAAATCCTCATCAATCCGTTAACTATGATATGGTGGTTGGCGAGAGAGTTATTTCTGTTTTTTCGGGATCCGCCGACAAAACCCGTTTTAACGTAATGCCGCCAAAATCGGAGAAAAAAGCCATTCCCGTTGAATATTCTGATGATGAATTGCAATTATTTGAGTGGTACCAAATAGTAAGACAGATGAGAGAATCGAATAAATTCGACGATAGTGTCTTAAAGTCCATATTTTATAAAATTGCTGAAAATCATCCGCTGGAATGGCTTCTGCCGCTTGAAATATACGAACTGTTAAGGATAAACAGGATTAAAAAGGATGTTTTTGTTCTCGGAATTTATTCTCATCTTAATGAATTAAAAAAATTCAGCTCAGAATATGAAATGATTATTTCTGCCGGAATGGATTTATTGGATTGAGTTATTGCAGAATGGGCGTGACCTGATAGGTAAAAATATTTTCTACCTTATCGAGCTTACGAATGTCCGCTCTGATTGCTTCGGCTGTTGTCGGGTATTCAATCGGATAATTTGGGTAAATTGGAGAGTCATCAGATTTTCGGGGCGCGACACTTTGCGATAATTCAATTAAAAAAAGAGATTGATAAAAATATGTCCTCGCGTTCGCGAACTCACCCAGCTGCATCTGGCACAAACCCTTAACATGAGTATAAAGCGCGGAAGATCCATTTTGCGCGACAGCCAGATTGATACACTCCATTGCTCTTATGAAGTCTTTTTGTTCATACAGCACAACTGCCGCGAGATAATTCAGGTATTCCTCCTCCGGATATTTCGAATATGTTCCTATAATATATTCATTATATCTTTCACGGTAGGCTTCCCACGCGAACTGGCTGTTAATCTCAAATATCTTCTGAATCAATTCCGGTGTAATTTCTTTATATTCTTTTTCAAGCTGCTGATATATGGCGAAGGTCCGTTCAAAAGTAAAGGGCTCATCATCAAGAATATCCGGAGCATAGGAAGGGGGACGATTTGCAAGGCGTTCGATTTCTTCTTCATTATTCTTCATGAAGACTTCGTTACCGATATCAAAAACTTCATTAATAGAAGCCAGCGTAAACTCGCAGGTAAAGTTCCGCTCGGTAAAAACCTTATAAATCTCCTGAATGGTCTCTTTTATGTCTGGCCTGTTCATTGTAAATCACCTTTTTTGTATAATATAATACTCTCAGGTTCAAGCCAAAGTTTCTTATTATATATTTCTGCTCTGCTGTCTATAGGATATATTATCGAACAGTTTTCGGGAATGTTTACCATTTGAGCGTTTTTTGAAAAATTCAGGGCCGCATAAACCGTGTCATTGATCATATAGCGCCGGAATCGCCAGATCATTTTCTCCTCATCAAGACGCGTTGTTTCCATTTTTCCGGATGTTAACGCAGAGTTGTTCTTTCTTAAATTAATAAGTGAGACATAAAAATCAAGCCATTTTGAATTTTTTAGTCCCGGATATTCCGGCCGCGTTTCTCTTAACCCTAATTCCTGTCCATAATAAATTAGCGGAGTTCCCGGGACGGTGAACAGCAAAGCAGCCATCATTTTTGTTCGTCTCTCGCCGTATTTGCTCAAAAATCGATCCAGGTCGTGATTTTCGATATATCTCAAACTTTTTGCGGCCTCCGGATAATTGGTTTCCGTTTTTCTCAATCCATAATCGAGAGCTGAAACCGGTTTTCGCTTATTCATAACATCCAATATATTGCCATAAAAATCTGTGTCATACGACATATCAAACTCATTAAAATGATAGGCCTGTTGTCTCGGTAAAACCTCATCAATCAAAAGACATTCCGGATTTATTTTTTTTATTTCCCTGCGAAAATCTTTCCAGAAATCATGCGGTACCGCCCAGGCAACGTCACAACGGAATCCATCCACACCCAGGCCTGCCCAGAACCGTGCCACATCGAGCATGAAGTGGCGTACCTGCGGATTATTATAATTCAGATTTACAAGGGTATCCCAGTCATTATGGTATCCCCAGCTGCCGTCCTTATTCCAGTAAAACCAGTTTCTTAAAGGCGATTGACTGTTCGCGGCGGCGGCCCTCACAAATCGGTGCTGGTCCGACAGATGGTTTGCAACGAAATCAAAGATCACTTTCATCCCCAGGCGATGCGCGGATTGAATTAATTCCCTGTACTCTTTTATGGAGCCGTAATCCTTTTCTGTGTCGAAAAGTTTTGCTGGAGCGTATCCATGATCGGTCGGGCCGTCATATACCGGCATTAACCATACCGTATTGATACCAATCGATTTAAGACCGGGGAGCTTTGATTTTAGAGATTCAAAAGTCCCTGATTCCGTATATTTTCTGAGATATATCTCATAAATGATCGCCGTGTCGGCCCATGCCGGTGACGAGCTGAAGCCACTGACAATGGTCTCGCCGAAATGATTGATCAGAAGCGCGGCAGGCTCGGAATAAATACCGTTTTTTTCAACAACGGCATAATAAAAGTAATTGCCCTCTTTTCGGGATTTATTAAACAGCAACCGATTCTGACCGGCGCTTATTCCGGACTCCGGATTGTTAATATCTTCGTACCAGTCAATTTTTTCACCATCCGCGGATTTCATATTTAACGGAATGCTTACTGTTTCTTTTTGTTTTTCTATCTTTGCGGGTTCAAAGGCCAACACCGGGCGTTCAGCATCCACCCGAATGATCGAATTAAATCCATTCCAGCCGTCTCCAATCCTTTCCGGATTAATCGGATCCGCTATCCAGTCTTGTCCGTTAAGAACAAATTTATATTCATACTGTCCCGGAATAAGATGTATTTCTGTACTCCAGGATTTTAACCTGTCATCATAATGCATCGGATTGGTTGTATTTTGCCACTGATTAAACTCCCCCACAAGGGAAACACTTTGAATGCTCAACGCCGTATCATCTGATTGATAATTAAACTTTGTTTTGCTGAGTTTATACGGCAAAACAATGATATCACCCAAATCACTTGATGCTGCTTTCATCGAATCGGTCACTGTGAGTCTTAACAGATACCGTCCGGCCGCCCCGGGAATAAACAGGGGAAATGGGGTATCCGGATTTTCTAACGAATATCTCCCCGGCGCTCTGACAACAGACCATTCGAATCTCACCGGAGAATCGAAATCAGGGTCGAATGAGTTGCCGCCGTTTAATACCAAAGGTTGGTTTATATGGGTAAATTGAGTATAGCCTGCCTCTGCCACCGGAGGCTGATTGTCATAATTTACAAACCAAATTCCTTTCCCGGATCCGATTTCAACTGTGTCATCTTTGATGACGCGATAACTCCATTGATGTTCGCCTTCGGATAAGGGTGGGAAAAAATTGGCAAGATGACTATCATATCTGTCTAATTTATGTATTAAACCGTCTATTTTTAATTCAAACTTAATCTCAGAATCGGCGAAGGGTTTGTCTAAAATGATGCTCAGGCTGTCGGGCTGTTGATAAAGCCAGCTTCCGGTTTCCGGGATAATATTTACTAAAATTGATGCTACCCCTGCTCGTAGATTCAACACAGAGTTTGAATAAGCACCCTCATATTCCTTGTTTTCCGGATCCCTCAGCCATCTTTCACCGTTCAGCACATACCTGTAGAGATAGCTGCCCGGTTTTAGATGCATTCGGGCCTCCCAGACACTATCGCCGTCGGTATCTCGGAGATAATGGATATTTGAGCGCCATTCATTAAAGTCACCCGCTACCGCGAGCGTATTAATGTCTAGTTTCCACTGACGGTTATCAAACCTGAAGACATGGGTCACGATTTGTTTTTCCGTCTCCGTCTTTAAGACAAAATAAAAAGCCAGCGCGATAAGTATAATAAGTAACCGGTTAATCCATTTTAGCATGTGAAAATCCTGTTTATTTAGAAGTTTTCTTGAAAATTATGCAATCCTGTGTTAAAATCAAGGAGATTGATCACGACAAATATAGCGAAAAATGATTTCTTAAAAAAAAACAGGCTTCTTTATTAAAAATCCTTTAAATTATCCAACAATTTCAACGGTTGACTATAAATTATGAATGATCTGTCCCGATGAGTTATATCCTGTTTACCGGAATGCATAAAAACATAACTATAAATTGAAATAAAAAAAGAAACGATATTACCGGAACATAGATATTTTTAAAGACATTTCTCAAAATCAATACGGAGGTTTTTGATGAAGAAGATAATTACGTTCGCCGGTTTATTTTTTATGTTGTTATCTACCACATACGCGCAACACCCGTTTACTGAATTTAAAGTTGGTTTCCTCAACCCGTCCGGGGCCAGCACCGGTTTTTACGGCGGTGTAAATTTTGGCCGGGCAGTTGATGAAAATGTGGGCGTAAGTTTAGGGCTTGATGTATATCGGCGCAGCTATACAGAAGAGACTGTAATTAAAAATGTAGAAGTCGGGGAAGGCGTATTTCAGGACGTCGCCAGATCTATTGATCAAAGTATTACCATGATCCCAATCTTTCTGCAATTTCATTATACCGGCAACCTTTCACCGGTTTTCAATCTTCGGGTCACCGGCGGATTTGGTTATGAACTTCTCTGGAACGGGGTGACTAACTATGAAACCAAACAAGATGACACCGAATTTTACGGCGGATGGGGATGGCATCTGGACGCGGGCATCAGCTATCCTCTCAGCAGGGCATCTGATCTCTATGGAGAAGTTACCTATACCGGCGGAAGCCCTTCCAGGGATGCCGGCGAAACAGCCGACGGGCTGCCGGTAAGATCTGAAATCGATATGAGCGGATTCGGAGCGCGAATTGGTATCCGGCTGTACGGACTCGGATTTTAAAGATAACGGAAATCATTTTATCGCGGTTATTTTAGATGAACAAATGATTCAACCGGACCCATTTTAACAAGAGGAATTTGTTTTGCTTAATTTTAGACGATTCATAATATTGCTGCTCCTTCCTGTGATCGGCTGTATGCATGCTCCGAGATATGAAGCTGAACCTGAAGTGCCAAGAATAAGAGCGTTGCTAAAAGAAGTTTCCGGTTTGGATTCTGTTGTCTTTAACGGATCATACTATCTCAATTCAGAAGAAGCCAGTTATGAATTTGGTTCAAAAAATAACCGCATTTACTTAAAAACGCTTGATGATGGATTTAAGCTATTCAATGAAAACAGGGTTTTTTTATTCAGAGAGAAGGACCTTGTTTCATTTGTATCAGAGAACGCGAACGCGAATTTTAAGCTTGGGGGCCGAACCTATTCGGGAAACTTGATCATGGTCTTCACCCCGGAGAAGAAGATTATGATCATTAACCGCGTAGATCTTGAAACGTATCTCACGGGTGTCGTTCCTTTTGAAATTGCCACTCACAAGGATATATTGCTTGATGCTGTCAAAGCCCAGTCTATTTGCGCCCGGACATATGCCATCACAAAGATGAATGAGCGCAAGGATATCCAATTTGATGTGTATGCCGATACACGCGACCAGGTTTATGGGGGGCTCGGCAAACAGTCCGAATTATCCAATCGGGGGATCAATCAGACCAAGGGTGTGGTTCTGATGTCCGGAGAAAAGATGGCTACTGTTTATTACCACTCCACCTGCGGGGGAGTGACGGAATCGGCCGGTGAGGTTTGGCCCGGTGTGAATAAAGAATATCTGGCGAATAGGCAGGATGCTCTCGGAGATCATTTTGCCTGTGAAACTTCGCCGCTGTTCCGGTGGACAGAGGCAAGAACACTTGAACAAATTGATACGCTTTTTGCCCGTTATTTTAACAAACCGTTTCTAAATCCGATAGTCACTGATACCACTGATATATCCTTTAAGGCGGTTATCTCCAAACGGACTCCCGGCTCCAGAGTTTCGGAACTTCAAATCAGTTACGCCGATACAACTTTTACGCTCAAAGGATATGAAATAAGACGGTTTTTTGCCTGGCCTCCCGGAGGATATCTGCAAAGCAATCTATTCCGGCTGGCGTCCGCCAACGATTCAACACTATTGATTGAAGGCGGCGGAAGCGGGCATGGAGTCGGCATGTGTCAATGGGGAGCTATGAACATGTCTGAAAACGGATTTAAGTATTATCATATTCTGAGCAAATATTTTCCCGGAACCATACTTAAAAAGGCTTATTGATGAATCTGAAAACATTTATAATTGTGTTAACACTCATGCTATTAATTTTTTCCTGCCAGCCAAGGGAGCTTATCCGGAAAGACCGGCCGGCTGCCGAGGCGGATAGCGTTCTCTTCTATCAGCAGAAACCTGTTGCAGATCCGTTTTTACTTTCATTAAACACCACAAATGACAATGAAGTCGTTCTTTCAAAACGACTGGTTCCGCCCCCGCCTGAAATACCAAAATTTAAACAAATTGATGGTTATCGCGTGCAGGTCTTCGCCGGGTCAGATTCACTCAGCGCGTCCGCTATAAAATATACTGTTAATGCCTTAAGTTCTGATTCCGTTTATTTAATACAGGATATGGGATTAATTAAAGTTCAGGCCGGTGATTTTCTCTATTATCCTGAGGCCGACAAACTCAATCAAGTACTTAGAAAAAACGGATTCGCAAGCTCCTGGATTACTCAGACATTAATTAATATACCCGTCCCGCCTGACAGCCAGGCGGTAATGCCGGAAAAAACAAATAAGCCCGCAAATGATTTAAGTCTGAAATTTAAAATACAGGTATTAGCCACCTCAGATGAATATAAGGCCAAAAAGATTTCATCCGATCTTTCAATAAAATTCAACAATAAATCCTTTTACGAAAAAACCGGGACGCTGTTTAAAGTGTTTGTTGGTGGATTTTCATCTCGCGCGGATGCCGAAGCCATCCTTACAAAAATTCGCGGAAACGGTTATCCGGATGCCTGGATTGTTCAGTAATTATCCGGAAGTTTCCGGTTTTGCCTTCTTTACCACATCTTTTGATTGCAACAAATCCCTGTTATAAAGACCCAGGCTTAATAAAGCGGCAATCAGTATTAAAATCCCGGAAGTGATAAAGGGAAAGGCCGGGCCGTAAGCGTCAAAGAAAAATCCGGCCCAAAGGGGACCCAGCACGCGTCCCAATGATGAAAAAGACTGATTTAATCCCAATATGCCTCCCTGCTCATGTTGATCCGCGTTTTTGGATATCAAAGCAATGACCGAAGGATTATGAAGACCGATACCAAGCGCGATCATTCCAACCACCAGGAGAAACCCCGGAAGCTGATCAGGAATAGGCAATAGAATAAATGCGGTTCCGAGAATCAGTGTAGCTGCGGTTATCAGTTTTTTTTCACCAAATCTCTTTGCAAGCGGTCCAATCAATACCCCCTGCACCGTCGCGCTGATGACGCCGATAAACGCAAAAATATATCCGTTTTCTACGGCATCATACCGGAATATACGCTCTGTGTAAAGAGCGAAAATTGTTTCAAGATTGGCAAAGGACATGGTAACCGTGAAAAAGATTATGAAAAGCAGACCTATATTGGGATGCCTCACAGCATTAACTAAATTAATCAGGTTAAATCTCCGGTAGTCGCCTTCGACCGGTCTTTGCTTATCGACTGTTTCAGGAAGTTTAAAATAGGCAAAAATAAACGCGAAAAAGGATAGGGCGCCCGCGGCAAAAAGCGGAACCTGGTACCCTCCAAAATGACTTAACAGACCACCCATCGCCGGGCCGATTATAAACCCAAGACCAAAAGCGGCACCCACCATTCCCATACCTTTTGCCCTGTTTTCCGTCGAAGTAATATCAGATATATATGCCATCGCCGTCGGGACGGTAGCCGCGAAAATACCGGTGAGGATCCTCGCGGCGAACAACAGCCACAAGGAATCCGCGGTCGCGAAAATAAAATGTGTAATACCTGTACCCGCAAGACTGAAAAGAAGAACAGGTCGTCTGCCGATCCTGTCTGACAGCCGCCCCCAAATCGGAGCGAAAATAAACTGCATCAGTGAGTAAACAGTGATCATCGTGGCGATGGTCTTGCCGATCATCAAAGGATTCGCTACAAAATCTTCCAGATAGAAGGGAACAATCGGAATGATCAGACCAAATCCCAGCAAATCTATAAAGATCGTCAGAAATATGATTAATAATTGATGTTTATTGTTTTTCAATTCAATAACTCCTTTTTGCCGTATATCTCAAATTCGCCGGCTCAATTCATTTTTCATTTTTAAAGTTAAATGAAGTTTTTAAGAAACTGTTTGATACATATTTTTAATATCCTTATTATTCATTAAACGTCAGCAATTTCTTATATCTTAGAATAAAATAATTATGAGCATAAACATCGAAATAAAAGCCCGGTTTACCGATCCGGAATTATTTAAAAATAAAATTGCCGAATTACAAACAACGTATGTCGGCCGGGATCATCAGACAGATACGTTTTTTCATGTTCCAAAAGGCCGTCTAAAGCTGCGGGAATCATCTCTCTATGGAAACATTCTCATCCCGTATATTCGAAACGATCAATCCGGACCTAAAAAGTCGGATTACACGCTTATAAAAACAGATGATCCGATAAAAACAAAAGAACTTTTGACTCATATCCTCGGGATTCGCGTCGTTGTCGAAAAAGAACGCGAAATCTATCTTTTTGAGAATGTACGGATCCATCTTGATCATGTGAAATTTCTGGGATCATTTATTGAATTTGAAGCCGTGGTTGAAGACGACTCGGAAATTGATAAAAACCATCTGAAAATTCAGTATCTTTTGAGCCATTTCAACATTCAAAAAGAAGATTTAATTCCCCTGGCGTATGCCGATTTATTAAACACAAAATAGATTAAAACGAAACCAAATCTTTCTGTTGAAAGTATTAAACTTGTATTGAAAAACAAGTTATTAATTTTATGGGATACCAACATGCTTGCCAAATTTGAATCATTCATACGCGACAACCTCCTCACAGACAAAAATGCCACATCAGCCACGCTTGAAAAAAAACAGATGGTTGCCACAACCGTGCTTTTTCTTGAAATGGCTTATGCCGATTTTGAAATCAGCCCTGAGGAAGAAAAACAGATCGAAAGTTCTCTTATGAAGTTCTTTAATTTAGAGAGTCGGGAAGTTTCTGAACTAATCGAACTGGCGAAAGAAAAACGCAGCAACCGAAATGATATCTGGTTATTCACAAATACAATCAAAAGTGAATTTACCCGTCAGCAAAAACTATGGATCATTGAAAAACTATGGCAGTTAATCTTTGCGGACGGGAAGGTAGACAAATACGAGGAAACGCTGATCCGAAAAATCACCACACTGCTCGGGCTTGAGCATGGCGATATGATACAGGCAAAACTGGCTGTAAAAAATAAATCAGCATAAATTCCCCGGAGGAATAAATATGAACCGTTCATATTCTGAAATCGTGATAGAGGGCCCTTTCATGCTTCTCAAAGGCTTCCTTCTAGGCTTTTTATCGGTCCACAAGCCTGACGGAAAATATTTTTTCCATCGCAAGGCCGGTATCCGAAGGGAAACCTTCAAAGATTATTTAAAAGAGCTCTTCGAGCTGGATAATTATGTTCATCTTTGCCTTGAAACAGACCTGATACAACCGTTTGTTGACGCGGCACAGCTCTATACGCAAATCACGGATATGACTGTTCATTCGATAAAACCAATCAACAGCGCCAGTTTTTCCTTTGCTTACGAATTTTATAACGAAGATTTGGCGCAAAACGCAAAGTCAATGATTGAAAAACCACCGAAAGGCGTAAGTCTGGTGGATTATTATCCCGTTGAAGTGAGAGAGGATGGAATCGGTGGAGTGGAGGCATACGCGCCACTGCATGATTATACTGCCCGGGCAAAAGGTACTCTAATGGGTGATTTTGAAGGTGTCATCGATTTGTATATTTCCATAAAGAGAAGCGAGGTTTCGGAGTCCATTATCTGCAGTGATGTCCGTCTTGCCCTGGATTAATGTTTTTTAATAAAAAAACCGCAAAGCCTGCAAATATTACGATTATGCCTGCTTTGCGGTAATAAATCTTCTAAAACCTTTTCCGATTTACGGTAAGGTTGTTATTTTGTATTTTTCAGCTCTTCAATCATTCTTGGAACCACATCAAAAAGATCCGCTACGATTCCATAATCCGCGACTTTAAATATCGGCGCGTCCGGATCCTTGTTTATTGCGACAATATATTTTGAAGAAGACATTCCCGCAAGATGCTGAATCCCCCCGGAAATACCTATAGCGACATAAAGGCTGGGGGACACTGTTTTTCCCGTTTGTCCGACCTGCTCGTCATGAGGGCGCCAGCCCGCGTCAACCGCCGCGCGTGATGCGCCGTTTGCGGCTCCAAGCGATGATGCCAGGTCTTCAATCAGGTGCCAGTTCTCAGGACCTTTCATTCCGCGTCCGCCGGATACAATAATATCCGCTTCGGTTACATCGAGCTTACCTTTTGCCCCGGATATCATTTCTTTTACAACTGTTTTAAAATCCGTTGTCGCGGTTTCTTTTGTTTCCACCTGCGCGGTTGCGGGATTTTCTGTGGCGGAATATACGTTCGGGCGAACGGTAACCACTTTGTATTTCGACGTTAGTTTTATCGTGGCTCTTACTTTCCCGGCATACATCGGACGAATAATCTTTAGATCGTCTCCATCGACTTCGACCTGTGTGCTGTCGGTTGCCATGGCCGCGTTAAGTCTCGCGGCAACTCTCGGCGCGAGATCTTTACCCGTAGCCGTTGCTCCCATCAGCAAAACATCCGCGCCCTGGTTTTCAACTGCTTCGGCAAGAATTTTTGCATATCCGTCAGCGCTATAACTTGCAAGTTTATCATTTTTATAAAACACCACTTTTTCCGCGCCATATTTTCCAAGCTGCTCTTCCAGTCCCTTCACTTCGGAACCAATCACCGCCACTTCAAAAGGCTGACCCAGTTTTTTTGCCAGGGTGACATTTTCAAAAGCTATTTTTCTCAGCTCATTATCTCTATGTTCAGCGAACACCAAAATTTTCATTGTAAATTTCCTTTCTCGATCAGATTAATCATTTTTCGGTTTTTCAGACAATTACAACCGGTTGAATCAGATTACTTTCGCTTCTTCATGGAGAAGTTTCAGCAATTCAGGTACAGCATCCGCGTCTTTTCCCACAATTTTTCCGGGATTTTTTGCGGGTGGATAATTAAATTCAATTATTTGTAATTGGTCTTCCGAAATCTGTGCGTCTATCTGTTCAATCTGAATCTTTTTGGCGGCCATAATACCCTTCAATGAGGCATAGCGTGGCTCGTTCAATCCGCGCTGCGCGGAAATAATCGCCGGCATTTTAGTTTCGATAACTTCATGGGCGCCGTCTATCTCCCGTTCAGCAACCACAGTATCTCCGTTTATGTCCAGTTTAATTACAACGGTTACCGCCGGAAGATCAAGCTTTTCCGCCAGCAGTGAAGCTATTTGGGAATGATCATCATCGATCGCCTGTTTTCCAAGCAGGATAAGATCATAATTACCCTGTTTAAGCACATCGGCCAGCGCGTCCGCAATGACAGCCGGGTCATTTGGATTCGCCTCTGCCTTTATATGAATCGCCTTGTTGGCTCCCATGGCAAGAGAGCTCCTGATGGCCTGGGCTATCCGGTCCGGACCTAGAGAAATCACGGTAACATCTCCACCGTTTTTTTCTTTTAACTTCAGAGCTTCTTCGACTGCAAACTCATCATAAGGGTTGAGAATAAACTGAATATCATCCTCGATTACCTTTTTCTTGTCTTCACTTAACTTGATGCGGGTTTCCGTATCAGGTACTTGTTTTACACATACAGCTATATTCACATCTGCCTCCCTTTTATACGGTTTTATAATTTATTATTTGACATTGTTGTACTTTATTGTGTCGTAAATGGATACTGTTTTTCCTCAATGATGAAATCCGATATCTCTTTTAAATCATGATCATCATTTTTATCAATCATCAGAAGATTCCTGCGCACTCTTCGCCATGCCTGTTCACAAAACGCGTTGCACAACTGGATCTCTTTTTTACACTTTTCGGCGCCTTTTTCATTGATGAGTGAATCTACTCTCGATATGGTTGCGATCATTCCATACAAATCAATTATCGCGTCAGCAAGTCTGTGCTGAATCATTTCTCTGTAAATAATTTCCTTGCCGTGCTGCATCAGAACCCGTTCAGTGGTTATGTACAGGTTTTTGGCCCAGTCTTCAAACTGATTTTTGGAATGGCTGAGGGAAGAATGAACCTCATGGATCCGTTCTTTTGATATACGTCCTTTTACCCAGTGGGTGGCGTAATCTGTCAATAGACCAAATCCCTTGATTGGTCCCCGAAGCGCTTTTCCGATTTTTTTGAGATATTCTCCCCGTTCCTGTACGCCCGCCAAAGCTGTAAACATTCTTAATATTTCATTGGTTCCCTCAAAAATCATGTTGATGCGCATGTCTCTCATATACTGCTGGTATGGGTATTCTTTCATATACCCCAGGCCTCCTGCCATCTGCAGGCATTCATTGACGCCTTCCCAGGCCATTTCGGTGGCTTTCACTTTACACATGGCCGATTCAAGAGAATAATCAACATCTCCTCTGTCAATTAAGGAAGTTGTCAGGTAAACCATGCTCTCGGACGCAAAAATATCGATTGCGATCTGAGATATTTTTTCCTGAATCATTTCGAATTCAGCAAGTGTTTTTCCAAACTGTTTTCTTTGTGAAATATGATCAATCACAATTTTTAACAGTGATTTCAATCCGCCTATTGATCCGCCCGCTAAACCTAACCGGCCTGAATTTAGGACTTCCATCGCAACCTTAAATCCTTTTCCGGGCTCTCCCAAAACATTCTCAAACGGTACTTTTACATCTTCAAAATACACTTCTGTCGTTGACGATCCCTTTATACCCAGTTTTGCTTCTTCTTTTCCGGATGAAACACCTGCCATATCACGGGTGACGATAAACGCGCTGATTTTATCCTTTATTTTCCCGTCTTTTCCTTCCAGCGGTTCTTTTGCAAACACTGTAAAAAAATCAGCGATGCCGCCGTTGGTTATCCAAAGCTTACTGCCGTTCATGACATAATACCCGTTCTTCTCATCCCGGACAACGCGTGTTTTAATGCCCGCCGCGTCCGAACCCGCCCCCGGTTCTGTAAGACAATAAGCCGCGATCATTTCACCGGTGGCTAGTTTTGGCAGGTATTTTTTCTTCTGTTCATCATTTCCAAATAGCAACAGGGCTTTCAGACCAATCGATTGATGCGCGCCCAGGGTCAGAGCCGTACCGCCTTCAATTCCGCCGATGGTATCCAGCATTTTTACATAACCGGTGGTTGACAATCCAAATCCGTCATATTCTTCCGGAATAATCATACCAAAAAACCCCAATTCCTTCAAAGACTGAAGCACATCAGCGGGGATTTTTGCATCTTCATCAATTTTTGCGGCGTCAATATTATCTTCTGCAAATTTTTTGAAAGTGTCAATCATCATACTGACATTCTCAGCTTCCTCCTTATCCATTTTTGGATATGGGAAAACTAAATCTTCAAGGATTACTCCGCTGAACAATCCTTTCGAAAAACTGGGCAAGGGTGAATCTGCCATCAAATTCTCCTTTTCAAATCAGATTTGTTATTTAAAATATGATACTTTATTTATAAAATTTATTTCCCGAATCTTTCAATTCAAGCAGGTATTCGGACGGTTTGAATCTGCCGCCGAATTGCTTCTCAAATTCTTCCAGGCTTTTAACGACATTATCAAGACCTTCACTATCGGCATATTTTAACAAACCTCCCCTGAACGGGGCAAATCCGGTACCAAAAATCATACCCATATCAACGTCCTTCGGCCGCGACGCAATACCTTCCCTGAGACACCGCGCTGCTTCGTTGATCATCGGATAAACCATGCGTCTGATGATCAGATCGTCCGAGAGGCCGGTTTTATTTTTCACTGTGATAAAATCCTGAATGGCCGGATCAAACTCTTTGGCTTTTCCTTTATAGCGATAAAAACCGATACCATTTTTCTTCCCGAGACGTTTTGCTCCAAGCATTTTTTCGAGAAGATCTGATTCCGCCATACGGTCACCCATATTTTTTTGCAGGATTTTCGCCACCTTATACGCCACATCAATTCCTACTTCGTCAAATAATTCTATCGGACCCATCGGCATTCCGAATTTTTTCATCACCCGGTCAATATGCTCTATGCCGTATCCTTCTTCAAGCAGTGAAACCGCCTCCACCATGTAGGGTACCAATAAGCGGTTCACGAGAAAACCGGGGCCGTCGTTTACGACAATCGGTGTTTTGCCTGTCTTTTTTGTCAGTTCAAATATAGCCGCGACAGCCTCATCCGAAGTATGCTTACCACGTACAATTTCCACTAAGGGCATGCGATGCACCGGATTAAAGAAATGCATACCGACAAAGCGCTCTTTGTGCTTCAGCGCGTCGGCCATGTCATCAATTCTCAATGAGGATGTGTTGCTTGCGATAATGGCATTTTCACTCACATAATTTTCCAGATCGGCAAGGACTTTCTTCTTGATCCCTAAGTCTTCCACAATGGCTTCAACGACCAGGTCGGCATTTTTAAATCCGCTGTAATCGGTGGTTCCTGAAATCCTGAGCATAATCTCACGATATTTTTCTTTGCTAAGGCGTCTTCGTTTCAGCTTGCTCTTTAGAACATCAGACGCCTGATTGTATGCTTTTGCCACCGCTTCATAATTGATATCCTTTACCCGCACATCCATATCTTTACTGGCAAACAACTGCGCGATACCGCCGCCCATGACTCCGGCGCCCAAAACACAGGCTTTTTTCATTGGTTTAGAAGAAATTTCTTTATTATCGACACCGTTTTCCTTTTTAATTTCTTCCATCCAGAAAAAGAGCTGCACGAGATTTTTTGAAACCGGCGTGATAAGCAGATCTCCCAATGCGGTGGCCTCTATTTCAAGCGCTTCCTCCAAAGGCATTGACCGTGTCTTTTTTAAGGTATCCAATGCGCGCAGCGGAGCAGGATAATGACCGCCTGATTTTTTCATAACCATCTTCCTGGCCTGCGAAAACATAATATTCCGGCCAACAGACGTTTTTTCCAGAATCGCATTCATCATGCCCTTAGGCTCTCTCCGGCCCGTATATTTATGTCCATTTCCCGCAATGATCTCTTTCGCGAATTCAATAGCTTTATCTCTTACCCACTCGGCGGGTATTATCCGATCGATTAATCCTGTTTTCCATGCACGTTTCGCGTCGAGATTTTTACCCGTCAGTATGATATCAAATGACCGCTGCAACCCGATCAGCGCAGGCAGCCTTTGTGTTCCACCCCAACCAGGCAAGATACCCAGATTCACTTCGGGAAGCGCTATTTTTGTCTTTGGACTGTCCGACGCGAGGCGGTAAGTGCACGCAAGACTCAATTCTGTTCCGCCGCCCATACATGCCCCGTGAATAACAGAAACTGTGGGGAAGGGAAGCGCCGCGAACTGGTTAAATATTTGCTGCCCCCTGCGGCCGGCTTCATAACCGTCTTTGGCATCAGTGACATCTTTTATTTCATTTATATCCGCGCCGGCAATAAAGATTCCTTCTTTTTTGCTCATCAACAGGAGACATTTTAGTTCTTTTTGATTTTTCAGCTGATTGATTTGCTCCTGAAGTTCCATCATTACCTCAGCGGAGAACTTATTTACTTTTTCTCCTTCAAGGTCAAAATTCAGGATGCCTATGGCTTCATCTATTTTTTCAAAGGTGAATGCTTTTCCCATTTTTTATTCCATTTTTGAATATTTGGTAAAAATCATTATTAATTATTACGGCCTGTACGACAGCGCTTAAACACGTTCCACTACAAATGCCGCTCCCTGGCCACCACCGACACATAATGTCGCCAAACCAAGCTCGAGATCACTGCGATGCAGTTCCTTTAACAGGGTAAGAAGCAGTCTGCTGGCGGATGACCCTACCGGATGCCCTAAGGCTATGGCGCCTCCGTTGACATTCATTATATTTTCATCAATCGCGCCCAGCGCTTTATCAAGTCCGAGATATTTCTTGCTTAACGCATCCGATTCAAAAATCCGCATATTAGCGATCACCTGCGCGGCAAACGCTTCGTTCATTTCAATTCGCTGTATATCTTTCATTGTAATACCGGTTTTTTCCAAAGCGAGTTTTGTACTGTACGCCGGCCCAAGTCCCATTCTTGCGGGATCCAGTCCCGCAAACGCGAATCCCTTAATCCTGCCGAGCGGTTTATAGCCAAGCTCAATTGCCCGGTCTTCGGACATGATCATAAGCATGGCAGCCCCATCGGTTATTTGGCTGGCGTTTCCTGCTGTTACAGTGCCATTATGTCTGTCAAAAACCGGTTTTAGTTTGGCCAGCGCTTCCATTGACTGCCCGTTGCGAATACCATTGTCTTTATCAGCTACCTTCTCGTATTTTGGAGGTATGGCAACCGGCATAATTTCCTGCTGCAGAATACCATCTGCTGTGGCCTTCTCCGCTTTATTATGGCTTTTCATGGAAAATAAATCCTGTTCTTCCCGGGTAATCTTAAACTCACGCGAAAGAATCTCCGCCGTTTCTCCCATATTCAACCCGCAAAATCCATCTGTCAGGCCTAATTGCAAACCGATTATCGGTGTAAGAAATTTAAATTTGAATTGAAGCATGGTTGAAAGTTTCTGTCCGCCGCTTTTGGCCTTAAAAAGGTTGGTCATCCATTTCGTGGCCGCCTCATTCCAAAGCAGGGGAATATTTGACATACTTTCAACGCCCCCGGTGAGATAAACATCACCGTCTCCCATCTGGATCCGGTACCAGGCATCGGCGACAGCCTGCATGCCGCTTGAGCAATTTCGCTGGACCGAAAAGGCGGGGATACTCTGTGGAAGACCCGCAAGCAGAGCAATGTTACGTGCTATGTTCGTTGCCTCCGGAGGCTGCGCGACGTTTCCTACGATCACTTCATTAATTAATCCCGGCTCCAAATCCATTTTCTCTATCAATTCTTTCATCACAATCGCGCCGAGTTCGTGAGCAGGTAAACTCTTGAATTCGGTTCCCATCTTTAAATAGGGTGTCCGAAGGCCGTCTACGATAACCACGTTTTTCATATGCTCTCCTGATTTATTATTACCAAACGGCAAAACCGTTAACATTTTATTTCTTTAATAAACCATCTATAATGATTGCGGTGGCATGCTGACACGCCTGCTTTAACGTATATTTAGTGTCCGCGCCAAGTATCCACTGCCTGGCCACCTCATCAATAGCGCCAAAAATCATAATTTTGACGATGTCTGTATTAATATCATCCCGGAAAAAATCCTGATTTTTCCCTTCATCAATAATTCCGGCGATAATATTCAGATAATCCAAAAATTTCTGGTTCCGATAGTCTTTTAGAAATTTGCTGGATTGCCGAAGTTCAACTTGTATGACTTCTGAGAGATTTTCGTCCGCAACGATTAATTCAAAATATAATTCGAAGAAATATGATAGTTTCTCGATTGGATCTTTTTTGACCCGGAGATGGGTATTGAAGTGTTTTAATATCTGCTCCATTTTACTTTCAAAGAGCGATATTAGAAGATCATCTTTGTTTTTGAAGTAGAGATAGATTGTTCCATCGGCGATTCCTGCCGCCTTGGCGACATCTGTGACTTTTGAGTTGTAAAATCCTTTTTCCGCGAAAACCTTAACCGCCGCTTCAATAATCGCCTCTTTTTTCTGCCGGCGATGATTAAGACGTAAACTTTCCATTGTTCCTTTTCCAAAATATGAATGAATGTTCATTCAATATAATGAATTAATTTCGCAAATCAAACAGAAAGTATCGGTTATAATGGACATGTAATTTCACATCCCGCATCCAAAGCAAATTTTTTATTGTGTGACGAAAACAAACAAATGCTATCTCAGCAAATCTTCGAGCTCAATGGATTTTGATGTTTTCTCATCTCTGTATTTGACAATGACGGGCGTATAAAGAGATAGACCCTGCTCTTTTCCCCACCCCTTATTAATCGGTCTGCTTCCGGGAACCACAACCGCGTTTTCCGGAATTTCAAGCGGCTTATCTCCTTCCTTACGGTACACCTTTTCATGAACAAGATCATACACCGGTGTGCCACCCGTGATAATAACACCCGCTGCAATCACCGCTCCCCTGCGGACAAGGGCGCCTTCATAGATTCCGCAATTGCCTCCCACCAGCACATCGTCTTCAATGATGACGGGCAGAGCGCCGATTGGCTCCAGAACGCCTCCTATTTGGGTACCCGCGCTTAAATGAACACGCTCTCCGATCTGCGCGCATGATCCGACCAGCGCGTGTGAATCGATCATAGTTTCCGATCCGACATAGGCGCCGACATTAACGTACATTGGAGGCATGCAAACAACACCCGGACTCACATAGCAGCCATCACGTATAGATGACCCGCCCGGGACCAAACGCACGCCGTCTGTTATTTTGATCTTTTTTAGAGGGTACGTGCTTTTGTCATAATAAACAAATTGGTCGTTTATTGATGAATCCTGTAATTTACCAATCCGAAATCCCAGCAGAATTCCTTTTTTTACCCAATCATTAACAACCCAGTTGCCGTTCTTTTTTTCCGCTATGCGAATTGTCCCCTGATTCAACGCGTCTTTAAATTCGGTAAACGCGCTGAAATAGTCATCCCCGTAGTCTTGCTGAGTCGGCTGGGCATAAAGTTTTTCTATACGATCCCTTAAATTCATTCTTTCTCCGCCGTCTAAATTAAATTTAATTTTCTTAATTCATTCTCAAGTAATTTTTTATTGGATTCATTCATCTTAACAAGCGGCAGGCGGTATATCTCATCCATCATTCCCATCATCGCCAGTCCGGCCTTAACCGGCGTCGGATTCGTTTCAATAAAATTAAGCGTCATCAGATTAAACAATTCTCTCTGAATTTTTCTCGCCCCGGAATAATCACCTTTGAGGCAGAGATTTGTCATTTTTGACATTTTTCCCGGTACCTGATTAGAAACGACAGAGATAAGTCCCACACCGCCAAGAGAGATGATGGGAATGGTGGTCGCGTCATCACCTGAAAGTATTTTAAAATCCTCCGGAATCTTGGCCGCAAGTTCAGCAATCTGCCCAATATTTCCCGAAGCTTCTTTGATACCTACAATATTATCAATGCCGCTTAATCTGACGGCGGTATCCGGTAGAATATTCGTGGAAGTTCTTCCCGGCACATTATATACAATAATCGGACTGCTTACGGCCGACGCGATGGCTTTATAGTGCTGATACAATCCTTCCTGCGTGGGTTTGTTGTAATAAGGGGTCACGGAAAGCAACCCGTCAACACCCAATTTGGCAACTTCCTTTGCCATTTCAATTACCTTCGCTGTGTTGTTGCCTCCGGCTCCCGCAATTACCGGAACTTTGCCGGCGGCTTGTTTAACAACCGTATCAACCACCTGTAAATGTTCTTCCAGGGTAAAAGTAGCGCTTTCACCGGTTGTACCGCAGGGGACCAGAAAATCAATACCGCTGCGAATCTGATAATCAACCAGTTTTCGCAATGCATCAAAGTCAATCTGACCATCATACTTAAAAGGCGTGACCAGTGCGGTGCCACATCCCTTAAGATCTTTAAGTTCTTTCATTTCATTCTCCCTGTTTAAACCGCGCTTTATGTGATTACTCTAATTATTCTGATTTTATTTCAATGATATCTGATATTTTCAGTTTACTCTACCGAGCCGAGAATTGAATCAAGAACGTCGGGGAATTCATAAAATCCGGTTTTATCATCTAGCCACTTAGCCGCCAGAATCGCTCCCTCCGCAAATCCAACGCGGCCGCGCGCTATGTGTTCGAGACGAACGGAATCAACGATCGAATCAAAATTTACCGAGTGGGTTCCCGGAATATAGCCGCTTCTGACGCTACTGACTGGAATATCAATGCCCGGATAGCTCTTACTGATCAGTTTTTTTATAACCAGCGCCGTGCCCGAAGGAGCGTCTTTTTTCATTTTATGATGCGCTTCCTCGATATAGGGATCATAGCTTTGAAAAGCGGAAAAAAGACGCGCGGCATACTCGCTCACCCTAAAAAACAAATTGACGCCCAACGAAAAATTTGATCCGTAAATGACTCCGATACCGCCGGATTTAACGATATCTCTGACAACCTGCTCCTGGTCAAGCCATCCGGTTGTACCGATAACCAGATTTTTTTTTATATCAGCCGCCAGCTTCACATTTTCTATCACCGCCGATGGAACCGAGAAATCAATCAATACATCTGTATTTTGAAGCATTTCCCTGGTTTTTTTATCATTTTTTAGCGGGTTGAATTCATCAAAGACGGCATCTATTTTTATATGCTGCTCTTCAGCAAGGCTTTCAATCATCTTTCCCATTTTTCCGTAACCAAGCAGCGCGATATTCAAATTCTTTTTCATTTTGTTGCCTCAAATATATCCTGGTTCACTTCTCTGAAAATAAAAGCATGTAATTTTCGAATAATTGTTTGAAGCCGGGAAGAATCCACCATGAAGGTAAAACTGTGAGGCGAAACATTCGATACCGTGAGTTCGATACCCTCACCATTAATATATTCCCGGACTTCCGTCAAAAGTTTGTTGTTATGACTGACATTCTCGCCAATCAAAGAAATCGTTGCCTTGTTTTTCTCAACACCAAGATTTGCAAAACCGCCGAAAGAACTGATCATCACATCACTCTTTTTGCTTTCATCAACAACCAGACTGATTTGTTTGCCCGATCCGAGGATAATGTATGGTACGACCTCGGCCTGCCTTACAATATCAAATAATCTGTAAAGAAAGTCGAACTCACTCGATTTTTCACCCGACTGAATATTTAACATCAAGAGCTTGTCACGGCAAGTTATAGATTTAATGACGGGTTTGGCTGTATCGGTCTTGTTCCCGATGACTGTTCCATCCGCGCTTGGTGTTCTTACGCTATAGATATGAATCGGAATATTTTTTGATCTCGCCGGCTGAATCGTGTTCGGATGCAGAACTTTTGCTCCGTAAAGAGACAATTCCGCAGCTTCTTCATAGGACATTTTTTTGATCGTAACAGGTGTGTCAATTAAATCGGGATCCGCGGTCATAACACCCGGTACATCTTTCCAGATCTGGATATCATTTGTCTCAAGCGCCGCTCCTATCAGTACGGCCGAATAGTCGGACCCTTCAAACCCGAGTGTTGTCGTTTCACCCGATTGTGTGGAACCGATGTAACCCTGAATTACCGGGATCATCCCGTCCTTCAAAACCGGGAGTATATATTCGCGTATTTTTATCTGACTCTCATCCTCTTTTGGGTGCGCGTGAGTAAAATGCTCGTCGGTGATCAAACAGATGCGCGCGTCAAGAAGATTCGCCCGGATTTGTCTTGAAATCAACGCGGTTGTAAGAATCGTGGAAGAGATTAGTTCACCGTAAGCCAAAACTTTGTCTTGTAAAAAGGGGCTAAGCTCCTTCCGGGATGCGATCATTTCGAGAACAATTTTTAATTCGGAAAAATAATTGTTTATTTTTTCAAGATAAACCGAATCCGCGTCTCCTGTTTTAAAAACATTATAAATTTTCAAATGTTCTTCACGAAGAGTACTCAGAAGATTATATGAATTTGCGACTTCCTGCTCTTCAGCTAGTTTTGCCGCCTTTAGCAGCCGGCTCGTCGTTTTGCCCATTGCCGATACAACAATCACCGGTTGCAGGTCAATCCTCCGGCTGATAATTTCCATTACATTCTTTACGGATTCGGCGCCATCCAGCGAGGCGCCTCCAAATTTCATTATGATCATTTTCTCTAATTTTTCATACTTATTTGCTATTTATAATTTTATCCATTCGTCCCTGTTTAAACAATAATTCCGCATTGAGAATTGACGCGCCCGCGGCCCCCCGGATCGTATTATGTCCAAGAGCGATCATCCGGTAATCCAATACCGGACACGTTTGAATCCTTCCAATTACCGTAGCCATTCCTTTTTCAACCATAATATCATATTTGGGCTGCGGCCGGTCCTGCTCTTCCATAACAACGATCGGCCTCCCGGGCGCGGACGGGAGCTTTAAATCCTGAGGTATTGCCCTAAAGTTTTTATAGGTGTCCGAAATCTCCGCGATACTTGTTAATTCTTTCAGCTTTACGGAGATACTTTCCAGGTGACCATCTTCCACGGATACTCTGTTGCACTGCGCGCTGACCGCAATATCCGCGTCCTCGATTTTACCGTTTGTTATTTTTCCCAATATTTTTCGTGTTTCCTTCGCGATCTTTTCTTCTTCCCCCGAAATAAACGGAAGCACATTGCCGAGTATATCCAGGGAGGCCACTCCCGGATAACCCGCCCCGGAAACAGCCTGCATTGTCACTACAGACACTTTCTCCACGGTAAAATTCTGATGAAGAGGATAAAGAGCCATCGCCAGAAAAATGGTTGAACAATTCGGATTGGTCACAATAAATCCCGGCCAGTCGCGGTTTTTTTGCTGTGCATCGATTAATTTGATATGACTTTCGTTCAGTTCGGGTATCATCAGCGGCACATCATTATCATAGCGGTGATTTCGCGCGTTACTAAAAACCGCGTATCCGGCCGACGCGAATTCTTCCTCTATTTCACCGGCCACCGATGCGTCCAGCCCTGAAAATACAATCCGGCAATCAAGATCAGATATACATTCCTTTACTTTGAGTCTGGCTATTTTTTCAGGCAAAACCGTTTTTTGAGTCCAGTGGACTGCTTCCGAATACATTTTACCGGATGACTGCCTCGATGCGGCAAGCTCCGTTACTTCAAACCAGGGATGATTTTCCAGCAGGGCCACAAATTTCTGACCGACTGCCCCGGTGGCTCCTAAAATACCTACTTTTATTTTATCCATATTTTTCTCATGTTTCAGATAATAATTTTTTTACGATTCCGCAATATAATTCAACCGCCTCGGTCAATTCTTTTTTGCCTATTTTTTCATGATCTGTGTGCGCGTCAAGAATACTCCCCGGCCCAAACAGAACCGGTTCCCCCCAGTTGTTCAGATTTGGTATATCCGTTGTGTAAGACGCGACCATTGTCTCATATCCCGGCAATGTTTTAGTCAGCACAGGTTCACAGGCAAAAATATATTCTAATTTTGCCCGATTATTAACAATTTTTTCTAAAATCTGTTTTATTTCATCAACCGATGAGACAATCCTGAACATTAAAAGGGCCTCCGCGAAAGGAGGAATCACATTGGCCTGAATTCCTCCTGAAATTGTTCCGATATTATACGTCGTGGCGCCTAAAAGTTCATGTTTTGGGAAAGCTTCTTTCCGGATATCATTAAAAATATCCAGTAATTTCTCAATCGCTGATTCTCCGTGCTCCGGATAGGCCGCGTGAGCCGCTTTTCCTTTGACGATAAATTTTACCCGAAGCGAACCTTTGGAACCTATTGCCATTTTATTTTCAGTCGGTTCACCGTTGATCAGCCACCGGCATTTATTTTCTATTTTGTTTGCAGAGATGGCTCCATCGCTGATACTTTCTTCTCCTGCGACAAAAAGAAGTCCGAAATTGCTGATTCCTTCAGATAAAAGCTTTTCCGATGCTTTTATCTGAGATGCGATGATACCCTTGGTATCACATGCTCCCCGGCCATAGAAAAAAGAGTCATCCTCGGAAAATGGAAAATATGGTGGGACTGTATCTGTATGTGTTGAAAGTATGACTTGCGGTTCGCCCTTTGACGCAAGAATATTCGAGCGTTTGCCTTCAACAGGGATCAAACGGATTTCAAATCCCCGGTTTCCCAGATATTCCGATAAAAAACCGGTTATTTCCGCTTCATCACCGGTTATTGATTTTAGCTCGATTAGTTTACGGGTTAATTCATATAAATCCATTGCGTGTATTCCGTTCACATTAGATTGTTTTTATTAAAAACCCTGAATGACCAATTTATGAAAGAGCGGGGGCGCGCATCAAGAGGTGTTTCTGATTTCATTTTTTCAGCGGATAGTATTTCAACTCTAAATTATTACCGTCAAATTCCGCATAACTGAAATTGACCAGCCAGTCGCCTAGATTTAAATACTTATGATCATTTTTTTCATATACCAGTGGATTGTGCTTATGTCCCATCAATACATAATCAAATCCTCTGTCAAACTGCTTCTCGGCATATTCTTTGTAATCTTCCACATCTTTCAGAACGAGCCGGTTTGTGTACACACGGCTTGAGCCTGATATAAAACGGGCAAACCGGAACCCGAAATCAGGATGCAGCCATCTGAATATTTTCTGATTGAACTTATTTCGGAACACGCGCTTCAGGAAACGGTAACCGGTATCTTTTTTCGCGACGCCGTCACCATGGAATAAATAAAAATTTTTGCCGCCCAATTCAAATTCATAATCGTCGAGCCATGTCTTCATTCCGATCGTTTCATCAAAAAAACGCCCAAGAAAAAAATCATGATTACCCGCCAGATAATTTATTTCAACGCCGTTGTCCGTCAAACGCTTAAACCTGTAGAGAAAATTAAAATATTTTTTGGGTATCACATATTTGTATTCGAACCAGAAATCAAAAAGATCACCCACAATATAAAGGTGTGTCGCATCTTTTTCTATTTCATCCAGAAAACGCAGAACATGCATCTGTTTTTGATGCTCTTCCTCGGTTTCAGTCGCGCCGATGTGTAGATCAGAAATGAAATATGCTTTTATCATTTTCGCCGGGTGAATCCTTTTTCCAAAGTCTACGTTAAAAGACGTTAAAGTAAATATAATTAATAATAAAAGCAACCGGGCATATGATTGACTTTTGATCTTAACCGGAATAGATTTATTCTGTATAAAAAGTATAAGGAGAACACAATTGGCAAAGGCGCTTGTTTTGCTTGCACCGGGATTCGAAGAAATTGAAGCCGTTACAATTATCGATTTGCTGAGAAGGGGCAAAATTGATGTCACCGTGGCCGGTCTTGAGATCGATTCAGTAACCGGATCACATCAAATCAGCATCATTCCCGACGCGTTTTACCTGGATATCGATCCTGATGATTTTGATATTTTGATTCTCCCCGGAGGGCAGCCGGGTTCAAACAATCTTAAAAAAGACAGAAATATTGTCAATTGGATCAATTCCCGCTTCAAATCCGGCAAAAAACTCGCGGCAATTTGTTCGGCGCCGATCGTTTTCCATGCGGCAGGTATTACACAGGGGAGAAAACTCACCAGTTATCCGACCGATAAAGATGTCTTTACTGATAGTGTATATCTCGAAGAGAATGTGGTCCGGGATGGTCAGATTATCACCAGCCGCGGTGTAGGAACCGCAATCGATTTTAGCCTTGCGATAATTTCAAATTTAAAAGGAGCTGAGGAAGCCGGGGAAGTGGCGGCTCGAATTTTATACAAAGAATGATTTTCAGATTAAATCTGTCATTTGCTAAAATAATTTATAAGAGCATCGGCAATTTTATCAATACCATAACGCACCGGATCCGTCACCGGCAAACCAAATTTTGTTTCAATCTTTTGAATCTGTGAATCCGCTTCAGTTCCACTCAGCCAGGCGGTATTCAGAGAGATTGCAAGGACCGGCGCGGGTTTGATCGCTAAGAGAAGCTGACGATAGAGTTCGATCGTACTTGTGAGGATCGATTGGGTATCATTGATCTCAGCCCGATGACATAAAATTATCGCGTCCGGCATCGCGCCGTGTAAAATTCCGATATTGGCCGGCGCCGCGACCGGATGATAGATGCCGCCTCTGCCCTCGATTACAATATATTCAAATTTATCATTCATTCCGACCATCTCATTTTCAACAACAGCGGAGACCGAGTCGCTTCTTATCGCGTCGGTGATGATACCTCTCCCTTTAACAATCCTACCCGAGAGACTGGTCGCAAGCCAGTCCGCTGAAACACCCCTCTGGTGTAACCCGTTAACCAATTCTATTGTTGTTGTGAGCTTTCCGGATAGTTCAGTCGATCCGACCGTCATTATATTTCTGGATTTCAGATTTTTTGAGCGGCCTCTGAATTTGAGAAACTTATCTTCTGTGGATCGCAGATCTATAATTTTAACTTTATACTTATCGGCCAATAGCTTAAATTCAGCCGTTTCGTTTAAAAACTGATGAAAGCCATTGATGATGGTCAGCTTCATTTGCAAGGCTTTGATGATCAGAGGATACAGCGCTACCGGCAGCACTCCCCCCATTTTGGATAATCCGATCATGATATGATTCGGTTTTAACTTGAGCAGTTCATCCAATGTGGCCGTAATTGGAATCGCTCCCCCGAAACCGAGAACATCCTGTACCGTTTTTCCCGCATTCACGCGGTCAACAACACCGATAACTTCTTTTTGAAGATAGCGAATTAAAACAGATTCCGACTTTGAATGCACTGGCCGCAGCGCTTCGTCTGCCAGAATAATGATCCTCTTTTTCACATTTGTACCCGATTAAAAATATTACAATGAATCTGACGTAATGTATATATATGGCTCTATTAAATCGATAGTCTTAGGCCCGATTCTTTTGACTTTATCTAAATCATTGATCGATTTAAACGGACCATTTTGCTCCCGGTATTCAATTATCCTTTTAGCGGTTGCCGGACCGATCCTTGGGAGTTTTTCCAGTTCTTTTTGTCCGGCGGTGTTGATATTGATGCTTTTTTGTTTCAGGATCTTATTAACTTTTCCCCTTGACGAAGATAATTCTCTTGTCTTTTCCTGCTGATTATAAAATGAGTTGATCGGACCGGCTTCCGATAAACTATTGAAAAGGCTATCCTGTAATTGATAATCATAAAGATTCGTATTTATTCCCTGTGGTTTTAGCCATTGGACAAACAAACTGACCAGGACCACACCACCGATGATGAGAAGTGCTCTCCTTTCTGATGGAGTAAGGTTAAGCATACGACCTCTTTAATCAAACCGGGCTGTTTTTAAATAAGTTATGGTTTAAAACATGAAGATGAAATAAAAATAAAAAAAGCCGATTCGGATTCACCGATTTCGGCTTTTTTAACTATATGTTTAAGGCTTCTTTAAATTTTTCAAAAATTGTCTTATGCTCATCTTCCTGAGGCTGCATATTTTCACTTTTTTCCAACTCTGCCAGCATACTTTTCTCTTCAAGATTCAGCTTGGTCGGTACAAAAACCTGTATTTGGATCAGTTGATCTCCAACACCCGTTGACTGTAAATGCGGTATCCCTTTGTTTCGCATCCGTAAAATCCTGCCGGATTGAGTACCCTGGGCGATATTGAGTTTCGCTTTTCCGGTGAGCGTCGGTATTTCCTTGGAAGCACCCAGAGCCGCCTCCGGGAAACTAACAGGAAGTACCATGATCACATCGTCTCCGCGCCGTTCAAAAATTTTATGAGATAACTCTTCAATAAATATAAGCAGGTCACCGGCCGCTCCGTTTCTTCGGCCGCTGTGCCCTTCTCCCTGCATAGGTATATAGTTTCCTGTTTTAACACCCGCGGGGACATTTACTTCAATTGTTTTACTATCCATAACACGGCCATCACCGCTGCATGCGTGGCATGGATTTTCAATGATCTGCCCTTCTCCGTTACAACGGCTGCATGCCGCGACATTTACAAATTGACCGAATAAAGATTGTGACACCTGTCTTACTTCTCCGCTGCCATGACAAGCGGGACAGGCCAGAGTCTTACTGTACTGAGCCGATCCTGATCCGCTGCATTCAGAACAAGGGACCATTTTTTTAACTTTAATCTTTTTCTTGGTACCCGTCGCGATTTCTTCAAGTGTCAGCTTCAGGGCGATTTGTAAATCACCACCTTTTCGGCTTGACGATGCCCGTCTCCGACCTCCGCCCCCGCCGAATATATCACCAAAACCAAAACCCTGTTCCATAAACTGCCGCAAAGCGTCTGATATATCAAAATCCCCGAAATCCATCCCGTTAAAACCGCCACCGGCAGCTCCCTGATGTCCAAATCGGTCATATTTCTGACGCTTTGACTGATCGCTTAAGACAGCATATGCTTCCGCGATTTCCTTAAACTTTTCTTCAGCGCCTTTGTCATCAGGATTTTTGTCCGGATGATATTTTATTGCTAATTTTCTGTAAGCCTTCTTGATCTCATCCGCGGCCGCGTTTCGATCGACTCCCAGTATTTCGTAATAGTCCCTCTTTGTTGTCATTATTTCACCTTATTTTGCTACCAGAACCTGCGAATGTCGAATTACTCTACCGTTAAGATAATATCCCTTTAGATGTTCATCAACCACGAATCCGCTTTCATATTTATCTGAATCCACCTGAACCAGAGCCTGGTGTTTTTCAGGATCAAATTCCTCACCGACAGCGTTGATGGGCTGCAATCCCTTCTTTTGAAGGACGTTCATCAGATTTTTGTAGATTAATTTGACTCCATCTTTTATCGAATTGGAATTGTTTTCATCGTCTGCGTGAAGAATTGAGCGTTCCAAATCGTCAATTATAGTTAAAATTTCTAAAATCAGACCTTCATTCGCATATTCTATTAATTGAATCGCTTCTTTTTCTCTCCGGTTTTTAAAATTTTCAAATTCGGCCGATATCCGCAATATTTTATCTTTTAATTGTTTATTTTCTTCTTCATTGTTTTTCGTTTCCGCGCCCAGTTTTTCCAATTGCGCTTCAAGCTCGGCTATTTTTTTATCTTCTTTCGACTTTGTTTTTTTTGTTTTGCCCTTTGCATTCTTTTCTTCTATTTCGATCTCAACGGACCCGTCCTGGTTAAGATTTTCATCCGTTTTTACAGTATCCATTTTTATCCCTTTTTTCTGATCTTTACCTGACATTTTTCTCTCAATATTTATCATTAAAAAAGGCTCATTCTGAAAGAAAAATGAACCTCGGTTAATCTTTCCTAATAATATTTACTTTCAAATCATGCAAAATTCAGTTTTTGGGTGATTGCCAGCGCCAAATAATCGACAAGAGGAATCACTTTTCCATATGCCATCCTGGTCGGGCCAATCACACCAACAACTCCTGAAACATTTCCAACGCGATATGTTGAAGTTATAACGCTGCAGTCCTTAATTTGTTCTTCATCATGCTCATGGCCGATCGTAATCTTTATGCCAGGAGGATCTTCCCGTTTCCCCATAAAATGAATGATAATATCTTTATCTTCTATCATTTCTATAAGAGATGAAAATCGGCTGATATCCGAAAATTCCGGTTGATTAATAATATTACGCGTCCCGTCGACTGAATAATTCTCATAACGTGAAAAATCAAACAGCCGGTCGGCGTTCTCTGTAAAAAGCCTGATCAGGCCGGTTTCTTCATTATAAAAGTCTTCCATCACCACAGCAAAGGTTTTTCGAATCTCGAACAAGGTTTTCCCGCAGAAACGCTGATTGATTTTAACAAGAACACGTTTGATGGATTCTTTCTTAATTTTTTGCTTCACTTCAAGAAGAATCGTTTTAACCTGTCCCGAACCAACCGTCATGATCACCAGCCATTTATCTGACGCCAGGGGCACAATCTGCATATTTTCGAAAATCGCCTGATAAAACTTCGGAGTGACTACAATACTTAATTGCCGCGATATGGCCGCGAGAATACCCGCAACCTCATCCATCAGATGATCGACATCACCGCTAAAGTTCTCCAGCGTGTCTTGAATTAAATTCTTCTGATTATTACTAATCTGCCGCTGATGAATTCTTTCATCCACATAAAACCTGTATCCTTTTGTAGTCGGGATCCTTCCCGCGGAAGTGTGTGGATGCGCCAGATAACCTTCTTCCTCCAGATTAGCCATTATTTTCCGGATCGATGCCGGCGCGAGACCGGTATTACTTTTCTCTGCCAGCGTTTTTGATCCTATCGGATTCGCGGTCATGATAAACTCATGAATCACCGATTGGAGTATGGACTTTTCTCTCAGTTTTAGCGACATAATCCTGACATTTATTTAATCTGTATAAGTCTGTAAATATAAAATGTATGATCTGATCTGTCAAGATTATTAGATTCCGGAATGATTTTAAAGATACAGACCGTATCGACAGCGTGTTGCGATGAAGACAACTGGATTTTATCGATTTTGACTGTGGAATACAATGAAGATGATAGGATGAATTTAATCTGATCTTTTTTCTGGATTAGGAAAGTCTGCAGAATTTTAACGCAAAATACATTCCTAAAAATCTGCAGACGATTCTGGATCATTGATTACTTGTGATACTCAACCGTCATTTTAGTAACGACGGCCTCTGCCACCGCGATCATCCTTTTTTTCCTTCGCTTCGTTTACACGCAGGTTCCTGCCGCCAAATTCGAAGTCATTCAAGGCTTCAATTGCCTGGTCAGCATCATCCTTGTCCATTTCAACAAAACCGAATCCTCTGGCTCTTCCGGTCTCCCGGTCGGTTACCAGTTTCACGGAAAGAACTTTGCCATGCTGTGCGAACAAATCTTTGATCTCTTCTTCAGATGCACTGAATGGTAGGTTGCCAACGTAAATTGTCTTCATAACTCTTAACTCCTGTAAAGGTAATAACTTCCCATCAGCCCGGATGTGAACGCGGTGCGGCTCAAACGAACTAATGAATCATCTAACTTCTCCGCGGCAAGAAATTCCGCGGAGCCACTCAACATGCGCTATAATTTAAATTCCCAATCTTCATTTTGCCAAATCGGTTATCCGTACAATAAAATTGAGATTGCATTCCAACCTGATATGAAAACATACCAATTCTCCAAAAACTTCATCACTCGGGCACTAAGCCAATCTGGATTCAAAAATCAGAGAAGAATCAATGAGGTATCTTTCAATCAGAAGCAGTTAAGTCAAGACGAATGCAAATATGATCCCCACTCCCCAAATAGAATTTGGCAATTACCGTACGTCATCATTATTTCACTAACTTAGTATCTACGTCCCTGATTTGGCGCCTTTTTTTCTTTTGCTTCATTAACGCGAATATTGCGTCCGCCCATTTCGGCACCATCAAGAGCCTCAATTGCCGCATCAGCTTCATTATCATCCATCTCAACAAAAGCAAAACCACGCGGTCTGCCGGTTTCACGATCAGTTATTATTTTAACTGATTGAACCGTACCATGTTCTCCAAACAGATCCCTAAGTTCATCTTCAGTTGCGCTAAAAGGCAGGTTGCCCACGTAAATCATCTTCATTTTTTTCTCCTGTAATGATTGAACCATTTGCCATCGGTTGGCACTATCAGCAACTAAATATATTTTAAATGTTTTGAAATACTCATCTTGCTTGAGAATAGACCTATCATAATTCCAAATAATACTAATATTACATATAGTTCCGGTTTGAAAACTAAATATGGATAAATAAAAGATTTTATTGTAATAATGATGAGATAGATGAAAAAATTGGCAAGAAGTGCACCTGTTAGTCCCTGAATAAATCCTTCTACCAAAAACGGCCGCCGGATAAACGCGTCGGTTGCCCCAACCAGATTCATAATCTCTATAATGTCCCTTCTGGCATAAATGGTCAATCTGACCGTATTATATAACAAAACAACTGCAATAACAACTAAAAATAAACCTATTATTCCTCCTGCTAAATAAATTATTTTCAAATAATGATCAATTAATGCCAACAGCTCCTTCTGGTAGATCACTTCATCTACCCCTTCAATCTGCCCGATTTTGTCAGAAATTGACCTGACCGATCTCGCCGTTCGATATCCATCCATGACCGTAACCGTGCATGATGCCGGCAAAGGATTAGTATCCAGAACATCATAAATGTCGCGACCGAATTCCTTTTTAAATCTTTGCGCAGCCTGATCTTTTGACAGATATAACACCTGATTCACACCTTCAATGCTGACTATGGCATCTTTGATCAACCGTCCGCTTTTCTCGCTTATTCCGCTCTCAATGAAAACTTCCAGCTCCATTCTGGAACGAAACTCACTAATCCATTGATCAAGATTCAAGGAGAGAATAAGAAATACGCCGATCAAGACATGTGAAAACGCAATCGACGTTATCGTAATGGTTGAAGACAATCTGGCTCTTTTAAAGCCTTTTAGTCCCTCTTTAATTGTAAACCAAAAATTCATTCCTGTCTAAGGATTCCTTTATCAGCTTTAATTGTGCGGTTAGGAAAACGGCTCACAATATTATTATCATGTGTTGCCATCAATACTGCCGTACCCTGATGATTAATTTTTTCAAGTATCTTTACGATCTCCAGCGAAGAGTGATCATCCAGATTTCCGGTAGGTTCGTCGGCCAGAACAATTATCGGATCGTTTACTATGGCCCGGGCAATGGCCACGCGCTGTTGTTCGCCACCGGATAATTCGGCCGGATAATGGTTGCGTTTGTGTCCCAGATTTACTTCTGCAAGTACCCGCATCACTTTTCGCTTAATCTCCGCTCCTTTTACCCCGGTAACACGTAAAGCGAACGCGACATTATCGAATACGTTCCGGTCCTGCAGCAGTTTAAAATCCTGAAAAACTACGCCTACCTTTCTCCGAAGATAGGGAATTTCTTTTTCCCGTATTTTTGCGGAGCTGAAATTTTCAACAACCACCATGCCCTCACTGGGATATAGATCCATATATATCAACCTGAGAATCGTTGATTTACCTGCCCCGCTTGCTCCAACCAGATAAACAAATTCACCTTTCAACATGCGGAATGTTATATTTCTTAAAATTGATTTTCCGTCAATATCTGCGGCGACATTATAGAATTCTATCATTGATCTGTTTTCTTTTTACATAAAAAATGCACTCGTTCAGAACGGTCATCCGCTTCCCGATAAGTAAAATTATCATAAACAGCTATTATTTCGAATGAGCCCGGTATCAGTATTTTTTTCCATTCGGCAATTGCTCTTATTTTTTGAGCATGTAATTCCGTGTACGTGTCGTTGCCTTCATAAATGGTGAACTCATTATATTGGATGCCGGACTTTTTTTCGTACCAGCTGTGCCGCTCATAACCTGAATTACTCCAGGAATTCTTTTCATGGTAATCAGAAAAATTCTGGATGCAAATATCCGGCGTCACAACATCAAATATAAATAAACCCCCTTTTTTTAATATTCTGAAAACTTCCTCAAAGAGCTTCGTTAATTCTTCATCTTCAACAAAATAATTAATCGAATCATACAACATCAAAACAACATCAAATTTGTTATCTTTTATACCTGCCGCTGATGCATCGCTGCAGAAATAGAAGAATCCGGATGTCCGGGTTTTAGATTTCGCTCTTTTGAGCATGGAGGAAGATAAATCACTTCCATAAATTTTCCAGTTTTCAGAAATTAAATTTGGAAGCAGCTTGCCGGTGCCACATGAAATATCTGCGATATATTTCACTTTCAGGTCGCTATATGAAAATAATGGCTTAAGGTAGCTTGCCCATTGTTTGTAATCGACATGATTCATTATTCTGTCATAATATCGGGCCAGGTATGAATATTGCGGAACCCGGAGGTTGTCTGTCTCATTAAACATTTGATACTCTAATAAAATTTAATATTGACAGACTATTTGAAATATACAGAAACAAGAAGGTCTGAGCATTTTTTTGGGAAATCGCTTAAAAATACTGTAAATTGATTTAGTTTGAATATATTGAAACTTTTTATTCAAATTCAAGCCAAATCATTTTTTTTTAAAACAAAATGTTTTATGGAGCCCGCACAAGCTCAATATGATTAGTTTTTTAAACTCTATTTTATTACCGGCGCTCGCCGCGGCGGCTATTCCGCTGTTAATTCACTTTTTTAATCGGCAGAAAACAAAAAAAATCGAATTCAGTTCTCTCCGGTTTCTTAAGCTTCTGGAGAGTAAAAGAATACGCCAGGTGAAACTCTATCAAATTCTGCTGATCATATTAAGAACCCTGTTTATTTTGTTTATCGTTTTGGCGTTTACCAGGCCAACGGTCACTGAGAATCTCCCTTCAATAACGACCCCGGCTAATACCACAGCCGTTATTATACTAGACGATTCTTACAGCATGCGCAGCTATGCCGGCTCAATTACGAGGTTCGAGCAAGCGATTCTTCATATGAGAGAACAGATCGGTTTGTTTAACCAGGACGATCGAGTTTTTTTACTTACACCTTCAAAAATTAATTCGCCTGTTCAAATTAATACTCAGGATATCTCTAATCTGCCTGAGCCGACATTTTTATCGCCTGATTTCACAAATATCTTAAGAAATGCATCCGATATTTTTGAAAAATATCCCAATTATAACAAAGAATTATATATATACAGCGATTTTCAAGTTTCACGGAAAGCAATCCCCGATTCCATCGATTCAATTTTCAAGGATGAAACCATCCGGACATTTCTTATAGATGTTTCCGGAAGCCATGCATTCGAGAACGCCGGCATTGATACCGTCATCATTCAAAATCAGTTGTTTGAACGTGACAAACCTGTCAATCTCACAGTCCGTGTGCGTAATTTTAGCGAAGATTCCGGAATCAGCTTACCGGTCAACCTGTATGCCGGTGATACAAGAGTCGCAATGGAACAGGTAAAACTTGAGCCTTCCGCCGTAAACAATGTGGAGATGGCTTTTGTACCCAATAAAACCGGGCAGCAGCTAATGCATGTGGAACTTGAAGATGATGATTTATCGGCTGATAATTATTACTATTTTTCTATCAATGTACCTGAAAAGCTATCCGTCCTTTTTGTTGACGATCAGACCACACCCTTTTTAAATCACGCGGTCGATGTGCTTTCTCTAAATACAATCTTCAATATTGAACATCTTGGTTATTCCGCCTGGCAAGGCGCGAATTTTGATAAATTTGATCTTATTGTGCTGAATGATCCCGGATTTATACGAAATGAGACCGCCGGGCGTTTGGCTTCTTTTGTAAAGAACGGAAAAAGTATCATCCTTATCCCAGGCAGTCAAATGACAATAACAGAATTAAATTCCGTTATTAATATGTTTGGAATAAGAAATTGTTTTATTGATTTTAAATCAACAAATGAAAATGACTCCTATTATTCATTACGCCCGGTTGATACAATTAGCCCATTGTTCAGTCTGCTTTTTTCCGGAAACGCGCCTGAATTAGACATGCCTAAAGTATATCGGTATTTTAGAATAAAGGGCGTGGGAATTACGTTATTGAGTTTTAATAACGGAGATCCATTTCTGTCGGAAATAACATTTTCGGACCCCGCGGCCGGTTCATTATTTATTTTCAGTTCCCTGTTTGAATTGTCCTGGACTGATTTTCCCGTAAAGGGTCTTTTTGTTCCGATGCTTTACCGGAGTTTTTACTTTGCGGCGCAAAAAGATCTGCAGGCTATGGATCAGGTGCAGACCGGTGATGTCTTTTATTTATCGAGGCCTGATCTTTCTTTTCAGAATTCGTATTCGGTCCAGCCACCGGGAAAGGATAAACTAGATATCGTTCCTGAGCAAACATCATCAGGATTGAGATTTAAATTTGAAAATATCGATCAGCCCGGCCATTATCATTTATTTTCAGACAATGGGCCCATACAGTCTTTTGCGGTGAATGTTTCATCAAAAGAATTACGGCGTCCTTATCAGAGTTTTGATAAAATCACTTCCCGTGTTTTTAAATTTGAAGGGGACGATCCTGTTAAAGAGCAGATACTGAATGCCAGAAGCGGTTTCGAATTGTGGTATATATTTTTATTTCTGGCTTTGTGTACATTAATAACCGAAATGATTGTAATAAAAAAAATGGAACGTTAATTTTTTAATTTCGACCGCATATAAATTTGTTACTTGTAAATGGAGAATATGATAGACATACAATCGAATGACATAAGCTTAAAAGTTGAACGTTGTCTGCTTGCCGGAATCGTTCAGCATCAACAATCCCGGTGGGAAGTTGAGGAACATCTCAACGAACTTTCCGCCCTCGCAAAAACGGCGGGAGCCGAAGTTCTGGATACTGTTATTCAGGAAAGAAATTCACCCGATCCGGCATATTTTTTGGGTAAGGGGAAGGTAGAAGAAATAGCCCTGCGCATTGAAATGGACGCGGTGAATCTCATTATTTTTGATGATGAACTCAGTCCCGCGCAAGTGAGAAATCTGGAGAAGGTATTATCCGTTAAAGTCATCGACCGGACAGCTCTTATTCTTGATATTTTTGCGCTGCACGCCAGATCAAGCGAGGCAAGAACCCAGGTCGAACTGGCCCAGCTCAACTATTTACTGCCCAGACTTACCCGGCAGTGGCAGCATTTATCAAGGCAGGTCGGCGGTATTGCGACAAAAGGTCCTGGTGAAACCCAGCTTGAGACTGACAGAAGGCTTATTCGTACTCGCATCTCAAGACTTAAACATGATCTTAAACGAATTGAAAAACACAATATCACACAACGGGAGCAGCGGGAATCTGTTTTTCGGGCTGCTTTGATAGGATATACCAATGCCGGAAAATCAACATTGATGAATGCGCTTACAGATGCTGACGTTCTCGTTGAAGATCAGTTGTTTGCCACGCTGGATACCACTATTCGCAGACTCCAGCTGACTTCCGGAACCACTCTTCTGATCAGTGATACCGTGGGATTCATCCGAAAACTGCCGCATCAGTTAGTCGCGTCCTTTAAAACGACTCTTGCCGAAACGACCGGCGCTGATTTGCTTGTTCATGTTGTGGATGTATCACATCCGCAATTCTCTGATCATATTGATGTTGTTAACAATTTATTTACTGAATTAAAAATTTCTAGCAAAGAGCGGCTTCTGATTTTTAATAAAGTTGACCAGATTAAACAGAACGGAATTCTGAACCAGATTAAGGCGAGATATCCTGATGCCATTTTCGTCTCCGGTAAACGGGGGATTGGAGTACAGAATTTAAAAGACCGGCTTGGCGAAATTGTTGAATCCGGATTTGAAACAGAACAAATACGTCTGGATTTCCATTCCGGATCCGCTGAATATCTCATCCGGCCGCTGGCGCGAGTGCTTGAAAAAACCTTTGATGATGAATATATTTATCTGACCATAAAATATCCGCGTGAAAATAAATCGAAGATTGATGCGATAACAAGCCAGTATAAATGTTAGGGTTACGCTTTGCTGAAAACATTGCTTTTTATTCTTTTTTTAATGATTTCATCCGTTGGCAGCCAGGTCGTTCATCAAATTTATTTTGACCGTTTTTCTCATTATGACGTTGATGACTGGATCACATACGCGCCCGCCAATGATATTAAATCTGTTGATATTGGGGATGACTATGTTTACTTTGGGACACGACGCGGCGGAATTCTCAGATATCATCTTTATGAAAAGGTATGGGACTATCCATTTACAACAAGCAACGGGTTGAGAAGCAATACCATACTTGCGCTGGTTTTTAATCCTGTTGACCATCAATTATACGCGAAAACACCCCTTGGTATTGATGTATACAATCGCGGCTTCGAATATTGGAGACCCGCCATAATAAACGAAATGCCCGCCCGCAGGGAACCAATTCAGAATAATACTGTGAACGGTCAGGCTTACAATGATTATCGTTTTCCGGCCTACTCGCGCCCCGCGACATCTGCTTTGCCCAATTTTTTCACCGACATCAATTATGTATATCATCTTAACGGAGAAATATTGGACCGCTATAACCGGACTTTCAGGCTAACGGATAGAATAGTTGACCAATGGTTCAACTTCTGGGCGGGAACCAACGGCCTTGGTGTAGCCATGGGCAAGCTTTATCAGTCAGATCTTTCTTTTTATCAGGCTTCAATTGCCAATATAAGCCCGCGGGATATTGAATTTCTTGGGAGCGATGTATGGATTGGGGGAAAATCCGACGGTATTCCACCTTCCGGAATTTGCCTTTGGCGTACAGACAATAATACATGGGAGTATTTTGAAGCTCCTTTGACAAACGGCCTGAATAAAGACGATGTGAATGTTATCAGCGCCTATAAGAATAATATATTTTTTGGATTGGATCTTGGTCTCGCCAGATACAATATCCGCAATAACAGATGGAAGACATATACCGTTTCAGACGGAATGGAATCTAATAAGGTTAACGATCTATATTTTCACAACGATATTTTATATATCGCCACGGATGCCGGTTTTAACTGGATGAACCGTGGATATGAATCGATTTCTGAATCATCGGATCGTACCATTGATAATTTGACCGTCCTTAAAATTACGTCTCTCGACTCGTTGATATTACTAGCAACACGCTTTGGTTTATACAGTTACGATCCCAAAAAGGATAAAATCCAATATTTCTCAACCAAATCAGTTGTCATGGATGTGGACATCAATGCGATTGGGGTCAACAATGATTCACTCTGGATCGCGACAGGGTACGGGATTACATTGTTCGATTCCAAATCAAAAAACTGGATTTCTTTCCCACAGGTAAATATTAATCTCAATACAGATTATTATGACATCGCGTTTACTCCCGGATACATTTGGTTTGCGTCTGATTCGGGATTATTAAAATATGACATTTCCAGAGATTACTGGTATCTCTATACCGTAGAGGATGGTATCGCCGATAATCATGTTTATCATATTGATGTTTCCGGAGACGATCTGTGGCTCAGCACCGGAAAGGGTATAACGATTTTCAGATGGAACCGTGATGGGCGTAACGAGTAATTATGTCCGGCATATTTGTTTTACGATTCTAATTTTTCTATAAAATTTTTTCTTTATTGCCGCTATTTGAAATTGTATATTATGGATTTTAATCAGGCATGATATTTAGGTGTATAGTTTTTATGAATTTAACGAATTATTCTAACCGGGAGTTTGCATGAGCGAAAAACTAACAAACGATGTCACAGAGAAAAAATCCTTCTCTCAAATATTACAAGATTCTTTCAGGGAGCTTGTCGATACTTTTGCTGCCTTTTTTAAGGCTCCCAGGGCATTGTGGGGTATCAATATTCCTTACGTGATAGAAGGTCTGGTTTATTTCGGGATCCTTACTATCCTGGGAAAATATTCTTCTGAAAATGTCGCGTTAAGCGATATACACGCGGGATGGGTTTACGGGGGAGTCACCGGTGGTATCACATTCGCCATGTTGATTTTTGGAGGTGTGTCCGATAAAATCGGTGTGCGAAATTCTCTCGCGCTCGCTTTTATAATGATGTTTATCGGCAGGATCTTGATCGCGCTTTCAGGTACTGTTCCCATGGGCAGCGGCCTCGGTTCACCGATGTTCATAACCATGTCACTGGGCTTGTTGATTATGGTAATCGCCTATGGGCTTTACCAGCCGGCCGCCTATGCGGGGGTTAAACGTTATACAAATCCTCAAACTGCCGCCATTGGTTATGCGGTCATTTACGCATTAATGAATCTTGGCGCATTTTTCTCCGGATTCATTTCACCAATAACCCGTCATAAATTTGAAAGTGTTTTCCCGCCAAACGGCCTGACAGCCGTCTTCTGGGTGTATAGCGCGTTAACGCTGCTTGCGCTTATCTCGACATATGTGATTCTTACAAAGAAAACGGATGCAGCTGCCGTCGCAAGAATCAAAAAGGAGACAGACGCGTCAAAGGAGCTGGACAAGAAACCGGAAGCTGAAGCCACTGAAAAATCAGTAACAAAAGAAAAAATAAACAATCGCGGCTTTCTTGTTTCACTGGCGTTTGTTGTTTTATCTGCCGGAATCATTCTTATTGTTCAACTTGGGAAATTAACACTGCCATATTATGCTGAGTATATTCTCCTGATTCTGACCGGAATTATCTCTGTCTGGCAATTCCTTAAAGTTCGTCCGGATCATCCTTTCAGAGATATCCGCTTTGTATTTTTTATTTTTATGCTCATCCCTGTACAAACGTTATTCGCGCATAATTGGCTCACTTTGCCGTATTATTTAGACCGCGCGTTTGCAGGTAGCATCGTGGGTGAGTATTTTGAATTTTTCTCCAACCTGAACCCTATTCTTATATTTATTTTCGCCCCGATAATTGCCGCGGTAACTGCCCGCGCAAACGTTTACAAAATGATGATACTTGGAACATTTGTGATGGCTGCCCCGACATTCCTGCTGGCATTGGGGCCCAACACAGCGTTATTGCTGACCTATATTCTGCTGATGACCATTGGTGAAGCAATGTGGCAGCCGCGTTTTCTTCAGTGGATTGCCGAAATAGCTCCGGAAGGCAAAACGGGATCCTATATGGGTATCGGTCAATTACCCTGGTTTATGACAAAAATGATAACAGCTGCATATTCGGGATATTTTGTGGCAAATTATATCCCCAAACCGGAAGAAGGTCTGGAAATGAGAACCGGTGAAATGTGGCTCTTTTATGCTATTATCGCGATAACTTCTCCGATAGCATTGTTTCTTGCTAAAAACTGGATGGCAAAGGGCATGAAGAAAAAAACTTCATAATTTAATCAAAAAGCAAGTAATTATAATAAAATCTTTATAAAAAAAAGGCGTCATATAGACGCCTTTTTTTTATTCCTTCCTGAATTCGGATCGCTATTTGACCCCGGCGATTTTTTCAAGCATGGCAGTTGTTAATGATTTCGGACGCTCCAGAGCCTGACCAAGCGCGCGATCCCAGATGATATTGCTGAGAACGCCTATTGCCCGGCCTACACCAAACATGACTGTATAGAAATCATAGTCAGTCACACCATAATGCCATTGAATAACACCTGAATGGGCATCCACATTTGGCCATGGATTCTTAGCTTTGCCTTGTTCGACAAGAATCGGAGGCACCACATCATAAAGCATACTTACCAATTTAAAAATTTGATCATCCGGCAGATACTTCAATGAAAAATCACGCTGCGCGGCATAGCGCGGATCTGTTTTCCTCAGAACGGCATGGCCGTAACCGGGAATAACCTGACCTGATTTCAAAGTATCCCACACGAATTTTTTCAATTCTTCCTTGGTCGGCAATTTATTTCCAAGCTGATCCATCAACTGCTGAATCCAGCGTAAGACTTCCTGATTTGCCAATCCATGAAGCGGCCCTGCAAGACCGTTAAGCCCGGCGGACAATGAATAATAAGCGTCGGACAGGGCAGATGAAACAAGATGAGTAGTATGAGCGCTGACATTTCCGCTTTCATGATCACTATGAAGAATAAAATAGAGACGTGAAATTTCGTCATACGGATGTTTGATGCCCATCATATGAGCAAAATTTGCTCCAAAATCCAGATTCGCGTCCGGTTTAATCGGTGAATCTGCTTTGTATTTCATTCTGTAAATATAAGCGGCAATTTCAGGTAATTTAGCCAGCAGATTCATTGAGTCTTCATAGGTGGGATCCCAGTAATCCATCTTACTGATTCCGGCATTATATTTTTGCACAAATACGGATTCTCTCTGCAGTGCAAGAACAGCTGCCGAAAACATGGTCATTGGATGAGTATCCCTGGGCATTGCGCGCAACATATCAAAAACATACTCAGGAACACGGCTTCTGCCTTTGAATTCTTCCACCACATCCGCGATATCATCTTTTGTCGGGATTTCACCGGTAAGGAGAAGATAAAAATGACCTTCTACAAACGGCATTTCCGCACCCTTTGGCTTGGGGAGTTTTTCAAGACATTCGGGGATGGTGTATCCGCGGAAACGGATACCTTCCTCAGGATCCAGATAGGAAATATCGGTTGTCAGGGATTTTAAACTACGCATCCCGCCGTAAAACTGGTTAATTTTAACCTGGTCGACAACGACATCGCCATGCTCCTTAACCAACCTGGTAACCCGATCCCTGTAACCAGGAATTTTTTGTTCGAGTTTTGCTTTGAGTTTTGACATTTGTTAATCCTTTCTTTATTGGATAAGAAAAAACAACATTTAGAGATGTATTTCACAAGACTTAATAATAAACTCTTCTGCAAATCCCGGATGCCCCCGCATCAAAACTCTATTTTGATGAATCACCCGATTTATTATTGGACGAACTTCCGCCTTTTTTGTAATCCGTTATATAAAATCCGCTCCCCTTAAAGACCAGGCCCACCCCTGCGCCGATTTTTCTGCGAAGCTGCCCGCCGCATTTTGGACAAACTCTTGGAGGTACCGCGCTGATTCCATGAAATTTCTCAAACTCGTACCCACAGCTATCACAAATGTAATCATAAGTTGGCATCTTAATCAATCACTCCTTTTTTTTCTTTCATCCATCAGGACATTGTACTGCAAATACAGGCCACATTAACGATATCATCCACACTGCATCCGCGCGAAAGATCATTATATGGTTTTGCAAGTCCCTGAATGACCGGTCCGATTGCTTCCGCGCCGGCAAGACGCTCCGCAATCTTATAACCAATATTACCCGCATCCAAATCCGGGAAGATCAATACATTCGCATTTCCGGCTACCGGACTGCCCGGAGCCTTTCTTTTTGCTATAGAATCAACTAAAGCTGAATCAAATTGCAATTCCCCGTCAATTTTTAAATCCGGCTTAAGTGTCATAATTTTTTTAGTCGCCCCCAGAACTTTATCAACATCTTCATGCGTTGCGCTTCCTTTTGTGGAGAATGAAAGCATCGCGACCATAGGTTCTTTTCCTACCAATCGTTCGTATGTCTTTGCGCTGCTGATGGCGATACTCGCCAGCTGATCAACATCGGGATTTGGGATGACCGCGCAATCACCAAAGACCAGCTCCCGGCCGTCAGGAAGTACCATAACAAATGAGCTCGATACCGCCTGGATCCCTTTTGCCAGTCCGACTATCTGGATTGCCGCCCGGAGAACGTCACCGGTTGTATTAACTGATCCTGCTACAGCGCCTTCGGCTTCTCCGTTACGAACCATCATCGCGCCGTAGTACAATTCGTTTTCAAGAATTACGGCCGCATCTTCAGAAGTCATCCCTTTATGTTTTCTTAACTGATAATATTGTTCGGCATACGCTTCTTTTTTAGGTGATTTTTTTGGATCTATAATGGTGATACCGTTGAGAGAAACATTATTCTCCAGCGCTACGGATTGAATTATCTCGCCATCGCCAAGCAAGATCGGTTCAACCAGCTTATTCTCTTTCAGAATAACCGCCGCTTTAATAACTCTCGGCTCCGTCCCCTCCGGCAAAACGATCCTGTTTGAATTCCTTTTCTTTGCATTTTCTCTGATTTTAACTACAAATTCAGTCATCTCCCTACACCTTTAACTTTCATTTTATCTATTAGTTTATCAGAAACATATTTAGTTACAAATTTTTCTACATTGCCGCCAAATTTTGCGACATCCTTTACGATTGTCGAATTTAAATAGGTGTATTTCTCATTCGGCATAAGAAAAACGGTTGTAATATTATGTGCCAATTGCCTGTTCATTAATGCCATCTGAAATTCATATTCAAAGTCTGATACCGCGCGAAGTCCTCTGATAATTCCTATTGCCTTTTGTTCTAATGCGAAATTTACTAATAATCCATCAAACTTGTCCACTGAAACATTTGAAAAATTCTGACAAGCGTTTTTGATCATATCAATCCGTTCGGATTCAGTAAAAAGCGGTTTTTTTGTCTGGTTTATCGCAAGGGTGACAATTACACGGTCAAACAAACGGCTGGCCCGCTCAATGATATCTATATGCCCAAGGGTAATTGGATCAAAGGTTCCCGGATAAATGGCGACTTTTGAATCACTCATTAATTTGCCCCTTTTCAAGAAATGATAGTAAGCTTCTGCCAACTCTCTTTTGTTTTAGAATATTATATTTTGGGGATTCGAGCATAATTGGATTTGTGGTTTCATGCTCGAGTACCAGGATTCCTTTCGGACTGATAACATTTCGGATAAAAACCGTATCAACCAATTCCTGAATCTGCGGATAAACAAAAGGCGGGTCCATCAAACACAGATCAACCGAGAGCCCGGTCGTATTCGCAAAATCAATCGCGTCATTCCGGATTATTTCATGTTGATCGTGGCTGATCTTTAAATGTTCCAAATTGGAAATAAGAATTTTGATTGATGTCGGAGCTTTTTCAACAAAATAAATTTTTTCTGCCCCTCTGCTCAGCGCTTCCAGTCCAAGATTTCCGCTTCCCGCGAACAAATCAATTACAATTTTCCCATACGGGAAATCCTGCAATATATTAAAAATATCTTCTTTAACCCGGTCTGTTGTAGGTCTAATGGAAAGGTCATTGCTGCTTTTTAAGCGCCTGCCCTTATAGATTCCTGAAATAATTCTCATTTTCTAAACAAAAACCTGTACAATCAATTTAAGTTGGTATTTTGTTAGTTTAAACGTTTTTTGATCGGCAGCGGACAGGGTCAATTTGTGTATTTTAATATTGCTGGCGGAAGATCCGATTGAATTCATTAATGATTTACATCCATCAAGGTTGCCTGAAATTACTGCTTCCACCTCATAGACCCTAAAATTATTTTTCGATGTAGCCGAGCCGCTCTTGATTGAATTCATCTTCAATTGGTTTTTTCTTGTGAGATCAGTTAGCCACGACTTAGCGTCATCTGCGCTGTTAAACTTTAATCCTGGTTCTCTTGCCTGTGGCGTTCCATTCATCTCCGCGGTATATAATCCAAATATACCTCCGTTTTTTCCGGGCCGCTGACTTGATGACAGAACAACAAATTTTTTATCTTTGTATTTATTCTTCAGGTCAAGATTGAGTTTTGCCAGGTCATCCCTGCTTTTACCAAACACTTCAAATAAAAATGTATTATCGTAAAGAAGGATACTCGACAAATTGATATTTTGACCACTAAAATTGAGGATATTTCCTATAAATGAAAGTTCATTACCGGTTCTGCCTGCAAGGCTTCCGAGAAATCTTGTTTTTTCTAATTCTTCCGGTGAAACAGCCGGCTGTTCCTCGACAACTTCGGCCGGTGGTATTTTACCCGTATCATCATTAAAAACCCACTGGTTTAATCCGAGATAAACAATAAAGAGCAATGCCACTATTCCTGCCCCGATTAGAATCGGCTTATAGTTTATTGCATCCGGCTTTTCATCAAAAAAACTTTCATCCTGGATAAAAGAAGGCTTCTTTTCTTTCGCTCCAGAAGGTTGATCTTCGTCAAATCCAGAAAATTTTGGCTCTGCCGGAGCCACACTATCCTGATCAACATCAAATAAACTTGAATGCTGCTCCGGTTCACTGGTCAGGTCTATTACCTCACGCTGATCAAAACGGTCGATCGTTTTATCTTTGCTGTCATCAATAATTATCGGCTCGTCTTTTTCTAGAGCATCAAAATCTATTTCATCCTTTTCTATAGCTTTATTATCGTCCGGCTGGTCATCTTCCTGCTTTTTTGGCGAAAACAGCTCATCATCTTCTAAAAGATTATACTTTCCCATTTATACCTCCAAATTTAAACATCATCCGAATTTCTAAGAACAGAACCAATCGCTTCAACATCAGAAATCCCGTTTGGAACATCGACAGGATATTTATCCGTTTCTATTCTTTTCAACTCGATTGAAAAATTTTTCCGCAGAAGGTCAAATGTCGAATCCACAACAGATGGGCCGTAGATATATATCTGTAATTCTTTTTGACTTTCGGCTGATAACTGATTGGACAGATTTTCCAGCTCTTTAAAACGTTCAACCATCTTTTCAAGTATTTTTTGGTCTTTGTTTTGATGTCCGCTTAGTGTATTAATATTATCTAAAAAGGATGAGTAGTATTCTCCACTCAGCATAAAATGTGTTTCAATGGAGTAGTTATTAACCTTAAATATTAACTGGTTTTTTTCATGAGTTATCAAACCATGACGATTGAGATAATTCTCAACAGCGAAATTATTCAAACTTACTGAACTAAGATTCCCCTCACAACGATGCGCAAAATTATTTAACTCACTAATTATCGATCTTCTGATCGCGATTACAATGACCTCCCGGTACTCATCAAAAACAAATTCATTCCCTAAGTTAATTTTATAATTTGAGATGTCATCAGGAAGGTAATTGTTTAGTTCCCATTCTATTTGTACACGCAGGAGATCTCCGGTAATTTCTTTTGGAAGAGAAACCCTTTTTACAAAGGCGAAATTGTAAGGTATTGAAATGTCAATTTCTAAATTATCCAACGCCCCGGTACCTTTTTCCCGCAAGATAAGATCCGCTAATTTATTGAAATTTTCACTTTTTATAAAACTGTCGAATCGAAAATTGAAGGGATAGGGGAAATGGCTGGATTTGATAAATTGACTAACTCCCGCGTCGCCCCGGAATTGAGCCAGATTCATGCCGTTATCTGAAAATGATATACCAAAGATATTTTTCATGATGTGTTTTCTAATTAAAAAAAGGAGGGAAAATTCCCTCCTTTATTTATTTTTATAAACATTTTACTTCTATTCTTCCCAGCTTTTGGTGTCTTTATAGATATAGCCGTAATTCTCGATTTGTTTTTTAAATAAGCCATATACATTTTCAGACTTTCCTTCGGAAGCAAAAAGATACACCTCTCCCAATTCTAAATCCAGGGATTTTAAGATCGGAGTAACAGAAGCTCCCGCAATCGATTTAATTTTTCCAAATGAACCATTCAATGCCGCGATATCCTCATCAAAGTTTTTTACCCCGGCAGGAAGTCTTCGAATGCCTCCTAACAGCTGATTATATTCTTCAAGAACTTTAATCATATCTGAGTGAAGTGTATCTAAATTCCCGAAGATATTTTCAGAGTAAACCTGGTCGAATATTCTGACACTGTTGAGTGCGTTTTCAGAATACAATTTAATATCACTAAAGCTATTTGAGTTGGGCACTTCATTTACAAACTGGGCCAAATCCATATAAGATGTAATCACACTAAGATCTGTAAGCTTATTGGTAAGGTCTTCAATTTGCCTGTTCTTGACAAATATATCGACATTCTTACGAATTTCCTGTTTCACTAACATGGATTTGTTTTTAATGCCATTGATGGTGTCCACATAGGCTTTATATGCAGGCAGTATTGGCAAACTTTTTGACTTTTCAACAATGGGCATCGTCCTTGATTTCAAGTCATCCAGTAGTTCCGGACTTTCCACTTTGACCGAACCGGAATCATCTAAAATGGTAATATTGTACATTTTCTGTGACACGGGACTGTAAAAATTAGCCTCTGTCAGATGCATAACCATCGAATCCGCCTCCGATAACCGGTAAAGCGCGGTTTTGCTTGTCGTGTTGAAATCCATTAAGAATTTTTGAAAGGTTGCATCTACTTTTCTTGTTATTTCCTGAACTTTTTGGCCGTCTCCTGCCGTATTTGATTTTGCAAGCTTATTAAAGGCTTTATCAATATTAGCATTAAAATCTTTCACCCGGTCAGAAACATTCGACACTTCTTTAATTGATGATCGGTTAATGGATTTAACCAGATCATTAATTCTTAATGAGAGAGGTTCCCAACCTGCTTCCAGTTTATCAAGCTCAACCCTTGTAATCATTCTGCTGATGGTATCCGTGATTGCCACAGCTCTTGATGCGGCAGACTGAAGAGTATAGTCTGAAAGATCCCTTCTGAGTTGCGTAAGGGAATCGACATAGTTTGCGGTTATAATATAATTTTCATATTTCGCGTCGTTATTCATAACCGATAATTTTAATTTCAGCTCTTCCGCTTCTTCATTAATCTCTTCGTTGGTCATCAGGAATCTGACGTTTGTATTAAGATCTTCAATAATGCTTGCACTGTTTTGAGAAATTGTGTTTACCGCATTAATATTAGGAATGCTTAAAAATTCATCAATATAGCCGGCTAGCTCCTGTGTGTAATTCACAATTGTCTGTGCCATTACCAGTGTTGAATCTTCATGAACAATTCTTAATAATTCGGCTGGATCCGAAGTAAACCCACCTTGAGTACGATGATAAAATCTTTCTGCTTCGTAAATGCTCATCATATTACTCTGAGCGGTTATTTTTTCGTTTTGTTCTTCATTCCATATTCTTCCGGGTATTATAATCACCGCAACCAACAAGACAATTAACAGGAGAATCAATACTTTAAGAAGAATTGATCCCTTGCCTTCTGTATTAGACATTCTTCCTCCGACAAATTAATATTATTCAAAAGCGCGACTTTAGCAATTTTAAGTATAAAAAAACATTTGCAAGTTAACCAAATCTCATTTGGATGTCAAACCTTTTTTAACGCGGCTTCTGCCATAAAACAAGTAATTATAAGAACTTCCAATTAGAGAGTTCCAACTAAAAGCTATTGCAAAAATAATTATTTTTTACTATAATTTACAAATCATTATTTCCAAACAATTTAAGGAAAGAATCGCCCCAGATGATATTAAAATATTACATAGTTTTATTGAGCCTTTTTTATTTTGTCGGATGTTCATCAAATAATGATTCTCAGTCAGATGACTGGACCCTCCTAAAGAAACTTGAATTTTCCCGTTCCAATGATATAGACGCGTTCACAAAAATATACGCGACAGGAGGCGATAAATTAAAGATAGAAACTCTTCGTTCGATGGGGAGAGTTAAGAGCGATGTGTTTATCCCTCATTTAAAAAAAAGCCTGCTCACTGAAAATGATCCTGAGCTATTAAAGAGCGCCGTCTTTGCTCTTGGTCAGATTGGAAATTCCGATTCTGAGAATATTTTAATAAACCTACCTTTTTCCCGTCTTCCTTTTAGCGTTCAAAAAACCGTTCTGCTGACATTGGGTAATTTTGGCGGGGAAAATTCTGTTCAATTATTTCAGCGCTATCTTAATGACCCGGATCTTCAGGCTGAAGCCCTGATCGCATCGGCTTTAGCCGCAAAAAGGGGCATCTCTGTTTCCGGCATAAAAGAGAAGGTTGACAAAAAATCCCCGGTTTCCGACCAGCTCTCATATTTTTATTATTATTCAACAACGCAAAGATATTTGGATATTCTGTTATCATTGCTGCCATCCACAGATGCAAATTCTGCTAAATATTTATATAAAAAAATCAATGGCTGGTATTTAAAGGATGCTGAGCTGGTAGCCGAACATATTCAATCTGACAGTCTTCAATTTTCTAATTTAAAATCATCTCTGGCAAATACATTCAAGCCCGGCACTCCCTGGCAAACTTTATATTATGCTTTGCAACTTCTTCCAATCGTCGCCGACTCATCAGATCTGGATTTAATCAAAAAATATTCGTCTGCTGAAAACATTCATTTGAGAATTGCCGCGCTACAAGCACAGGCAAAAATTTCAGGAGAAAAAAGTACCGCCTTTTTACTAAACAGAATTAACGAAACGGAAGATCTTTATATAAAATCGGAAATAATAAAAATTATTGCCGGTATCAATAAAAATATGGCTTATCGTTTTGTTATGCAGAATCTTGATCAGGGCAACGACGCGTTTAAACAATCTCTGCTTGAAACGCTATCCATGCTTGAAATGCCGATAGCTACTGATCTTCTGCATCAGTTTGTAAATGTCGCGTCTCCGGCTCTTGCTGAAAAAGCGTTCAACCTTCTTGCTGATAAACATAGAGCGAATCAGGCGGATTATAACGCCTTACTTCAATCTGAATCCTTTTCTTCGGTCGCCACGGCAATTGACTGGAAGATTGAAATGAAACAATCGATCGCCACAGATAAACTTCTTAACTTGTATTCCACGTTTAAGCAGCCAAACGCATCTGAACTGCAATTGAGTATCATCAAATTGATCAGACAAACCCAGGCCGATTTATCGGAAACTGAAATAAAAGTGCTTGCCGATAATGCCAGCCACAAAAATGTGCTTAAAGCGCTTATGGATTTAACCGGAAATATTGATAATTATCAGTACCGGGCGGACAGCCTGGCAAATTTATCTCCCGCTTACCTTGCCGCTGACTCATTAACGCAATTCAGCGCCAATCCAGAAGTCCGTATCATAACCGAGAAGGGGACGATGGTTCTTGAATTATATTCAAATATCGCGCCCTTAACTGTTCATAATTTTTTAACACTTGCAAATAAAAAATTCTATAATAACTTAACGTTTCACCGGGTAGTGCCGGATTTCGTTATTCAGGGCGGTGATCCAATGGGTAACGGATGGGGAGGTCCCGGATATTCGATTCCATCTGAACATAGTGATCTTCCCTTTTTGAGAGGAAGTGTCGGGATCGCCACTTCAGGATGGGACACCGGTGGATGTCAGTTTTTCATCTGTCAATCGGAACAATTTCACCTCAACGGGAATTACACTCTTTTCGGACAGGTTGTTGACGGCATGAATATCGTTGATCTAATCGTGCCAGGTGATAAAATTATCAGCATAGATACTGTTCACTGATTTCTTAGATAATAAAATGCAACAAACCACAATCCTATTGGAGGCCCGATGAAAACATTGAAATTCCTGTCTATTTTTCTGTTTAGCATGATCATTTTTGCGAATGCCCAGGAAACGCCCCCGCCTTCACTTTTACAACAAGGTGATACGGCGTACAAAAATCTTGACAATAAAAAAGCGCTCGATTTTTATCTTAAGGTCTTCCAGAATGATACAACAAACTACGAAGCAGCTTGGAAGAGTTCGCGCGCCTTTGTTGATGTAGGTGAGAAACTGGAAGGTGATGCGCGTGCCGAGAACTACAAAAAAGGGAAGGAATTTGCTGAAAAGGCCATTGCCTTAAATCCCGAAGGAAGTAACGGGCATTTATTTTATAGTGTTGCCACCGGTCGTGTCGCTCTTGATGCCGGGGCAAAGGAAAGAATAAGGCTTTCTAAAGAAATTAAACAGCATGTTGACCTTGCGATCAAATATGATCCGCAAAATGATATTGCTTATCATGTTCTTGGCCGTTGGAATCGCAAACTTTCAAATTTAAGCTGGGTTGAAAAAAAGTTTGCCAATCTCTTTTTGGGAGGTGTTCCAAAAGAAGCATCTTATGAAAACGCTGTTTTAAATTTTAAAAAAGCGATTGAACTTCATCCAGAACATATAAATCATCATCTGGAATTGGGCATAACTTACAAAGAGATGGATAATAAGGAGTTGGCGAAAAAAGAATTTGAAACCTGCCTGTCGCTTGCCAACAGCGATGCAGATGATCCGGAATATAAAGCTCAGGCTAAAAAATACCTGGATGACTTAAAATAATTTTTATGGCGGTCAGTTGACCGCCTTTTTTATTTTATCTTCTCATATTAAATTTAATCATTGGCCAACTTTTATTTGGTGTTCCATTTTTCTATTCGGAGACGTGTAGATTTGATTAAATCCGTTTATCGTACCAAAGGCAATTTTAAGGGCTTGCTCTTTATAATTGGGATTATTTTAATCATTTCCGCTTTCTGGTATACGCAGAGAATGGTTCAGGTTTTAAAAGATAATTCTACTGAGTATATGCGATTCAGAATCAAGGTTTTTGAGGAAAATATTAATAACCCTGATGTCAGCATGGATCTTAGCTTTTTCTTCAATGAAGTTATCCGCGGCGCAGACTATCCGATTATATATACGGATACCGATAAAATCCCCCAAAGCTGGGTAAACATTTCCCCCGAACTCGATTATACGACAAATATCAGCCGGCAAGACAGCCTCTTCCTTTTTTCTGAACTTGAGAAGATGGCCGATGAAAATGATCCTTTGCCCATTAAATATGAAGGAGAGGCTCTGGGATATTATTATTATGGTCTTTCTCCGGTGATTCATCAGTTAAGATTATTACCATATATGGCCGTTGGCAGTGTTTTTATATTTATAATGTTGGGTTACCTGGGATTTTCACACATTAAGAAAAGTGAGCAGCAATTTATTTGGGTAGGTATGGCCAAGGAAACGGCACACCAATTAGGTACGCCACTCAGTTCTCTGCTTGGATGGATTGAGCTCATAAAATCTGACTCCGGCTTGTTGCCCACCGCGCTTCAGGAAATGCAAAACGACCTCACGCGTCTTAATAAAATAGCTAACCGTTTTTCAAAAATTGGTTCCATGCCAAAATTAAAACCTGTTCCATTGAATGGTGTTATTGACAACATCTCATCTTATTTCCAAAAGAGATTACCAAATATGCAGAGGACAATTTCGATTAATTCGCATTTTGATGGTAATCCTACCGTTCAACTGAATACCGAGCTTTTTGAATGGGTACTTGAAAATTTAATTAAAAATGCCCTCGACGCTATAGAAGGAAATAATGGGATAATCTCCATTTCTACACAATTAAATCTCAAAAAAAAGTCTGTCTGCATCGAGATGTCGGACAATGGAAAAGGTATTCCATTAAAGGATCAAAAAAACATATTTAAACCGGGATATAGTACGAAACAAAGAGGTTGGGGACTGGGTTTAAGTTTAGCAAGAAGAATTATCGAGGAATATCACGGTGGAAAATTAGTCCTAAAAGAAAGCCGGCCGGAACACGGAACAACCTTTCAGATTTTTTTAAACGTATAAACATCAAATTTTAATAACCTTGATTTATGATGATAATTTTTTTAAAATTAACATGTTTAAAAGCAACTTATAGTAGATAAGGAGTTTTTTTTGATTACTGAGCGCCAGCGTGAATTTTCTGAACTTATAGATCCGCACTTACAGTCTTTATACAGCACTGCCTTAAGAATGACCCACAATCAGAATGATGCTGAAGATTTGGTACAAGACACTCTGTACAAAGCATTCAGAGCACTCGATCAATATCAGAAAAATACCAATTTTAGAGCATGGGTCTTCAGGATTTTGGTAAATACATTTATAACCGCGTACAGAAAAGCGATAAAACAGCCACAAAAAGTAAGCTATGATGATCTTGAAGAATTTTTTCTGTATAAAAGACTTGATGAATCGATTAGTCTTCAGGAAACATCAAAAGAAGAATTTCTTGAGAATTTCTTTGAAGACGATGTAAAAGAGGCGCTTGAAAATTTGCCCTATCAGTTCAGATTGGTGGTTTTGCTTTGTGATGTGGAAGGCTTTTCATATAATGAGATCGCCAATATCATAGACGCGCCGCTTGGGACCGTGATGTCCAGACTGTACAGGGGAAGAAAATTGTTGCAAAGATATTTATGGAATTATGCAAAAACAAGAGGTTATATAAGTGACGACACAGACAAAAAAGATAGATAAGTACAATTGCGCGGATATTGAAAAACATGTCCATGCTTATATTGACGGTGTTTTGAACGCGGAAGAAACCAGATTATTTAATGAACATCTTGACTATTGTCTTCCCTGTGATAAAAAAATTGAATTTGAAAAACGGCTTAAAGAAGTTGTCCGTTTAAAATCAAAAGACAATACACCTGTTGACCGTTTAAAATTAAGAATCGATAAAATGCTTACCGATCTCCTTTAACATCATTTAATAGCTGCAGTGGTTGATTAAAAAGGTAATTTTTTATTTTAATGATTTCGGTGAATTTCTCACCGGTATTCTTTTGGGCTTCTATTGAAATTTCTATCGGCACAAAAATATCCTGAACCACCCTGTTTTTTAAGAGAACTAAATAACCACTTCTTATCTGATCCTGATTACTTACCTGAACCTCCCACCCTTCGCATATCCATTTTGTTTTGACTGTCCGAAATTTAGGATAGGTAGTCACTTTGTTATTATCCCTATGGTAAAAGGTTTCAATTTTTAAACAAAGTCCGTTTAATCCGAAGGTATATCGGTAATCAATCGTGTTTCCATCCAGGTTCATCGAATATGAAACCTGAATTGTCTGATTATTTTGAACTAATTGATAATCATTACTTATGCTTGTATATATGCCATTGATATAAAATCGCTGTAAATCTAATAATATGGTTTTGAACTGCTGTTTTAATGCTTCGACTGACTGTCGATAACTAATTTGATTTTCGTCCGGGATGGGAGGGACACCCTGTTCAGAAAGATATATGCTGTTTGGTTTTACCCATATCATTTGCAGAGGAAAAATTTCTGAATTCTTCCAGTTCTTTTCTGCGAAATTCTCTATTTTTGCACTTGTTACCAGAGAAACAACATTATTTAAGTTCGTCTCTTCAAGGGTATAGTAAGAAATTTTTAAATTTTCGAAAAACCCCTGTTCATCAAATATTATATCCTGACAAAAAACCGGAGATAACCATATTATTAATAATAGACCTATTTTTTTAAGACCGGCTTTTTGCATTTAAAATTCTCCTCATCAAGTTTTATTTTTTATAAACAAATTTAATTAGATATAATAATTATAACAATATAAAATTGGATATTCAGGTTATTGCTTTTTCTTGCAATCGAAATGTTAATTTATTAGCTTTTACGCTCACAAAAAATATAATGGAATGAATGATTATACAAGCAATCAATTTCAAAAATAATAATCTCGATATCATTGATCAAACATTGCTGCCGAATGAATATAAAATCATTCGTCTCAATAATTTAAACGAATCAATTGAAGCGATTAAACGACTGCGCGTTAGAGGGGCGCCGGCAATTGGAATAGTGGCGGCATACTCGCTTTATCTGCACGCGCGCCGATTAGCTGAAACCGGCAGCTTAAATGATGATACTTTCATTTCCGCCGCCGATTCTCTGAAAGATAGCAGACCGACCGCCGTTAATCTTGAGTGGGCAATTGAGAAGTTAACCAAAACATATTTCTCTTTTAATAAGAATGATAATCAAATGCTTCTCAATGAACTACAGAATACAGCAGTCGAAATTCATAAAAATGACATCATGACCTGTGATCGGATAGGGGAGCATGGCTCTGATGTTATTCGCGATGGATTTAATATTCTTACTCACTGTAATGCCGGAATTCTTGCGACCGGCGGCAGCGGTACCGCTTTGTCACCGATTTACACAGCAAAAAAATCCGGAAAAAATATACATGTATTCGTGGATGAAACCCGTCCGCTTGGACAGGGAGCGCGACTTACTTATTGGGAACTCAAAAAAAATAACATCCCGGCCACTTTGATCACCGATGGAATGGCCGCAAGTCTTATGCAAGAGCAAAAAATTGATCTGGTTATTGTCGGCGCGGATCGTATATCATCCAATGGAGATTTCGCCAACAAAATCGGAACATATTCACTGGCGGTTCTTGCCGGGTATCATCATGTGCCGTTTTATACTGCCGCGCCCGCTTCCTCTTTCGATTTATCGCTTGGCAGCGGATCAGAAATTCCCATTGAATATCGGGATAAATCTGAAATTTTAAATTTTTGGAATATATCGGATTATGAAGGTTATGATGTCCATAATCCCGCTTTTGATGTAACCCCGAATAAATTTCTTACGGGCATCATCACAGAACATGGCATCATTGAACCACCATTTTTAAAAAACATCAAATCTATTATTAACACCAATTAAGGAGATCATTATGAAAAAAACAATCCTGATGATTTTTTCATCATTGTTGATTTTGTCAGTGCTTAGTTCATGCCGTCCACCGGAGCTTGAAGGAGCGTTCGTTGATTACAAAGCCGGACGTTTTGAAAAATCTCTCGTACTTGCAAAAGAAGCGACCGAAAAATATCCCAGTAATCCTGAAGCATGGTATCTTTTAGGCGAATTGTACGGAAAGCAGGGCGATATCAAAGAAATGGTAGGCGCTTTCGAAAATTCTCTTAAAATAGGACCGCAGTTTAAACCCCAGATTACTGAATCCAGAAATTATTACTATTCAACTGAGTTTAACAAAGGCGTCGGCAATTATAATAACTTCACTAAACTGGAAGACAAAAAATCTGAATCTGCGGTTATGTCATTAAACGCAGCGCTTGTCAATTTTAATAATGTTACTTTTCTTAAAAATACTTTCCGGGTGAATGAACTTATCGCTCTTTGTTATATCATGCTGGATGACGAGGAAAATGCCCTCAATTCATACAAATCTCTTACCGTTAATTTCCCGGACTCCGTTGCCTCATGGGTAGAACTTGGTACCTACTTTTTTAATGACAAAAAGTATGACGAAGCCATCACCAATTACAAAAAGGCCATGGAAATCGATGCTAATAATGCCGAAGCGATAACCTATCTGGCCCAAAGTTATGATTTTTTAAATCGTCGTGACGAAGCCATTGATGCTTACAACAAAGCAATGCAGATTAATCCGCAGGAAAAAGCCTTTCCTTTTAATGCCGGGCTATTGTTTATAAAAGCCGGAAATGAGGAAGGAATCGATGAAAGCCTGCAGAAAGAATTTCTAACAAAGTCCATTGATTATTTTGCAAAGGCTCTTGAGATTGACTCTAATCTGAAAGAAGCCTATCAGTTAAAAAGCACATCAGAACTTCGTATTGGAAAATTCAATGAGGCTAAAAGCACCTTACTGGCAGGATTGGATATTTATCCTGAAGATGGTTCAATGTGGTATAACCTTGGTGTTAGTTATGCCCGCCTTAATGAAAAGACAAAATCTGAAGAAGCTTTCAAGAAAGCCACAGAGTTAGGAAACTAATTTTAAAAAAAATGGCTGCCCTTATTAAAGCGACAGCCATTTTTTTTATTTTTTTAGATCGTTTGTAATGTAATAGGACAGAGCTTCCAGCTCGATCGACATATTCTCATTTTTTACCAGAACATCCGGTGGCGTTTTTATGCTTACAGGCGCGAAATTTAATATTGCTTTGACACCGCAGTTTACAAAAAAGTCTGTGACCCCCTGAGCAACTTTCGCCGGCACCGCGATAATAGCAATTTCAATATTTTTATCTTTAACTACATGGCAAACATCATTAATATTGTTGATAAGCAAGCCATTTACTTCATCTCCAATCTTTTCCGGATCGCTGTCAAACAATGCCTTAACCTGAAAGCCCTGTTTTTTAAATTCCTGATAATCAATTAGCGCGCGTCCGATATTCCCAATTCCAACCAGAGCAATATTCCAGGTTTTTTTAAGACCAAGAATCTTTCCGATTTCTTCTCTCAGGTCTTTTGTGTTATATCCTAGTCCTCGTTTCCCAAAAGTTCCGAAAAAGGAGAGATCCTTACGGACCTGAGCCGAAGTAACACCATCAATTTCCGCGATTTCATCCGAAGACACCGTTTCGATCTTTTGTTCGATAAGCAGACTTAATGTTCTGTAATACCGGGATAAACGGCTGATAGTTGAATCTGATATTTTTTTCATCTTTCCTCCGTATAGGATTTGATTCAATATATCGTTACCAGCAATCCGCTGAAAATAGTTTACTCCTCAGGAGTTTCACCGTTTTCTTCATCTTCTGTCGGAAATACTTTGGTTATATCACTTACTTTGTCGTTTTCATCCAGACGGATCAATCTAACGCCCTGCGTGTTTCTGCCTATTACATTTATATCATCAATACTTTGGCGTATGACAACCCCGTTTTCGGTAATTATCATTATGTCTTCTGACTCACTAATATCTATCGCATCGATTAGTTTTCCTGTTTTGGCGGTAACTCGCATGGCGATAATTCCGCTTCCGCCGCGGCTCTGAAGCCTGAAATTGCCAACGGCCGTTCTTTTTCCATAACCGTTTTCAGAAATCGTTAATAATTCATTTTCATCTTTAACAATAGCCATCGATATGACGCGGTCATCATTTTTAAGTCTGATGCCACGTACACCTGTTGCGTTTCTGCCCATTGAGCGGATCCCGTTTTCCGAAAAGCGGATAGATTTTCCATTTTTTGTAACCAGGATGATGTCACTTTCACCATCGGATAATGAAGCGCCGACCAGCCGGTCTTCATCTTTAATATTAATCGCGATAATTCCGCCTTTTCTTGGACGACTGAAAGCGGAAAGATCTGTTTTTTTAATCACTCCCTTTTCAGATGAAAATACAATATAGCCCGGTTGATCAAAATTCCGGATTGACATAAACGCCTGAATCTTTTCACCACTTTCAATTTTTATTAAGTTTATGATCGGTCTGCCCTTTGATATTCTCCCGGCAGGCGGAATCGTATACACTTTCACCCAGTGGCAGCGTCCCTTGTCCGTAAAAAAGAGAATATAATCATGTGTTCCGGCTACAAAGAGATGTTCAATATAATCCTCATCTTTAGTTTTGGCCGCGGTGGTTCCTCTTCCTCCTCTGTTCTGGGTTCTGTAGGCATTCACCGGAATTCTTTTGATCGCGCCAGAATGAGATATGGTAATTACCATATCTTCTTCTGTGATCATATCCTCGATATCCACTTCTTCATAATTAAAAACTATTTCGGTTCTTCGCATATCCGAATACTTGGATACGACTCCGTCCAATTCCTCTTTTATCAATTCCTTCTGCATCTGAGGGCTATCGAGAATTGCTCTAAAATGTTCGATTTGTTTTAACAATTCACGGTATTCTTCTTCAATTTTTTCTCTTTCGAGACCCGTAAGTCTCTGCAGCCTCATTTCCAGAATGGCTTTTGCCTGAATCTCTGTCAATTCAAATCGGTCGATAAGCCGTATTTTTGCTTCTTCCGGATTTGGTGATGTTTTAATAAGCTCAATGATTTCATCAATATTATCAATGGCGATTCTCAGGCCTTCGAGAATATGCGCTCTTTTTTCAGCTTCTTCAAGATCATATCTTGTCCGGCGAATGATCACTTCAACCCTGTGATCAATAAAATATTGAATCATTTCTTTGAGATTTAAGACCCGCGGGCGTCCCTTAACCAAAGCGAGCATTATAATTCCGAAGGTCGTCTGCATCTGGCTGTGTTTATATAGTAAATTAAGAATGGCATTAGGATCAATATCTTTTTTTAATTCTATGACAATCCTCATTCCATCCCGGTCAGATTCATCCCGTAGATCGGAAATTCCTTCGATTCGCTTATCTTTGACGAGTTCAACAATTTTATTTATCAGGTTTAATTTATTCACCTGATAAGGAATTTCCTTGACTAAAATGGTTGATTTTCCGTTCGGATGCGTTTCAATTTCGGTTCTGGCCCTTACAATTACTTTTCCTCTGCCGCTATTGTATGCTCTTATTATTTCAGCTCCGCCATATATAAATCCGCCTGTCGGAAAGTCCGGTCCCTTGATATGCTGCATCAATTCGCTGATAGATATATCCGGATTGTCGATCACCGCTTTTGTCGCGTCCACAACTTCAGTAAGATTGTGCGGAGGTATATTTGTGGCCATACCGACGGCGATTCCGGATGAGCCGTTTATCAGCAAATTCGGTAATTTTGCCGGAAGTACCACCGGTTCATCAAGCGTGTCATCGAAATTTCTTGTATAATCGACCGTGTTTTTATTGATGTCTGTTAAAAGTTCTTCAGCTATTTCTTTCATTCTGACTTCAGTGTATCTCATCGCCGCCGCTGAATCACCGTCAACCGAGCCAAAGTTCCCCTGACCGTCAATTAATGGATAACGGAGTGAGAAATCCTGAACCATGCGCACAATGGTATCGTAAACCGCCGAATCACCATGAGGGTGGTACTTACCTAATACCTCACCGACAATTCTGGCGCTTTTTTTATGTGCTCTATTATGCAGATTGCCAAGTTCCCGCATGCCATAAAGAACTCTGCGGTGCACGGGCTTAAGACCGTCGCGCACGTCAGGTAAAGCTCTCGACACAATTACGGACATGGAGTAGTCCAGATAGGACTCCTTCATCTCATCTTCTATTAGTTTTGGAAGTATTTTTTCATTTTCAGCCATATGACTCATTATCCTTGAAAATTATATATCCAGATTGCGCACATATTGTGCATGTTCTTCAATGAATTTTTTTCTGGGTTCGACTTCTTCACCCATAAGAGTTGTAAATATCTTATCCGCTTCCAGCGCGTTTTCGATTGAAACCTGCAATATTGTTCTGGAATCCGGATCCATCGTGGTTTCCCATAATTGTGTCGGATTCATTTCACCCAGACCTTTATAGCGCTGCATGTTTACCTTATTACCTTCATCGACTTTTAAATCTTTCAGAATTCTTTCTTTCTCTATCTCATCGTACGCGTAATATTCATTTTTACCGTTTTTAAGCTTGTACAGCGGCGGCTGTGCGATATAAATATTTCCATTCTGAAATAATTCATTCATATACCGGTAAAAAAAGGTTAGCAGAAGAGTACGGATGTGCGATCCATCTACGTCAGCATCTGTCATGATGATAATTTTTTTGTATCTTAATTTTTCCAGATTAAAATCATCCGAACCAATTCCGGTACCCAGCGCTGTGATAATAGTTTTAATTTCTTCATTCGCCAAAATCTTATCAAATCTGGCTTTTTCCACATTTAATATCTTACCTTTTAAAGGGAGAATAGCCTGAAATCGCCTATCACGTCCCTGCTTAGCCGAGCCCCCGGCTGAATCACCTTCAACAAGATAGATTTCACACTCTTCGGGATCTGTATTTGAACAATCCGCCAGTTTTCCAGGAAGAGAATTACTGTCAAGCGCGTTTTTCCGGCGCGTCAGCTCGCGTGCGTGGCGCGCTGCTTCTCTGGCTCTCGCCGCGCCAACACTCTTGTCGATTATTTTTTTGGCAATCCCGGGATTTTCTTCCAGAAATTCATATAATTTTTCATTGACCAATGATTCAACGGCTCCCCGAACTTCTGAATTGCCCAACTTGGTTTTCGTTTGTCCTTCAAACTGTGGTTCGGGGACTTTTACAGAAATAACTACGGTGAGACCTTCCCTCACATCTTCTCCCGAGAGAGAAAACTTCTCATTATTTTTTATAAGATTATATTTCTGACCATATGCGTTAAGGGTTCTTGTCAGAGCCGCTTTAAATCCGGAAAGATGCGTTCCGCCTTCGATGGTGTTAACGTTGTTACAATATGTTAAAATATTTTCCGTGTAAGTTGCATTATACTGAAGAGCTATCTCCATCGGAACGGAATCCTTTTCACCTTCGAGATAGACCGGTTCACTGTGAAGAGGGGAACGGGTTTCATCCAGAAATTTGACAAACTCAATCAGTCCGCCTTTATACTGATATACGGCCTCTGTTCCGTCGCGCTCATCTTTTAGTGAAATTTTAATATTTTTATTAAGAAAGGCCAGTTCGCGAAGCCTTGTAGAGAGAACATCAAATTTATATACAATTTCCTTAAATATCTCACTATCCGCCATAAAGCTGGTCTTTGTTCCGGTTTTATCCGTTTCACCAATAACCGTCACCTGATCTACAGCCACACCCTTTTTATAAGTTTGTTTGTGTACTTTTCCGTTTCTTGATATTTCAACAATACACCACTCCGAAAGCGCATTGACTACAGATGCACCGACACCATGCAAACCGCCAGAGACTTTATAACTGCTTTTGTCGAACTTTCCTCCCGCGTGTAAAACGGTCATAATGACCTCAACGGCAGGTCTCTGTTCTCCCTGATGGATATCAACCGGAATACCCCGTCCGTTATCTGTTACAGTTATTACTTCATCTTTTTGAATGGTTACTGATATATCATCCGCAAAACCAGCCATCGCTTCGTCAATACTGTTATCAACAATTTCATAAACAAGATGATGAAGTCCCTTGCTTGTAATATCGCCTATATACATGGCGGGTCTTTTCCGGACGGCTTCTAATCCTTTTAATACTTGTATATTACTAGCATCATATGCTTTTGTTGGCATATTTTTAACCTCTAAATAAATAAGATATCTTCAACAGTTATCGTATCCAGGGAACTGTTAATCATTTCAATTAGTGACTTCTTTTTCGATTTAAGTTCTGCTTTCCATGAATCCGAATTTACGTTTATTGTTAAAATGTTATTTTCATATTTCACGGGCTTACTAAATTTCGAAATCTGAGGGCCTACAAGATAAGACCACCTGGAAAACAGCAGGCTTTCCTCATAACTGTTTTTCAGATTAAATTTACTTAATATTGATTCCAGTGCATTGTTAATTGGTTTAAAATCACTGCGCATTCACTCTGGTTCCGTTTTTTAAATGTATGTAATTATTACTTTTAAGGCTTGTATCCTTAAATTTAGCCTTAAGGGTAGTAGTAATAAAAGTTTGCCCGATAGTATTAGTGAAATCCAGCAGACGGGCAATTCTGTTGTCATCAAGTTCGCCAAAAATATCATCCATTAAAAATACCGGATTCTCTTTTAAATGTTGTTTCAAAAATTCACTTTCAACAAATTTTAACGCAATCAAAAACGTTTTATTTTCTCCCTGAGAACCATAGTATTTTAAAAAATTCCCATCTTTCAGAAAATTAAAATCATCTCTGTGCGGTCCTACCGAAGTATTTTTTCTCTCAATATCCGCATTCAGATTTCCTGATAAATTATCATGATACTGTTCTTTAAGTTCCGCTTGATCAGCATCAAGATTTTTACTGATATTAGAAACATAGCTTCCGGAGATCTTTTCATTTGTTTTTGAAATAAACCGGTAATACTCAGTAATTTTTTTATTAATAAATTCAATAAATTTTTGCCGTGACAGTATTATCTCAACGCCATTTGCAATAAGCTGCTCATCCCAGGGGAACAGAGCCTTTTTATTTGATTTTCCTTCATTTATTAAAGTCAGAAGTTTATTGCGATGCTGAAGGCTTTTTTTGTATTTCTGCAGCGCGTGCAAATATACCGGACTTGTTTGTGAAAGTAGTATATCAACAAATCGGCGGCGGTTTGCAGGAACACCATAGGTTAATTCCAAATCTTCAAGTGACAATAGAATTGTGGGAATAACACCAATTAATTCCGAGAAGTTTTGTAATTTGTTTTCATTCAAAAAAACGTTTTTACCGTCTTTTAATGAAAAAAACAGTCTTATATCAACTTCATTACTTGTATCGGTATTAAATCTGCCTTTCAGATCGAAATATTCTTTTGACTGCTGCAAAGCAATTTTTTCTGAATTTATTCTAAAACTTCTGGTAATCGCTAAAAAATATATGGCTTCAAGAAGCGATGTTTTGCCCTGACCGTTTTCTCCGTATATAATATTTATATTTTTATCAAATTCGATCTCTTCATTTGCAATATTTCGAAAATTTTCAATTTGTATCTTTTTAATATGCATTCTAACTTAATTCAGCCTCACCGGCATAATAAGCATAAGAATTTCATCCATTTCATCGCCGTTTACGGGATAAACCAAACCAGGACCATCCGCATCTTTAACCATGATCTTAATTTCATCCGTATCGAGATGTCTTAAAATGTCCATCAGATAATTGGCGTTATATGCAATTTCAAGTGAATCACTGTTGTATTTGCATGGTATTGTCTCATTCGCTTCTCCGCCGAAATCAATATCCTGAGCAAATACAGCCATATTATCTTTATCAATATTTAGACGGACCTGATAAGTAATAGGATTTGAAAATAGAGAAACGCGCTTCACCGAAGAAATAAAGCTTTCACGGTCTATTGACAACTCCTTTGAATACTCAGTAGGAATTACTCTTTCATAGTCCGGATAAGGTTCCTTAATGATTCGTGAATAAATTTTTGTATCCGGCAACTCGAACAATACATGATTTTCGCTGAATACAATCTGCTGTTTTCCGTCTTCAGGGAGATTTCGCGCAACAAAATTCAATGCCTTGGTCGGAATAATTAAATCACGTGTAAAATCAAGAGATTCAAAATCTTTGTTAATATATTTAACCAGGCGATGTCCGTCAGTTGCTACCATACGATATTCGTTTTCAAAAATCTGACAGTACACACCGGTTAACGCAGGTCTTAAATTATCAGTGGAACAGGCGAAAAGAGTTTTTTCAATCATTCTCTTAAATTTTTTATTATTCAGACTAATTTTCTGTTCCGATTCCACGAGCGGCACGCTGGGATATTCATTTTTATCCTGTCCGGATAATTTGTATTCACCCAGGGATGATTTTATTACTATCTTTAAATTTGAATCAACATTAAAATTAAGATCAATCTCCGGCATCTCACGAATAATGTCCAATAACAATTTTCCCGGAACCGTAATTGAACCTTCTTCTTTTACGGTGCACTTTGTCCAGGTGATTTGTGTGATTTCCAGATCAGTGGCAATAATTTTTAACTCGTCATTTTCTGCAATTATCAGGACATTATAAAGAATATCAACTGTTGATTTTGCAGGGATTACATTAATAACTTTTTGTAAAGATTTAAAAAATGAGTTGCGTGAGACGGTAAAATTCATTTTCCCTCCAAATTAGGCAATTTCAATCCTATCAAAATAACCAAAATTTATAACTATTTCAAGGATTTTTAAGTAATATAAAGAGATGCCTGACGGAAAATTTTTACACTCTATTATTATTGTTTTTATATTAAATAAATTAAAGATATAGTAATAGACAATGTGCATTTGTGGATAAATATTATAAAGCCGCGTTAGATAAGGAAAAAAACGTCATAATCGAATGTGGATTAATTATAAAATTATTGTGGATTATAACAGATTACTGATTGAGAGCGGGGCGGGTAAAAGCAGATATGTTTATAAAGATTGTTTTTTAAGAAGTATTCCACAAAATTATCCACAATAAGTTTTTTGACTTAAGTACAATAAATTCAATTTGATGTGATCTTTAAAATAAAAAGATATTCACAATTTTTGGCGAAGAGAGAAAAAAAATTATTTTTGTTTAATAATTTGCCTTGCAATATAGTATATAGCTATATTAAAATTTGTGAATATTTTGAGACAATTGGAGGATAGATGAAGCGTACATTTCAACCGAGTAATCGTAAAAGAAAAAACAAACATGGGTTCAGGGAACGCATGAGCAGTAAAAACGGACGCGCCGTTTTAGCCAGTAGAAGAGCAAAAGGCCGTAAGCGTTTGACTGTAAGTGATGAATATAACCAGACAGCATAAAATTACCACTATTTCCGGTAGAGACGAAATAAAATTTATTCTTGATAACGGTAAAAAAAAATATACACGTCTCGGATTAATTTTTCTCTACAAGGAAGTGGATGAGTCAGAATTTCAAAAAGCGGCCATCCTTCTCAAAAAAAATATTGGATCGGCAGTAAAAAGAAATTATGTTAAAAGAATTATTCGTCATTTTTTGAGAGACTATATCACCCTGTTTAAAAATTACAACAGGGTGATATTTCTTTATACATATCGAGGAGATATTGATTATAATTCTCTAAAAGAAATTTATGTACGTGCCTTGAGTTAGTATGAAAAAAATACTTTTGCTTTTAATTCGCGGGTATCAAAAAATTATTTCCCCGCTTTTTCCACCTTCGTGCAGGTTTTATCCCACTTGTTCAGAATATTCATATCAGTCAATAGACAGACATGGTTTTTTTAAAGGACTCTGGTATTCAATAATTAGAATTAGTAAGTGTCATCCGTTTCATCAGGGCGGATTTGATCCTGTGAAAGAAAAATAGAAGGAATACATTTTATTATGGATAGAAAATCAATTATAGCAATGGTCCTGATCGCGATCATCATTGTAACCGTTCCCTATTATCAGAAACTTATTGTAGGTGATCAACCTGTTGATGAAAAAAAAGAAATTTATCAGACTCAAAAACAGGATTCAGTTATATCAGAACCCATGGCACAGGATGAAAAAATAGCGGAAAAAGAGACGCCGCTTGTTGAAACAAAGAAGGAAACGGTTGCCACATCCTATACCGATCTAACGATTGATCAGGATACCGCGGAAAAAAAGATCGAGATTAATACAGATAAAATAAGAGTCATATTATCGAATCGCGGCGGCGGAAGTCTTGAAAAATTTGTTCTAAAAAAATACACCAAGTTTGACACCACATTTGTTAATATGATTGACAATGAAATTCATAATGATTTATATCTCAGTTTTCAATCATTAAATGGTTCATATGTTGATGTAAAGGATTTGATTTTTTTTAGCAGTTCAGAAATAACAAAAAAAGATCTCCGGGAAGGAGAATCTTTTAAAATCACTTATTCGCTGAAGATAAATGATTCGGAACTGAGAAAAACATACATATTCTATGATGATGTCTATCATTTTGATGTAAAAATAAACTTTACCAATCCTGATGAGCTTCTTCTGAACAGACAGTATGAGTTTGGCTGGAAGAATGGTCTCCCGTCCACCGAATCATATGAATCCGATGATTACAGTTATAATCAGATTTATGCCTACATGGCTGAAGATCTGGAAAGTTATAGTGTTTCAGATGTGGGTGAAAAAGAGAGAGTAACATTAAGCGGAACTGCCGACTGGCTGGCCATTCGAACAAAATACTTTATGACAAGCGTCTCAAATATTAACGCTGATGTTTCAAATGGAATTTATTTTTCCGGTAGAGGAGTTCAGAAACAGGATTTTGTTCAGCGGCTATATGACACCGGTTTTTTTATTCAGTACAAAAATGAAACAGGCGGGGATTCAATGCGGGTTTACATGGGCCCCCTGGATAATCATGAACTGAGTAAGTATGATAGTAATTTAGATATTATGATCATGAACAATGGCTGGTATGAAAGAGCGTTTAGATGGATCAGCCTTGCCATACTGCCCATTCTCACATTCTTATATTCCTTTATTCCGAATTACGGTATAGTAATCATTATTTTCTCCATCCTTGTGAAGTTCGCTTTGCATCCGCTTACAAAAAAAAGTTATCAATCCATGAAAGAGATGCAGAAAATTCAGCCGATTATGGCCGAGTTAAAGGAAAAATACAAAAGCGATCCACAGCGGATGAACAAAGAGACAATGAAGCTCTACAAAGAACATGGCGTTAATCCATTGGGCGGTTGTCTCCCGACATTGCTGCAGATGCCGTTGTTAATCGCTTTATTCATTGTATTCCGTTCAACAATTCAGCTAAGAGGAGCCATGTTTATTCCGGGCTGGATTGAGGATCTTTCAAGGACCGATACTTTATTTCATTTACCCTTTTCGCTGCCGATGTATGGCAATGAATTTAACCTGCTGCCTATTCTTATGGCAGTCACCATGATCTTTCAATCCAAGATGACCATGACTGATCCGAAACAGAAGGCGATGGTTTATATAATGCCGGTATTTATGTTGTTAATCTTTAACCGATTCCCGGCTGGATTAAATCTCTATTATACCATGTTTAATCTGCTGACGATTATACAGCAAAAATTTATCAGCAAAGGAACCAGTCCGGAGAAGGTTCCCGTAAAAGTTTCTGTAAAAGAGAAAAAAGCAAACAAGGGTAAGAGGAGATAAAAGACGCCTCCGCAGAGAGGTATCTTCGTATGATAAGAGAAGAACAGAATGACACCATTATTTCGCTGATCAGCTCATCCGCCGGAGGAAGCGTTGCCATTTTAAGGATCAGCGGAAATAACTCGGTGAGCATAACGGATAAATATTTCCCCGGCCACGACTTGATGAATTCAGCCGGGGGAAGGTTTTATGTTGGTAATTTTCTTTCCGGGTCAAAAGAAATAATTGATCAGGTCGTTGTTCTAGTATATAAAAATCCCCACTCCTATACCGGTGAAGATGTGGTTGAGATAAATTGCCACGCGAATCCATTTATCATCCGCGAAATAATTGAAGAGTATATCGCTAACAATTGCAGAATGGCAGCTCCGGGAGAGTTTTCAAAAAGAGCTTTTCTAAACGGAAAAATGGATCTGGTTCAGGCCGAAGCCGTAGCCGATCTGATAACTGCTAAATCAAACGCGATTGTTAAAAACTCTCTGCTTCAGCTTAGCGGCCAGCTATCGGGGATCATCCTTAAAATAAAAAATGATTTGATCAGCATTGCTTCCCTGCTCGAGCTGGATCTCGATTTCAGCGAAGAAGATCTTGAAATTGTTACATCTGAGCAGGTACTTGAAATTGTTAACAATGCGGAAGGTAAAATTGATGCCCTTCTTGCAAGTTATAAAGTTGGTCATGTTCTGACAAAAGGAATCGATGTTCTCATAATAGGCAAACCAAATGTCGGAAAATCCAGCTTGATGAATGCTTTTCTAAATAAAGACCGCGTTATTGTTTCAAGCATTCCCGGAACTACACGCGACATCATACATGAAGATATTGTCATAAATAATACATTTGTTCGTTTTATTGATACCGCCGGCATCAGAATTACAAATGATTTTGTGGAGGCAGAAGGAGTTGCAAGAACCAATAAGTTTATGGAACTGGCGGATGTGATTATTCTTCTGGTAGACGCGTCAGAACATCTGACGGAAGAAGACCTGCAATTAATTGATTCCGTGTCAGGAAAATATCCATCAAAACTGATTGTCGCCGCGAACAAAGTTGATAAGGGAATCGATAAAAACTGCGAAGAATATTTAAATAGATTTAAAGGAAATATACAGTTCATATCAGCTAAGCTATACCAGAATATTGATGCTTTAAAAAACAGCATTACTGAAAAAGTTTTTCTCCTTGAAAACCAAATCAGTGAAGAGGTTTTAATCACAAATGAACGGCAGTTTGAGTCACTAAGAAAAAGCAGGGCTGCCTTAAAGAACACAAATGATGGATTGATGAACAACATAGGCCATGAATTTATTGCAGTGGATATGCGCACTGCTATTGAGCATCTCTCCGAAATAACCGGTGAAATTTCCACGGACGATATTTTAAACAACATCTTTTCTCATTTTTGTATCGGCAAATAAATGTTCCACGTGAAACAATCAAATAGGTAATACATGAAACAGTTTGATGTCGCGGTAATCGGAGGCGGCCATGCGGGAATTGAAGCGGCAATCGTCTCGGCCAGGCTTGGACTAAAGACTGCGTTGATAACTCTGGATAAAAACAAAATCGGACTAATGTCCTGTAATCCGGCGATCGGCGGACTGGCAAAGGGTCAGTTGGTTCGTGAGATTGACGCGCTGGGCGGGGTGATGGGAAAAATTACGGATGAGTCGGGCATACACTTTAAGATGCTCAACACATCAAAAGGACCCGCGGTTCAGTCGCCCAGAGCTCAGGCAGACCGGATTTATTATGCAAAAGTAGCTCAAAAATATATTGAAAACACTGAAAACCTGACAGTAATTCAGGATATGGCAACGGGGATAAATGTCAGGGGCGATAAAGTTGATTCGGTAACATTGAAAAAAAACGGAGTTGTTCCGGTTCACGCGGCGGTGTTGACCGCCGGCACTTTTTTGAATGGTATTATTCATATCGGACTGACTCATCTGCCGGCAGGAAGATCGGGAGAGCTGCCCGCGATTGGTATTACCGAGACGCTAAAAGCGCACGGCTTTGAATCGGGCCGGTTAAAAACAGGAACACCGCCGAGAATACATCGTGACAGTATCGATTATTCCAAAATCGATGTTCAGCTACCGGATGAAATTCCACAGCCATTTTCGTTTTCAAATGATAGCATATCCCGTAAACAGATTAACTGCCACATCACGTACACCAATCCATCCACTCATGATGAGCTGCGCCAGGGATTTGATTTTTCACCTATGTTTGGCGGCAGAATTCAGGGCGTTGGTCCGCGGTACTGCCCATCGATAGAAGATAAAATTAATCGATTTGCTGACCGGGAACGGCATCAGCTCTTCCTGGAACCGGAAGGATATCATAATGATGAAGTGTATGTAAACGGATTCTCTACCAGTCTCCCGGCAGATGTGCAGGAAAAAGCCATCCGCACAATCCTGGGACTTGAAAATGCAAAAATTATCAGACTGGGCTACGCTGTTGAATACGATTTTTTTTCACCCAACCAGCTAAAGTTTACCCTGGAGACAAAAAGGGTTGAGAACCTTTATTTTGCCGGACAGATTAATGGAACATCCGGCTACGAAGAAGCGGCTGCTCAGGGATTTGTCGCGGGAATTAACGCGGCATTAAAATTAAAGGGCATGGAACCGTTTGTATTAAAACGGTCTGATGCTTATGTGGGAGTCCTTGTTGATGATTTGATTAATAAAATCCATGAAGAGCCTTATAGGATGTTTACATCGCGCGCAGAATTCAGATTAATGTTGAGACATGACAATGCAGATCTGAGACTAATGGAAAAGGGAAGAGAGTTTGGCTTGATCGCTGACGGGACATATGAAAGATATCAAAAACGAAAAAAAGAAATCGAGTGTCTTCGCGGGGAAGAGCTGAATAAAAAAATTATGCCCGAGACATTTAATTTATCTTTTAAAAATACTAGTTCACCCATATCTCAGGGAATCGCGGTAAAGGACATTGTAAAGAGGCCGGAGATTACGCTGAGTGAAATTTTAATTTTAGTTTCTGAGAAAAGTTATGGTCAGTCATCGATTAAAGAAGTTGAGTTTGGCGTTAAGCATGACGGCTATATTGATCGCCAGAACATGTTGATGGAGAAATTTAAAAAGATAGAGGACAAGAAAATAGCGGAAGATATTGATTATGATTTAATCAAGTCACTCTCTACGGAAGCCCGAGAAAAATTGAATAAAATCCGACCGGTTAGCCTGGGGCAGGCATCACGAATATCCGGGGTCACCCCGGCCGATCTATCCGTTTTGGTGATCTATATTGAAAGATTTAGCATGGGTGGTGTTTCACGTGAAACATAATATGATGCTCCCGGATTTGATTTCATTTTTGAATGAACAGGGAATCGTTCTTGATGAGCGGCAGAAGTCCCGGCTGCGCTTGTATTATGATGAGTTGGCCGGCTGGAGCAAGAAGATGAATCTGGTTTCAACCGGAGATATTCCGCACATCGTTGAACGGCATTTTCTACCCTCTTTCGCCTATGCCAATCAATTGGCCGGAGATATCACTGGTGCCGGATCCCGGATATTGGATCTGGGTACCGGTTCCGGTTTGCCCGGAATTATACTTTCAATATTTTTTAATCAGCACAGAATCACGCTGCTGGATTCGTCCAGAAAAAAAATACTCTTTTTAAAAAGTATGATTAAAAAAATGGAGCTGTCTGCGGATGTTATACTTGGCCGGGCGGAGAGCGCAAGCGAATTGTTCGATGTTGTTGTGGCCAGGGCAGTAGCTGATATACCGACCTTGATTGACCTTTCTTTGCCGCTTTTGAATCGACCGGGATTTCTTTACACGATGAAAGGGGATGACTATCGACAGGAGATAAAGGGTTCCTTGCCGGATAACATTGTTCTCACTGAAATTGAAATTCCCGAAAGTTGGATACAGTTCTCGCCTTACCTTCAGAATAAGCTTTTTATAAAGATTGAGTTCACTGATGTCTAAAGATAAAGTCTTTGACGATTTGTCGGATCTGATAACAGAAGGGCGAAATCCGCGATCTGTAAATATTGATTTGATGAACACTGATGAAATCATACAATTGATTAATGATGAAGACAAAGCGGTCGCGGAAGCGGTGAAAAAGGAATTGCCGAATATCTCCCGCGCGGTCGATATAATTGTAGATGCCTTTAGGGCGAAGGGCCGTTTAATTTATGTTGGAGCCGGGACATCGGGAAGACTTGGGATGTATGACGCCGCTGAGTGCCCTCCAACATTTGGGGTAGATCCTGAAATGGTGACCGCGATTATCGCCGGGGGTAGTGACGCGCTGGTGATGTCGATCGAAGGAGCGGAAGATGATGAAAATGCGGGGCGGGAAGATTTAAGACGCGTGCTGCGATCGGATAAAGATGTGGTTTGTGGAATCGCGGCGAGCGCCAGAACGCCTTATGTGAAAGGCGCTCTTGATGAAGCCACGGCTGCGGGCGCAAAAAAAATTATCATTGTTTGTAATCCCATAAATAAAATGAAATTCGATGTTGATGTTGTTATTGGTCCGGTTACCGGTCCGGAAGTAATTATGGGATCCACCAGAATGAAAGCGGGATCGGCTCAAAAGATGATTTTAAATATGCTTACTACGGCATCTATGATAAAGATGGGTAAAGTCTACGAAAATCTGATGGTGGACTTAAAACTGAATTCAAAAAAACTTACAGAACGAGCCAAAAAACTGATCATGACCGTGGCAGACATTGACTATGAAAAAGCATCTGAACTGCTTATCGCTTCAGGCGGGAATGTAAAAACAGCTATTTTTATGGCCAAAACAGGGTGTTCGTTCGAAAATGCCCGCAATTTTATGGCCCGAAGTGAAGGTTTTCTAAGAAAGGCAATCCGGGAGTGGGAATCATCGCAAGCTTAAATCGCGTTCTGAATAGCCGGGTCATGAATAGATTCAAAGTTCAAATACTTTTCGTGCACCGGTTTGGTCAGGTTCATTTCCGGGAAACGATTATATAAACTCTCCGCAAACATGAAATCAAGATGATTTGTACTGGCCGGTGTGAATCCCATCACTTTTTTCCAGATTTCTTTATCTTCCATGCAAAAATAAACGAATACCTCCGGAGAGTAATCTCGAATCCGGCTATAAATTGATCTGAACATTTGGAGACGAATCGGTTTAAAGTAGCGTGTCTTCTGGTCTTTACCCGTTATCTGTTCGCCTCGGATGATTGATGTTCCCGGGAACCGGTCTCTGATTGTCTCTTTGAGAGACGGAGGGAATCGCAATCCCCCTATGCTGATCCAGACAATATTGGCAGGATTTATTGAATTGAAAAGCTGATCAATAACATCCCCATATCCTGATTCCCATTCCTCATAAAAAATAACCGGATCAAAATGAAATCCCAGCTTGAAACCCATTTTCTCCGCCAGGACAGCCGATTCCAGTCTTTCTTCAAGACTGGCGGTTTTAAATTCTATATTCTTTATAACATGATCAGGGTTTAACGACCATGATAGTACTAAGTTTTTTGTTTTATTCCGGAAAGATTCTAAATGACGCACATGATTTGTTTTTGATTTAAGTTCAAAAAAAATATTGGGTTTGGTGCTGAAATACGGAATCAGCAAAGAAGAAATTCCCGTATATTCCTCCAGAGCAAGGCTGTCGGCCAGTTCACCGGTTCCAATGCGAATAATACGTTCGGGAAACTTATCCGTAAAGGCATCGAATTCCTCTAATATCTTATGATAATTAGCATAAACAGTAAGAACAGAGCTGCTCATGTAGCTCTGAAGAATACAGTAGGCGCAATCAAGCGGACATCCGGTTGTTTCATTGATAACCTGGTAGTTACAGCATATGTAATCATGGGATGTCCCGGGGCAGGGTTTGCAAAAATTGCCTTTATAAGTTGTAACATAAAGCAGTCGCTTGCCTTCGGCAATGGAAGATGATTCAAGTTTTTCCGGCGGCGTATCAGAAATGGTAACAGGTGTATCCGGAAGTTTTGAGATAATATTCTTCGCAAAGGCGCTATGGAGAACATCGCGATTAATATATATGTGTGAAATTAATACCGGTCTCATAAGATATCGAGAAGCTCCTTCATTAACTTATGATTTTTATCTGTGTCAAGCTGGCTGAGAGATGTTCTAAAATCATTCACATGTTTAATATTTATAATTAGTTGCACTCCCTCGGATTCAAAGGATTTATCAAATTTAATTTGAGCGCCGGACGGCAAATCTATTTCTTTGATTTTTTGTAGTGTCTTATCTCTGTGCTGAGATATTGTCGGATAGCGTAATGAATAGAGGGCGCTTTTCAGGTGTTGAGTTTTTTGGCTTTTTGTCAAACGGTCATTTGACAAAATTACCCGGACGGATTCATGGTCAAGAATCTTTTTGATGCTGGTGTTTTTATTCAAGGCGGATTCAAAAACCAGCTCGCTGATATTAATCAATTCAACGAGACGGACAGATAGCTGAAATCCAATATCAAAAACAGGAGATAATTCGGTTTCGGATTTATCCAAAAGCGGGCGCAGTTGTCTGTAAGTAGCATTGTATTTATTTATATACCTTAAAAAAGGTTCAGGCCAGAGCAGTATGCGATTAATTTTAGCCATTTGAGATTTGTCATGAGGAAGATTCAGCAGTTTTCGCCATGTGTCGAGTTCTGGCGGCGGAACAGCATTTTTAACCAAAAAATGATAAAGAGCAATTTTTTGATATATGTTTGGCTCTGAATCATAAATCAGCGAAAAAAGTCTGATTTTTGCGATATCGGAAGGTCCCAGAGAAGAATCCAAAATGGTAACGGGAACAGCCTCGAGGAAGAGCTCAGCGGCAATATCCAGTCTTTTGTAACCGTCGACAACATAAATTCTGTCCATATTGTAAAAACAAATTAGGGGATTCAGTATTCCAAATTGTTCCACCGAAGAACGAAGCTGGACTGATTCCGGCGTTGAGTTTAGATTAAAATCAGGCTCAATAAGAATTTCATCCGGCTTCAATATTTTTTTTATATTTAAGTCTGTCATTTGCCCCACATTCTGAATATTGACAATATTAATTTTATCGTTTCAGTCCTTATTCAATACACTCTGAAAAGATATTATTAAATTCACAATTATAAAAATTAAATAGAATAAAACAAATTATTTTTGTATGTTTATTTATAGGTAGAAGTATAATTCCTGGAGGAGTTCTATATGAGACGATATATCAAATCCAGCTGGATTCAAACCAATGCTGAATCTCTTGATCCAAAGCTCACTCAGCAGGTATTTAAGTCACAAAATATCATGGTGGTGCGCTATGTTTATGAACCGGGCTTGGAATTTCCTGAACATTCTCATCCTCAGGAACAGGTAACCATAGTAAGCAGTGGTGAACTTCTTTTCGATATTGACGGAGAAAAGGTTAAAGTTAAAAAAGATGAAATCTGCGCAATTTCCCCCAATGTTCCACATAGCACAAAGGTGATAAGCGAAGAAGGAGCGCAGACTGTCAGCATCTTTACGCCAATTAAAGATAGAGTCATCATCGAACGAGAATAACTATTTCCACTTTATTCTATTAAATGTAAACCCTGGTTGAAACAGTATATGATAAATATTTAATTATAAAGGGTTTATGACAACATTACTAAGCCTTGTTTTGCTCATATTTGTTGCATATATCGGTTCAATCTTTTATCAACGTCTCCGGATTAACGCGCTCTGGATGAAGAGTTTTGCTTATTCAGGAAGCGTGTATCTGCTGCTCGGGTATTTGATAGGACCGTCGTCGCTAAAAATTGTGACCATGGATATCCTGGATCAATTGAAAGTGCTATTCGCTCTTGTTTTGGGATGGGCAGGGTTTTTAATAGGGCTGCAGGTTAATATCCGGGCTTTAAAAAGATTCCAAAAATCATATTATAAATTTGCAACATTAAATTTTGTCATTGCTTTATTATTGACATATTTCGCGCTTCTTTATTCCTTTGACCAAATTTTTCACATCACTGATAAAAATGAGATATTTTTACTTTCACTTGCTACCGCGGTGACCTCTCCGATTATCATTGGTGTCGTATCCAGGGAAAGAAAACTGTCCGGTAGATTATCGCATTTGCTTCAGTTTAGCGCGGGCTATGATAATATTCTTGGAATCATAATCGTCGGAATATTCGCAGCTGTTGTTTGTGATACAACGCTTATCGGGGGCTTTCGTCCGGGGGTGTTGCTGATCCTTGTATCGGCAGCAATTGGACTGATAGCCGGGTATCTTTATCATTTACTGTCAAAAGAATTGAAGACAGAAGAAGAGAATTTCCTGCTTCTGCTTGGGCTGATGATATTTATTGTAGGGATTGCCCTATACCTTAGCCAGAGTCTGCTGTTTATATCATTCGTATTCGGCGCGGGGCTTGCGAACAGAAAAATGGACACCAAAAAATTATTTTTAAATATCGAAAAAATAGAGAAACCACTATATATCCTGCTTTTAATATATGTGGGCGCCAAATTAGATTTAACGAATCCCGTGTATATAGCATTATTAACAATATTTCTGGCTGTAAATGTTTTAGCAAAATTGTTATCAGGAGTTATCGCGAATTATACGCTGAATAAACACTCAAGATTAAAAAAGTCGATCGGACTGGCAAATTTAGGCATGGGAGGTTTGTCGCTGGCCCTGATTCTTGATTTTCATTTGATAAATTCATCTGAATATACGCCGATACTTTTATTTGTGTTAACAATTTCAATTGTTCTAAGCGATTTGTTTTCAATGATTTATCTGGATAAAATAATTGTAAAGAATTAAACCAAAAGGACGGAATGGCCAGAATTCTCATCACAATTTCTTTACTGGTATTGTTTTCTTTTATCAAATATGTTGTCAACTATGACGGAGATTTGTCCGCGGAAACGACTATGTTGACAGGTATTATGTTGCTAACTTCATACCTTTTGGCCATTTCATTAAAGGATATAAAACTTCCGAAATTATCCGGTTATATGCTGATGGGGATCGTTCTGGGACCCATCGGATTAAATTTTCTCACACATGATATTCTTGATAATTTAAAATTTCTAGAAAATCTGGCGCTATCCTTTATTGCAATAACGGCAGGAGGCGAATTTAAGCGGGAACGTGTGAGAAAGATCCTAAAGTCAGTTGTTTATTTAATCGTAGGGCAGTCAGTATTCGTTTTTGTGGGATTATTTATTTTAATAATATTTCTTGCTGAATATATACCTTACCTTGCCCGGCTGGATTCTGGCCTGTTAATCGGATTCGCGATTATGTTCGCTGGAACGGCAACCGCAAAATCGCCCGCGATAACAATTGGTATAATTACAGAGCTTAAATCAAAGGGAAAAATGACGGATATGGTCCTGGCGGTGACAGTAATAAAATCAATCTTGCTGATTTTGCTGTTTCCGTTTATGATATCTGCCGCAAAAATATTTATAATAGAAGGAACGGTCATAAATATCGGAATGCTTTCTGAACTTTCCGTTCAATTTATGAGTTCGATCGGGCTGGGGACAATCCTGGGCGTTTTAACAATTATTTATATAAAATATATAAATAAGGAAGTCAGCTTGTTTTTGTTGGGTATAGCGATAATCATCATGGAAATAAGCGCTCTCTTTAACGTGGAAATTCTGCTGGCGTCGCTTGTAACAGGCATAATAGTGGAAAATTTTTCCAAACATGGAGATTCGCTGATTAAGGGAATTGAAGGAAGCTCTCTGCCGCTATACATAATATTTTTCTGTTTCGCGGGCGCCGATTTACATTTGGGTACGTTAAAGCAGGCGTTATTATTGACAACATTGCTTGTTCTGGGGCGATTAGTATTCATCTATGCGGGAAATTACGTGGGAGCCCTTCTTGCAGGGGAGAACAGAAACATTAAAAATCTTTCGTGGATGGGATTTGTTGGTCAGGCGGGTATTGCTGTGGGATTGGCAACAATAATTGAGAATACCTTTCCGGGTGTGGTCGGACAACAATTAAAGACGATCCTGATTGCGACGGTGGTTATCAATGAATTGATAGGCCCGATTTTCTTTAAATATATTTTGATTAAATCTGGTGAAACACAACAAAAGGGGTAGTAGTTTGGCAGAGACAGAAAAAAAAATTATGCCTGGGTGTGAGCCCATATTTCAGAAGGGAAATAAGACCTGTGTATTGCTGCTGCACGGCTTTACGGGGAGTCCGTTTGAAATGAAGCCCTTAGCTGATTCTCTGATTCAGGATGGGTATACGGTAAGCGTGCCTCTATTGTGCGGTCATGGAACAAATTATGACGATTTGTTAAAATGTAAATGGTATGACTGGTTTAGTAACGTAAAAGAAGCATTGTTTGAGATGCGTAAAAACTGTAAAAAAGTAATAGTTTGCGGATTATCAACGGGGGGGAGCCTGGCCCTGCATTTGGCGGCGCATTATCAGATAGAAGGAATTGTGGCCCTTGCTCCGGGACTAGTTTTGAAGGAGAAAAAATCTATACTTCTCCCATTTGTTGCACCATTTAAAAAATACCGAAGCAATAACAGCGGGCCGGATATAAGTGATTCTGAAATGAAAAAAAAGATACCTGTCTATGCAAAGACCCCCTTAAAAGCGGCTCTGGAAATTGTAAGGCTTTACGAGCATCTTCGTATGGATCTTCCTGAAATTTATTCACCCTTAATGCTTGCGCACTCCAGGAATGATCATGTGGTAGATTTTAAAAGTTCCGAACTGATTTATGAAAAAGTTTCATCAAAAAACAAAAGATTTTTAAAACTGGAGAAATCATATCATATAATCACATTGGACATCGAGCAAAAAATATTATTTCGGGAAATAAAGAAATTTATAAATGAAGTTTAAACTGCGGATGCCCAGACATAGCAAATCTTGATTAACAGTTTAAAATTAATTAAATTATAAACTTAATAAAAAAATTATACCAAATTATGTCAGAACTGCGAAAAGATCCGATTTTAGGCCGGTGGGTAATTATTTCAAAAGAAAGAGGTAAGCGTCCGATTGATTTTGAGATAATCGCGGCCTCTTCCAAATCTGAATATTGCCCTTTCTGCCCCGGAAACGAAGAAAGCACACCGCCGGAAATTTATCAAATCTCCGGTGAGAATCATGGCTGGGATCTAAGAGTAATACCAAATAAATTTCCGGTATTACATGTTGAAGGGAATCTGGATCGCAAGGGAGAAGGAATTTATGATCTTCTGAACGGCATCGGCGCCCATGAGGTGATTATTGAAACGAATGATCATGACGTACAGATGGAAAATTATAACCAGCCACATCTTGAAAATATCATCAAGACTTATCGCTCGAGAATACTTGATCTAAAAAATGATCAACGTCTTAAGTATGCGATTGTATTCAAGAATCATGGCGCGGATGCCGGAGCATCTTTGGAGCACGCGCATTCCCAGCTGGTTGCACTTCCGATAGTACCCCAGATCATAAGTGAAGAACTTGCCGGATCGAAGAAATATTTTGATTTTAAGGAGCGGTGTATTTTTTGTGATATCATTGATCAGGAACTTGAACAGCAAAAAAGAATCGTTCTTGATAGTGAGCATTTTATAGCGATTGAGCCTTATGCTGCCAGGTTCCCGTTTGAAACTTGGATACTCCCTAAAAAACATGAGTCCAATTTTGAGATGCTGGAGAACAACCGAATACCCAATCTGGCAAATATATTGTTGAATACATTAAAAAAACTAAAAATCGCGTTAAATAATGCATCATATAACCTGGTTATTCACAGTGCTCCTTTTTCAGATGAATTTATGTCTTATTATCACTGGCATATTGAAATAATACCTAAGATTTCTCAGGTAGCGGGTTTTGAATGGGGGACCGGATTCTATATTAATCCGACATCACCAGAAGAAGCTGCAGAGTTTTTACAAAACATAACATTTTAAAGCTAAAGATGATGAGGTTATCATGAAACAGTTCAAAATTTTATATCTGGCATCAGAAGTGGCACCTTTTGCAAAAGCAGGTGGCTTAGCGGATGTTACCGGTGCCTTGCCGAAAGCACTAAAAGGGCTAAACCAGGAAATCCGAATCATGATGCCGAAATATAAATTTATTAATGAAAGAAAGTTTGTGCTCCGGGAGGTTATCCGATTAAAAGAAATACCGGTTACTATTAACGGCCGCACTGAAATAGCGAATGTCAAGTCCGCTTTTCTGCCCGATAGTAAGGTTCAGATATATTTTATTGAAATTGCCGATTTCTTCTCTCGTCCGGGAATCTACGGAGATCCCAATACGGGAGAACCGTATGAGGATAATGCCGAAAGATTCGCTTTTTTCTCAAAAGCAGCGATGGAAACACTAAAAATACTGTCCTGGCAGCCTGACGCGATACATTGTAATGACTGGCAGACGGCCTGCGTCCCGGTGTATCTCAAAACACTCTATCAGGGAGATCCCTTTTTCAAAGGTGTAAAAACAATATATACTATTCATAATCTGACTTCGCAGGGTGCGTTTGATACAAAAAAGGCCAAGCCGATAGAATTTGATGAGAGCCAGGTTAAGGAAGGTGGAATGTTTTACAAGGACGGCATGCTGAACCTCACGAAAGGCGCAATTTACTTTTCGGATTTTATTACTACCGTTTCAGAAAATTACGCGTCTGAGATTGTCAGCGATGCTAAATTCGGATTTGGATTCGGTAAGCTTTTAGATGAGATGGGTGAGAAATTTGAAGGTATTCTTAACGGAGTAGATTACACAGTATGGACCCCGGATACGGATAAACTAATACCAAATCAATATTCTGTTGAAGATATGTCGGGAAAGGAAGAGAACAAAGAAGCGTTTATGGTCCGGCTGGGTGTAAAAAACAAACCCGATGTTCCTGTGATCAGTTTAATTTCCAGGATTTCAGAGCAAAAAGGATTAGATCTGGTTGTGGGTGCTTTGGATGATTTGTTAAAATTGAATTTACATCTGAGCATCATTGGTGACGGAGAACCTGAGCTCACAGAAAAAATAGCAGCCTATCATAAGAAATTTCCGGATAAAATCAGTTTTAATGTCAATTATGATGAAAAAATGATACATCTGGCGCTTGCCGGGTCGGATTTGTATTTAATGCCTCCAAAATATGAACCATGCGGTTTGAATCAGATATACAGCATGAAATACGGGACCATTCCAATCGTCTCCTCTGTCGGTGGGCTTTATGATACCGTGGATGACATCGATATGAAGTCGGGTGAAGGCACCGGATTGCTAATTGAAAATCTTTCATCAAAAGATATTGTCGATGCCGTAAAAAAGGCGCTTACTTTGTACGGAAACAAGGAGTTGTGGGGCGAATTGCAGAAACGGGTAATGAATGAAGATTTTTCATGGGAAGTTTCCGCCAATCGGTATGTAGATATTTATGAAAGAGTCATAAATGATTAAACTTCGGGAGTTTAATATCCGGGAACGGCATAATTAATATAACGGGAACGCCGGTATGAACAGAGCAGTATTTCTGGACAGGGATGGAACCATAAATGAGGAAATGGGTTATATAAACCACGTCAAAAGGTTCCGGATATATGATTTTGTTCCTGAGGCAATTAAGATTTTTAATTCACTTGGATTTAAGGTAATAGTAGTTACAAATCAGTCAGGGCTTGGGCGGGGTTATTTTGATGAACGCTTATTGGATGAAGTTCACAAAACACTTCTAACAACGGTATCGGAGCAGGATGGAAAAATAGATAAGATCTACTATTGCCCGCATCATCCGACGGACGCGATAGATAAATACAGAATGGATTGTAATTGCCGTAAACCGAAGACAGGAATGATTGATCAGGCCCGGGAAGAATTTAATATCGATATGAACAATTCGTTTATGATCGGAGACCGGTTTAAGGATGTAGAATTTGGTAAAAAAGCAGGGCTGGAAACGGTTATGGTGCTGACAGGTTATGGATTGGGAGAATATACTTTTCAAAAAGGAGACTGGCCATACTTGCCTGACCACGTTGCGGATAATCTGCTTGAAGCCGCAAAAATAATTACAAAACTGGTCTGAGAATCAGAACAGGATTGTTTCAGATTGACATAAAAAATGTGAATTTATAAATTAGCAAACTCAAAATTATCACTCAGGGATGGTATGAAATCTAAGCTTATATTAATTTCAATTGTGTTTTTGGCATCACTATGGGGATGCTCAGATTTGGAAGATACACCTTCCAGCGCGGAATTTAATCTTGATGATCGTTACGGTTCATTTGTAATAGATACGATTTACGCGGTAAAAGATACTTTTATCGTTGGTGATTATTTCGATACCGATCTTTCCGAGAAGCTGTCAGTTGGAAAAATTGATGGGATTGAAGCTAGTTTCCTTATTAAAGTTCTAAGTTTTCCCGACAGCGCGCTTCACTTGGATTCTGCGTTTATATTGCTAAATGGGGCCGGTACTTTTTCAAGAGACATTCAGAATATTGATCTCAAAATTTATGAAACCGGAAAAGAATGGGAACAAGATGTCAATAAAGATGAGACGTGGCATCATTTTCAGCCGGCAACGGATCCAACAATAAATTATTTCCTGGATGTGGATGATACTACGGAGTATAAAATTTCTATTGATCCGGAAGTGGTTTTGAGATGGCGCGATCAGCAAGAACTAAACACCGGGCTATATTTTAAAGCAGCTGAAAATACGGATGGTGTAATTAAGGAATTCGGATCATTTAATTCGAGCACATTATTTCCAAAAATGGTGTATGTAATGAGTACGGATACATCTACAGTTCGGGATACTATTAATGTTGGTCTGGATGCTACTATATTTGATTATCCCGATGATGGTAGCGGCGCGTTCGATCTCAGCAAGAATGAAGATAAATTATTTGTATCAAGCGGGATTCCCGCGCATTCGTTTTTTAAATTTGATTTTTCTGTAATTCCTAAGACCGCCTTGATTGACCAGGCAATTTTATCGGTTGAGATAGATGATGATAATGATCTTGAAAATCCGGGCCATTCCGCAACATTTTATATTCGATCAATTACTGAAGCGAGCCAGGATCTAAGTACCTATGAAATTGATTCTCTGTTCATCACGTATGCAGAATTGAATTACCTGCACTCTGAAGATGAAGGAATGCTGGTGACCTCTGAAACAAGTAGATCAAGTTTTGGAAAAACTCTAATTCAGCTAATTGTAGATGGATCAGTAACTAATGAGTGGCTATATCTGCAATATGTTTCAGAAAGAACAGATTTTTCGGTTAAAAAGTTTCGCGGCTTAGAATCGTATGTTAATTATCCGCCAAGGATCATCGTCAAGTATTTTAGAGTAGAACAATAATCTTAAAAATGAATTGGACCTGTGAATGAAACGAAATATTTTGATTTTTCTTTTACTTCTTGTAAATATATCTTTCGCCGGTGAATCGATGTTCGGATTGGTCGACAATGGCGTTGGTTTCTTAAAAACAATCAGTTCAGCCGCGGGACAGGGAAGATCCTATGAAATGGCTGTGAATGATTCTGTGCAGTTAAACTATAGAAATTATGCAAACTGGACGAGTATCCCAAATACATCATTTACTATTAAGTTTGGGTATGACGCGATTTTTTCGGATGATCTGACGAATGATTATTATGGTGATGCCGGAAATTTTCAGGGCGGATATCTCGCCATACCGATCTTGCAGAGAAAATTAATTTTAGGCGGCGGCATTCAGCCGATCTCAAAAGTGGAACAGCGTATCGTCGATAAGACCAGTTATGATTCAAGTGCCACTACGGTTATTAAAGAAAATTTACTTATGGATGGAGGGCTCGACAGAGCGCTGCTTAATCTTTCATACCGGTTTAATTTGCTAAGTGTCAGTCTCGGATGGGAATATACATTTGGCAATATAACCGAGAACCTGGTTCTCGATATAGAAGACAATACCACATCGAGATTGTTTTTAAATTATGACAATCTATACTCGGGACATGGTATGGTGATCAATGCGTTTACAGATAAAATTAAGGATGTGAATCTGGGAGTCACCATACGTCCGGCAGTAGACCTTGATCTGGAAAGAAAGGGCGATTCCAATTCGGAAATAGTCGATAAAACTCAAAAGAGCACGGTGACTCTTCCCGCTGAATATAATCTGGGTATAGAATACCAGATTAGCAATCGCCTGGCGGCCGGCATGGATGTTATGTATCAGGATTGGAAGAACGGCTATAAAATCGATGGAAATAAAGTTGAAAACTATGAAAAATATTATAAAATTGGTGTGGGAATAGAAAGAAAATCAAGCGAGAAAAGATTCATAAATATGGGCCAGCAGATTGATTATAGAATGGGCCTATACCTGAGTCAATTAAATATCACAAGAAATGAAGAACCCGTAAAGGAATATGGACTTTCTCTCGGGTTTTCATTGCCGATACAGAGGTTCCGCTCCAGAATTGATTTTTCCGGTATCGTCGGCAAACGCGGAAGTCTTTCTACCAATGGCCTGGAAGAGACATTCGTTTCATTCGGTATATCGGTAAGCGCCAGTGAGAAATGGTTTGTGAAGCTTGACAAGTGATGCGTGAATAATGGAGGATTCAGAAATGATTAAAATGAAATGGTTGTTAATCATCACGGTTTTAATGACAATGGCAGTATTTAATTCACCGCTGCAGGCTCAGGTAGATGAAATACTGGAGCTGGATTCAACAGAACAGACAGAACAAAATAATTGTATACCTGAAAATTTAGATACACCTTATGATAAATATGCAGAAACTGAATTTGAAACCAGTGTTCCAATGCTGTATAACTTCGGAACAGAGCATTTTAAAAATAAAAATTATAAGGAAGCTCTGCCTTATTTATGGAAAGTGTTTTTGCATGATGAAGGCAAAAGAGCGCGTTTATCAATCAGTAAAATAGCGCAAATATATTTTGAAGAACAAAAAGTGGATAGTGTTTTGATTTCCTGTTTCAGGGGGTTGGAACGTTTTCCGGAATTGATTCTTCTGCATTATTATGCCGGTTATATTCAGGATAAGCTTGGTAAATTCCGCTGCGCGATCCCTCATTATGAAAAGCTGGTGGAAAGTGATTCCACAAATAAAGCCTATCTGAAAACTATTGCCTTCCTCTATTATAAAGATGAAGATGAAAGAGCGATAGAAATGCAGGAAAGATTGGTCGCTCTTGATCCGGCTAATTCGGAGGAGGCAAATTCTCTGGCCCAATATAATGTATATTTTCACGGAGCCGGAGCCGGGCTGGATGCTTATAAGCAGGCTTATGAAAATGATCCCGAAAATGTGGATGTTGCCCTGAGTTACGGAAAGTCTGCGCTGGAATCGGGCAAATATGAAGAATCGCTTAAACCGTTGAGCAAAGCAATTGCAAAAAATCCGGGGACAAAGGCCCTGGCCCTGAGAGCGTCAGCTTATGAAAATCTGGGCAGGTTTAATGATGCGATTTCTGACTATAAGAAAATTTTGGAAAAAGAACAAAACAACACGGATGTCATGTTAAATATTTCATTGAATTACCGCTCACTGGATAGCTTTAGTAATGCTAACTATTGGATAAGTAAAGCTCTAAGCTCGAAACCCGGTTATGGTTTTGCTTATATCATCAGAGGTGAACTTTATGAAGCGGCTGTATCATATTGTCAGAGCCAAAGAGGCGGAAAATCAAAATATGAAGATAAGCTGGTATATGATAAAGCGAATTCCGAATATGAAAAAGCGAAGAATGACCCCATGTTCCGTTCAAAAGCGACGGTCAAACAAAACAATTTAAAACCGTTCTTACCGACAACTGAAGATAAATTTATGCACAAGAACGATACGATAAAAGATGACTGCTTCAGTTGGATCGCTAACTAGGAGTACGATTTGAAGATAGCAATTGGTTCTGATCACGCAGGGTATCTGCTGAAGGAAACGATTAAAAAATTTCTTGGCGAAAAGGAAATCGAATTTACTGATTATGGTACATTTAAAATGGACTCAGTAGATTATCCTGAATATAGTTATAAGGTCGGTCAGTCGGTAGCGTCCGGTGATTGTGACCTGGGCATCCTTATATGCGGAACCGGAATCGGAATGTGTATTACGGCTAATAAAATTAAAGGAATCCGCGCTGCCCTGGCGTATAATGTTGAAACAGCCCAGCTAAGCCGTTTGCATAATGACTCGAATGTACTGTGCTTAGGCGGAAGGATGTTAAAAGAAGAAGATGCTCTTGAAATAGTCGATGCCTGGTTTAATACAACCTTTGAAGGGGGACGGCACCAGTCCAGGCTTAACCTGATCTCTCAATTAACAGGATTGTAAGGGAGTTGTTATGTTAGAAGAACTGAAAAAATCAGATCCCGAAGTGTATGAATCCATCGTCAAAGAACTTGATCGTCAAAATAATACTCTTGAACTGATCGCTTCTGAAAATTTTGTATCACAGGCTGTTTTGGAAGCAAATGGCTCGGTATTGACTAATAAATATGCCGAAGGATATCCCGGGAAAAGATATTACGGCGGTTGTGAATTTGTTGATATCGCGGAAGATCTTGCAAGAGACCGGGCAAAAATGCTCTTCGATTGTGAATATGTAAACGTCCAACCGCACTCAGGTTCACAGGCTAATATGGCGGTTTATTTTACCTATCTTGAACACGGTGATAAAATCCTTGGTATGGATCTCGCTCACGGCGGGCATTTAACGCACGGATCGCCCGTGAATTTTTCGGGAAAGATCTATAATTTTGTTTCATACGGAGTAAAAAAAGAGACCGGTTATATTGATATGTCTGTGGTTGCGAAACAAGCCCGCGAGCATAAACCGAAGATGATTGTTGTGGGCGCCAGCGCGTATTCAAGACATTATGAATTCGCTAAATTTAAAGAAATCGCTGATGAAATTGGCGCCATATTATTTGCCGATGTCGCTCATCCTTCGGGATTAATCGCCGCAGGGCTGCATCCGAGCCCGATACCCTATTGTGATGTGGTAACGACGACCACACACAAAACACTGCGCGGTCCGAGGGGCGGAATGATTATGGCGGGGAAAGATACCGAAAATAAAATGGGTATTATCGCCCCAAAATCAGGCCGTGTGAAAATGATGTCGGAAATCATCGACAGCAACGTGATGCCCGGAATTCAGGGTGGACCTCTTATGCATGTGATAGCCGCAAAAGCAGTTGCATTTGGAGAAGCCTTAAAACCGGAATTTAAAACATATGCCGCTCAAATTATTAAAAATGCAAAAACACTCGCTGACAGCCTGATCGAAAAAGGGTATAATATTGTTTCAGGTGGCACGGATAATCATGTTTTTCTGGTGGATTTAACAAATAAAAACATCACCGGTAAAGCCGCCGAAAACGCATTGCATACCGCAGGAATTACGGTGAATAAAAATATGGTGCCGTTTGATACGAGAAGTCCTTTTGTAACCAGTGGAATACGCCTTGGAACGGCAGCCCTTACCACGAAGGGTATGAATGAAAAAGAAATGAAATTGATTGCCGGATATATAGATAAAGTATTAACCAATATTGATGATGAGCAGGTGTACAGCGAAATAAATGGTAATATAAAAGAACTGAACCGGCATTTTCAGTTATATAAGCTAGATTAATCATAAAATTAACAACATCTTTTTGGATTGAGCATAAAGTAGACGGATTATGAGAGAAGTTGAAATGCACTTCCTGGATCACCTGGAAGAACTTCGGTGGCGAATATTGAAAGCGCTCGCATTCGTATTTGTACTAACTATAATCTGTTTTGCGTTTTCTGATCAGATCTTAAATCTGCTGCTGATTCCAACCGAGAATTTGAATTATAAAATTAATCTGCAAGTCCTAAAAGTACAGACCATTTTTGTAATCAAACTGGAATTGGCTCTAATAGCAGGGATTATCATAAGTCTGCCGGTTATATTTTATCAAATCTGGGCATTTATCGCGCCGGGTCTTCTTGATCGCGAGAGAAAGTACATCATACCCGTTATAACTTTTGCAACACTTAGCTTTCTTGCCGGCAGCGCGTTTGCCTATTATATCATCGTTCCATATTCACTGGAATTTTTTCTCAGTCTTGCCCCGCCGTCAATCACAAACAATATTGCTATAGATTTTTATTTTGGATATGTCATCAGAATCATCCTCGTTTTTGGTGTAGTGTTTGAGTTACCGGTTGTCAGTTTGTTGCTGACCAAAATTGGGCTGATCACCCCGTCGATGCTAAGAAAATACAGAAGTTATGCAATTGTTGTTATCTTTATTGCCGCCGCAATTCTAACACCGCCCGATCCCACCACACAAATACTGCTGGCTGTGCCTCTTGTTATACTTTATGAAATTACCATCCTTGTCAGTTATTTCTTTGTCCGGAAGGACAAAAAATCCGCATAATGGTTCGACATATAATGTTGATTAACTTGATATTAATGTTTACATTAATATCTTTTTTATGACATGGAAAATAGTTTAATCAAGGATAAAAGAGATAAATTGAATCTAAGCGCGATAAAGAAACCTTTTAAAAAAGAACTAAATGAATACGATATTACCTTTAATAAAATCATGTCATCTGACATCAAGCTGATTGATTCCGTTGTAAAGTATATTGTCCGTCATAAAGGTAAAAATCTTCGTCCTCTGCTTGTTTTGATGTCCGCTAAATTAGTCGGAACAACCAATGAAAATACATACATAGTCGCGTCAATTGTTGAAATGCTGCATTCCGCGTCATTAATACACGATGATGTAGTCGATGATTCAGATATGCGAAGAAGTTTTCCGTCAATAAACGCCATATGGAAAAATAAAATTGCTGTTCTTATCGGTGACTATCTGTTATCAAAATGTTTAATAGGCGCGACGATGTCCGGTAAGCTGGAAGTCATGAATATTTTAGCTCACGCGTCGAAGAGGCTTAGTAAGGGAGAGTTGCTGCAGATTGAAAAGTCGCTGAAAATGAACATTACGGAAGAAGACTACTTTAAAATGATTTCTGACAAAACCGCCGCGCTCATAAGCGCCGCGGCGGAGTTAGGCGCTTTAACGACATCATCCAACGAGAAAGACCACGAAAATCTCAGAAATTTTGGTGAAAATCTCGGAATAGCATTTCAGATCAAAGATGATTTACTGGACTACTACGGCCATCAAAGTATTCTTGGAAAGCCGGTCGGTAATGATTTCAAAGACAAAAAAATTACATTACCTTTAATCCACGCGTTTCAGAATTCTAAAGACGGGGAAATTAAAAAGATAAAAAAGGCCCTGAAGAAAGGCGTTACTAAAGCTGATGTAAAGGAAATTATCGGATTCGCGGAAAAGAACGGCGGAATCGATTATGCCAAGCAAAAACAAAATGAATACGCCCAGAAAGCCAAAGATTGTCTGGAAGAATATCCGGATTCGGATTTAAAATCGGCAATGTGGCATTTCGTGGATTATGTTATTGAGAGAAAAATGTAAGAAAGATGAGTGACAATTCTCCAAAAATATTAATAATTCGGCTAAGCTCCATCGGTGATGTACTATTAACCACTCCATTTATAAGGCAAGCCCGTATCAAATTCCCAACGGCTCAAATAGATTTCGTTGTTAAAAAGGAATTCGCGGACCTGATAAAATACAATCCCCACATTAATCATGTACATATATTTGACAAACATAATAAAAACAAGGGATTAAAATATCTTCTAAAGCAAATTACAGGGGTCAACTACAGCTATATATTTGATCTGCATAATAATTTCCGGTCAAAATATTTGTTGAAAGCCGGAAGCAATGCCGTGAAAGAGCATATTAAAAAAGACAAATTGAAACGAGCGTTTCTTGTTTACGCAAAAATAAATCTCTACAGTGAAATTAAACCAATCCCCCTCAGGTATTTGGATGTCGGAAAGATAGCAGGTATAGAAAACGATTTTCAGGGACTTGAAATTTTCTGGAAAAACGCGGTTGAAGAGAAAATTGACCGAATCCTGAAAGAGATGAGTGTAAAGAGCGATTATATCGTATTTGCACCGGGAGCCGGATTTTTTACAAAACAATGGCCGATAGAATATTTTAAAGATCTCACGAGGCTGTTTTTAGAGAAACGTGAAGAAAATATCATCATACTCGGCGGGAAAAATGAAACCGGTAAATTCGATTCACTTGAAATATCCGGGAAGGTGATTAATTTAACCGGAAAATTAAGTTTGTTGGAATCGGCAGCGGTTTTATCGCGGGCGCGGGCGGTTGTATCGAATGATTCCGGATTGATGCATATGGCATCCGCTGTAAAGACGCCTGTTGTCGCGATCTTTGGGTCGACTGTCAAAGAGCTGGGGTTCTTCCCTTATAGAAGCAATTCGATAATAATTGAAAACCGGGATTTGAAATGTCGTCCATGTTCACACATCGGAAGGGAAAAATGCCCGCGGGGTCATTTTAAGTGTATGCTTGAGATAGAACCCGATCTGGTATTTAAGAATGCGGAATCAATATTGACGGGGAAGTTATAAATGATGAAATGGGTAACCGGTTCAATATATACATACTTCGTTTTTCCGTGCATTCTGTTAATCGCAAAGACGGTAAGCTTATTCAATAAAGAAATAAGAAAAGCTCTGAATCTGAGATATCGTGTTTTTGACGAACTGCAGCGGATAAAAGATACTATACCCGGGCAAAATAAAATCGTCCTGCTTCACGCCGCGTCGATGGGTGAATTTGAACATATAAAACCACTCATAACAAAACTTAAATCAACATATAACACTTCAATAATTGTGACGTTTTTCTCGCCATCCGCGTATGAAAACGTCAAGCAGTATCCCGGTGTTGAATTGTTTATTTATCTGCCTCTGGACAAAAGGTCAAACTGGCAAAAATTTTATGATATTTTAAAACCGGATATAATTATTATTTCAAAACATGATGTATGGCCCAATCAAATATGGATGGCTAAGAAATACGGAATCCCAATATTTCTCGTCAATGCTTCATTATCCGGAGATTCAAGCAGAATAAGATTCTGGGTACGTTCTTTTCTCAAATATGTGTATCGCTCCTTTGATCATATTTTTGCCATAAGCACCCAGGACATGGAAAGATTTGCCAAATACTTCCCGCTTTGCCCGGTGTCAAAGATGGGAGATACAAAATTTGACCAGGTACTGCTCAGAAAAGATGAGGCAGCCGCTAAACATTTTATTCCGGAAAGCTGGACCAAAAACAGTTTGGTCATTCTCCTGGGAAGCATCTGGCCGGAAGATTCAGAACATATTCTGCCCGCTGTCAGCGCTATTTTAGAAAAAAAATCCAATATAAAGGTCATTGTCGTTCCGCACCAGCCATCGACTCAATATATTGAGTCATTAAGCGCGCGCCTGCAGAAGTTTAACCCGGTACTCTTTACAGATCGAAGCCGTCTTCAGGAATCCCGTTTGCTGGTAGTTGATGTGGTCGGTGTGCTGGCTGATCTCTACAAATACGCGAATATCGCCTATGTCGGAGGCAGTTTTAAACAGGGAATCCATAATGTGATGGAACCGGCGATATATAAGATTCCCGTCCTTTACGGCCCGGTTCACACCAATTCATTCGAAGCCATAAATTTACTTAAAGCCGGCGGTAGTATTCTTCTGGAAAATGAAAATGATGGCCTCGCGATTTTGGAAGATTTGGCGGGAAATGAAAATAAACGTATCGAAATTGGCGAAAAGGCATACCGGTTTGCCGTTGAAAATCTTGGCGCTACGGAAAGAATTGTTAAAGAATGGGGAAGATATCTGAGTTGAGCGCCACTGAAAAAATGCGACTGTTTTATAAATTAAAAAAGCCCGCGATTTGATGACGGGCTTTTTTTTATTCCTAAAATAGTTGGCTCAGGATACTCTTCCGGGGTATGCTTTTAATCCCTCGGACAGAATAAACATGGCGCGCTTTATATCTGTAACATTCAGTACATAGGCAATCCGGACTTCATTTTTTCCAAGACCGGGAGTGGAGTAAAAACCATTGGCCGGAGCGATCATAACGGTTTCGTTGTCAATATCAAAGTCGGTCAGCATCCAGCGGGCAAAATTATCGGCATCATCAACCGGTAATTTTACTATCAGATAAAACGCGCCTTTAGGCATTGGCGCGATCACACCGGGCATTGCTCTTAGCGCGTTTACCATCGTGTCCCGGCGTTCTTTGTACTCGGAGATCACGGCTTCAAAATATTCATTTGGCGTGTCTATTCCTGACTCCGCTCCTATTTGCTCAATTGTCGGAGGGCATAACCGGGCCATTCCGAATTTCAGCGCGGCTTCAATGATCTGATTATTTTTTGTAACAATCATTCCGATACGCGCGCCGCAGGCAGAGTATCTTTTTGATACGCTGTCAAGCATGATCGCTCTGTCTTCAATATCCGGTAAATGCATAACCGATGTATGAGTCTCACCGTCATAGAGAAATTCCCGGTAAACTTCATCAGAAAGTAAAAAAAGATCGTGTTTCTTTACGATTTCTTTTAATGCCATCAGTTCCTTTTCAGAATAAACATACCCTGTCGGATTGTTTGGATTACAGATTAAAATAGCCCTCGTTTTATCCGTAATCTTTTCCGCGATGGATTGAATAGATGGCAACTTGAAATCATTTTCAATACTGGATGTGATGGGAACAATCCGGACACCGGCTTCAACCGCGAAACCATTGTAATTTGTATAAAAGGGTTCCGGAACAATAATTTCGTCGCCGGGATCCGCGATGGCCATCAGTGTGAAAATAATGGCTTCACTTCCGCCGGTTGTTATCAGAATATCATCCATCGTGACATTGATATTAAATTTACGATAGTATTCGGTCATTTTTTTTCTGAGTGATGTCAGACCTGCCGAAGGCCCGTAGGATAAAACCGGCATATTTAGATTTTTAATCGGATTCATAAACGAATCAGGCGTTTTAATATCCGGCTGGCCGATATTCAGATAGTAAACATGTTTACCCTTTGCCACAGCCTGATCCGCGAACGGAACAAGTTTACGGATGGGGGAAGAAGGCATCAAATTACCGCGATTAGATAAGAATTTCATTTTATAGTTATCCCTAAATTTATATTTTGTTCTATAATATAATATAGATAAAAAATATATCTATTGTTAAATAAAAAAAAGGATTAATCAGCCTGAAAACAGCGAAAAAAAATAAAGAGAAGTTGTGAAAATAGGATTATATGTCTAAATTGTCTGACTTCCTAAAATTAGGAAAAACAATAACATTTAACTTGAGCCGTAAGAAATTAGAATATTAAATCAATGAATTAATATTTACATTAATTCTAAAATAAATATAGGCTTACGAGATTTGTATTTCTGTCCGGTATCAATGGCATATAATTTGTAATAATACAGAATCAATGCAAATTTCTATAGTTCTGAAAACAAGGTTAAAATATAAACCTTCACCGCACAACAGAAGGAGTCGCGCATGAAACGAAAAAAGGTCACAATAGATGGAAACGAAGCAGCTGCTTATGTGGCCCATAAAGTAAATGAAGTCATAGCCATTTATCCGATAACACCATCTTCAAATATGGGTGAGTGGGCTGATGAATATACCGCAAAAGGCCAGAAAAACATATGGGGAACAATTCCGAGCGTCACAGAGATGCAGAGTGAAGGCGGCGCCTCCGGCGCGGTACACGGAGCTTTGCAGACCGGCGCGTTAACAACCACATTCACGGCGTCACAGGGATTGCTACTCATGATCCCGAATATGTATAAAATCGCTGGTGAATTAACATCCACCGTTTTTCATGTCTCGGCGCGTTCAATTGCCGCGCAGGCTTTATCCATATTTGGTGATCACAGTGATGTAATGGCAACCCGCCAGACCGGATTCGCTTTACTGGCGTCAAATTCGGTTCAGGAAGTTATGGATTTTGCTCTGATCACACAGGCTGCCACACTTGAGACGAGAGTTCCTTTTATACACTTTTTTGATGGTTTCAGAACATCTCACGAAGTTATGAAAATCGAGCAGCTTACGATTGATGATATGAAAGAGATGATCGATGATGATCTGGTCATTGCTCACAGAAACAGAGGTCTGACTCCGGATAAGCCTGTAGTCCGCGGAACCGCGCAGAATCCGGATGTATTTTTCCAGGCCAGGGAAACGGTGAATCCCTATTACGAAAAAACTCCGAATATTGTCCAGGGCGCGATGGATAAATTTGCGAAAATAACGGGTCGCCAATATAAATTGTTTGAATATGTCGGTCATCCGGAAGCCGAACGCGTAGTTGTAGTAATGGGTTCGGGCGCTGAAGCCGTTCAGGAAGCCGTTGAATATTTAATGGCTGCCGGGGAAAAAGTTGGTATGATAAAAGTTCGTCTATACCGCCCCTTCTCCAAAAAGCATCTAATGGAAGCTCTGCCGAAGACAACCAAAGCAATGGCTGTTTTAGACAGAACAAAAGAGCCGGGTTCCGCGGGTGAACCATTGTACCAGGATATCATGACTTCAATGATGGAAGGCATGACGGAAGGAATTCTGCCCACTGAACGTTTTCCGAAATTTATCGGAGGCCGTTATGGGCTTTCATCCAAAGAATTCACGCCGGCCATGATTATGGGCATTTACGATGAATTAAAGAAAGATAAGCCCAAAAATCATTTCACGATCGGTATTAAAGATGATTTATCAAACACCAGTCTCGAATATGATCCGAGTATATCCACAGAATCCAAAGAAGTTATCCGTGGAATGTTTTACGGATTGGGAGCTGACGGGACGGTTGGAGCGAATAAGAATTCAATCAAGATTATTGGTGAAGAAACGGATAATTATGCTCAGGGTTATTTTGTATATGATTCAAAGAAATCCGGTTCAGTGACCATATCACATCTGCGCTTTGGCAAGAAGCCGATTCATTCAACCTATTTGATCTCAAAAGCTAATTTTATCGCTTGCCATCAATTCACATTTGTTGAAAAATTTGATATTCTTGGAAGCGCGATGGAAGGCGCGACATTCTTGCTGAACAGTCCATATGAAAAGGATGAAGTATGGAATAAACTGCCTAAGATTGTTCAAAAACAGATGATTGATAAGAAACTAAAGTTTTATGTGATCGACGCTTATGATGTGGCAAAAGATACCGGCATGGGCCAGCGTATCAATACGATTATGCAGACCTGCTTCTTCGCGATTTCCGGTGTCCTGCCAAAAGATGAAGCGATTGAAAAAATTAAAAACACCATCAAAAAAACATACGGCCGCAAGGGCGAAGATGTTGTAAAGATGAATTATAACGCGGTTGATCAGACACTGGCCAATTTACATGAAATAAAAATTCCGGCTCAGGTAAGCAGTCTGATAGATCTGCCGCCGGTCGTATCGGAAAAAGCGCCTGATTTTGTTAAAGATGTGACCGCCATGATGATGGCCGGTAAAGGCGATGATCTGCCGGTGAGCGCGATGCCTGATGACGGCACGTATCCGACCGGAACAACAAAGTGGGAAAAACGAAATATCGCTCTCGAAATTCCTGTCTGGGATGAAGAGATATGTATCCAATGCGGTAAATGCGCGATGGTATGTCCTCATGCGGTTATCAGAATAAAAGCATATGATGAAAAACATCTTGAAGGCGCTCCGGACACATTTAAACATATGGTTATCAAGGGAAAAGAATGGCCGGAGAAAACCATGTACACGATTCAGGTTGCTCCGGAAGATTGTACCGGATGTGAGATGTGTGTGGAAGTTTGCCCGGCAAAAAGCAAAGAAGTGGTTGGGCATAAAGCGCTGGATATGGCGCCTCAGCTGCCTCTCAAGGAAGCGGAAAAAAAGAACTGGGATTACTTCCTTAATATACCTGAATTTGATCGATCGATGATTAAACAGGATACGGTAAAAGGCTCACAGTTCCTTCAGCCTCTGTTCGAATTCTCCGGAGCGTGCGCCGGGTGCGGTGAAACACCTTATATAAAACTGGTAACCCAGCTGTATGGCGACAGAATGGTGATTGCCAATGCTACCGGGTGTTCATCCATTTACGGCGGCAATTTGCCGACAACCCCATATACATCAAATGAAGAAGGCCGGGGACCGGCATGGTCAAATTCATTATTCGAAGATAACGCCGAATTTGGTCTTGGTTACCGGCTTACTATTGATAAACAAACCGAACAGGCTTTTGAATTGCTTACTAAATTAAAGGATCAGCTTGATTCCGCGTTGGTTGATGAAATTATCAATGCAAATCAGGCAGAAGAGACCGAAATTTTTGAGCAAAGAAAACGTGTTGAAAAACTCAATGAGCAGCTGCTGAAGATAAATTCAAAAGAGTCAAAACTGCTTCTGAGTTTGAGTAATTACCTGGTAAAGAAGAGTGTATGGATTATCGGCGGTGACGGCTGGGCTTATGATATCGGTTACGGCGGGCTGGATCATGTTCTCGCGTCCGGTAAAAATGTGAATATTCTTGTCCTGGATACGGAGGTTTATTCCAATACGGGCGGCCAGATGTCCAAAGCAACCCCGATGGGCGCCGTGGCAAAATTCGCGGCCGGCGGCAAGCCCGCTCCAAAGAAAGATCTTGGAATGCTGGCCATGTCATACGGCAATGTTTATGTGGCGAAGATCGCTATGGGCGCGAGTGATACTCAAACTGTCAAAGCGATCGTCGAAGCGGAAAAATATGACGGCCCGTCCCTGATTATTGCCTACAGCCACTGTATCGCGCATGGATATAATATGCGTTACGGAATGCAGCAGCAAAAACTCGCGGTCGATTCCGGTCACTGGCAATTATACCGTTACAATCCGGATATGGCAAAAGAGGGAATCAATCCGCTAAAACTCGATTCCAAAGAGCCGAAAATCGCGCTGGAAGATTATATCTACAATGAAACCCGTTACAAAATGCTGACCAAGATGAATCCGAAAGCAGCAAAGGAACTTCTTGCTCAGGCCCAGGAAGATGTCAAGGAACGGTACAAGTTGTACGCCAATATGGCAAAAATGGATTATTCCACCGACAAAGAAGATGAGAATAATGAAAAATAATTAAGTTAAATGATGCAGGAGGCTGAAGATAAGCCTCCTGCATTTTTAAATTATGGGGGAAAGGAGCCGATATGGATCTTTCAACAAAGTATCTAGGCTTAAATTTAAAAAATCCGGTTGTACCTTCCGCGTCACCGCTATCGAATAATATTGACACCGTAAAAAAACTTGAAGACGCCGGCGCTGCCGCGGTGGTAATGTACTCATTGTTTGAAGAACAGATCACCCATGAGAGTAACGAGCTTGACACCTTCTTAACCCATGGTTCTGAAAGTTTTTCCGAAGCATTGAGTTATTTTCCTCAACCTGAGGAGTTTAACAATCTTGACGCGGAAGAATATCTCGAACAGGTTGCCCGTCTAAAAAGCGCGGTTGATATTCCGATCATCGGGAGCTTAAACGGCGTTTCACCCGGCGGATGGATGAAGTACGCGAAAAAAATTGAAGAAGCCGGCGCCGACGCGCTTGAATTGAATGTGTATTATATCCCGACAGATCCAAATATGACGTCGCAGCAGGTTGAAGACATTTATCTTGATAATCTTAAAACGGTAAAAAATTCCGTCAAGATACCGGTCGCGATCAAATTAAGTCCATATTTCAGTGCCTTTGCCAACATGGCATCAAGACTGGATAAGGCCGGAGCCGACGGCCTGGTACTGTTTAACCGCTTCTATCAACCGGATATAGATCTCGAAGCACTGGAGGTTGTTCCAAATCTAATCTTCAGCACATCACATGAAATGCGGCTGCCTTTGAGATGGCTGGCCATTTTGCATGGTAAGATAAAAGCCAGCCTGGCCGCGACTACAGGGATTCATGACGCGAAGGATGTTCTCAAGATGGTCATGGCCGGCGCGGATGTGACCATGATGGCGTCAATCCTCTTAAAGGACGGAGTCGGGGAAATTTCCAAGATTCTTACCGACCTTGAGAGATGGATGGAGGAACATGAATATAAATCCATTTCGCAGATGAAGGGATCAATGAGCTACAAGAATGTGGCGGAACCGGCTGCTTATGAGCGAGCCAACTATATGAAAACACTTCAAAGTATCAAATAATCCAAGCCCCGCCTGTCGGGGCTTTTTTTTTCAGATACTAAAAAATATGCATATGCGTTAATTTCGCACTATATTCTTAATCATCAAACCGCTATTTTTAATGCCATCTATTTCCTGGAGAGAAACATGTCCGTCGAAAAGTCAAAGTTAGGTCTTGTCCTGGGAAGCGGCGCGTCGAGAGGATTAGCGCATATTGGCGTCATCAAAATTCTGGAAAAATATGATGTCAAAATCGGCAGCGTCACCGGTACAAGCATCGGAGCGTTGATTGGCGGGCTGTACGCCTCAGGAATGACCGGAAAACAGATGGAGGAAATTGCCTGCAATACGGACTGGCGTACAGTGGCGAAAGTTTTTTTACCGACGTTATTTAGAAATACTTCTTTTGCGGGAAAATATCTTAAGGAATTTATCACGGCTCTGGTGGGAGATACGGATTTTAAGGATTTGAATATTCCGTTTGCCTGTGTCACAACCGATTTGCTCAGCGGCGATGAAATCATTGTGGATAAGGGTTCACTTTCGGAGGCGATTCTCGCGAGCCTTGCCTTGCCAGGATTATTTAAACCTGTTCAAACCGGAGGACGGCTTCTGGTGGATGGAGGGCTGGTGAATCCTCTGCCGGTAAGTATAGCAAAATATCTTGGGGCGGAGATGACGATTTCGGTCAATGTGACACCGCCCATGGACCGGCCGATGAAAAAGTTAAAAGTAAAATCCGCGCATAAGCCAGCTTTTCTTAAATTCGCGGGCAATTCCAAAATTTTATCTGAAAGGTTGTCATTGTATTTTAAGATCGCGGAGAATTTTAAAGAGGAAAAATTTTTGTTCTTTGATCCGGGCCGGCCCAAAAAAGGGATGAAAGTACCCTCCTTGATGGAGACGGCAACCCAGGCGGTGGTGATCATGCAAAATCAAATCATCCGGTTAAACCTCGCTGAATCTCCGACCAATATTCTGATTGAACCGGATGTCTCACAATTCCAGCTTTTGGATTTTTCAGACGCCAAAAAAATCATCAAACAGGGCGAAATTGAGACAGAAAAGCATATCAGAAAAATTATTAAAATCATTGAAAAAGTGGATAAACTTAGGATCT